>Ga0315314_1000047_pt1 | contig 170824 bp, 159 predicted proteins | sample TDP9_MG_FD_203631 | JGI IMG/M metagenome (GOLD analysis project Ga0315314, IMG submission 203631) | Freshwater sediment microbial communities from Lake Towuti, South Sulawesi, Indonesia - TDP9 | ecosystem: Environmental > Aquatic > Freshwater > Lake > Sediment | place: Indonesia: South... | reverse complement strand
CTTCATGCCGCCCCCAGCAGGCAAGATTCAGCCTATGATAAACGAGCTTTTGCAGACTCTTAACCAAAATCCAGACGAATTAAGACCGATTGAACTGGCAGCATTTTTCCACCACAAGCTGGTCTACACACATCCTTTTCTGGACGGCAACGGTAGAACCGCAAGGCTTCTAATGAACGTCATACTAATGAGAAGCGGGTATCCCTTCACAATCCTCCTGAAAGTAGACCGCCCAAAATATCTTAGAACATTAAGCGAGGCGGACAATGGGAACATGGTTCCCTTCGCAAACTTCATAGCCAAGTGCGTAGAAAGGTCACTTGACCTCTACCTTCTCGCATCTGAAAAAGAAGCAGAGATACTGACACTGGCAGAGGCGAGCAAACTCACGCCGTACACACAAGAATACCTAAGCCTATTGGCGCGAAAGGGAAGCATAGGAGCTTTCAAACTCCGCAGAAACTGGGTCATAACAAAGAAGGCATTAAACGAATACCTTAAAGCGCATCCGAGAAACCCCTCATAATACCCCAAACAACAATCAAGGAATCAGAACTTTCAAAACAAAAAAGGGAGTGCTTTATTGTTTTACTCCTTATCTCAAAGCCACACTTCTTGCATACAACTATATGATCTTTAGAATTGAATCCCCCTCACAGTCGGTATTTTCTCAGGGTGCTTCACATCTACGATTTCGTTGACAAAGTCAGAGAACATTACGAGTTCTCTAGGAGCATATCTTCCAGTCAACACCACGTTTGTCTCCTTCGGCACCGTTTTCAGAAACTCAATCACCTCGTTCACGTCTAGAAGCTTACAATGCAATGCCAGATTGATTTCATCCAAAACAAGGAGCCGAGGCTTCTCCTTCACAACTTTCTTCGCAAACTCTAAGCCTTTCCTCGCCAGTTCCTTATCCCTCTCATCTAAGTTGCCGAGTCCAATCCAGCCCCTTCTCCCAAACTGATAAATTTGATACTGAGGGTGAAACTTTTTTCGAAACTTGTATTCACCAGTGTTTCTCCACCATTTTAAGAACTGAATTATCACAACCTTGTAGCCGTGACCTAAACATCGTAAAGCTAAGCCCAAGGCGTTGGTGGTCTTTCCTCCTCCCTCCCCCGTGTACAAATAAATGGTTCCACGCTTCTTAGCCATCTTTTCTCTGTCTCCATTATGACAAAATTAGGTAATGCAATGCTAAACGCAGACTGGACAAACTTGGCTGAAGTCCGCAACGGTTCCTTCACTTTCAATAGGTCTCAAAACCTGCGTTTCTCTACTTCCATGTCGATAGACAGTGATTCCCTTACATCCCAGCTTGTACGCGAGCAAATACGCCTTCTCAATGTCGCTTGGAGTCGCCCAGTTGGGGAAGTTAATGGTTTTTGAAACTGCGTTGTCTGTGTACTTTTGAAACGCTGCTTGCATGCGAACATGCCACTCCGCACTTATGTCGTGAGCAGTCACAAAGATTTTCCTTATGTGCTCCGGAATCTCTTCCACATCCTGAATAGATGTCTTTTTTGACACCTTCTTTACAAGTTCCTCGCTATAGAAGCCCTCCTTCAAAGCTGTGTTCTCGAACAATGAATTAACTTCAACGAGGCTTCTTCCGAGGCTTTCAGCTACTTCGCGAACATAGGCGATGGCAAAGAGCGGTTCGATTCCTTGGGAGCACCCAGCGATTATGCTTATGGTTCCTGTGGGAGCAACGGTTGTTACTGTGGCGTTTCTCATGGTTTTGAACTGTTTCTCCCAAATGCTTCCCTTAAAGTTTGGAAAGTTTCCCTTCTCCTCGCCTAACTCCACGCTCATTTTCTTTCCCTCATCGTTTATGAATTTCATAAGTTTTTCTGCAGTTCGTAAGCCTTCTTCTGTGTCGTATCTTATGCCCATTTTAATGAGCATGTCGGCGAAACCCATCACTCCTAAACCAATCTTTCGGTTGCCCTTGGTTATCTTCTTTATTTCAGGTAAAGTGTACACGTTGGCATCCACGACATTGTCAAGAAATCTAACCGCCAGTCTCACCGTTTTCCTTAGTCTATCCCAGTTCATCTTGCCGTCGTCGGTCACAAATTTGCTGACGTCGATGCTTCCTAGGTTGCAGGATTCATAGGGTAGAAGAGGCTGTTCTCCACACGGGTTTGTAGACTCCATTTGTCCAATGTGAGGTGTTGGATTGTGACGGTTAATTGTATCGAGAAAAACAACTCCAGGCTCACCGTTTTTCCAAGCCATCATTATTATTAGGTTCCATATTGCTCTAGCCTTCAGCGTCTTAACAACCTCACCGTTCCGAGGATTTATCAGCTCAAAGTCACCGTCTTTCTCAACTGCCTCCATGAACTTGTCAGTGATAGCCACTGAAATGTTGAAGTTTCTGAGCACACCTTCCTTCTCCTTTGCAACGATAAAGTCCATAATTTCCGGGTGGTCCACGCTCAATATGCCCATGTTAGCTCCTCTACGACGACCGCCTTGTTTCATAACCTCTGTCGCAACGTCATAGATCTTGGCAAAGGATATAGCCCCCGAGGCTATGCCACCTGTGGTTCTGACAACATCTCCCCTTGGTCTAAGTCGTGAAAAAGAGAATCCAGTTCCTCCACCAGTCTTGTGAATTATGGCGGCTGCCTTCAATGTGTCAAATATGCCCTCTATGGAATCTTCTACGGGCAAGACGAAGCAAGCGCTGAGCTGTCTGAACATGGTGCCTGCGTTCATGATTGTAGGCGAGTTTGGAAGGAACTCAAGGCTGGTCATCAAACGGTAAAACTCATCCTCATATCTAGATACCTCAGCACTGCTTTTACCATATTGTTTTTCAACCTCAGCCAAACTCTTAGCGATTCGTCTAAACATCTGGCTAGTTGACTCTATCACCCTACCTTTCTCATCCTTACGAAGGTATCGTCTCTCTAATACGATAATGGCGTTTAATGGCAACTTAAGCTCGTCTGCCACGCCCAGCAAAGCTTTCATCCTTCTTATTTCCGCCCGCTTCTGCCGATACAGAATGTAGGCTTTTGCTGTCCTTGCGTGTCCATTTTCTATCAGAGTCTTTTCCACAATGTCTTGAACCTGCTCGACGCTCGGTATTTCGCCCGGCTTGAGCTGTTTTTCCAGCGTTTCAACAACCTGCTCAGCCAGTTTAGCGGAAAGCGCTCGATCCTTGCCCCCGATGGCTTTCGCCGCCTTCCATATAGCCTCTGCAATCTTGTTGGAGTCAAAATTGACGATTCTGCCGTCCCGTTTCCTAATTTTCTTAATCTTGCCCATGTTGAAGCCCTTCAGCCAAAATGCTCAACCCAGTTTCAATTAATAGACCTTTCGATGTTATATGCAGTTTGCCATGCTTAAACCTACGGTCCCTTCAGCAAGTTTTAATTGCCTTCATAATTTTAACTAACGCCGTGAGTGAGAGATAATGGAAACATACCCCTGGTGGAATGAAAAACACAAGAAACTCGCAGATGAAGCTAGAAAATTCGCAGACGAGAACATACCGAGAGGAGAGGAAATCACTTGGACAAGAGAATTCCCATCCGCCCTTTTGAAGGAAGTGGCTGAAAGAGGATGGTTTAGAGCTCCGATTCCAAAGAAGGAAGGAGGAACAGACATGGGCGCAACCGGCTGCTGCATCATATCCGAAGAACTCAGCCGCGTGTGCTTCGCCCTGGCAGGAGCCTACATCACAACCATAATCGGCGGCACAGAACAACTCTTAAGGTTTGGAAACGACGAGCAGAAAAAGAGGTGGCTTCCCAGAATCGCCAGAGGCGAGCTTTTGGGAGCCATCTGCATCTCAGAACCAGTCGTCGGCTCTGACGCCGCTGGCGTAGAAACAACAGCGAAGCGTAAAGGCGACGAATACGTGATTAACGGCAAGAAAAAGTTCATAATCAACGCTGGAGTAGCCGACATATACTGCCTCTACGCTAAGACAAGCGACCGTCCAGAAGACAAAGCTAAGCACAACCACCTCAGCGTCTTCATAATAGAGAAGGGCACACCAGGCTTCACAGTGGAAAGGATAAACGAACTCTCCGGATGGTTCGGTCTCCCCAACGGATACCTAGACTTCAACGAGGTGAGAGTGCCCGTTGAAAACAGAATAGGAGCAGAGGGCGAAGGATGGAAAATTCTCGTAGACGGGCTCAACCTCGAGAGAAACCTCTTCGCAGCTGGCATGTTAGGCCCAATGCGGGAAGCCACAAGATACGCGGTTGGCCACGCCCAGCGACGAATCCAGTTCGGCCAACCCATCATCGAATTTCAAGTCAACCAGTTTAAAGTTGCCGACATGTTTGCGCGGCTTCGAACCGCTCGGCTACTCGTGTATCATGCTGCTCACCTCTTGGACATGGGAGCGGAGGCAGTTTTAGAGGCAACCACAGCCAAGCTTTTCACCTCTGAGGCTTATAGGGAGCTTGTAACCGACGCGGTTCAGGTGATGGGTGGAGACGGATGGACACGCTTCTATCCAGTTGAATCTTTCCTAAGAGACGCAAAGGTAAATGAGATGGCGGCTGGAACCAGCGAAGTCATGAGAACAGTCATCTACAGATGGGGTCTGAAAGCCATGAGTGAAGAGTTAAGGATGCCGCATCGACACATGCAGGAGAAGCTGGGAGTTCCCATCTCCACTACCAAACCAACCACCATCAAAATCGGTGAGAAATCAATGCTGGAGATGCTTGCAGAAGACTATCGAGTTAACCCAAGCCTCTACATGAGCCGAGAATACATGAAAGAGAGGCTGGTAGGCATAAGCGACGAGCAACTGGACAAACTGCTAACATCGCTGGAGGCGAAAGGCCTAGCCATCCTATACAAGGATAAACGTGGCAACATAGCGCTGGCAAAAGCAACTTACAAGGGACTAAGACAAGACAAGCCCCTAGAATATTACAAATGGTTCCCCGAGTGGGTGGAAAAGGAACAACTCTTCTAGTTTTCCCTTCACTTCCCTCTCTAGTCGATGGTTTTATCTCCAAGAATCTTTAACTGACTTCGGGGATGAGCTTGAAGAGATCTGTCTACTTAGTATTTGCAGCCATTTTTCCTTTGATGGTTTGCTCCGGCATCATCTACTCTGTACTCGCTATCTACATCTTAGAATTGGGCGCAACAGAAGCAGTAATTGGTCTTATCTTCGCAACTGGGTCAGCAACTGCCGCATTCACAGGTCCCCTATTTGGCAGGCTCTCAGACAGGTTTGGAAGAAAGCGCGTTCTGATGTTTGCGATGGGGATTTTTGTAATCGTATTTCTACTTTACTCATTGGCGAATCACTTTTTAGACATTGCAATTATCCAAGGCCTAGAGGGTGTTGCTTGGGGAGCAGAGGGAGCAACTGCTCTCGCCTTGATAGCTGACCTCGTGCCCTCAGCGGAACGAGGCCAAGCCATGGGAATGTACAGCACAGTCTGGAACTTAGGCTGGATTGTTGGCCCAGCTTTAGGAGGCGTCCTAGCCCAACTAGTAGGATTCAGGTCAATGTTTATGATCTGCTCATTGCTGATCTTGCTCGGGTTAGCATTAACAATTTTGCTTGTGAAGCCGACAACACAGGATGAATCAAGTGGCTAACAATCAAATAGTTTTCATCGGTAGTTGAAGTTTATTTTTTCATTATTGTAAAATTGTGTATGCGTTGTACGAGTGTACATAACTCTTATATCGGTGGAAACAATATTTCTAATTTGGATATATGTCCAAATCTAGACATATAGTATATGGGTAGAACAAGAATACAGGTTGATTCCAAATGTTGGAACTATTCGTAGCATCGGCTTGGCTCTTCGCCGCTGTTTATGGCTTCTGGTATCTATTAGGGGCTAAAAAATATGCGCCGATAAGTCCCGAAGAGGTCTTCATCCTGTGGAACGTACACAAGAAGGAAACTAAATGCAATTCAGAGAAGGTTTATCAGATCAAAATAAGAAACGCTGTTGTCGGTTTCGAGTGCGATTGCGGCTATAAGTACTACTCCCGACGGTATATCACTCAAAAATCCGCGAATCATTCCTAACATTAAGGACGAGCCAAAAGAATGAGTGCATGAACAATACTTCAGTGATAATCCTAACTATTTCCCCTCAAATTTTGGTTTTCTCTTTTCAAGGAAGGCTGTCACTCCCTCTCTAAAGTCTTCAGTAGAGGCGGCGATGCCAAAAGCCTTGGCTTCGCGGGCTTCACCAGCCCTTAAACTGGTTTCCAAGCTACTGTTAATCAACTCTTTAGCCAACTTGATGGATATTGGAGGTTTATCAGCAATCTCTTTGACGAACTCTCCAACAACAGATCTCAACTGGTCAGGTGGCGCAACAGCGTTCACCAAACCCAGCCGCTCAGCCGTCTTAGCGTCAATCATCTTGCCTGTAAAGATAATTTCCTTCGCCACTCCCTTCCCCACGAATCTTGGAAGACGTTGGGTGCCCCCCCACCCCGGAATCAACCCTCTGTTTATCTCAGTCTGTCCCAGCCTCGCGTTTTCTGAAGCTATCCTAATGTCACAGGCCATGGCTAACTCCAGCCCCCCTCCTAGGGCGTAGCCGTTTATGGCAGCTATCACTGGCTTCCCCAGTTTTTCTATTTTGTCACACAGTTTATGCCCTAGCCTAGAGACATCCCTTGCCTTGGAGGAGTCCATGTCCTTTATCATTTTGATGTCAGCACCTGCGGAAAAGGCTCGGTCTCCTGCGCCTGTGATAACTATTACCCTAATGGTTTCATCTCTTTCCGCATCCTCAAGTCTTGACAAGATTTCTAAAATTGTTTCCTCGTTTAAGGCGTTGAGCACTTCTGGGCGATTAATCGTGATGGTTGCTGTTCCCTCCCTCTTTTCATAAAGGATATTCTCAAATTTCATTGATCCTCACCAGCGGTCTATCTCTCTTCCCAGTCGTAAAAACCCTTCCCAGTTTTCCTGCCTAACAGGCCCGCCCTAACCATTTGTGTGAGCAACGGGCAAGGTCTGTATTTCAGATCTCCCAGTTCTCTCTGGAAAACTTGTAGGATGGCAAGGGTTGTGTCTAAGCCCACATGGTCCAGCAGTGTCAGCGGGCCCATAGGCCAATTTAACCCAAACCTTATGGCCTTGTCAATTTCATCTCGATCCGCAACTCCCTCCCAAACTAGGTAAAGAGCCTCGTTTAACGCTGGAATCAAAATTCTGTTCACGATAAAGCCTGGGGAGTCCTTCTTAATGACAACCGGCTCTTTCCCCATCTTTTTAGCCGCCTCAACCACCGTGTCAACGGTTTCGTCAGACGTTTTTGCCCCTCTAACAACCTCTACCAACTTCATCAGTTGTGGGGGGTTGAAGAAGTGCATGCCACAGAACCTTTCGGGTCTACGTGTGGCTGAAGCGAGTAGGGTAATGCTGATGGAAGAAGTGTTCGAAGCCATTACAGCGTCTTCTCTAGCGAATTTTTCAGCTTCCACAAACACGCTTTTTTTGACCTCGACGTTCTCGGGAACCGCCTCAATTATGAGGTCAGCATCTGCCACAGCCTCTCTTAAATCCAGTGTCGGATGGATTCTGCTTAGGGTTTTGCTCATCTCCTCCGCTGATATCTTCCTCTTGTCCACAAACTTCTGCAAACTACCACGTATCATCTTCATTCCCTCGTCGAGAAACTCCTGCCTCACATCCCTTAAGCTAACCTCACATTTCGCCACCTGAGCCGCAACCTGAGCAATCCCATGTCCCATCAGCCCAGCGCCCAAAACAGCCACCTTCCTCATCTTCATCATCGCCACCTTCTCTCTAGTTTATGTTGCGAGAAAATAAATCTTCACGTGCTTGAACATGGGTGTGCCGCATCGATTCGTTGGAAAGAATGGATTAGAGAGCATTTAAAAAGAATATGATATTCGCATCGCTCCAAAATCGTGAGGTCGCTGGACGTTCAGCCTCTAGCCGTCACCATACTCAGATAACCTTTTCGCCCGTGGTTTTGTCCTCCATGTTGCTTTTTCAAGCTATGTTTTGTTTTCGCGGCTTACATCTTTTTCCTCTGATAGTCTGCTCGAGCGAAAAGAATTGTCAAAGAGAAAGAGGTTGGCTTTCTGATTTTTGTTTGGCTCCCAGCCCAAATCCTTAAGCTTATTTACATCTGATAACATTTTTTAACATCTCCCTTCCAGGCCTCTACCTTCAATCTCAGTCAGTGAACCTAAACCTGCCATCTTTTAGTCCCGTCTCTTCAACGAGAATCTAAGCTAGGGTTTTCACGCTCATCTGCGCGTGCATAATAACTTCAGTTGGCATTTCAATATGAACAAGCTATGTATGTGAACACAAGGTTTATGTACTTAATACAGTTTACTTTACTCAGTGCTAACGATGAGAGTCGTACCAAAGCTGGTAGAGATTACACCAGAAGGAAAAATTATAGCTGCATTGATCGAGAGCCCTAAGGGTTATAGTGAATTGAAGTCATTTACGGGTTTAAGTGATCGCTGGCTTTCGCAGAAGTTAAAGGAATTATCCTTTGCTGGTTTAATTGAGCATTATGGGAATCGTTATCAGCTGAGGGAGCCTGCGGGAATAATTGCTGCTGATCCTGTTTTTGCGCAGTTTTTGCAAGGAAAGACGTCATTAATGGCGAAGGCTAAGTTAATTGCCGAGGAAACGGGTCGCAATGAAGGGATTGTTGCTATAATATTGTTTGGGAGCGTAGCCAAAGGAGAAGCAGTTGAGGATAGCGATATTGATTTGTTGGTGGTGACTGAAAGGGAAATGGAAGAAACATTAAATGATCTAGTCTATAAGCTTATGTTTAAGTACGATGTGCCAGTGGAGGCTATCTTTTTAACCTACGATGATTTAATTGTAAATCTTCAAGCTAAGACCGCGTTTTCCTTCGGATTATTAGAAGGGTATAAGGTTCTGTTTGATCGTGGCGGAATGAACACTCTTCTTGATATTAAAAGGAAGGAGATTGAAGATAATTGGATTTACGATGAAGAGGCAGGTGCATGGTTTCAAAAGAGAGTTCTATCTACTTCAAAACAGCAAAAGAGCAGTTGAAGGATGCTGAATTAGCCTTCAAAAAGGGAAGGTTTGCCCTATGCGCCTTCCTCAGTGCCTCATGTGCCGAGAATGCCACCGCAGCTTTGCTCACAGCACTAGGTGCTAAACCTAGCAAGAAACATAGAAATTCACTAGTTTTGTATAAATTGGCTTTAAGTGTTCCTCCTAACTTGCGAGAAGATCTAATGAAAATAGTTGAATCAATGAAAATTCTTGAACCACATGTTACAAAGGCTCGATACCCTATTCGTAAAGGCTTAGAGCTTTTTCCTCCAAGTAAATACTATACTAAGGGAGCTGCTGAAGAAGCCATAACTCATGCGCAGAAAGTTGTAGAGAAGGCTAAACAGCTTGTTGTCAAATGAAAAATCGCTGGGGAAGGACGTAGGCGGAGACCATACAATCCTGTGTTCATGTTGAAGGCTCAACTGTTGAAGTATCTGCGGCGAGTTCCAAGCGATCGCAGGTTGGCGTTGCTCTTGAAGAGGAATACACGGGTTGCTGGAGCCCGTGGCTTCAAAAAGGCGAAACCGAGTCACGGCTTGTTCACCCAATTCAGACACCGCTTGGGCAAGGAGGGATACCCTCCCGTACATCAACAATGAGCCCGCTAGATCCTGCATATACCCACCATCCATCATTGATCACATATATCAATGCAAAACGACCTGTATTGAGAGGTGACAACCTTGAGAAATATGTAATGTTGTTTTGTCTTGCGGTCAACTCGGTACCCTTGATTACGACTAGGTATTGTTGGAAGCCGCCATGGGTTTTTTCATGAATTTCTTCTAGGTAATTTAAATTTAAAGTATGATTAAAACTGTAGCTCTTCGATTCTTCTGTGTATTGTAATGCTTCGCTCTTGAACATCTTCAGTGCCGACCAACTGAAGTTGCTCGCAGTTGGAACATAGTACACATCGTAGACTACCTTCAAAGAATAAGCAATAGGTTTAGACAAACTAAAAGCACCTCCAGATACATCGGCTTTCATTTCTACAAATAGATCAGTTTTATTGCTTACTTTGAATGACCTAGGAACTGTAAAGTCTCCCATAATGTTCATGTAGACATCAGAATGCAAAAAAACACCTGTAAAGCCAACATATTTGTCAGTTTTATTTACGAATTCGTACAGTTCCCATGCTGTTGTCTGCGTATTTATCCGAGCAAAATATTCAGTATTTCGCACGATGCTTAATAGAGGCGTTCTTTTTGAAAGTTCTTCTATAAGCTGATTCCCTCTGCCGGTTACCCCAGGATATGTGCCTGGCAACAGGAAATAACGCACTTTGAGTGAGTTAAAAATGGATAAGGCTTGTGATGCATCGATTCCAAAGTCGGGATAAAGATAGGGTATCAGTGTCGCAATATCAATAAATTTGGCGTCGTTTAAATAGTAACATAACCCTGTCCCACGCACGTCAACTGCAACAATGGCGTCACCTTTGTTGATATTCTTCTGGAGATAAGGTAAAATTTCTGAATACAAATCCTGAAAATCAAACATTAATCTCTCTTTATCTTTAAAAGCTGAAAAATTTCCGCCGCTTACTTGATAAATTAGTATAACATAAGGAATTATTTGCGTCGTAAACAATATTAGCAGTGTTAGCAATATGAATCTCGCGTTCTTTGGTTTAAAGTCAAATTTTCTACTTCGAAATATTATGCGCCCGCGCGTCGCTTTGGAGAGACGTGCCCGAATCGTGTGAAAGCAAAGTGAAAGAGGAGGTCTAAATGGAGCTAAGAGTACCAGAGAGAGCACAGAAACGATAAAGCCAAATTTGAGTAGGTTCAAGGATTCCATTCCTACCATTTCTGGATACCACGCAAGTTCGCCCGTTAAAGTTATCCATGGAGCTCCTACCAATGAGGAGATTCCTGTGAAGAAGCTGTCAAAGGGGAAAGGCCGAAATAAGTATATCAAATGGAACTGGGTAGCTGAAAAGATGCCGAAAAACATTGCAACAAGAATCATTTTATTAACATTTTGAGACCTTGTAAAAAACTTGACCATAAAAAATATACCTACAGCAGAGAAGACCGCCAAGAAGGGGGCAATTGGGAAAAGCCAGCGAAAATTAATCGAATTAATTAGTTCGGGGAAGAGGAGTAAAGTATAAAAGTAGAACATGTAGTAACCGATAAACCAGATGTAGAGCAAAGAACTTTCTTTATTCAAGCGTATTGACTTAATTATCCCAATCAGTTTTGGAAGAAGCCACACCGTGCCGAGGTAGGAAATAGTAAGGAAAAAGAAGAGAGAGGACAAATGGATAAGATATATATGCATTAGAGGCGGTGTGGATTGATTGGCACTTAGACTTCTTGTAAATGCTGTTGCGAATTGATGACGAGGATCCTTTATATTTCCTTCCATTAGAAATGTTCCCAAAAAAAGGTAATTTCTTAGCAACAAGAAAGGTATAAACGGTAATGATACAGCGCAAATGAACAATAAGATCTTGACAGGATTTTGACCAACAAATCTTAAGGAAGGAACACCTTTGGCCTGCATTTCACCAATTAAAACTATAACGGTTGCAAGCAGAAATATTAAAGAAATGAGCACAAGCCTTTCTTTCATAAATATATAATTCAAGTCTTCACGGAGTAGTAGTGGTGCGCCTAAAAGAAAAACGAACGGTGTGAGGGAAGATATAAGAAGCCGGACACTTCTTCTTTGAAAAAAGGGCGAAATGATCAGCAACATCATTGGATACAGAATAAAACCTTGAATTTTCATGAACGTTGATAATCCAAGCGCAAGGCCACATAGAAAACCGTAACTGTTTTCACGAGTTTTGACGTACTTATAAATGAAGTAAAACGTCGCAAGAAATAGCGTGTCAAAAACGATATCGGGGTAGAAAGAAGAGATAAACAGGATCCAGTCGTGCAGAGGCATAAAAGTATACACTATCACCGCTAGTGTTGCGAATTTTTCTGAGAAAATAGACTTAGCGATAAGGTAAGTCATTATGAGAATAGCAAGAGCAAAAGGTAAAGGAATAAGTCTAAAATTCTCTGTAGTTGCAGAGCTACTTAACGTGTATACCCAAGAATAAAGTACACTAATCCCTAGCGGTCTTATTGATACTTCGGGGTATATAGGTATCTTATCCTGATCTACTATAATCCTGGCATCAGGAAGATAATAGGACGCAGCATCCCAATCTATTATTCCTTTAAATAGCAAAAAGATTGAGTACCGTACAATGAAAGCGGTTATTGAAGCTATGAGTACCGGGTTCGATTTAGTAATTTTCTTTATTGACCTGCTTATATTTATCAAGATGCGTGGAAAATCGTGCACATGAACGCTTACATGAGCCGCTATAAGTAGGCTTCCTATTAGATATATCAACACTGAAGATATTATGAAGCCGGTACCTATCACAGTTCCGACAAAGTAAAGAGGAAGAAGAATGAAAGCTAAACTTACTATCAAAGACGCAAGGAATTTTTCAGAGAGACTCAATCTCTCGAAGTGTGAAAAACGCCTTAAAAGCGGGTAAGCGGCGAAGCTGATGAAAAGTGGTGTGGTGATTAGAACAAAAGTGTCGGTGATATTGATACTGTCTCCCTCCTATAAGAATAGAATGCACGTGCCATGACATGCCTATTGTAATGAGCCACAGTTCTGGTAGCCTTTAACCTAATAAAGAATACGGTGCAGTAAATATCCAGATACCTCATTTGACATCACGGCTCATAGACCATCGAGAATTTCCGCAAATTTTTTCGCCATCTCTCTATAGCTGTATCTATTAATTTTTACTTCATCCCCGTTATAACTTATTTTGCCTTTGAGTTTATATTCCGAATACAAGTCAGAGAGGATATTCTTAATGCTTTCTACTCTTGCGCCATACAGGCCAGCTTTAGTTTCAATGAACAATTCCTTGACCACATCATCGCCCGATCCTCCGGTGGCGAGTATAGGCCTTCTCGCCGCCAAGTATTCAAAAATCTTTAGAGAGTACAATCCTCTCTCCAGCCGGTCCTCCCAGTTTAATAGGAGTAATAGCTGTGACTCTCTTTGTTTTTGGAAAGAAACTTGCCTTGGCACCATTCCATATTGCTTTACTATCCCAGCCAACCCGTATTCTCCAATCTCTCTTGTTAGCCATTCTATTTTATAACCGTAAAACCTAACCTCAACATCATTTGGATCTATGGTTCCGTCGGAAATCAATTCCCTTAGGGCAACGAAAAGTTTTGAAGGGTCCTGCTTTCCTGAGTAAATGTTGCCCATGTAAGTGATTGTAAATTTAGTTGTCAAACTATCTGCCGGTATATTTGCTTCTGCCGGATCAAACCCGTTAGTAATCGCATAAGTCGCCTTTCCTTTATGTAACACTCTTAATTCTTCTACCAAAGGCTGAGAAACGGTTACTAGAGCATCTGTGGCTGAAAGTGTTTTCAATTCCAATCTTCTGTCAACCAGATTTCTTACTGGTCCGTATGAATAGTTGTGGTTTTGGCTCCAAAGGTCCCGAAGATCGGCTACCCACGGAATTTTATACTGGTTTTTCAACTCTTTAGCAATGAGGTGGCTCGTCACTGGTGGTGAACTGCTGATCATAGCATCTACATCTTCTTTTTGTAAGAGCTCACTACCTGTTCTAATGGCAAAATTCTTCCATCCTCTTTCTGCATCAGGGTAACAAATAATCGCTCCCCCTAGCTTAACGAAGAAATCTACAGGAGACTTTCTAGAAGTTGTACCGAGTCGCTTTCTCACCTCTTTATCTATAGGTTCACTCGAATCAAGTCTGAATAATCTTCTCAACAAGTCCAAAATGTCATAATAAGATGTTTCTATAACTCTAACGCTTTTGGTAAAATCATCTGGAGGTCCGAAGTGTAAATCCGGCCTTTCACCTAGTGGTGCTGTAATGACAATAGGTTGCCATCCAAATTCAGGGAGGTATTTAGCTAAGCCAGGTATGCGTGGGGATGCGCTGAGCAGATGTGCCACAATCAGAACTTTCTTCATTTGGTGTACTGTCCCCTTGTGTTAAACCCCGCTTTCAAACTTGAATGGGGTTAATTAAGGATATGTTAGGTTGTTCGGTTAACTGTTTCCCCCATTTTACTTCACGTCAAAACATGGTTTCTATTGACATAGAACATGGATAAGGCTGTGTGGAGCCTAGGTCTTCGAAGTTCCATCCAGAACGACTTCAATAATTGCCCCTACTTCTTTCCATGCCTCCTCACCGGGCCATGCCTCTTCTGTAATTTTAGTAATATGTATCTGTTCTTCTCGAACAAATTGTTTTAATAAAGTTACATAATCTCTTTTCCAGAGGCCACGATAGTAAACTCCAAGTCTACTGGTGTCTTTCTTTTTAGGTTCAAAACAGTGCCACTCCACAAGAACCAATGCCCGACGAGTCATACGAACCATCTCTTTTATAACTTTCATTATTTTATCTGGACCAATGTAGATTAAAACGGCGTCTGAGAATACAACATCAAAACTCTTATCTTGAAATCGCCCAAGTTCGTCCGCTTTACCCTCTAATAACTTAACATTTGAAATACCTTCTTGTGCGAGCCATTCATTACCCTTTTGAACTGCCATTGGGTTAATGTCAATTCCTACTATCTCTGCATCAGGGAACTTTTTGGCAAGCAAGTATAGGTTAGGTCCACAGTTACATCCTATTTCAAAAATACTGTTTGGAGAAAATCGGGATATCCTTTTAATTAAAAACGGTCTATGTTCATGGTTTCGTGAGTCCCAATAACCTTCAATCCAGTCTCTGCCTCCTTTCCCCCAGTCATTTCGTTCTCTTTCACTTTTACGAAGATGTCGTGTAGCCCATTCTCTCTCCCTCACACTCGTCCCTAAAAAATACTCTTTCAGACGGCGAAATCGTAATGTGTAATAACTTGTCTCCACGAAACGATAGAGTGCAGACCATCTCTTCAAAAGGTTCTTTAATTGCTCTTTCATTCCGTGTCGTCATCTGCTCTCGGTCTTTAAAGGGAAGAACAGCTCTCATCTAATACTGTCTTACACTCAATGTAAGTCTTCATGTAGCTTGGGTTCTGGATATCATTTATCCTTCAATTTACTACCATAAAAACTGTGAACAGTCTCAACAACAAATTTCACATCCTCATCACTCAGTTCAGGATAAAGCGGCAACGATAAAACCTCATTCGAGATTTGTTCAGTCTTTGGAAGATGAAAATGCCTCAGATTCAGTGCCTTATGATGATGCATAGGTTTGGGCCAAGAAATCAATATCTCAATGCCACATTCCCTTAGGTGCGCAACCAGCCTATCTCTTTCCTGAGCCCGTACTACATAGTTGGTAAAGACATCGAAGTATCTGCCTTTTGACTCCGGGGGTGGCGGCAATTTTATATGGTGTAGGTTTGACAAGCCCTGATGATAGAGGCTAGCTAACTCCCTCCGCCTCTCAATCCACCGAGGAAGATGTTTGAATTTGGCATTGAGGATAGCCGCTTGAAGATTATCCAATCGGCTGTTGAAGCCAAAACAGAGAATGTCTCCAGTGGTCCTCTGCTGTCCATGGTCCCTGAGGAGGCGTATCTTTTCTGCCAGCCCTCCATTGTTGGTAACTACCATCCCTTCATCTCCAACTCCTCCAAGCATCTTCGCAGGATAGAAGCTGAAACAGCCGGCCAGCCCAAAAGAACCACCTTTTTACCATCAAAAGTTGCTCCAAGTGCCTGCGCAGCATCCTCAATTATTAGCAAGTCGTATTGGTTTGCGATTGACAGCAGCTTCTTCATGTCGCACAAACGCCCATTTAGATGAACGGGTATGATGGCCTTAGTCTTAGATGTGATGAGTTGCACTACTTTTTCCACATCCATATTCATATCCTTCCCAATGTCCACCAATACCGGTGTGGCTCCGCAATGAACAATAGCTGCTACCGTTGCCACAAACGTGTGAGCTACGGTGATGACTTCATCACCTTGGCCTACTTCAGCAGCCAGTAATGAAAGGAATATCGCATCAGTCCCACTATTGACACCTACAACATGTCTCACACCCAAATAGGAGGCAATATTATTTTCAAATTGCCGTAGCTGGTCACGAAGAATTAAGTGGTTCTGTTATCGGCTTGTCATATCCCAAGAGTAAATCGAGAGCCCCAACAGCATCATCTATATACATAAAATCTCGTGTTTGCAATCCATTTCCATATATAATTGGGGGGACATTGCTTAAGACCCTCCTAGTAAATATAGAGATTACCCCGCCATAACCAACATCTCTCTGCCGAGGACCAAAAGTATTGAAAAGCCTCGGAATACAGATATCCATGCCATAGGTCTGGGTATACGCATAGCACATTCTCTCAGCGGCGATTTTGCTAGCTCCATATGGGTGCGGAGCATTCAGGGGTGCTTTTCGTCGATGGGAACATAATGAGCCGAACCGTGCACCTCACTAGAAGAGACATAAATTACTTTTTTAATATCGTATAGCCTTGCCGCTTCTAAAATATTTTGGGTTCCCATAACATTTAGATTGTAAGTAAGTTTGGGTTCAAATAAGACCTATCCACATGAATCTGTGCTGCTAGATGAAACACTACATCGACATCGCGCATGATTTTTTCTAGCAATTCAAAATCCCTAATGTCTCCATTTATCAATTTGAAATTTCTGTAATCTAGCAAGTGCCTGATGTTCATGAGGTTTCCGCTCAGGAAATTGTCCAAACAAACCACGATATGGTCTTTTTTGGTATATTTATCACACAGATGACTGCCTATGAATCCGGCGCCGCCAGTTATCAGCATTTTCATCTCTTTCTCACCAGGATTCTTGTGTTCTCTTCAATGCACTTCGCATACAGTTTTTCATATTCCACTATTCTCTTCACCATGGATCGGTTCATTTTTATATGTTCTTTAGCCTTTTTTGTTTTAATGGAGGCTTCCTTTTGATTATCAAGAATGTATTGCATTTTATCCCTTAGATCACTTTTATTTCCAAATTCTACAAGGTATCCCGCGTCTATTTTCCTGACGTCCTCGCCGCTTCCTGTATGCTTGGTGACTATGATAGGAGTATTACACAGTATGGCTTCGAGGGGTGCCCAAGCACCTTGTTCATATCTTGAGGGTTGGACAAACAGATCTGCGTCTACCAGTGCCGACAGCTTTTCCTCACCGTTTAAAAATCCGGTAAATAAAACTCGACTTGATAGGTTTAGTTTATTAATTAACTTCTCTAAGGTGGACTTGTAGCCATCATCATAACCTACTATTACTAAAACAGAATCGTTTCTATATCTAGTTAACTCATAAAACGATTCAACCAAGAAATCTATCCCTTTTATCCAGTGTATCCTCCCCAAAAACAAGATTATATGCATATCTTCAAGGTTATATTTGCTCCTGAAAACTCCTGCTGGCGGGAGCTTGGAGAACTGCTCAATGTCAAATGGAGGTGGAAGCAAAACAATCTTATTCTGGCTTACGCCTAATTCTTTGTATTCGTTGACCCCTACTTCAGTCTCAGCAATGACCCTACTGGCATCTCTCAATATGTCGCAGCCAAAAGTGACATCAAATAACCACCTAAGTAGCCATTTAAGCCCTCTTTTCCCTCCAGCCCTTCTCGGGGTAGAGCCATGAGCATCCACCACATAGGGAACACTATATTTCTTAGCGTAGTGATGGATTACTATATTTTGAAAGCTTCTGCAGGAATGCAAGTGAATAATGTCAAAGTCCTTAAGTTTCCTTTTCGCTTCCACTACAATACCAGGGGTTAAATAGAGTGCAAATGAATCGAAACAGAGGTGAAAGGGGTAAACCCTTGCCCCTTGCAGGGAATTTGTGTATTCTTGGTCAAACTTGAAATCGCTAGTATACACTGCAACCTCGTGCCCCCTTTGCATCAGGGCTTTTGAGAGCTGATATAGAAGTTTTACAGTTCCATTAGTGTGTGGAGAAAATATGTCAAATGCTTGTAAGATTCTCATTTTTCTAATACGGATCTATTATCTATTTGGCTAGCTCGCTTGATATGTGGTAGGACGCCATAGAGGAACTACTTATAGGTTTTCCACATTTCACATCAGGTAGTGCTTATGTATGTTTAATTCACTCGCTATCGCCTTCTCCTCAGAAGATCTCAATGTACCAGCCGCTTTATATACTAATGGAGTGAAAGGAGAAGCCATAACAAGCCTTGCGGCAATATGGCTATGAAACAATAAGCTTGAGGCTCTGTCTAACAAGGTCTTTCTTATTTGAAATTGCCTTCCATATTGCTTCCAGTTCATGTTGACCCTTACATTTTCCAAATTTGTCGTTCCAATTCCCTCTTTCTCCGCAATCGTTATGTGTTTAGCTTTTTTGAGGGGAACGCCCATGACCACAGATCCCAACGTATCTGCTACCACAACATTGTCAGACATCAATATCAAATCCATTTTTAACGGGTTTCCAAACATCGGACCATGTCCGTCTAAGGCATAAAGCCCATCAATAACTGTTATTTTCGGATTCAGAAGTCTAGCCATAAGCGCAAGTTTACGGTCAAGGTTCTGGTGGTGCAGGCATCTCATAGTGTATGGATAACAGCCCCACAAATTCTTGAGACCTAAACTTACCCCAGTCATTACATGAACTTTCAGAACAGGGACTGATATGAAACAATCAATTTTTTCCAAAAGCATTTTTGGCAATTGAACCTTAACCTTTTTTGATTGAATTTCGCACTCAACAAATTCTGAGGGAAGATTTGAAAGATTAACTAACTCGACCCCGATTTCTTTACATATCTCATACATCTGATGACCCCTAAAAGCATCTTCAGTTTTAAACGAGTGATTTCCTCCATCAGATTCTCCCACAATAACACTGCTACTTCTGCCCTTAACTATCTCAAGCAGACATCTTATCAGCTTTGGATTGGCTGTAACCCCTTCCTTGTAACGAGGGAAAGTAAAATTAGGCTTTACGAACACCACATAGTCCTTTTTGACATAGTCTTTCCAATTAATGAACTCAAGACCCTCTATGAGATTTCTTCTCAATTCTCCGTTTACTTTGGCTATATATGCTGAGTGCATATTTTTAGACATCAGCTCGAAGATAGCTTATGCTTTTCAGAATATCTTCGAAGTCGTCAGTAATTTTGTCCCAACTATATTTTTCAACGAGCTTTCTAGCCCTAGCACCACATTCCACTATGCTTCCGTCATCACCGCATAGTTCAATTGCTTTCTTTAAAACCTCCGTCGGTTGGTCTACGCATATCACTCCATTATTGTGGTCAAATTCTTTCACTATGCCGGGAAGCCTTGTGGAAATTACGGGTTTGCCGCAAGCCATGTACTCATACATTTTTATTGGAACTATGTTCCTCATAACTTCGTTATTGTAAGCAGGGAGCAAGCATATGTCTGACGCCGCAATGTATTCGGGAATTCTCTCATACGGTTGCCATCCAACAAGAATAAGTTGCTCTAAACCGCAATCCTTCTTGATTTGTTGAAGCTCCTGATAAAGGTCCCCTTCGCCTACAATCAGGAGTTTTATATTTGAGTGCTCGTCCTTGACCTTTGCCAACTCTATGGCGACTTCCCTCAGCCCTGAGAATTGATAAAGCCAACCCATAAAGAAAAGCACCACGTCGTGTTTGCCTATACCAAGTTTCTTCCTCATCACATAGCCATCGACGTCTGGGTTGAAACGCTCCACGTCTACGCCCGCTCTAATTACATGAACCTTCTCCCGCTGAGCACCCATCTCGATGGCATAGCGTTTAAGCTCGTCATTAATGACGCAGACAACATCACACCGCCTGAGCGTATTACTTTCCAAGACTTTCCCCATAAACTTAAGTTCTTTAAACGGTATTAGCATATGCAATGCATCAATGAGATAATAGATAAAAGGAATTTTATGTCGCCTAGCCATCAGCATCGCTATGAACGCGTTTAAGAGTCCCAATCCGACCACCACATTCGGTTTAAACTCTACTATCTGTCTACGTATTTCCGCGCCATGCGTGAATACAATCGAAACATAGTCCAATAGCGGCAGTTTGAATATTCTAGGTCTAATAACTTTCACACTTGATCCTTTATACGCTTTAGATACGCCATCGAAAACCTTCCTTTTCGAGTACAACTCCCTTCTTGGCTTTCTACTCCACGTTATCTCAAAATCAAGAGACCGAACCTCATGACCTCTTAGCGATAGCCTTTCCATTAAGTGGTGTTGTTGGTGCGGACCCCTCTCGAGCCAATCAGACTCTTGAACAAGAAGTATCTTCAACGCGAATACCTAAAATCTTACGCTTGCTTCTATCTTGTCCATGTTTTGCAAAAACCAATCCACAGTCTTCTTTAGTCCTTCCTTGATCCCAGTTTTCGGCTCGTAGCCAAGCATTTTTCTCGCCTTCTCGATAGAAGCTCTCCTTCTCACAATCTTATCCCACTTCCTCCTTCCAACAAATTTCACTCCATTATCGTTACCCGTAAGATCATTGATCATATTAGCCAAATCAATAACCTTAGTTTCAGTTTCAGAAGCTATGTTAATGGCCTCACCTACAGCCTCAGAAATAACCCCAGCTTTCAGAGTGCCATCGACTATGTCCTCAACAAACGTAAAATCTCTAGTTTCTTCACCTGCCCCAGTTATAGGCAGCTGTTGTTTCTGTAAAGCCCACCAAATAAAATTCGGTATAACATTCCTGTACTTCCCTGGAACCTCGCCAGGTCCGTAAACATTGAAATACCTCATTATCGCAACTGGCAAACCATAATAATTGTTGAAAAAGTTGCAGTACAATTCTCCAAGCAACTTATGAATCTGATAGGGCGTATCAAGATGAAGCGAAACAAAATCCTCTCTCAACGGCAAGGGAGCTTGGTTGCCATACACAGAACAACCTGAAGATGCAAAAACAAACTTTTTCGCTCCCGCACGATGTGAATATTGAAGAACCTTTAATGTGCCCAGTCCATTAACCATTAAATCCGTTTCAGGATGATCAATAGAATTCTGATTTGCAAAATGAGCAGCAAGATGAAAAACATATTGTAGCTTCTCAGAAAACGCCCTCTTCAAATCCTCTTCACGTAGGACACTTCCATTGACAAGCGTCACTTCAGGATGGTTAGGTAAATTCCAACGAGGTGAAGCTGAAAGATTATCCAACACTATAACTTTTCCCACATCTAGCCTAATTAATGCTCGAACAAGGTTGCTTCCTATACAACCAGCACCACCAGTTATTAGAACTCTCTTACCTGCATAATTTTGCAAAACACCCTCAAATTTCATGTCTTTAATCTCCAACCCATAGCTGAAGAAAGCTTACTTCTCATACAACCTCTTGAACCATTCCACAGTCCTCTGCATACCTTCCTCAATGGTCACAGCTAACTTAAAACCCAAATCCCTTTTAGCCTTAGAGGAATCCGGCGTCTTAACTTTGGTGGTGAAAGGCTCAGCTTCCTTGTAAGTTACCTTAGAGTCATCCTTCCCAAGGCATTTTAAGATTAAGTCGGAGACATATTTGACCTCGTACTGTTCATCTCCCCCAAGGTTGTAAACTTCACCAGACTTAAAGTTGCCAATTATGTTGGCAAGCGTTCTGCAGATGTCCTCAACATACTCTAGGGTCCTTTTATGACCAAGATAAACTGTATAGGGCTCATCATGAAGAGCTTTGTATATAAACCTAGGTATGAAACCGCGATATGGAGTATAGTGTTCTCCAGGCCCATAAACATTGAAAAGCCTAACCCTTACCGTCTCAGTTCCAAACATCGCAGCAGAATTCATTATCTGCAACTCGTTAACCCACTTCGCAATCGCATAATCATTCATCTGCCCTATAGGAACCTTATCCATCACATCTTCACTCATCACGCCATCATAATCCCCATAGACCTCAGCACTGCCAAAGAAAAGCATCCTAAACCTCTTCTTCTCCTGCATTCGCAGAATGTTTTTTGTGCCCACAGCATTTGTTAGCCAAAGGTTTTCATAATAATCTTCTCCATTCCATCTGCCATACTCCGCAGCAGCATGATAAACATAATCAAAATCGTGTCCCTCAAACATGCGCTCAACCTGACGATACTTGCTCACATCACAACGAATATAATTAGAACCCTCCGAATGCATTAAATCACAAACCCAAACTTCATAGCCGCGCTTCCTAAGCTCTAAAACGAGATTAGAACCAATGAAACCGAGCCCACCCGTTACCAGAATTTTCATTTATAACATCACTTCATTACTCTTTAATTTTTCGACACCTGAAAACAATCGTTCCACCTTGAGTATACGGCTCCCCAGGGTCTACGCACTGCATATAAGCGTACTCCTTTTCCTCCGGCTTAGTTAGTCCCAGCTTAACCGGGTCGGCTCCTTCTTCCAAAGCCACCACATAATGTAATAACGTAGATAGCGCGTGGACGCACACGGCATCCGTCTTATCCAAGACAATTTCAGGACCGTCAATGACCATTTTATCGCCTACCTTGTGAACTGGACATTTTCCGCGTATCTCATGAACTTTGATCTCTAGCAATCATAGCCCTCTGATCAATCATTACCGATTTGCAATGCGATTTTCTAAGTGACGTAATCGCTTGCTCAGGATGTATAAGATTAAAGCACCAAATATAAGAAGTGTTCCCAGTAGCGTAGAGACGACCCCTAACATCGCAGTGCCTATAGCGAACTGCCTCGTCTCATTAAATATGAGGAGAACCATAACGAAGGACACTCCGCCCATAGCAAACAATGCCAACCCTGGAACTCCGAGGAAAAGCAACGGCCTCCTTTCACTAACCAATTCGATAATAGAGAAAATAACCTCAGACCCATGTCGGAGGGAATTTTTCTTCGAGGTCTTCACACCCTTAGGATATCTTGTTGAAACAGGAACCTCTACAACTTTCAAACCCTTCTCCTTAGCATCGAGAAAGATTTGTGAATCAACGCCTAAACCGTCCTCAGTCACGTCAATAACATTTAAGGCCATCCTCGAATAGGCGCGAAAGCCGCTCTGAGTATCCTTGGCCCTACCAGCCGACAAATTCGTAAAGAAGTTTAAAATCCGATTGCCCAGCCTACGGTGTACCGGAATAGAACTATCAAATGGAAACCTACAGCCAATTACCATATCGGCCTCACCTCTTAAGATCGGCTCCAGAAGCTTCGGGATCTCATCTGGATCATGCTGATCGTCTGCATCCAAAGTCACGAAAATATCGGCATCAATCTTCCGTCCAGCCTCAAACAAGGATCGAAGGGCAACGCCTTTGCCAAAATTCTTCTCATGTCTTATTACTGAGGCACCTACACTTTCTGCAATTTCTTTTGTCATGTCCGAGGAACCGTCATCGCACACTAAGACTTTATCGACGTATTTTTGAGAGAGCAAGACCATCTTCGCTATGGTCTTCTCTTCATTGTATGCCGGGACAGCGGCTATTGCAAATGGCTTTCCATTCCGATTCATGTTTAGGCACCTTTATGGTTAGTAGAATACTTGAAGACAGATATCCTATCACTACTAGTTATTGAAATAAAATATTTTGGCATAGTGAGCCCATACCAACCGAAGGTTTCATCCTGCCATGTCAAATAGTTCTCATTCCACCATATCAAATAGATATGATCGAAGCCACGCTCTAGGGCGACCGTTAAAGCTTTCTCGACATCGTTCTCGTAGTAAACTATCACGTGTTTCTCGTTTAGATATAGATTTGTCCATTGCAAGAAGGCGTAATGAACAAGCACACTCGAAACATTATCCATGTGTTCATTCAACCATTCAATGGCGTCAACCGTGCCTTTCACGTCTCGCAAAGGAACAGTATTATATAACATAGTTGAAGGAATGAAAGAATTTGCAACTGGAATGAAGAAAACACCAAACCTGTCAAAAAACGGAGGAACGGCAATAAACAATGAACCAAAAACAACAGTTACAAATAAAATTCCAAAAGTCGTTCTCCTTGAAACTTTTACCCAGCCCATCCACTTCAAATTTGAGCTAACACGTTTTCCACCAGACTCTAACACCTTCTCAACACCGTTCACGGCATAAAACGTAAATGGATAAACCAGCATGAACATCCACCTATTCCAGTAATCCAGAGCAAAAAAGGGCGTTATCAGCGTGTCAAAAGACGCAACAAGAAGCAACAAGGTCCAGCTATCAAGGACTTTGTCTCTGAAAAAACCCACAAGGACTAGAGGTAAACAAAGCAGGTAAAGAACACTAAAGAGCGAGAAAACGCTAGCAACTATATCCCAATAAGTCACATAATGCATGCATGCATGCAGAGTATCTGAAATATTCAAGTAGTCAACCATGAAGTGGATACCTCCTGGACGACTTGGGGGTTGACAGGTATCTATAACATTTTTCTCAACTCCAAGAAGCGGGAAAGAAAGACTCGTTACAAGAATGATGAACGCCGGAAGTGCAGCAACTAAAATCTTGAACGCCCTAGTTCTTTCACCTTTCAACAAGTTGTTCATAAACAAGCTGAGGATAATTATGAACAACACAATCGAAACGAGTTGGTGAGCAAAAACGATGGACACTGATAGGAGGGCAAACAATGCGAATTTCTTTTTTGTCTTGATGTCTTGTACTAGTGGCAATGTGAAGAGGAGAAGAGCTGCCCCAAGCATGTTTCTGTACAAATCCCATGATAGCCTTAAGGCAGTAAGCTGAAAAGTGAAGAAGAAAGCCGCGGTCAAAGCCTTTGACACATTCCAACAAAGCGCTTTTCTTGAAAAATAATAAACGCCACACACGTTCAATGCATACAAAAGGGGAGCCGTTAATTTCAGCAAGAGAAAAGGATTGGTTCCTATAATCTGCTGTACACTTATCAGAATGGCGTCGAGCAGCCACATTGAAAAGACCGATGTCCAATGAAACCACACCATGCCGCTCTTGATTCTTGCAGCATAATACAGAGTGTCAAAACCTATGGGATACGGATACGATAAAATCTCAGGAATTAACCTAATAGCAAAGCCCAAAACAAAAGAAAAAATGAGACCTTTCCGATAACTTATGTCAAGTCCTTTTCGAAATGGGCCTCTGATAACATTTGCCATGCTTAATCATTGACTCTTTCAATATTCAGTTTTTTATGTGTCCTAGTTTTAAAGCGTTAGTAACTACTTCTGTCTTCATCGTTTTTACCCATGTTTTAGGTCTTCCTAAAATAATCTGGATCAACGCGTATGAAGCTAGAAAAACTTGTATGCTCCAAAATATGTAAATGAAAAGTGGTCCAGCCATAGAAGTGGCTCTAAAGACACCAATGAGGCTTCGTTCATGGAAAGTCATCATCCGCGGCGCGTAGCATGTAATTGTTTCGTAGCCAATCGGTACCAAGACACCAACACTTCTAGCATTGCTCGGAGAGCTAACCCGATTGCGAATAGAAACAAATACGGGGTTTTGTTTGACTTGACTAAATTAAACACGTACATCTAGACTTTTCCTTGTTACTTTTCCAGTTTTGTATGTTCGGTGGAAGTAGCCGTTGTTCGTAAATAGTCCTTTTAGTGCAGCATACGCTGTCACAAGGAAAGTGACGTAGTTCAGGGCGAACGCGTACGGAATTTTACTCATGTCGTCTTTGGCTCCTTCCTTTAACAGCGCTACCACAGGGGCTATAATTGCAGAAGGCATACATATTGATACCAATAAGGTTCCTGCTTTCACATAAGGGATAGATGAGGCATAACTAGGAAATAGCACACTAATTAAACCAGCCAAAGTTAATATGGCGACTAAGATGGAGTTCAGGTAGGCATTCCCTATAAACAGAAAGTCAATTTTTTCCCTTAATGTAATAGACTTGGATTTCAAGATTTTCCAAAAGTGCCTTCTAAAGTTTCGTGTATGACCTTCAGCCCATCTTGTCTGTTGTTTAAGGAAGCGTGTTAGAGTGCTTGGGCATTCCCCGGACACGGCCAACGTTGAATCGTAGATTATTTTGTAGTCTTCTTCATAGAGGCGTAGAGTCAAGTTCCAATCCTCAGTTATGTCATCTCCATATCTTAGTCTTCGCAACACATCGGTCCGTATCATGTAAACGCTCCCAGTCAGTTGCACGAAAAGGCCCATACGCTTTTTTGCGTTTAATTCAACAACGTAATCTGTGCTGAACAGCACTCGTATACCCTTAGTTATCCAGTTCTCCTCTGCGTTAAGGTCGTGCTTCTGATACCCTTGAACCGCCGCGATTTTCTCATCTGTGAATCTAAGTAAGAAACGTTCGAGAAGGTCGCTTGGAGGGATGAAGTCCGCGTCCAAGACCAAAACGTGTGTGCTCCTTGGATCCGCGTGGCCTAGGCCTATGTTTAGGGCTCCAGCTTTCCATCCCTTACGTGAGTTCCTGTGAATAACCTTAACGTTAGGATGGTCGCGCCAAGCTTTCAGCTTCCTACCCGTTTTGCCATCATCAGAATCGTCAATAACTACAACTTCATACTGAGGCGAATGGAAAGCAGTGCAAGCCTTCATTAACCTATCTACCACATTTGGCTCATTGTATAAGGGAAGCAATATTGTGATAAAACTGGAAGGTTGGTTGCAGTTATGTTCAGCTGGGTTGCCATGTTTAATGGGATTGCCAAACGTTTTAGTTCTTAACGAGACTATGGTAAACAGGTAATATCGAATTGCATAGAGGGATGCAATTATGGTTTCAATGAAGCCGAGAAGCATAAAAATTGCTATGTAATCCAAACGTTACCTATCCTCTTCACGTTTGATCCAGCCATATCTAAGCTTTCATATAAAATGTTATCTGTGAAAAGCGGCTATTTTTTTAACATTTCCGGCGTGTTCATGTAGCTCACGGCTAAATATTGTATGAACCCGTGGTCGTCTGTCCATTGAACGGCGGGTTTGTTGCCCCATTTCTGGGCGATTCGACTCAGTTTTTGGGCGAGGGGGCGACCGACTTCTCTTATTATGCGCGCAACCCTGCTTTCCATGGCGGAAAGCAGCTTTTTTAGGATGGAAGTCAACACCTTGGCTAGGAGAAGGCTGCGGACTCTTTCAACAACCTTTATGGCCAGCCCCATGTATGCTCGCTCCGCCCCACTTAACACTTTAAACCAGATGCCTCGCCGAATGGCTTTAGCCCTTATCTTAGCCAGCTCACCCCTTGTAAGCGGGATTCGAGCTTGGCCAGTCGTTAGTGTCCACGCCTTCCTAACCACCATCCTAACTCTCATCCTATTATCACCAAAGGGCGCCCAGAACAGACTTCTATGTTTATCTTCTATAAATATAAGATTTACCTTAAGAACAGAGTTCCTAAACTGCAGCAGCGTTCATGTGCATATCAACGTTATAATAAGGGTGATACATGAAAACATATGGACTTGGTGGTGGTTGCTGGTCTTTCTTCCTCCATAGGAAAGGGGACAGTTGTTACTATCAACGCTTTTTTCCTACCTAAAGAACATGGCGTGCTGGAAGATAAAGAGTCATTGTAAATTTGCCACTTTCTCTCCTATTTGTTAGTTGGAGTCAATGTGTTATTCGGGCTCCTTGAGGAATCTGATGAATAAGTGAAGGCAGAAAACGTGGAAACAAGAACCTATTAAGAATAGAAGGAAATACCGCAATTGCAAAAGTGTTTCTATAGAAATTATTGGCAATACAAAGGGAAAGACAAAGTGAAGATGGAGGACCAGTAAACGTATGAAATGGCTAATTAAATTCAAGGTTTCAGAATTAAAAAACCACCAATAACTAGTGTTAAGTCCAATGAATATCAAGGGAATCAAGCTATACAACTTATACCACCGCGATTTGCTTCTAATACATAAATAGATTACCATAAAGGGAACCACCCATGTTGTATATGGTTCATTTACAAGTTTATTGCCTATGTAAAAACCTAGAAGAGAAAGCATGTTGAATAGTATTAGATTGGTCTTGGTCACAGATTTCATTTTTAGCATAATATAACTTAGATAGCCGAAAACAGCGCCTGTAACCACCCAACTTACGGTTTGTACCATGTTTAAAGTTTCAACAGGGATGTGGGCTACATTAAGTAAATACCATAAAATACTCCATACAGTAATGCCCCCACCTAATCTAGACCCGTGAAAGTTCGCAACCGCCAACATAGCCGAAGGGTCAAGAAAAATAAAAGGAATAGATATTGTTGCAATCGTTAACATAAATATGGCACAATATTTGATACAAGCCTTCCAACCGTTTTCCTTAAGCAAATAAATCGAGTAGAGAGGCAACAAGTATGCAGGATACAGTTTTGCAGTAACTCCTAATCCTAGTGAAATAGCTGATAGACTCGGCTTGTTAACCAAGAAAAAGTATAAAGCCATCAAAGTTAGTAAGATAGGAAGAGTTTCAAAATGCCCCCATATCGCTGAGATAAATATTATCAACGGATTGGTAAACCATAAATACATACCTTTCTTTGCCTTCGATTTATCTCCATACAATAACACAATTTTGTAAATTAACAACCCACATGAAATATCTAAAAGAAATATAGGCAGTTTCAAAACAAAACTTACTAAAAAAGGGAAATTATTTGTTAACGGTTGTTCTGGAGACATAAAAGGCGTATGAAAAGGGGCTATCAATAGGTAAAATGGGTAAAGAAACATCATCCATAAAGGTAAGTAAGCCCAATATTCGTAGTATAGTCCGGACTTCAAGTTTGACAATTGCACAAAGTGAGTGTAAGGGTTTACCCCCCTGTACAGGTCATACCCAACATTCACCCAAGTTTGGGCTTCCCACCAATGAAATGTAAAAGGCATCAAAGCCAGCCTTATCATGATACCCAGTAGAACAAATCTCCACCCTGAAACCGACAGCACTGAGCGTCGAATCTGCTGTTGAAACAACTGGATAAACGTGCAAAGCGAATCAATGATTCTGCCCAACCGGCACATCCATGCGTTCATCGTGATCCTCATTTTACAACCCGACCACCATTTTCATGATAGACTTGACAAAGTTAATAATATCCTTAAGTCCTAGTTTCGATTTACCTCTTGTTCGGTCGATGAAAGTTATGGGGACCTCCACAACCCTGAGCTTAAGCTTCTTGGCTATGTGGAGGGCTTCCACTTGAAATTCAAAGCCATTTAGACTGCTTTTGGAAGCTATTCCCTCAAAAGCTTTCCTCTTGTAGGCTCGAAAACCAGAAGTAGCATCTCTGACCCCTAAGCCTAAAAATAGGTTTGCCAGAAGGCTTGCTCCCCGACTGATAAGCCTCCTGTACAACTTCCACCAGACGGTTCTTCCTCCACGAATGTATCGGCTTCCAACAGCCACATCGGCGTGGTTCAACGCCTTAAATAGTTTAGGTAGTTCCTTAGGGTTATGGCTCAGGTCAGCGTCCATTTCAACTATGACCTCACTTGACGAAGCTTTGAATCCGTCCTTGTAAGCTGAGCCTAAACCCATCTTACGAGACCTAACCAAGAGTTTAAGGTTACCGTACCGTTCCGATAATTCTCTGATTGTTTCAATTGTGCCATCAGAGCTGCCATCGTCAATGAATATCACCTCAAGCTTCTGTTGGGAAAGGCTCTCCTCAAGCAACTTAATCAAAACTGGGAGGTTTTCATTTTCCATGTAGGTCGGGATTAAGACGCTCCAGCTTGCCATATTAGCTTTCACCTTAAACCAGCTTCTCCCAAACTCGAGATGCCATGACGTTTACGTTGCTGACATTTAAAATATAACGTTCATCTCCCTTATACTTTCTGATAGAATGTTCTATTTTTTAGAACACTACATTTTTATTTTCGGGTTTGATACCCATCCTTAAAGGAGTAAAATGGATTGTCCTCGAAGAAGCGGAGGAAAAAGCTGGGAGGTGAGCGTCTTCAGCGTATCATAGACTTGTGTAGGTCTGTGGAGGAGAGGGGTCTCGATCCCTTCATCGTGGATGTTGACGACGTTATTGCGGTTGTGCGGGAGTATTTTCCTGAGTGGGAGCTGCCCGAGGAGTTTTGTTTGGACGCTGAGACCATTCATCAGCTCGCCTCTGTCATTAAGCTTCAGAGCGATTGGGTGAGGCATCGGTCAACTTCGCTTTACACCGATCCCTTCCTATTGGAGGAGAAGATACGGAAGGCGGGAAAAGAGGAACTCGCCAACATTTTCCTTAAGGCTTGGCGCCCCATAGTTGAGTTGGAGCAGATATCCCCCCAAGGTCTCGCTGAGGCTATTAAGTACTGGCAAACTCTTCTTCCTTTGAGCGAAAGGTGGTTGAAGACTGGTTCTTTAAGAACGGAAGCTGGAGCTGCGACGCGTGAAGAGCTGATTCGTCAGAGGATACTCGCGGAGACCGTTTTTTCAGAGGAGTTGGAAATGTTTTGGGAAGAATTGAAGCAGATGGTTGGTGGAGAGGGCAAGATTTCATACTGGGATTTTGTGGGCGCCGAAACTTATCCTGAAACGCTGAGGCGGGCGTATATGGTAAGTTTTCTTGTGACCTACGGGTACGCAACCTTAGAGGTGCATCGGTTGGAGGAGGAGATGTTTCTTAGGCCCTTTGAAAAGCCGAAGTCCCTGCTCGGGAAGGAGCAGTTGGTTTCTATCCCGGTTTCTGTAAGCGTTGAGGAATGGAGGAAATGGAGGGAGGGTAAGCGGGATTGAAGAGGAAGTCGTACTACGCGAGAAAAATCAAGAGAGCAGCCCACCTTCTGTTTTATAGACGCCATAAGAAACCTGGGGTGAAGGGGTGGGAGCTGAAAAAGAGGCTTGGATCAGACTATCCCAAGGTGCTTGATATCCTGGACGATTACTTGGAAAACTTAGATCTCAAGGTAAAGACTGTTTTTGAAGAGCCAGCTGAAAAGCCTACTTTGGAGGAGCTGAATAAGGCTCGGTTCTACGTAACTCTTAGAGGTGGGCTTACACCTAAGGAAACGAAGCTTTGCGGTTGGCGCATCGACGACATCGCTGGTCTGGCCATGTCTATCTCTTACATAATATCTAAGAAGGGGAGAGCCCCTCGCGAGGAGGTGGAAGGCCTCTTGCGGGACAAGCTTCCTGGGTGGAGGGTGGACATAAACATGAACCGTTACATTCGATCTGGATATTTGGCGGAGGATGAAAACAGACAGTTGTATCTGGATTGGAGGACTCGTGCTGAGGTGGATCAAAACGCCCTAGTGGATCTCCTTCTGGGAGCTGAAAGCTAGAGTGTCTGGACTTTTATTTTCTTAACCTTCGATAAAGAAAAGCAGCTATGATCACGATTATGAGTGCGCCCAAGATTAAGAATGGGCTGTTCAGTAGGATGTCTTCGAGGAGCGGTGGGACCTCAAAGATTATTGTGTCTTCTGTGGCGTGAACGTTGGTTGCTGTTGGGGGTAGCATAAATTTGCATGATGGATCGAATGTGTCTAGTTCCGTGTATTCATAGGTGTAGGATTTTTCAGAGTCGCTGTAGTTCCATTGGGCTATAGGGGTGTTAAAGTATTGGGTAAAGTCTAGGGAGAAATTTTGTGTGAGGCTGATGTGGAACTTTCTCCATTCGGTTTGGATGTGGTAGATTCTGTTCATTGTTGTTTTGTTGAAGGTGAAGTTTATGATGTCTGAGCCGGCTAGGTAGAATTCTACATGTATTGAGTTTGTTGAGTCATCGAATATTTGTTGCTCGGGGTCGTAACTCCATCTTACATGGGTTAGGTCTTGTTGTTCAAGATTCTTTGTGATGGCTTTTGGAATGGTTGTGATGTTGAATATTTGTTCATTTTGTTTGGTCTCGTTGTAAATTGTGGAGTTGATATTTTCAAAAAGGAAGACGACATGAATGTTTTGGTTAATTGTGGCTTGTATTTTTATTGAGGCGTGGGCTGGTGTAATAAGTGTGATGAGTAGGATGAGTAAAAGATGTGTTGTGGCCAGTTTTTTCATCAGTCTTTCTCCAGTTTTTTGTTTTGTTTTTAGTCTGATGGATATTCATTAAAATGGGTGGAGTCTTTATAATTCTTCTTCTTTGGGGGTGTTTGTTAACTTGTTGGTTTTAGCAGTGTGTGTTGTTTATGTTATTCTCTCTCTTTCTCTTTCTAGACCCCCTATATAGCCCCCCTCCCCCCTTTTGGCGCAAGCAGTTTTTCTGAGAAAAAATTTTGTTTTCAACATACCTTTTCGGTATATGATCTAGATAGGACCATGTATACGCCTCCCTATACAGGGGAGGGCGTCTTATTGCTGCTAAACGTTTTCTTTTTGAAGTTCTCGAATATTCTTCTGAGTTCATTGACTGGGTCTGGGTGTTCGTCAACTCTTAAATCGATTAGTGGGCGAGTTCCCTTCTGTCCTTTGCTCACCACTAGAAGTGCGGCGGATGTTTTCCCTCTTTTGTCTCCTCCAGCCTCTTGACCAGCCTCTAGAACCTTCATAAGTCTCTCAGCTAAGTCGCCCTCTGAGCTTTCGAAGGCTTGAGCCATGGCTTCGATGACTTTGCTTCCGACGAGCATGTTACCCGCAACAACGTAGTCCCTTCCGATGAGATGTCCTTTCCAGTTGATTGTTTTTTTGCCGGTGAAGGCGGCTGTTCTGCCCTGCTTGTCTATAATAATCACTTGTCTGGTTTCTCTGTCAGGGTCTTCCTTCAGCATGGTTTCTAGGGCTGTTTGTGGGGAGAAGCCATTCTTTAACAGCTTTAACCCGTTTGTTCCATAAAGGATGTTGGTGTTAGCTTGGGTGGCTATGGCACCAACCCCTGTCTTGACATGAGGAACGCGACTTCTGACGGCTGGAACTGCGGTGGAGACGCACACGCCTAACGAGGAAGTTTTTGGGCATCTAGCCACCATGGAAAACGTTGTGAAGATTTCCAACTATGATAACCTCCGTCTTCTCTACAGATTGCATAAGATAACACTGAAGAACTAATAAGGTTTGGAAGAAACATCAGTCTTAAAGGAGTTTCGTTATTTTTTACCAAAATTTTAAGAAGAGTTCAGCATGAAAATTATGCTAGGAAGGATATTCCACCATATTTTCTTGGAATTCATTCTTCCTAGAAAAAATAAGAGGAGGTGTATGAGAAACGATCTTTGTCACCTTGGCCAGGTGGAGGGGCAAACCAACTAAAGAAGCTATTGAAAGGACAAACAAGGTTCTTGCCAGTGAGCCTAGAGTTAAAGTTCTAGCATTCTATTGGACTCTCGGAAGGTATGACGCAGTAATGATCGCCGAAGGACCTGACGAGAAGACTATAATGAAAGGGCTTCTGCAGCTTGGAGGCCAAGCAGCAACAGAAACAATGATTGCCATTCCAAGAGAAGAAGCGATAAAGCTCTTAAAGTAAATACATGCGAGAGACTCTAATTCACGATGAGTTGGGCTGAAAGTACCCAGCTAATTTCCCTCTTTTTATCCTCAGTTGTCTTGTCTACGTGAACGCTTGGTCCGTGTTGGAACCAGAAAAGACAAGAAGAACGCTGCGAAGGAAAACAATGTCATAACGTAAAGAGCTGATTCCAAGCCGTATCTATTGGCGAAAACACCTGCTATAGCTGTTGAGACAGAACCTAGTCCAAAGGAAAAGAAAAACAGGACTCCAAAGGCTGTTGCTCTCAAGTTGTTTGGCGTTATCAATCCAGCGAGAGAGTTGAAGGCTGGCTGATGTCCATAGAAAGAGAAACCGTAAATCAAGATGAAGATTAGGATACCAACTACAGGCAGAGGTACAGCGAGAAGACAGAGTAAGCCAAGCGCCGTACCAGCAGACGTGGCAACCAACACTTTTTTAGAACCCCAAACGTCCGATGCCTTGCCGCTCAACCACTGCCCCAAAATCCCAACCGCTAAGATGGCTGAAATTGCTGAACCCATGATCAGGGATGGCAAATCTTTATTTTTTAAGAATGTTGGTAAAATGAAGTCTACTCCCTTGTAAAAAAGACCAATTGCGGTGTTAAAGATAATCAGAGTCCACAGTTCAGGAATTCTAACAATATCCCAGATTTTTGCTTCAGTGCACGTTTCCTTCACAGTTGGTGGAAACCTCTTCAAGACAAGAATTGAAACTAGGATAGAAAGGATTCCGAAAAAAAGGAAGGAGACTCGCCATCCCCACACTGTTCCCAACGCAACCGCAATCATTGGGGCGAACATGTACCCCATGTTTCCGCCAGTCCCATGAATCCCCATAGCTTCTGCCATGCTCGCCTGAAAAACCTTTGATATGAAACTGTTCGCGATTGCATGGTATACACTCGCAAAGGTAGCCATTAAAAGCAGTCCAGTCGCGAACACAGTTAAGTTGTGGGCAACTAGAAAGATGAGAGTGGAGACTCCTGACAACGCTAAACCAGCGGTGATTGTCTTAACCTCTCCGAATCTGTCGGATAATTGACCTCCAAGTATGCCTCCTGCTCCGTAAATGAAGTAGCTTGCACCCGATATGAATCCAATCATTTCAACAGAAGTTCTGAACTCCTCTACAATGGTGAGCAAGAATAAAGGTAGGACTAGGAATAGGGAGTGGTTTAATGAGTGAGCGCCTCCGAGCAACACCAATAAGAGACGTTTGTTTCCTTCTTTCAAAATCTCTACCTTCCACTATTGCTTCTCTATAAAAGAAGAATATTTAGTTGATGGTTGAGAGCGCGCGGGCGAACTAGGTTTAGTCTTTTACAGCATGAGTTCAATCCTAAGACTTAGCACTATAAAAAAGAGAATAACCCGGATTAAAGAATGGTAGTCTATGCCTCAGAGGGTTTGCTTGCGTACGTCCAAACCAACATTATGACGATCGTTAGGATAGCGCCGGCGAACCCTGACAGAACCCACTCAACGCTGAGTATTTCTGGAAAGATTGCAAGGAGCACTGGCAGCACGTAGTGGTAAGTGAAGTTGGCTATGATTCCAGCTATGAATCCCAAAATCGCAAACATCCCCAGTATTTTTATTCTTTCACTCATCCTGATCACCTTGCCCTAATGTTTTGATTTTCGTCCTTTTGAGTTTAACTTACATACTTTTGTCTATTAAAGCAAATGCGGTCAAGTGCTCTTTGCATGCGGAATTTAAAGCTCAAAACACAAAGAAAACGAAGATATATGCCATATATATACTCTAATGTTTCAAACATATTAAAAATGTAATAATACGTTAAAAAACGCCTTCATCTCTAGAGGAATCAAAATGTCCGAGAAATTCGCTAAAAAATGGGAAAAAGACTACGAAGAAGGGCCTATCACCAAAAGACTCAAGGAAGCCGTTCGACCTCCAGGTCCATTGAAACCACGCCTTGACTTCGCCATCAGGCGCATTGAACTGCAAATTCAAAGGCTAGACAAGGCAACCGACCGCTTTTCAGAGCGCGATAAATCCGTCTTCAAACGAATTGTTGATGCATACTCAAGGCACGACACGCCGCGGGCAAACGTTTTCGCCAACGAACTGGCTGAAATACGCAAGATGGAAAAAATGATCATGCATGCGAGGCTTGCCCTAGAGCAGATTGCCCTCAGATTAAGCACGGTTTCAGAACTCGGTGATGTCGTCACCACGCTCGCTCCGGCAGTGGGAGTATTGCGTAGCGTCAGAAATGGAATGTCAGCCATCTTTCCTGAAGCTGAGAGAGAGCTTGGACAAATCGGAAACCTGCTCAGCGGGATAATCATAGACGCTGGTCAGAGCACCGGACTAAGCATAAACTTTGAGGCGGCGAACGAAGACGCCCAGAAAATTCTAAGTGAAGCAGCCACAGTTGCGGAGCAGAAGATTAAAGAGAAATTCCCAGAGTTGCCCGCTGGCATACCAGAAATCAGCGAGAAGACTCTAGCCGAGGCCTGAGGCATCCCTGAAAAACAGTAGACATTCACTAATGCAAGGTGAACGTTATGGCTAAGCCACCTTCCAATCTCTCTTTATTTATTGGCAAATCGGTTAGAGACGAGTATGGACGGCAGATTGGTCGAATTGCATCCTTTGCGATTAGCCCGAACGGTCGTATCAATGGAGTTTTCATTCAACGGGAGGACGGAGTGTTTTCTCGTTATTCTGGTGATCAATTTAGGATATCTGGGGATGAAGTTGTGTTTTTGCCGCTGCTCAAGTTAAGGGTGAAAGCTCTCTGTAACGAGATACCCCTGATCTGGCGGAAAAACCAAGCGTTAAATGAACTCTTAGAGAAGAAGAAAATCTCCCCAGAAATGTTTGATGACCTCCACGAAAACTTTGAAGGCGCCTTAAAACAATTAAAAACAGACGCTGAGAGCATCCTGAAAGACGTAGAAGAGCGAACCGTCAAGTGTGCCCAACAGATCAAAGAGCTAAACTCAGCTCTAATACACTTGGAGATCGAGCGTGAAATCGGTAAAATCGATGACGAAACATATCAAACGGCTATGACCATGATACGAGAAGGTTTAAAACAGGTAAACGCTGAAAAGAACGATTTTGAAGTGATGAGAAACCAGTTGTCTAACATAATTCTCGGAGAGACAACCGCAACTACAGCACAAACAGAGGAAGGAAAAGAGGTTGTCCCTGCTGAGGCTACTCCCCAAGCTTCAACCACTCCAGAGCCTACTTCACTTCCAGAACCCCCAGTTATAGTTCACGTGAAACGTACAGACAAGCAGAATCCTTAGACTTCAGGGCAGGCGGTGGATCGTGGTTAAGAATTTTTTTCGCTCCCCCCCACCGCTTAAAGACGTAATCTTCGAAACCATAGGCAAACTGAAGTTTCAGCATATAAAACTGGAACAGGTCACTGTCCGATTACGCGAGCGAGATAGGGTTCTTTTTGGAAAATGCGTCAAGGCGGTTGAGGAGAAAAACAGAGAGCGAGCAATAATCTGCGCTAATGAGCTGTCTGAAGTTAAAAAACTGCTCAACATGCTCGTGCAGACCCAGCTTGCTCTAGAGCGCGTCATCTTGAGACTCGAAACCATCAAGGAACTAAGCGACGTCATGGTGGACCTGGTTCCTGCACTCCGAACTCTCAGAAGCTTGACAGAGCGTCTCGTTACGGTTATGCCTGAAATGGCGTGGGAACTGGAAAAGGTTAACAACAGCATTAACGAGACACTGGCCCTCACCAGCATCAATCAACCACAACCAATCACACCGTTCGAAGTGAAAACCCCAGCAGGTGAAGAAATACTCAAAGAAGTCACCACATTCCTAGAGGAGAAGTTAACAAAGAAGCTTCCTGAACCGCCCGCTCCCGTCATCGCCACAGAAGAGGTTGAATCTAAGAGAGAGGTGAGGCAGATGGTTGCCCTCACCGCCAGTTGCCAGGAGGTTCATGGGCTAAAGGAGCGAGAATCTCAAGAGCATATCTCTTACAAGGACGTGAAGTTGCAAAGTGTTTCCCTCACCGTCGAACAGCCCTCATCGCTGGAGAACGCCCTGCTAAACTACGTCGAGAAGAGCAAGGGTGAAATCGATGTAGCTCAGTGTGCAAATGAGTTAAACGTTCCGTTCAACGACATCGTGGAAGCGCTGGAGAAAATGGGCCAAGAGGGAAAAATAAAGGTCCAGCGGTGACCAGATATGAGCGCATCCCAAGAACTTGAACAAGCAGCAACCAGCTACGCGATCGAAGCCGTCCGACTTGATAAGCAGGGTGCCCGGGGAATGGCCATCACCATGTACCAAAAGGCCATAGAGGCCCTACTAAAACTCGTTCAGTTGTACCCTGAATACGGCTTAAACAAGGTCTATATTCAAAGGGCAATGGCGTACCAACAAAGAATACAGAGTTTGCAGGGTGTTGGACCCCCCGAGCCACGGCTTGAAGACCAAACAGTCGATGCAACTGTGCCCTCGGGTGCAGAAAAGGCAAGCGTCGATGAACTGGTGCTCAAAGAAAAGCCTAACGTTAGATGGGAAGAAGTCATTGGTTTGGAACAGGCAAAGAAAGCCATTAAGGAAGCCATAGTTTATCCAGTTCAAAGACCTGACCTGTTCTCGTTAGGATGGCCAAGAGGAATCCTTCTGTTCGGACCGCCAGGATGCGGAAAAACCTTGTTGGCCGCAGCTGTAGCCACAGAGATCGACGCAGTGTTTGTTTCAGTGGACGCCGCATCCGTTATGTCTAAGTGGCTGGGAGAAGCCGAACAAAACGTCGCCAGACTCTTTAACTCAGCTAGGAAGTCAGTCAACGATGGACGTCCAGTCATCGTTTTCATCGACGAACTCGATTCGCTGATCGGGATGCACTCAAGCGAGGTTGGCGGCGAAGCTAGGGTGCGAAACCAGTTCCTCAAAGAAATGGACGGCGTGATAGATAAGGGAAAGAAACTTCATGTGTATGTGATTGGAGCTAGTAACAAGCCGTGGGATTTGGACTGGCCGTTCATAAGGAGGTTTCAGAAACGAATCCTAGTTCCTCTACCTGACCACTTGACGCGTCTTGGGATGTTCAAGCTGTACACCAGCCACCTAAAACTAGCGCCGGACATGGACCTTCACGAGCTAGCCAGATTATCTGAAGGGTTCTCTGGGAGCGACATACGCGACACGTGTCAGTCGGCACACCTCAAGGTTATTGGGGAGCTCTTTGAATCGGGTCAAGCAAGTAACAAACATGCTCAGCCGCGGCCCATATGCATGGACGACTTTGAGCAAATATTGGAGGAAAGAAAGCCCAGCGTTTCGCTGGACATGGTAGGATCCTATACCCGATGGTTTGAGGCGTTCAAGGCCCTCTAGCCTCACTTGAGGAGCCTATAAGAGGTGCGTAGTAGTCGCCCAGCAAAATGATATATTAACCTTTGCCACAAGCTTTAATCTTTTTTTAAGAGTATTTTCAATATTCAAATCTTATTTAACTCTATTTTATTCTCTGGTTCAATTAATAGATTTATTTTAAAAATTTAATTTTAAAAATCGAATATTTTATTTATCTTTTTTAAAGAAATAAACCAAAATTGTTTCAATCTAGAAAGCAAATATGATTAAATCTTATATACTAGTAACTTATAGAAAAATCTTCTATAACACAAGGGAGGAAAGTTCGTAAGCGTCTAAACTAACAGAGATTTAGGGCTCACTTTGGAAAGGCTTTGAAGGGGCATCTTTTCTTGGCAAAGCCTAAGAAAACTCCTTTCTCTTTTCAGCAATCCTCTTCAAAACCCCAAAAAAAAGAGCCCTAAATCAAGTTGCGTTGTAGGACTCCCCTAGAAAGTTTTGCGTCTTCCCACCATATAAATCGGTGCTAAAATATCGCTGTCCGCTGTCCGGCAGAACTGTTACCAAAGTTTTTCCTTCACCTAGTCTTTTAGCAACCTTGATGGCGGCGGAGACGTTGGCTCCAGAAGAGGTGCCAGCAAATATTCCTTCCTCCCTCGCCAGTCGACGGGCCATTTTTATAGCTTCTTCGTCTGGAACAGCGATGACTTCGTCGATTAGGTCTAGTCTAAGTATTTGGGGTATGAACCCGTCTCCTATTCCATCTATTCGGTGGGGTCCCTTTTTTCCTCCTGAGAGCACGGCACATTCAGCTGGTTCCACCGCCACTATTCTGACGTTTGGTATCTCTTTCTTAAGCAATTCAGCGACGCCTGTGAGGGTTCCGCCTGTGCCAACTCCAGCCACAAAGGCGTCGACTTTTCCTCCTGTTTGAGTCAGAATCTCCCTTGCGGTGGTCTCTCTGTGGGCAATCACGTTGTCTATGTTTGCGAATTGATCCGCCACCCAGATTTTCGGGTTTTTCCTAGCCATCTCCTCAACCTTCTTGATGGACTTGTCCACGTCGCTTTCACAGCCGGGAGTGAAAACGATTTCAGCGCCGTAGGCTGATATCATCTTTCTCCTTTCCCCACTCATTTTCTTGGGCATCACCACAATCGTTTTGTATCCTTTTACTGCGGCAACCATGGCGAAGGCTATTCCCGTGTTGCCACTAGTCGCTACTGCGATGACGGAGTCAGGCTTCAGGATTTCATTCTTCTCCGCTGATTCGATCATGTGTTTTGCTATTCTGTCCTTTATGCTCCCACTGGGGTTGAGAAACTCTAATTTCGCTAAGACTGTTGCCTTAACGCCCTTGGTTATCTTGTTCAGTTTGACTATGGGCGTAGAGCCTATTAACTCTAAAACGTTGTTAGCAACTTTCATTTCTCGCATCTCACTCGTGCTTAGAAACACTCTTAATGTTTACAAAGAGGTTTTCGTCTCCCCTGATTTTTGTGTCTCTTAGAGTTGAAACCATGGTTAGAATCGTGTTTCTCATGATTTTTTGAACAAAGGGATTCAGCGGTAGAAGACGCCCATCAATTTGGATTCGGACATCCTCTTTTCGTTTCCTTTCTTTTTCAACCGAAGCTACGAGTTTTTTGTCCACCATGTCCACTAGCCTCTCTGGCTCCTTGAGTATGTCGATGTAGGGGATGTTCAGTTTCGCTGCTTCGGTTGGAATGGGGCCTACAAAGCTTAGTATGGGTTTACATCGCTTAGAAGCCTCCAAAATCTCGTTGGTTGTTTTGGCGGCAACGATCTTTGGAACAGCGGGGTTCTGTTCAACCAGCTTTCTGAAACCTTCGAGAATTGTGATGTCTACATCGTCTTCCAAGTTTCTGATGATCTCGCTTAGGCCGTATTTTGTAGTGTCGACTTTTTTGATGATGGCCAGTTCGTTAGGTGCCACGCTGACCACGGTGGATGCTCCGGCTCTGGCGTGTCTCCATGTATCTTTTCCCTCTGTGTCGATAGTGAAGTCGGCTTCTGGAATGTGCTTGACTGTGGCGATTCTGTACCCTCTTTTTGTTAGTCCATGAACTAGTGTTTCTATGGCAGTTGTTTTGCCAGATTGTTTACTTCCTGCAACAGCGACTATTGACATGCTGTGTAACTCCTCAGTTCTCTATCCTAAAGAGTTCTAAGATTTAAAATAAGATGTTTACAACTTGGGTTGAGCGTGTGACGTAAGTTATTTGTTTTATTCTCTCTTTTCTAGACCTATACGCCCTCATGAGGAGAAGGGGTTCTATTTGGAGCCTAATAACAGCAGAATGTTGAAAAACACTATTTTCCGTAGAAACGGCGTTACGGCGAAAAAACATGCTGAAATCGAAGTTTGTTGGGTGTCTGGTTGGCAGTGCTGTCGGCGATGCGCTGGGCAGTTCATTCGAGGGCTTATGGATATCAGAACTCAAAATTGAAGAAGGCTTCTCAGGTCGCTGGACAGACGACACTCATATGATGATTGGTGTGGCCGAATCGTTAATAGAGAATAAGGGGTTTGATGGAAGCCACATGGCTCAGACTTTTATCCGAAACTACGAACGTGAGCCCTGGCGCGGCTACGCCTACGGTCCACCCCAAGTCTTCAAATGGATAAGGTCTGGTGTGGCGTGGAACGAAGCCGCCAAGAGGCTGTTTGGCGGAGCTGGCTCCTACGGAAACGGTGCGGCAATGAGGGTTGCTCCAGTCGGCATCCTCTACCATGACGATCCTGAGCAGTTGAGGTCCGTGGCCTACGGTCAGAGTCAGATCACGCACACTCATGAGTTGGGAAAGGAGGGCGCGGCTCTGCAAGCCTACGCAGTTGCCCTAGCCGTGAGTGCCAATTCGTCCTCTGAGTTGGAGACCACTGCTTTTCTGGGGGAGTTGAAAGATTTTACGCGCAGCGAGGTGTATAGGCGAAAGCTGGAAGCAGCAGAGAAGCTGCTAGGCGAGAAGGATAGGCTGAGGGTTGTGAGTGAGCTTGGAAACGGCATCGAAGCCCAAAACTCAGTTCCCACAGCCATCTACTCCTTTCTGCGCAACCCTAAAAGTTTTGAGGGGTCTCTGCTTTATGCCATTAGCTTGGGCGGGGACACCGACACCATAGGTGCAATGACCGCCGCCATCAGCGGAGTGTACCACGGGGTCGAAGCCATCCCTGAACGATGGAAAGCGAGGCTTGAGAGGAAAGACTACATAGAGGGGTTGGCGGAAAGGTTGTGGCAGATTAAGAACCGCGGGAAACTTCGGAGACTTTAAACTGGTCTTTCGGTTAAAGGAACCATAGTGTACTTAACCTGTTGAATTCCTCTTGTTGCCCGAATTCTACCTATGAAGTTGAGAACCTGCTCGAACTCTCCTTGGGTTATGAATATTTCCAAGCAATAGGCTTTTCCAAGATGGATGTGCATGTTGCCCGAAACTATGTCGTCGTACTCGTGTCGGAGGCGAGTTAGCCTTTCGTCCACATCGTGCCTTTCAAGTTCAGATATGACTGTTATTGTAGCTGTGACAGAACCCTTCTCCAACCGTCTCAATTCGTATTCAGACAGGGAGTCTCTAACTGCATCTCTGATGGCTTCTGAACGGCTTGAGTAACCTTTCTCCTGCATAAATTCGTCTAGTTTTTTTAACAGTTCACTGCCTAGGGAAATGCTGATGACGGGCAATAAGACCACCGTTAATAACATTGTAGCAAATGGTTAATAAATTTTATTAAAAACCATCATTCTTTTAGCACTAGATTAATAAACTTCTAACAATATCGAACTTAATGACGTCTGTGGCAATTAAGAGGAAATAAAAATGGAACATAACAACGATGAAAAAAGCTGTTCCTTATGCGCCACGGACGCTTTTGAGGAAAAACAGTCCCTATGGAAAAGAAAGAAAGAAAGTTGTTACTATTATTGCGTCAGCAACATTGCTTTCGCTCGGTCTATCCATAAAATTTCTATTAAATGAGCAAGCACCAGCAACCATCCTCTTTTTGGCAGTTGTTGCAGTTTCTGGATACCAGATTGTTAGAAGGGGATTGTCTTCTCTACTCAAAAAACGTTTGGACATGAACCTCCTCATGACCCTAGCCGCCGCAGGTGCCTTCTTAATAGGTCATGGTGAAGAGGGAGCCACAGTGATCTTTCTCTTCTACATAGCAGAGTTCCTTGAAGATTATGCGGTTGAAAAGACAAGGAGATCTGTGGGCGCTCTAATGAAACTCGCCCCAGAATTAGCAATCGTAAAAAAAGATGGGAAGGAAGTCAGCGTTCATGTTCACGAAGTCGGTCCTAAAGAAACAATTTTGGTGCGACCTGGAGAGAGAATACCTTTAGACGGCGTGGTTGAGAAGGGCTTTTCCCTTGTCAATCAAGCTCCTATCACGGGCGAGTCCATGCCAGTGTCCAAACAGGTCGGCGACGAAGTTTACGCTGGAACTCTCAACGGAGAGGGTCTTCTAGAGATTCAGGTGACCAAGAGAATTGAGGAAACGATGATCTCTAAGATTGTTCAGCTAGTTGAAAAAGCACAGGAGCAGAAGTCTCCAACAGAGAAGTTCATAGACAGGTTTGCTAAATACTATACGCCCTCAGTCGTTCTTTTAGCAACTTTAGTCGCAATCGTTCCACCCATACTCTTCAGCTCATCCTTCGACAACTGGATATATCGGGCCCTTACTCTCCTAGTGGTTTCTTGCCCATGCGCTCTCGCCATCTCCACCCCGGTCTCCATAGTTTCTGGAATAACAAGTGCCGCTCGAAATGGAGCTCTGATCAAGGGCGGAACCTACATTGAAGAGATGAGCAAGATGAAAGTCTTCGCTTTCGACAAGACAGGAACCTTGACCAAGGGAAGACTTGAAGTTACTGATATAATCCCTGTGGGACTCAGCAGTTCTAAGCTTACTGAAAGAGACCTGGTCGTACTAGCAGCTGGCTGCGAAAGATACTCAACCCATCCCCTATCGGCCGCCATAAGGAGAAAAGCTGAAGAATTAGGCAAAGTAATACCAGACCCAGAAGCCTTCCAGTATATTTCTGGACAAGGAAACATTGCAAAGTGCAACGGAGGAAGAATACTCAGCGGCAACAGGAATCTGATTAAGGAAAATGGAGTCTATCTTAACCCTCAAGTTGATGAACAAATGATGAAGTTAGAGTCCCGGGGGAAAACAACCACAGTAGTGGCTGAGAACAGCGAGGTTAAGGGCGTAATAGCGATGGCAGACACGGTGAAGGAAAATGCCGTTGATACGGTGCGGAAACTGAAGGAAATGGGCTTGAAAGTGGTCATGATTAGTGGAGACAACGAGAAGACAGCGAAGGTCATAGCTGGGCAGTTGGGAATCGACGGGTACTTCGCAGAGCTGTCGCCCGAAGATAAGCTGAAAATAATTGATGAGCTTAGGAGAGAGGAAAAACACGTAGTCATGGTAGGAGACGGAGTTAATGATGCACCTGCTTTGGCTAAGGCAAACTTAGGAATAGCCATGGGAGCCATAGGAAGTGATGTAGCTCTGGAAACAGCTGACATCGCCCTGATGCACGATGACCTCTCAAAGCTGTCCTATCTGCTTGACCTCAGTAAAAGAACCGTCAAAGTGATGAAACAAAACATTTACTCTTCAATTTTGATAAAGGGAAGCCTAGCTGTATTGGCGGTTCTAGGATTTGCAACGTTGTGGCTTGCGGTGGGAATCGGCGACATGGGGCTTTCCCTCGTGGTTATACTAAACGCCATGAGGCTGTCACTAATAAAAGACTAAACATCAGCTGACTAGTGTACCGAACTCTTAACAACGAACAGAACAGTTAGTTTGATATAAGTCCTCTAAAGTTCTTAGTGGTGTCGGAGGGGTCTTTATGAAGCTGGTAGACATTTTGGAAAGGCTTTCCAACGCCTGCGGAGTGGCTGGCAGAGAAGATGAGGTTCGAACTCTGATGAAAGAGCTTATGAAGCCACACGTGGACGAGATCAAAGAGGACAAGCTTGGAAACATTATCGGGATCAGGAAGGGAAAGGAGGGCACACCAAAAGTTATGCTGGCAGCTCACATGGACGAGATCGGACTCATGGTCAAAAACATCACAAAAGAAGGGTTCATACACTTCACGAAGATCGGAGGAATAGACGACCGAGTTCTTATGGCGCAAAAAGTTTTTGTTCACACGAATAAAGGGCCTATCACAGGAGTCATCGGGTCTAAACCACCCCACATACTTAAGGAAGATGAGAAGAAGAGGGTCATCGAAGCGGACGAACTCTTTATTGACGTTGGAGCAACCAGCAAAGAAGAAGCCCAAAAAATTGGACTTCGCGTGGGAGATCCCATAAGCTTCGACATCAAATTCGCTCGGGTGGGAAAAGACGCGGTTGCGGGAAAGGCTTTCGACGACCGTGTGGGGTGCGCTGCCCTGATCGAAACTCTGAAAAGGCTTCGCAAAGTGGACTGCACAGTCTACGTTGTGGGAACCATACAGGAAGAGGTGGGGCTGCGAGGAGCCACCGTGGCAGCTTTTCAGTTATGCCCAGACGTAGGCGTGGCACTGGACGTAACAGTGGCTGGGGACGTGCCTGGGGTGGAGGAGGTGGAGGCTCCCATAAAGATGAGGAAGGGTCCTTCCCTAACAGTGACGGACTATGGCTTGATAACCCACCCAAAAGTGTTGAGGTGGCTCATTGATGCAGCGGAGGAGAGCAAGGTTCCCTACCAGCTGGAAACAGGGTTAGCTGGCACCACAGACGCTGCTAGAATCGCCCTGACTAGAGAGGGGGTGCCCAGCGGAGTGATATCAATTCCCACCCGCTACATTCACAGCCCAGCATCGCTGCTTAGCCTCAGAGACTTGGAAAACGCCGTGAGGCTGACTGTTGCGGCGATAAATAACGTTGAGAAATACTTCTAAACTTCCAGTTCCTCAACTATGGCCTTTTTCAGGTTTTCTCTGCTTGGTACTCCAACAAACTTTAGGATGCCGTTGATGGCAACCGCTGGAACTGACATGACGCCGTACTGAGATGCTCTCGTGGGGTCCACAGTGATGTCCACCTCTTCAATGGTGATTTCGCCCTTTAACTCGTCAGATAGCTCCTTTAGCATCTTCTTCACTGCTGGGCAGTTTGCACATCCTGGAGAAGTAAACATTTCAATGTATGCCTCTCCCACAACCTTCACCTCCTCTCTAATCAGTCTTTCCCGCTTTCACAATAAACTCGGGAAGCATAATTTTTCCTTTTCTCAATTCGCTGTCTGCACATGAAGCTGCAGCCTTAGCTTGAACAATAGCGTCAGGAATGTCCTTGGGTCCCTGTGCACAACCACAAATGTAGATTCCGCGAACATTCGTTTCCACTGGTCGAAGTTTTGGATGCGCCTCCTTCAAGAATCCGCTTTCATCAACTTCTATGCGCAACATCTCAGCAAGCTTTTTTGTTCCCTCAGTAGGCATCATGGCACAGGACAACGCAACTAAGTCGGCGTCAAAAACTATGGATTCGCCTAGAAAAGTGTCCTCCACCGCTACCTTTAGATTCTTCGTCTTGGGATCCTCTCTAATCTCGTTGGGTTTTCCGTGAATGAAAACAACGCCCAAATCCCTCGTATGCGTATAGTATTCCTCAAATCCTTTTCCAGGAGTTCGCATGTCCAGGTAGCAGATGATGATCTCAGTGTCAGGCAGAACCGTGTGCTTGATGATTTGTGCATGTTTCAATGCGTACATGCAACACACAGCTGAACAGTAAACATTAGACTTCTCATCTCGCGAGCCAACACATTGAATCATCATAATGTTCTCGGGTTCCTTCCCATCCGACGGTCTCAAGAGCTTTCCCTTAGTGGGTCCATCAATGTCTAAAAGTCTCGCAAGCTGAAACTGGGTGATGACGTTGCTAAACCGACCATATCCGTACTCCTTCTTCCCCGATGGGTCGTACTCCTCAAAACCAGTTGCCACAATGATCGCACCCACCTTCAACTCGATTGTCTCTGGCTTCTGTTCAAAATCTATAGCGCCTGTTGGGCAAAATTTTTCGCACACCCTGCAGACTCCTTTCTGGAAGTATAGACAGGGTTCAGGATCAATCACTGCCTTATGGGGGATTGCTTGAGGAAACGGAATGTAAATGGCTTTCCGTTCTCCCATACCCATCGAATACTCGCTAGGCGCCTTAACTGGACACTTTTCAACACATATACCATCAGCGTTACACTTCTTCTCGTCAACGTAACGAGGATGTTTGAGAACCCTAACTTGAAAGTTGCCTACATGACCTTTAACTTCGATGATCTCAGAGTTTGTTAGCAGAGTTATGTTTGGATGCAGGTTTGCATAGGCGGTTTTTGGCGCCAAGATGCAAGGCGCACAGTCGTTGGTTGGGAACACTTTGTACAGCAGAGCCATTTTCCCTCCGATAGTGGGTAGACGCTCCACTAAAAACACTTTGTATCCCTTGTCTGCCAAGTCTAGGGAAGCCTCCACCCCTGCTATTCCTCCCCCAATAACCAGAACCGAAGGCTCAACTTTGACCTCCACCTTGGGAATCGCTCGTTTCAATCGTATTCTCTTCACGGTTTGTTGAATCAGCCCCTTTGAGTTCTCCAACGCCTGTCCCGGATCAACTTTCTGCGGGCTTCCGTGCATCGTCCACTTTCGGATGTCAATGAGCTCGGCGAACGCTGGATCAATCCCTACTCTTTCTGCGTTCCGTTGAAAAGTCGCTAGGTGCAGAGCGGGATCACATGCAACCACAACTATTCGGTTTAAGTTATGCTCTTTAACAGCATCTCTTATCGTGGTTTGACCTTCTTCGGAGCAGGTGAAACGGTTTTCAGCTACGAAAACTACGCCCTCCAGTTGTTTTGCGTGTTCAAGCAAAGCGTTGATGTCTACTCCACCAGCTATGTTTTCGCCGCAGTGGCAGATGAAAACGCCAACCCGTTTCTCTTCTTCTTTATTCTTGGACATTTTGTTCTAAACCTCCATGACAGGGGTCGTGTGAAGGTGAAGTCCCACTTCTTTGGGTGAAAAACCTAGTGCCAGCCCCAGCAACTCGGTTATGTAAAACACGGGAAAATTGTAGCTTTCGCCAAACTTTCGGCTAACCTCCCTTTGTCCCATGTCAAACTGGATGAAGCAGAAGGGGCATGGAGTAACTATGCAGTTGGCTTCCGTCTCCTTCAAGTTCGCCAACTTCTCTCTCAACAGCAAGAGGTTCGCTTCCGGATCAACCATCTTTATCCCAACTCCGCAACACAACATTTTGAGAGCATAGTTAACTGGCTCGGCGCCAACCCAACTCACGATTTCGTCTTGGATTGTTGGCACGTTGGGATCATCTACGTGAAGGATGGTGCTGGGTCTTAATAGATGGCAGCCAGGATGGCTTGCAACTTTCAACTTTTTCAAAGGTTTTTTCACCTGCTGTTCGATTGTTTCCTTTCCAATGTCCCTAATAATCTCGACGACATGTTTCACATTGATTTTTCCAGAGAAGCCCCTGTTAATCTCAGAGAGAAGTTTGTTGACTTCTCCTTTTAATTCGGCACTGTACTTGAGAAGGTGGTTGGCTTTGCTGAGAGTTGAGAAGCACCCGCTACACAATGTCAGAATGTCATATCCTGTTTCCTCAGCTAGGGAGAGATTTCTAGCAGCGATTGCCAGCCAACTCTTAAAATCGAGGGACTTCATAACCACGGGGTCGGGACAACAAGAAGCATCTATCATATCTTTCGTCTTTATCCCAAGCTTATCCAAGACCTTAACAGATATGGCTTCAATGTGGGGAAGTCTAGCTGGTATGAGGCAACCTAGAAACAACGCATATTCCTTCATTTTTTCATCTCGCTAGATTTTAAAAGGGGGCTCGTTCCAGCCATCTTGATCAGTTTTTGAACCTCTTCCAGTGCCTTTGGGCTGCTTATTGTTAGCGGCGGGGTTTCGCTCAAGTCCAGCTCCCTTCTGAGTTTTCTGGTGTATCCCGTGAATGGGAACTCATGTCCGGTCTCGAAGAGAACCTTTAAGACATTTTTGAGGGCGGCTGGCGCATAACCTTCCTTAGTTGCAAGGTTTCTCAGAGCAAGCATGAGGTCGGTAACTTCAACTCCTGTTGGACACCTTTCTTGGCAAGTGAAGCAAACTGTGCACATCCAGATGTCCTTGCCTGATAGTACATCATCTCTTAACCCGATAAGGGTTTGGTGAACAATTTTTCTAACTCTGAAGCTAGTGTAGAAGCTGGTGGGGCATCCGCCAGTGCAGGAGCCGCATTGATAGCAGCGCTGTAGGGTTTCCCCTCCAGGAGTTGACTGGACCTCCTTCCGAAATGTGGAGTCTCGCCTTCCTACCAAGCGTTTCTCACCAGCCAAACTGCGACTAACCCTTGTAGTAGTACGGTCTCTTAATGTAGCCAAACGCTTCGGTGGCCGCTACAATGGCTTGTCCCACAGCCGTTCCGATCTGCTTAACCGGACCTGTGGTTACGTCGCCGGCGGCGTACACCCCGTTGATGTTGGTTCTCTGATGACCATCTACGACTATGTAGCCATCTCTGTCCACCTCAACTCCAGCCTCCTTAGCAAAATGACTATTCGGCACCTCGCCCACCTGGACGAACACGCCGTCAACGCTGATTTCACTGGTTTCGCCTGTTTTATTGTTAATGAGGACCACGCTTCTCACCTTGACATCTCCCTTGATCTCTTTGAGTTCCGTGTTCCATAGAACTTCTACCTTTTGGGCTTGCAGGTCCTTTACAAGGGCTTCCTCTGCTCGCAGCTGATCCCTTCGATGAGACAGCTTCACATTTGACGCCAAGTTGGCTAGGTATATGGCAGAAACAACAGCTGAGTTTCCGCCGCCCACGACGAGCACCCTTTCACCTTTGAAGAAGGCTCCGTCGCAAACCGCGCAGTAGCTGACTCCTCTCCCGCGAAACTCCTCTTCGCCTGGCACTCCTAGCGATCTGTAATGGGAGCCAGAGGCAATTATCAATGCAGAAGCCGTGTAGGATGCCCTATCAGTTTTGACCACCTTCTTTTCACCCTTGAGGTTTAGCTCAACCACCCTCTCAAGCTCGTTGACTTTCGCCCCAACTCTTCTGCAGTGTTCCGTCATTTTTTCAACTAGGTCTCGTCCGCTGACGCCCTCATAGAAGCCTGGGTAGTTTTCGACCAGTGGGGTTTCGGCGGCTGCGCCCCCTGGAGTTTTCTCCTCAAGAACTAAAGTTTTTAGTCCGCTGCGGGCGCCATAGAGTCCGGCTGTGAGGCCAGCTGGTCCCGCACCCACAACTATTAGATCCCAATGCTCCGTTTTCGTCACCGTCCAGCGTTTCATGCTAATTTGAGTATCTTACTACCACAAATCAAGCTAATATAATTGATTGTTGATAAAGGGAATGGCACGCTTGCGCGACTGCCATCTACTTGTCATTCTTAATAATAGAAGAAGTAACGCGAACGGAAAGGCTGATTTTTTTAAACGAGATGCTTTATTCTTAGAAGTCTAAGTTTCACTCCTTACCGATAGACCACTGTTCCACACTTTTTGCAGTAGTAGAAGTTGCCATCCTTCTTTTTCTTCTCATCCCTTTCGATTTTGCCGTTGCAATTCGAGTTAGGACACTTCATTCATTTCACCTTTCTCGTTCCGTCTCACGTTCTCTTGAATAGTCTGTACTCAGAAGGTTCAGGATCGAAGTAGGAACAGCCCTTACATACATCGCCGCTTATCTTCTCCCTCAATAAGCCGCAGTAGATCTCCTTTGACAGGGAAATGGCCTGCTTGCAGTCACTACAATTGCCTACTGGAGCTTTAAGCATTTCCTTAACGTAGCTTCTACGGAATTTTTCAAATCTCTGAAGCCTTTGAGGCTTTTGTAACCCCTTGATTCGAGGAAACACTTTGGTATCACCTGTGCGTCAAGTTCGCGTACGCTATTAAAAAAGTTATGAAATCGTAATATGAATTCGTAACATAACTTCTGAAATCCTAGCGGAGATCAAAACGACTAATAAATAAATCTGTAGCTAATTATTTTACCAAAGGTATATTTCCATAGTTTTAGAAGTGTTTATGCACTATACTACATTTCACATTTAGGACGATGAAAGAACCTAGGGCTTTATGGAAAAATCTTTCACAAATTATAAGTTGTAGGTGACATAAATAATTAAACTGTAGCTAAGCTAGCATAGGCTATGAAACTATTTCACAAACAGAAATATAGAAATATTCAATTATTATATACATTAGTTTGAAAAAGTGAAAGGAGTGAGAGAAATGAAGAGAAAAGCAGCATCAGGAATAGTGCTGACACTCTTGTTGGTAGGCACCTTGTACACCGCATTGAATGTAAGACTCATGACAAGTTGGAGTAATGGAGGTTTTTCTGTTGATCCGGCAAATCCTAATTATGGAACACATGACTGGATTGCCCAACACGCACTTGATTGGCTCCCAACTGAAGAAAAGCAGTACATTTTAGACAATCTCGCGGCTTATCTATATGGTACTGAATTGCCAGACAAGAGTCAAGCCCCTGATGGCATAGGTGACATAGCAAAACACAAAATTTACTATTGGTCCAATGGAAGCCTGCAGAATGATGACTCAGCAGTCCGAGCATCTGAGGAATATTACAACGCTTTGAACTTCCTCGAGTCAGAAGACTTTGCAAATGTCTCGAAGACTCTTGGAATAATGAGCCATTATATTGCTGATATGGCAGTGTTTGGTCATGTTATGGGTGTGGGGACAGATTGGGGATCAGAGGTCCATCATAGCGACTACGAGACCTATGTGGATCAGCGAACCTCAAGCTACGACGCCGAGTTCAATGTATACCTTTCTTTTGATGGTGAACTGCGCATTGTCTCTGCTTATGACGCCTCTATAGAGCTTGCGTATGACACCACATTTGACGTGGATGGAGACTTGACATGTGTGTGGATGGACCAAAACTACAACTGGGACAACCCTGTGTTCAAGAACAGGGCTGGTGAGTCGCTTAACCTCGCGGTCAACTATCTCGCAGATGTCTTGCACACGTTCTATGTAGAAGCCTTACCGCCACTAGTCCAAAACATCGACACAAGCCTGAATTATACAACGATTCAAGATGCAATAAATGCCCCTGAAACCTTAGACGGACACACCATCAAAGTCTACTCAGGAATATACTATGAGCATGTGGTTGTAAACAAGAGCGTATCGCTTATCGGGAAAGCCAGAAGCACCACAGCTATTGACGGTAGTAGAAATGGGACCGCTGTCCATGTTAAAGCAAACAATACTATGATCAGAGAGTTTACAATCAGAAAAAGCGGAATGCCTGCTACAGAATATACACCCTCTACGGACACTGGAATATTGGTCTTTGCTGGTTACGGACAGACAGTTAGAAACACCACGATTATCGACAACAATGTAAGAGACAACTACGCAGGCGTCTTCATACAGCATTCCAATGGAAGCACAGTGGTTGGCAACAAAATAGAAAAAAATTATTTCGGTATTGGCATCGAAGAGGCGAGCTATAACAACATTGATCGCAATACGGTGTCAAATAATAACGGTGGCATATGGCTTGGTTCGGGTGGTAATAGCGTTAGTAATAATACTATATCTTCGAATTTGGCATACGGCGTGCAACTCGACGGCAGTTACTCTAACACGGTTAACGGAAACCGTATAGAAAACAACGAATATGGTGTCGAACTCGTTTCGGCTGACGGCAACAACATTACAGGCAACGTTATAACTAGCAACGAGAAAGGCATCTCCCTGGCTTCCTCAAGTAGCAACAACATTTACCATAACAACTTCATCTGTAACACCGTTCAGGTACAAAACACGGCGTCGAATAACACTTGGGACAATGGTTATCCCTCCGGCGGCAACTACTGGAGCGATTATGTGGCTGTAGACTTCTACAGTGGTCTCTATCAAAATGAGACGGGAAGCGACGGAATAGCAGACACACCCTACGTCATCGACGACTATAACCAAGACAACTATCCACTCATGTTGCCAACAGAAGTCTCACTTTATGTGAGCCCATCACTGATAGAATTCTGGACACCAGCCTACGGCACGACTTTCACTGTAGAGGTTAAAATCGCTAATATCGGCGAACTTTATGGCTTTGAATTCAAGCTGTACTGGAACACTAGCTTGCTGGATCTCGTAGGCGTTGATATTACTACGTCGGTTTGGGGTACTAACTACTTCGTTGGTATGAATGAGACAAGGGAAGATTTGGGTAGGTATTGGCTTGCCATGGCAGCGCTTGATCCGGCTCCTGCGTTTTGCGGTAGCGCAGTGTTGGCGATGTTTACCTTCAAGACAACGTATGACCCCATATGTCCTCAGAACGTTGCTTCCGCTCTCGACCTGGAAGACTCTAAGCTTAGCGATCCAGATGCTCAACTCATCCCGCACGACGCCTACGATGGACAATATCGGTGCCACTCAACTAAGCCAAAGCTAACGGTGACACCGCCCGAATTTAGAGTTAAGAAACTGGGGATTCCCTTTACAGTTAACATAATCGTATCCGACATTGTCAACCTTTACAGCTTCAAATTTAAGCTAAGCTACAACACGACAATTCTGGACGCCATAGATATTGAAATTGGCCCCTTCATTGAAACGCCATATCACATTGACAAACGAATCGCAGATGATACAGCAGGCGTAGTTTGGCTTGAGGTGACTTCAACTAATCCAGCGCCCCCAGCTAACGGTAGCGGAGTATTAGCAACAATAACATTTGAGTATTTCGGATGCGTCTGGCCGGATCCACCGCTCCAATGCAGTTTGCATCTCTACGACACGTTGTTGAAGACGAACCTAGATGTGCAGGTTCAACACGACAATGTTGACGGTTTGTTCATCTATGAGCCTATACCAGGAGACTTGAACAGCGACGGAGGAGTCAACGTGCTCGATTTACGCATAGTGGCCCGGGCTTACGGAAGCAAACCAGGAGACCCCAACTGGGACATGCGCGCAGACCTAAACCGCGACGGTGAAATTGACATACGCGACCTAGTCATAGCTGGCCGCAACTATGGAAGGGAGGACTGACAACGAACCAGAAATCCCTACTAGAAAAGACTGACGAAAGGATGAAATATGCATAGAAAAGTCCTCTTGGGAACATTTGTATTCATGTTACTTTTAGCAAACTTTCCAAGTATTGCTCTAGTCACGACTACGACCACCCTTTACGTAGATCCCCCAATGACAATAGTGCCTAAGATGGGTGATAGCTTCGCAGTAAACATAACAGTCTCTGACGTAACCGATCTTGCAGGCTGGGAATTCAAACTCTACTATAATTCCTCTATGCTCAACGCAACCAGCATAACAGAAGGACCATTCCTAAAAACCGGTGGCTCTACATACCTCATGGTAATAGACTTTACCGACAATTATAACGCATCCCATGGTCGCATATGGGCCTCATGTGTAATGATAGGCACAGGACCAGGGGTTAACGGTACCGGAACACTAGCAACGATCAGTTTCAAAACAAAGTTGCCGAGCGTTTCAAATCTCCATCTCACTAATACATTGCTCTGCAATTCAGAAACAGATCCCCAGCTGATTCCCCACGTAACCATCAACGGCATAGTCAATGTGTTAATACACTCCATCGCCGTAGTAAACGTCACACCTTTCAAAACCATTGTTGGGCGAGGATTAGCCTTACGCATAAACGCAACTGTCATAAATCAAGGCGATTCTGATGAAATTTTCAACGTTACCGCCTATGCCAACGAAACCATCATTGAAACAAGAACAAACATCATCTTAACAAGCGGAAGCTCCACAACCATCACCCTTCCGTGGGACACTACAGGTATTCCATATGGCAACTACATCATAAGCGCCTATGCTTGGGTTGCCCCAGGCGAAACAGACATTAGCGACAACACTCTCACCGATGGCTGGGTTTTAGTCACGGTTCCGGGCGACGTGGACGGCAACGGCGAATGCAACATCCTAGACATAAAAAGGGTTAAGTTAGCCTTTTCTGGCTGGATAGTAGAACCGAACGCGGACATGGACGATAACGGCGTAGTCAACATCCTCGACCTAAAAAAGGCGAAGTTGATCTGCAGCGGCGTTGCGCGCGCGCAAATATATTTTGACAGGTCTATATACTATCCGGATGTCAGAGTGTTTTGGGAGCCTAACCTCTCGGTGTCGATTGAAATAAGAGTCATAGATGGAGATGTAAATAACAACTCCGTCAAAGTCAATGTTTCAAGCAGCATTGATTCTAAAGAAGTAACACTCACGAAAGATATCCTAGAAGGATTCTCTGGCACGGTGTTTGCAGTTGGCGTAGGATTGGCTGGTGGACCTATTTCAAGCGCTAGCATTCTCAGTGTGAGATATGGCGACGAAATAATTGCAGAATACTTCGATATAAGCTCTGGAGACAACTTTGCAGCAAGTGCCCTCTTTACGTTCCCCTACTATATAATGCAAACTGAACTACATGGTTTGAGCAACTGGGAATCCGTGAGCAACTGTGTATTCGATTCTAATGGGGTACCCATGATTTACATCGGCGGCAGCCTCAAGTATAACCCTGTAACTATTGGCCAGTATGCTTTGGCCAACTACTACACATATCTGAACGAGGGGAATCTTACCCGCAGAGAAAGATTCCTTGCTCAAGCTAAATGGTTTGTGGAGAACGCGAAGCAAAGAGGGAACTTCAGCGTGTGGGAACATTACTTTAACAACCCTGCATATGGCTGCACAGATCCTTTTGTTTCGGCGTTTGCTCAAGGAGTGGGCTTAAGTGTCTTGGTGAGGGCTTATGCTTTGACAGGAAACATGTCATACATCGATGTCGCCGAAAAGATAAGCCTCGCTTTTGGGGTGGAGATGAGTGCTGGTGGAGTCAGGTACACTGATTCTGATGGTGTTTGGTTTGAGGAGTGCGCCGATGAAGGTGCTCGGAGTGGCAAAGTGCTTAATGGCTTTATGTTCGCTTTGACGGAGCTTTACGAGTATTCATTCGAGACCAACAATAGCAAGGGATGGACATTCTTCTGGGAAGGAGCAGAAACTCTCTCGAATAATATCTATCGCTATGACAGTGGCTCTTGGTCTTACTACGACTTGCTATATCATAATCCTGCGGCGTTGGTTTACCACAAACATCACATAGCACAACTCAGAACCATGTACGAACTTACGGATGACGAGATATTCCTGTATTATAGCGAAAAATTCCAATCCTATATAAAATAAATTCTACTCGAATGCATAAATGTGTTAAATAATCGGTTGCGGTAACTTGAATTAAGAGAAGGAATATGACAGTGAAAAAGAGGTTTGAGTTTCTGGAGCATACTGCTGACGCCTACATAGCGGCTTACGGCGAGAGCTTGGAGGAAGCCTTTGAAAACGCGGCTTTAGCCACCTTTGAGGTGATGACTGACGTTGAGAAGGTTAAGCCAGAGACTGAGGACCACGTGGAAGTGGAGGCACACGATGAGTATGCCCTCCTCTACAGCTGGCTGGAGGAACTTTTGGTCAGGTTTGAAACAACCAACAACGTGTACTGCTGCTTCAAAATTTCTAGCATAGAGAAAACACCTGATGGTTTAAAGTTGAAGGCAAAAATCTGGGGAGAACCTCTCAATCCTGAGAGACACACGCGAAAGGTTGGAGTAAAGGCAGTGACCTACCATCGAATGGAAATCCTGAAGAAGCCTAAGGCGGTAACTGTCAGATTCATTCTCGATATTTGAGGCACCTTTCAGCTTTATTGTTTGAACACCAAAATTGTTTATATATTTCACTCCGAGTTTGTTCTAAGGTGAATTTGATGAACGAGGAAGAAAGACCCTCAAGGCGCCCTGAGAGGGTCCCGCTCGAAAGAGTTGACGAGTACACATGGAGGATACCCAGAAAATATAAGCCCGGCATGAGGGTACCCGGCATAATCTTCGCGGACAAAGACTTGCTTGATAAAATGACGACAGATCGAACCCTTGAACAGTGCGCCAACGTCGCCCATCTTCCCGGCATTTACAAGTACTCTATAACCCTACCAGATGGTCATGAGGGATACGGTTTCCCAATAGGTGGTGTCGCAGCCACTGACTACGAGGAGGGAGTTGTGAGTCCGGGTGGTGTTGGGTACGACATCAACTGTGGCGTCCGCCTCTTAACCACCAACCTGTCCGAAAAGGACATCCAATCCAAACTTGCCGAACTCACCAACACCATCTTCGAAAATGTCCCATGCGGGCTAGGCAGCCGCCGCAAAGACTTAAGCCTAACCTCCCACGAACTCGATCGACTGGCCGCAGAAGGCGTGCAGTGGGTTGTGAATCGAGGGCTAGGCTGGCCCGAAGACATAAAACACTGTGAGGAAAACGGGTGCATGGAAGCAGCCAACCCCGACAAGGTCTCCTCCGCTGCCAAAAATCGGGGTTTTACTCAAATTGGCACCTTAGGATCGGGAAACCACTTTCTTGAGATTCAAAAGGTTGACAAAATATACAACCCTCAGGTCGCCAAAGCCTTCGGCATCAGTCATGAGGGACAAATCACCGCTATGATCCACTGCGGCTCGCGCGGATATGGACACCAGATATGTTCCGACTACCTACGCATCATGGAGCGAGCAGTTCACAACTACAAGATAGTCTTGCCAGACCGAGAGCTCGCCTGTGCACCTGGCACCAGCAAAGAGGCTGAAGACTATTATCAAGCCATGGCCTGCGCCGTCAACTATGCCTTCGCCAACCGCCAGGCGATCACCCACTGGGTGCGCCAAAGCTTTGATCGAGTGTTCAAAAGGCCAGCTGAAGAATTTGGCTTGGACCTTGTCTACGATGTCGCTCACAACATCGCAAAAATCGAGGAACACAAGGTAAACGAACATACAAGAAAGGTTTGGGTTCACAGAAAGGGTGCAACCCGAGCTTTCAGTCACGGACGAATGGAGGTCCCCGCCGACTATCGAGCCGTCGGACAACCCGTGATCATACCAGGAAGCATGGGCACCAGCTCGTGGGTGCTGGTTGGCACGCCTAAAGCCATGGGAGTTTCGTTTGGTTCGACAGCTCATGGAGCTGGCCGCATGATGAGCCGAGCGGCTGCGAAAAGAAGGTTCTGGGGAGGGGAAGTGAAAAAGGCTTTGGAGCAGCGTGGAATCATCGTTAGGGCTGCAAGCCAAGTTGTTTTGGCAGAGGAAGCGGATCCAGCTTACAAAAGCGTGGATCGAGTGGCGGAAGTAAGTGATAAAGTTGGGATAGCTACAAGGGTGGCTAGGCTTGTGCCCCTTTCAGTAGTGAAGGGTTAAACCAAACTTGTTAAAGGGGCTTCTTCAGTACCGCTTCGCAGAAAATGAATAGCAAGCGTCAATCAAAAATGATAATAGACAACAAAGGAGAAAATAGCTACCGCGAGAGGAAAGAAGATGTCAACGGGTTTTGAGAGAATAGTGTCCGATCGACAGCTTCAAGATCACTGGATCAGAAGGCTCATCGCAGTCATTATCGATTACATAATAGTACTCATAGCAACATGGCTCTTGACAACAGTTGTTTCGATAGTGCCGCAGACTCCGGCTACGCCTCCTTCACCTCTCACATCTCCATCTTTATAGTTTCAGCAAAAGAGGAAAGATTATGGGAAAAGAGCTTGATGCAAAAAAGGCGATGATCTGTTTCCAGTACACAGAGAGGATTAAGTCGGAGTTGATAATCGCAGCCAATCTCTTAGGGGAGATGGGTGAGCTTGAGGGTGATGAGCTTGCTGGCGCTGAGAAAATCATGTTGTCGCTTTTACGTGCGTTGCAGGGGGAGACTAGAATAGCCCACAACGTTCTTGGAATGCGAAACTTTGGGGAGGCAGGCAACAAGGTGGAAGAAGTGGCGGAGAGAGTGCGCTCACGTGAATACCTAGAGGCAACTAGACGCATTTCAGAAGCGATATCCCTCATAACAACCGGCGGTCACCAAGCCACAGAGGTATTGAAGGAAAAGGGTCTCCTCTAAAATTTTCAATTGGAGACGCCTAAAAGTGATCCTTCGGTTAACAAGCGAGCAACTGCGCCTTTTGAGGAATGAAAGCAGAAAGACACATCCAGTTGAGGCTTGCGCCCTCCTCTTCGGAACGCTGATCAACGAAGAGGCTGTTGTAACCAGGGTTGTAATGATGCCTAACGTTTTAAAGTCACCCATCAGGTTTGAGGCTGACTCCCAAACGGTTTTTAACGCCTTTCAGCAAGCGGATCGAGATAAGCTAGAGTTTATAGGTTTGTTTCACTCGCATCCAGCGCCTGCCAGTCCCTCGGCTGTTGACCTTGAGTACATGAGGCTTTGGGGTGAAGCCGTTTGGCTGATCCTATCCTCCAGTAACGGAAACATAGCGGCATTTAAGATGACTAATGGCGACCTACGTGAAGTGGCTCTCAAGGTTGACGTTTATTGATGAATTCCAGCACATTTTATCTGTTGAATTCATAGACTTAATTCATAATTTATTTTAAGCGACGTGACAAGTCCATCAATTAGAGTGAAATCCTGTGATTCCCGATGCTGACAGCCTCCTGTTTACAGCCTCCACGTTAGTCCTCATAGTAATATCTCTTTTCTTCACTTTATTGCTCATCAGATCTAAACCGTCAACCATGAACAAACACCTTGAAAAGAGAACCATAGAAACGAAAACAGTAAAAACAACAGAAGCGCCGGAGATTCCCGAGAGGTCAGAGGCTTCGAAGAGACCGGAGGCAGCGCCTCCTGTAAAAGGGTGTCTTCATTACTTAGGATATTTAGAAAGACTTTCAACATCTTCCTTTCCTTATGAATGCTTGGCTTGCCCAAAAATAGAAGAGTGCATAGGGAAAAGGGAGAAAAAGCTGGAAAAGATTGCTAGCGACATGAGTGAATATAGAATTGCGACAAGAATTAAGACAACAATTGAGAAGGCAAAAAACGCACCTTGGAAAGATTTGAGAGGCAAAAATGAGCAAGCCATTCCAGGAGACCATGTTCCGGAGTTGTATGAACTTTTGAAAGAACTTGGTGGAAGGATTAGGCATGATGATTGGGAGTATCAATGCTACGAAAAGCCTCTAAACATGGTAGTGAGAACAAAGTATAACGGCGCGCATAAATAGAATTCTTTTAGGTAAGTTTAGTCATCGGAACCTAAGGAGGAGACATCGTATATGTATAGGAGAGAACCGATGCTAGTTGAACTGAGTGACATTATAAAAGCCCAACAGATCATCGCTGGTTATGTTCACAGAACTCCAATCATGTCTTCCGCGACTTTGGGAAGAAGAACGGGGGTGAATCTTTATTTCAAGGCGGAAGTCTTTCAAAAAACTGGATCTTTTAAACCTAGAGGAGCTTTAAACAAGTTGCACAATTTAACAGACGAGGAAAAGAAGAGAGGCGTTATCACTGTTTCGTCAGGAAACCATGCGCAGGGGCTCGCATATGCCTCTTCTCTGCTGGGCATCTCAGCTACGGTGGTCATGCCTGAGGCAACTCCAGAAAATAAGGTTAACGCAACAAGGGGTTATGGTGCGGAGGTAATCCTTCACGGAAGGGTCGAAGATCTCATGGCTAAGTGCCTGGAAGTTCAAAAAGAGCGCAACCTTACCATGGTCCATCCTTTCGATGATCCACTGATCATCGCCGGACAGGGGACAATAGGTTTGGAAATCCTGGAAGATTTCCCCGAGGTAGAGTGGGTTTTTGTTCCGGTGGGGGGAGGCGGCCTAATTTCAGGGATCTCAACAGCTATCAAGCTGAAGAAGCCCAGTGTTAAGATCATCGGCGTGGAGCCTATTGGTGCCGCGGCCATGCTGAAAAGCGTTCAGCAGAATGCGATTATTCATTTAGATAAGGTAGACACCATTGCGGAAGGCTTAGGGGCTCCCTTCGTAGGGGAGTACACCCTAGCGCATGTGAAAAAATATGTCGATGACCTTGTTCTGGTTTCTGACAAGGAGATTATTCAGGCTCTACACTTGATCCTAGAGCGGTGTAAGATCCTAACGGAACCAGCCGGGGCAGCAGGATTTGCAGCCCTGCTCTTCAAGAAAGTCGACGTTCCAAGCGGAGCCCAAGTTGTCTGCGTATTAAGTGGTGGAAACATAGACCTGAAACACCTCAAGGTTCTCTTATGAGCGCGCAATATCAGAAAATATAACGACATTGTATAGGCGCGCTAGAGATCTGAGCGAGTGCTTTTCTTCACCACCATCGGGATAAGCAAGCCATATATGGAGATGAAGATGAGAGGCGTGTGAAGGATCAACACATAGATAGTGTATCCAGGCATTACAAACAAAGACATAACATTGAATAGACCTATGAGTAAGCTCACGAAGCTTGTGACAGTGAGAAGATATCTATTGACCCCTGGATAGATTAAGGTCAGAATGGCGATCACCACGGGCGCGGTGGGACAGACTTGTACACCAAAGGATGATGTGAGTAGCAGTAGAGGACTAAAGTTTGGGCTCGCGTCAGGGTTCAACGGAAACCAGAACGCCAAGATGGAAAAGGGTATCACCCAGTATCTCCACAAGGGAAGACGCTGAAAAACATACTCGTTCCTGGGTCTGAAGACTTCCCACATCCAGAACAAACCTACAATTAAGACTAGAACAAGGTTCCCAGTTACCACAGCAAGCCCATAGTTCTCCGTCACCGCAATATTCTGACCGAAGGCAAAGAAAAGAAACAGAATTCCAAAATAGGCGTCAGCAATTCTACCTATCTTCGGTCCATATCGATAAAGGGCAATAAGCAGTATAATGGTAGCGACATGAACTATTGGGCTAAGCCACAAGTATGTAGTCTGAATGATAACGTCCCTAATCACAAGTGGCGTCTCTTGTGAAGGGAAGGGTTTAGAAGTAATTGGTGGAAGAAAGATGCAAAGAAAAAGCACAATGAAAAGTACTAAAGATTTCCTTTCTCTCATGGGCATATCTAGCTTGCTAGACCTACTTTAAACTTGTTCGCGCTATTCCTTCCTTGATAAAGCGAAGAGATATTCCTGCGCATACCCCGCGTATTCTCCAAAGTATTTTCTTCCAAACGAGCTGATCTCCTTGTATTCGCCTGGTGTGAGCGAGGCTTTGCGCGAAATCTTCTTAATAAACGGCTCCTCAAAGCGGTTGGAATAGTATTTGAGGATGGCGCGTTTCACCCAGATGTCCACTGGGAAAGCTTCCAGCTTGTCTAGGGAGAAAAGGAGGACGCAGTCAGCAACCTTTTGTCCAACACCTGGCAACGATAACAGTACGCGTTTAGCCTTTCCATAATCCATTTTTCGCAAGGCTTCCAAAGCAAACTCTTTGTTGTGCACAATTTTGGAGGTCTCTAAAACTCTCTCTGCCCTAAACCCTAGCTTGCATGCTTTCATTTGTTTAAGGTCGGCGTCAGCTAGGTCGCTGGGCTTGGGAAACGTGTAGAAATCTCGGCTCTCAAACATTATTTTTCTTCCAAAACTTTTGGAGAGGTTTAGAACCATGTTTTTGATGGCGAGGATGTTAGTGTTAGTTGCACAGATGTATGAGACTAGGCATTCCCAGGGCTCTTGTCGGGTTATTCTCAGTCCGCGAAAGAGTTGAATGGCCCCTTCTATGTGTTTGTCTCTGTTTATTTTTGAGAGGATGCTGGGTAGGTTGTCGTCTAGTCTGAAGTGGTTCTTCACAAAATTGGCTTCTGCCTTTTCGGGAAAAGTTTGAAACAGCAGCTTGTCGTCGACTTGTCTCACCTTAACAACCTTCTCCTCAATAACGCCGTACCACCAGCCGTCCAGTTTCTCCCATCGAAAAGACTGTCCGCATCCCAGCGTGTGATCCAAATTGAAGGGAGTGGTTGACTTGTCCAGCTGAATCCGCATCATAGCATCTTACCTTACAAGTTTGCCTTATTTGTTGTATGATTGAGTTTCGCTTATATAAGATCAAAACGTGTCTGGCGAGGTAGGGAGGTTTTGCAGAAAGGGGTTATTTCTCTTTTCCTCCCCTATCGTGGAAGTTGGGCCGTGCCCAGGATAAACTTTCATGTGGTCCGGTAATGTTGCCAATTTTTTGAGGGAAAGCATAATTTCTTCGTAAGATGAGCTTGGGAGGTCTGTTCGACCGATGGAGCCCGCGAACAGGGTGTCCCCGGTGAAAACAGCGTCAGCGCCTAAAAGGGATATGCCTCCTCTGCTGTGTCCCGGCGTGTGGAGGACCTTAAGCGCGAAATCACCAACTTGAACGACATCTCCATCATGAATCATCTGATCGGCTGGCGGCAGAGACGCAGCGCGAAGCCCAAACAGCACAGACAGATTTTTCGTGGAGTTTGTTAACATCGGCGCGTCATACTCATGAATCAGGATAGGCGCGCCGGTTAACCTCTTCATAATTCCGTTGCCAGACGTGTGGTCGATGTGACCATGTGTGTTCACGATGTATCTAACCCGCAACTTGCGTTGGTCAATTTCTTTCAGGACTGCCTTGGCTTCAAGGTCCGTTTCAAATCCTGGGTCGATGATGAGGGTCTCTGTGGTTTTGGTGCAGCTCACAACGTAACAGTTCGTGCACAACGTCCCAACCGTAAACATCTTCGTGATCATCGAACACCCATCTTGTGAACGTTGATTCTTGAGCGTTTAAGCTGCAAGGCGAACCAACACAGCAACTTGAACACGTAATCACATTAAAGCGTTTTCCGCTCCACCAGGCCTTGACTTAAGGCGTTGAGAAGTTGACGCCATCCAAGCCCCTGCCTTAATGTTGTTACCAAGCCTTTTTCCGTAGTTAGGTGCGAGGTAAGTGAACACGTCGTCAGCGTCCACGTAGCTGCGAATCGTAGAGGGAAGGATTTGCATCTACGTTTTTATGATGCTGCTATAGGCTATACTATGTAGCCGCTGTAGATCAGCTTCACCTTTTTTAGGTCTAAGATGTTGATTTCGCCGTTGTCGTCTAGGTCCGCGTTCGGTTCAACTATCCAGCCAGAAAAGGCTAACTTAACCCTTTTTATGTCTAAGATGTTGCATTCGCCGTCGCCGTTCACGTCGCCCGGAACCGTGACTAAAACCCAGCCGTCGATGAGGGTGTTGTCTATTTCGTCTGTTTCGCCTGGAACTGGGGTGGCGTAGACGCTTATGATGTAGTTGCCGTATATAACGCCTGTTGTGTTCCATGTGAAGGTGATGGTTGTGGAGCTTCCGCTTGTTAAGATGATGTTTGTTCTTGTTTCAATGATGGTTGTGTTGGCGTAGGCGGTTAGGTTGAAAGTTTCAGTGGCATCGCCTTGGTTTTCAATGGTTATATTGATGGATAAGGAATAGCTTTGTCCTACCATGGTTTTGGAAGGAGTAACGTTTGTTACAGCAATGTCGTGAGCGCGTATAGTAGAATAGTAAATATTTTTTGTTCGTTCGTCGGTCCAAGCGACACATGGATGGAACTCTGCAGTTATGTTCCTATACTGTGTCGCAATTGCTAGGCCTTTTCCAACCCATCTTTCGCTTACAAATACGGGGGTACTCCAAGAGTATGGGCTACTGTAATCTGCTTTTCTATATTTTATGTAACTACCAACCTTGCACGCTACATGAAAGCAGCCTCTGACATCGTTCTTAGTGGTTCCTCCTCCATCAACTGTTAATGCAGGCAGTTTTTCGTCTTCCAAACCAGAAATGAATAATGAATATCCTTTCATCCAGTTTGTCCCTTTGTCAGTGCTGTACGAATACCAAACATCAACATCATTTGCAGACCAAGCGTACTGAAAAGCCACCATGACGGTACTACCGCCATGCGTCGCAGCAATAGATGAAAAAATACAATCATTAGGTAATCCGTCGATGTCTTTGAACTGGGTCCAGCTGCCCCCAAAATCAGTTGAGCGATCTATACGAATTTCGCAAGGGCTGTCATAGTCAGCACCCCATTTATAAGCGATGTAGATATAACCCTCAGCGTTCGTTATGCTCGCTTGTGCGTGTACGTTATAGTCAGGCCAATTGCCATGAAGCTTTTCGACGGACCAGCTGGCACCATGATCCGTTGACTTAGCAAACATTAAGTCTCGATCATTATACGTGTGTACATATTCATATGAAATATACTGCCAATTCGCTCCACCATAAGAGTATTCGGAAGTGATTGAAGGAAAACGGTCATCACTTCCCAAGACGTTAGCTACTGTACTCCAACTCCAGATATCATCGACATATCGAAGGATGAGGATGTCATGGTCGTTGGATGTCCACTCACGTTCAACTGCTACAAAAATGTCGTTGCTTTGAGGATCAATCGCGATTGATGGATAACGTACATTATGCGTTGAATCGTAAGCTGTTGCAATTGTCGACCAAGTATTACCGCCATCAATAGAGCGTCGCACGAAAACCGCATATTGATTGACTGCTGGATACCAATCGTCATAAGCCACATACAAGTAACCATTGCTGTCTGTTGCCATCGAAACTTTGCTATCAATAAAATCATTGTCTAAAGTGACTAACTTTCCGCTTTTCCAGTTTGTTTCGAGAGGAAGCAACGTAACGTATGCATAAACGTAGCCGCTATTTACTGTTGAGAGTGGTGGGTCTCCTGACTGTGTGTATTCAACTGCAAACTTATTGATTGTTCCTGTGGTGGAGCTGCCTCCATCATAGACTTCGAGGAAAAATTCTTGGTTGTACACGTTTGGCATGGTATCTTTGAATTCCGTAATGTCAAATAGTATGTTGTTTGAACAGAATTGCTGATCGCCACCAAGTATATACTGATTAAACCTTTTTGTTTGAGATCCAACTCCAACAGTAATATCGCATTCTCCTCGCTTTGAGTGCGTTATTCTAAATGACGCAACTAACTCTGGTTCGTAACCAGTTCTGTCATGGTAAAACTCGCAATATCCACGAACATTTTGCTTCATAGCTTCGTAGGATATCCAAAAACACCCGTCAGGAACATTCTCCCACCCCATAAATCCTCCAATACCCCAAGAATTCGCAATCTTGAAAGCGCCATAACGAGTCTGCCCTTGCTCGACGTATGAAAAGCTGTCATCATATCCGACTATGGTCACTTCATGCAGGTGATCATAATCCCACGGTGGATTGTAATTGTCGAGGGTCAGTGCATCATTGCTTGTCAACAGTGACCCCCACATATTTGCGATCTTGCTGCCGTCCACTGTAATTGCTGCGAGGTTATCCGACGCAATCCAATTCTTCAAACTTGCCAAATCGTCATTCGTACTAACATTCATGGAATGCCATCCGCTGCTGTCGCCACGGTACAAGGGGGCTTCTCTCCAGCCTTCTTCTGAAGGCCAACTGGTGTGGTCATTTGGATCATAGGGCATTTTCTCCCAAGAACTTGCACCAACAGAACATATCAGGTTGATGGCAGTATAGGGCCATGAACCCCCATCTGTACCGTTATTGATTAAATGATAAATAAACTCAGGGCTGATTATTCTATTCTGATATTCCAAACTTGGATGACCCCCATCCCAAACAGCTCCAGACAAATTCCAATCATGCTCCTTCGCCTCCTGAAAAGTTTTCATGTAGTATCCTACAGCCCAAGCAGTGCATGAACCTTCACTGCCTTGATTGCCTATGGGTGGAAACCATGGCTTGGTAGTGTGATCTACAGCGGAAGGAGATTGAATTGTCTCGTCGAGTAAAATATTTTCAACAATGTATGCATTGCCCACGATTTGCGCCCACTCTCTTTCTGTTGGCGGACGCCATCCTGTTCCATGCCCACCGATTATCTGACTATAATTTCTACCTTCCTCCCAAACTCCAATTTCCCGTTTCAATTTTTCCAGCTCAAGAGCCGTAATTCTATGTTCAACAATTCTTGCTCGTTCTTTGTTATGGTTTGTTCCATTATGTGCGAATCGTATGTCGTCAACAAAAAAGGATTTTTCTGCTTCACTTTTATCAAAGTCCGTTCTAACTGGTTGAATGTTAGACGCCAACGTTAACATGCCTATTAACAGCAGTGTCACCATTATTCCAGAAACTGCTTCCTTCTCCAATTTCCTTCATCCTCCTTTCTCAATCGTGTTATGCTTCATCTTCCAAACAAAAGAGACTCGACGCAGTTAAACAAATAGGCATAATCACCATTTATGCTTTGTGAAACAATTCTCTGTATACGCTTAGACCTTGCTTTGATCAAGCTTCATGCTAAGCCCATCCAGATCACATTGGAGATCAAGCCTAAAAGAGTAGGGGAGGGGGGGCTATAGGGGGGTCTAAATAAAGAAAGAGAGATTGAAATTGTTAAGAAGGAGCAGAAAACAGAAAGTTAGCCCCATCAGAACACTCTTAAAGGAACCTTTTTATGTTTCTATCAAGTAATCCTACTCTGATGATGATTCAGAGTTACTCTGAAGGCCTTCAGCCGAGATGATGAGACTCTGTATCTGAAACTGCTCAGACAAAGACCACTCATTCAAATTGCCTCAAATTCACCCCAAGAATGTACAGCTCAGCGCTTCTCGCTCTACTAGCCTTTGGTTTCATCAACTTAACAAAGGCAAAATGCCGCTTAACTTCTCTCAAGAAGTCGTTGAGCATATCACCTTGGAAAACTTTGACGAAAAAATTTCCCCTAGGCCTCAGAACAGATGTGGCGATTCGCAAGGATTGCCGAGCGAGATCTATCTGACGAGCATGGTCGAGTTCCCATATCCCCGAGATGCTTGGCGAGACGTCTGAAATCACTGTGTCAGCTGGGCGAGGTAAGAGCTCTCTAATCTGCTCGACCGCTTGAGGGTCTGTCACATCGCCGATGAGGGTGCGGACGTTGGGTTGATCGATCGGCTGGATGGGTTTAAGGTCTACCCCAAGCACAAAGCCCCGGCTACCCACGATTTTTCGGGACGTCTGCATCCAGCCACCTGGAGCCGCGCCCAGATCCACAACTACATCACCGGATTTGAGGAACCTACGCTTTTCCACCGCTTGAAGAAGTTTGTAGGCTGCCCGTGACCGAAATTTTTCTTCCTTCGCTTTCCTGTAATAGTATTCTCTTTTCCGTTCCTTGATCCAAGCCTTTGGCAAAACTAACCGTCACCTAGTGGACCAGTTTCTTTTCACTTGAGACTTAAAAGCCATTCAGTTAGTCTTTCGCATTCGTTTGGTGAGACTGTGCTCCAGGGTCCACATCGGGAATCGTTTGGGCACATTAGGCAGGGACACTCGATGATTGAGTTGATGGATGCTGGTTTTCTCTTGGCATACAGCCTGTAGGTCCATCTTCCCTTGGAAAGCTCGCGCTCGCGGTGAATCAAGCCCTTGCCTTCAAGTTTTATGGCTATTCGGGAGCCTTCTCTGCTGCTGGCGTCGAGTTTTCGCCAGAGTTCAGACTGAAGCACGCCGTTATCTCTCACGTTTATGATTAGCTGTAGGGCTTTGTGTTCCATGTCGTTGCGTCTCGGCATACCCCATCAGTCTCCGAAGACACTCTTCAATAAATAGAAGGGCTTCCAAACATAAAAGCATTAAGAGTTTAAGAATCATGGTGGACGGGACGGGATTTGAACCCGCGACCTCGGCGATGCCAACGCCGCGATCATTCCAGACTGATCTACCCGCCCAAACTGTTACGTAACAAGAAAACTTTTAAGCATTATGGCAAGCACCCTCAAAACCTAAATAAACCAAAACATCTTCTACAAGACTAGAAAAGGGGCCGGTAGTCTAGCACGGTTAGGACATCTGCTTGACGTGCAGAAGGTCGCCGGTTCAAATCCGGCCCGGCCCACTCATGGCACAAATCTTTCTTTAACCACGCCCGCCTCTTCTCTTTCTCCGGCGGTGATCTCGAAGAGTTTTTTTAACAACTCAGCATCTTCCCTTGTTTGTTTCACACCCCTCCGAGAAAAAAACCTCTCCTGTGTTTTGATAGCTGATTCGAGTTCCAGTTCCACGGGTTTTGCTCCGAAGCTTTTCGCCCATATGGTGAAGGAAGGCACATCTTCGGTTACAAACCCGTGCACGTGTGACGCTACACCTATTTTTCTGCCCGCATAAATCTGTGTTCCAATGGAAGTTTTGGCGTGATCGCCTATGAAACACCCAACCTTTATCTGGCCAGTGTCCACCTTTTTCCCCCCAGTCACAACCCGCAGGGTTCCATAGGTGTTTTTGATGTCTGAGTTGGTGGTGGCTGCCGCTATGTTTACCCATTCGCCGATGTAAGCGTGTCCAATAAATCCTGTGTGGTACTTGTTTGAATAGTCCTGAACAATGGTTTCTTCCAGTTCACCGCCCACGCGACAGACGTGTCCGATGCTGCAGCCCTCCCGTATCAGCCCGCTGGTTATGATGGTCTTGCTTCCTATGTAGGTTGGACCGCTGATTCTCGAGCCTGCGTGCACCACGGTTTTGCTGCCTATGTATATGGGGCCCTCTCTAGCGTCCAACGTGACAGAAGCCTCGACAAACGATCCCTCACCGACGTACACCTTTTCCTCATTACCGTACACTGTAACCCTGTCGTCCATCGTTCCTTCACATCCCTTCTTACCCAGCCCCGAATAGTCCTCCTTGATCAGTTCCGCATTGCTGTTAACTAAATCCCAGGGGTAGGTGAATAAATGCAGGTTGGAGGCTTCTAGAGTTTTGCATTCCCTAGTCAGCTTTTTTGATGCGAAACGAGTAAGGGGTTTGCATAGTTCTTCCCCATGCTTCTTGGCGACACGTTCGCCGAGGTGAGCAAGAGCTGTTCTCCCTTGCTGCTTAATCAAAACATTTCTGCCAAGCTTTTCCTCTATCAACCGTTTCACCCCTTTATTTACGATCAAAGTTCCACTAATCAAGAGGACATCATCATCAATCGAGTTAGGCTCATTCACCGGACATGAAACCCGCCTCCTAAAAGCGGGCACCAAATAATCTCTTGTAAACAAAAGAAAACCGGATTCAGAAAACATTCTCTGAGCGCGTTCAAGAAAACTGAACATCCCGCTTCTACACTCAAAAACAGGTCTCGTGTAAGTGAGCGGCAAGAAGTTCGCATAAACCTCGTCCTCAAACAACGCCACAATCATCTTTCTTTATCCCTCTTTAATGATCTTCACATCTACGTCATACTAAACTGTTTTCTAAAAAAGATATTTGTATAGAGATGCCCCGCAAATCCCTTTTCTGTTAAGCCACCAAACGATGTTGCAGCTCTTCGCATACTACATGGCGGTTGAAAGAGGACTCGACCCAGACAGACCTAGGCACCTAACCAAGGCAGTCACAGTCAAATAGTGAACTGTGTCGAACTTAGACGCCCTAACGAGACGCCTGCGCCACCCTCTCCATTTCGTGGCGCTTCTGTATGGCCTTGCACTTCACGTCCTTGTTTGCCGCCAAAATCAGCTCTTCCGCGAGGCATTCCTCTAGGGAGCGTGGGTTGCCAAACGCCGCCTTCCTCGCCCCTTCAGAAAGAAAACGCAGCGCCAAGTCCATTCGCCTCTGAGGGGAAATATCCACTGCCAAGTGGTACACCACGCCCCCGTAGCTAATTCGGGTGGTGTCCTCGCACGGAGCGGAGTTTTCAACAGCCGCGACGAGCACTTGTATGGGGTTTTGTCCTGTTCGAAGATGGATGATTTCAAAGGCGTTTCGCACAAGGTTGATGGCTCTAGCTTTCTTCCCCCCGCTGCTTCCCGGTCGCATGAGATTGTTCGTAAGTCTCTCCACAATGTTGACGCTGGCCTTGCGAAACCTTCCGTGCTCGTGGCGCCCCATGCTGTGGGGAACGTGGATTGGCTTGAGGGAAATGTACGGTTGGACTCCGGGATCCTTCACTTCGATCCCTTTGAAGCTCCACTTTCCAAACAGCTTAACCTCTTGTTCCTTGCTCAAACGTTCCACCTAAACAAGCCTCTTGGGTTAGACAGCCCCTATTTAAATATTGTTGAATATGTAACCGTTCCTGCGCCTCAATGTTTAGCGCATCGGCTTCTCTTTCCTACCGTACACCAACTCCTTGAGCGAAACCCCGTTCACGGTGGTGACCTTCCACCGAACCCCTGGGATGTCACCCATGCTCCTTCCACGTGAGCCCCCTATTCCATCCACGATCACCTCGTCGTGCTCGTCCACCACGTTGAGGGCGCCGTCTCCTGGAAGGAAGGCGGTGATAACCTTGCCATTCTTGATGAGTTGGGTTCTTACACACTTTCGAATGGCGCTGTTGGGTTGCTTGCTTTCCACCCCAACCTTCTCCAAAATGATCCCACGAGCCATGGGCGCACCCATCAATGGATCAGACTTCACGTCCAATTTCAGCATCCGGCGCTTGTAGTAAATGCCGCTCCACCTAAACTTTTTCCTTCTTTCCACTAGTTTTCTCGCGGCGAACTCGCCTCTAGGTGACTTGGAGCCCATGGACCCTAATTCCTCCTGTTACGTTACCGCCAAGTCTCATATTTAAGTTGCGCACCTCAAAATCGTCTCTTAGTGTTAGTTCTGCCATATTGTCAGAACTGAAATAATGGTTATAATTTCGGCGCAGTATGCGCAACATGTAGACTTGTGAGGAGAGGTGCAGTAAAACGAGAGAAAGGAGCGAATTCGACACGGTTGCTACTATACTCCGTGTGGCAGGTAAGGGGGCGAAAGAAACAGAGATCATGCGCCGGTGTAAACTAGACCCCCTAACCTTAAAGAAGTATCTATCCGCCCTCATAGAACTGGGTCTCCTAAAAGTAGAGCAGAAAAGCCAACCATTCTATAAAACCAGTGACACGGGTTTACAATTTCTGCGAACCTACCATCGCCTCAAATGGCTCTTGTGGGGCGAAACTTTCGACTTTCTTATGGTTCGCCTTTTAGGCCGACTAAGAAAGAGCAATTAACCTTTCTCCACAAGCTGATTTTGAAAGATGAGTATGCCAGCGGTTGCCAGCATCACGTTATAGACACGTTTTGAATCTGGAAGTATCGTTTGGCTAGAAATCGGATCCGCTCTGCATTTCTCCCGTTTTTACCGATGGCAACTCCCTTGTCCCTCGGGTTCACCGAAACCACAGCAATAGTTTTTCCATCCGGACGCTGGGTGATGCGTATTTCCTTCACCCGTGCGGGCTTCAAGGCGTTTTTGATGAACTGAGTGGGATTCTCGGAGTGCTCAATTATTTCATGCTTTTTTCCAGTCATTTTCTCAAGCAGATGTATATTCTTACCTCGTTTTCCTATGGCGACTCCTACGTCTCCTTCTTTTATAACGAATATGATTCGGTTGAGCGCGTCGTCGACGATGCAGTCCTTCACAGTTGCGCTGGTTATACTCTCGAATAGGGCGATATATCGCATTTCTCGACTGGTGAACCGTATCCCGCTAGACATTCGCCGCCTCCGCGAGCTTCAAGATGTCAGAGTCTCCTGGTTCCCTTATAGTCAGTGCCGAAACCATGAAAGGTTTTCCACAGACCGCACCTAAGTCTATGCTGGTTCCGTTATAAATAACAATCGGAACATCAGAAAGCCTACAGTAATATTCGATGTCTCCGCGAATCTTTTGTGGACAATTCGCCGCAACAATGATGAGTCTAGCCTTCCCTATTTTGGCATTTTTTACGGCGTTGTTGGCACCAAACATAACCTTGCCGGTTCTCACCGTAGTGGCGATAGCCTTGTTTACATCGATCACTTTGTCTCCTCTCGATGCGTAGTCGACATGTACAGGTCAACTAAACCCGTGCCTATGGGTATGGACTGTCCCACAATCACGTTTTCGGTAACTCCCCGCAACGGGTCGCTTTCTCCCTTGATCGCCGCCTCAACGATGTTCGGAACAGTGATCTCGAAAGCCGCCCTAGCGAGGACACTCGACTTTTCTCCGCTGATTCCGTGTCTTCCTATTTGCCGCACATCGCCTGTTGCAGTCATGATGTCAGCCACCAACATGACGTGTCGTATGTCCACATCGAGACCTTGCTCCTCAAGCACGCCAAGAGCCTCCTTAATTATGGCGTTCCTTGCCGCCTCGACTCCAAGAGTTTTGGCAATTTCATGCACATGGTTGGTGGTTGTTCGCATGGGATACACGCCGTGAACATCGAGAACACTTGGTAGGTTAGAGCCGTCTGTCCGTATAACCCATTCTCCCGCTTCCTCGGTAACCAAAACTCTTCGAATGTCAGTTACACCCTTAATGTGTTGTGTGGAAACCTTGTCGAGCAGCTTCTTGAGGTCCATGGGCTTTTTGGGTTTTATATGAATCTGATCTCCCTTGACTTTTAACGTGTAATTAGGTAGGCTCAACGCTTTCTCCAACTCTTCCAATGAGACACCCCGATCTTCCATCATAGTGAAGTCAAGCTTAACAACAACCCCCTCTCGTTCAGGATCTACGTACATCGCCTGCGCTATGTCCTCCATAGTGGTGCAAATGATCTCACGGGCAACCTCAGTAGCCTTCTCCTTGCTTTTCCTATGCTCCTTGTCAAGGTAGATGGACATTATTGGGGTAGACGGCGTTCGTCGAGCATCCACTATCTCGATAAGACGGGGCAAGCCGAGAGTCACATTTTGTTCCCTAACTCCAGCGTAGTGGAACGTTCGAAGCGTCATCTGGGTGCCAGGCTCACCTATGGATTGCGCAGCAACAATTCCAACAGCTTCGCCAGGCTCAACTAGGGCACGCTTGTAGTTTTCTATGGTCAGAGCAACCGCTTGATCCACACCTTCTCGAGTCAGCTCGGCTCTGGTTAACTCCTTTTTCAGTTCTTCAAAGAGGATGGATGTGAGCTGGTCTTCAACCTTTCTGAGACGTTCTTTTACGTATGGTTTGGGCGCAGGTTTGCCCCCTTTTGTCATAATTCTGATTTGTTCAACCAGTCGGCCGACGTTCACTGCTTTTCCATGATCGCTTTTAGCAGGGTCCACCCCGTCTTCGCCGTATCTGAACTGAACAATATCGCCGACTGAGTTTCGAACAGTTCCGTCGTACTCAATGCGCAGGTGCTCTAGGGCATTAATGAGTCTCCTCTGCATGTAGCCGCTCTGCTGCGTTCGCACAGCCGTGTCCACAAGTCCCTCCCGGCCGCCCATAGCGTGGAAGAAAAATTCGATCGGATCTAAGCCATCTCGATAACTGGAATACACAAAGCCTCTGGCCTTAGGAGAGGGATCGCCCAACTCAAAATGAGGCAAAGCGCGATCAACATACCCACGCACGATCCGTTTTCCTCGCACGGATTGCTGTCCAACGCAAGCTGTCATTTGACCGATATTGAGGCTGGATCCTCTTGCCCCGGTTCTGGTCATGATGATGCCGGCGTTTTGGACATCGAAGTCTTTGTCTGCAATTCTTCCAGCCTTATCTCTGGCTTCAGCCAGCTCGTTCATGACATAGATCTCAAAGGAGTCGGTGAGAGTTTGGCCTGGAAGCCTTTCCAGCGTGCCGTCCTGGAGAGCCTTGATTAATTCGTGTATCCGTTCTTCAGACTTCTGTATTATTTGATGGATTTTCCGTTGAACAGGACCAGATAACTCAAGCTCATCGAAAGAGTATGTGAAGCCCCGCATGGTCATGAAAAGTTTGAGAAGCTGACAGACGTTGTTTAGAAACTGACGCCCAGTAGAGGCGCCGTAGTCTTTTATTATTCGGTGAAGAAGGCTCTCTGATTGTTCAGCACCTATAGAACTTCTATCGATCACACCAGACTTTAAAACGCCGTCTTTGATGACCATGTAAGCATCATACTTACATTCTTCACGAACACAAGGGGTACAATTAAGGCATGTGGTCGCTTTAAACGCGTAGTTCATGCCCTTTGGGATGAAAAGGCTGAATATTTGTTTCCCGGTCCAACGTGGTTCAGGCTTTTTGGTTTCGGGTTCTGGAAGAGGACCCTCGTAACCCGCTGCTAACAGAAGTCGACAAACCTCTTCTTTTGTGAGGAGAGTGGATTTTTGAGTGAAGAGATACGCAGCTGTGATAAAGTCTCGAATAGCCCCGATGATGGGGCCTCCAAACCTCGGAGAGAGAATTTGGTCTTGAACTTGCATGAGGAGACGCGCCTCGGTTTGCGCCTCTTCACTCTGTGGCACGTGAAGGTTCATTTCGTCCCCATCAAAGTCTGCGTTGTAGGGGGGACAGGTGCAGAGATGCAGACGAAACGTCTTGTGAGGAAGCACCTTGACGTAGTGCGCCATGATAGACATTCGGTGAAGGGATGGTTGCCTATTGAAGATGGCGATGTCGCCGTTTCTAAGATGGCGTTCCACAATGAAACCTGGTTCTATAGCCTCAGCAACCTTCTCACGATCCACCACAAACTCCAGTCGGATGCGCTTGCCGTCAGGCCTCATAACATAAAGGGCTCCGGGATATTTCCCGGGGCCGTTGGCCACTAACTTCCGCATCTCATCGAGGTTCCATGCTGTAATTTTTTCGGGTATTGAAAGCCTCGTAGCAACGTCCAGCGGAACCCCAACCTCGCTGATGTCTAAATTTGGATCTGGAGATATCACGGTGCGCGCCGAAAAGTCCACCCTTTTCCCTGAGAGGTTGCTCCTGAATCTCCCTTCCTTTCCCTTTAGACGTTGCGACAGGGTCTTGAGCGCCCTACCGGAACGATGTCTCGCCGGGGGGATTCCTGAGGCTTCGTTGTTGAAGTATGTGGTTACATGGTATTGCAGAAGCTCAGACAAGTCTTGGATGATGAGCGTCGGGGCTCCCGCCTCCATGTTCTCCTTCAATCTTTGGTTAATGCGGATGATGTCTACGAGTTTGTGGGTTAAATCGTCTTCAGATCTGATGCCAGACTCCAGCGTTATGGAAGGCCTTACATAAACCGGTGGAACCGGAAGAACTTGAAGAACCATCCACTCCGGCCGGGCATTCTTTGGGTTGAACCCAAACAGTTCAAGGTCTTCATCCGGTATTCGTTCGAGTCTTTCTCGAACCATGCTGGGCGTTAATCGTTGCGCGCCCCCCTCTGGAATTTCTTCACTGAATTTTGTGGGTTTTTCAAACGCTATTTTATATTGAGGACTACCACAGTGGGGACACTCTTTTCCCTTCGCCTCCTTCAAAACTATCTTGTAGAGTTTGTCGGGAACTGTTCCCAGCAACTTGCGCGTGTGCTTGATCTTAGCCTGGATTTTGGCGATTCGCTCGGGTGGCAACAGTGCGCGCCCGCAGTTTCTGCAGGTTACTCCGACAAGATTGTAGATTATTTTGGTGAACTCAACGTGAATGATGGGAACAGCCAGTTCGATGTGGCCGAAGTGTCCTGGGCATCGTATGGCTGTATTTCCACAGGTCTTGCATCGTTGTCTTGGCTCAAGGGTTCCCAACCGGCCGTCCATGAGCCCAGAGGTTATTGGAGCTCCGTCTTCATCATAAGTGTCGGCGGTTTGTATCTCTGCAACCGAAAACCTGCGCACGTCTTGTGGAGAAAGTATCCCGAAGTAAAGTTCGTCTACGACCTTGTGAACTCCTTCCTCTATTGACACTTTCACGCTCTCTCCTTCAATTTGAGGCGGGGCGCGACACAGAGGCTCATTAACTCCTGCAGAAGAAGCTTGAAGGCGTAGGAGACAATCACTGGAGATATCTGTGCCTTTTCTTCACAGAGCCGACATACATACCTACGTTGTCTGATGTCGTAAAACGCGATGTAGCCGCAGTTCTCACACACGTAGAGAAGGTACTTGTCAGACTCCTCAAGTAGTCGATCTCGCAACAGCATGGCGGCGCCGTGCCCAATCAGACAGTCTCTCTCCATCTCACCGAATCGCAATCCACCTCCCCTTGCCCGTCCCTCTGTTGGTTGCCTCGTCAACATCTGAACTTGACCTCGCGCCCTGGCGTGGATCTTATCCGCAACCATATGATGGAGTTTTTGATAGTACACGACCCCCATGAAAACGTCAACAAGGAACCTCTCACCCGTGACACCGTTGTAAAGAACCTCTCGACCAGTGTGGCTGAAGCCTAGGTCTACCAGCGCTTGTTTCAATCTCTCAGGCTTTTCGTTGATAAAGGGTGTTCCGTCCACTGGTCTTCCTCTTGCCGCGGCGACCTTCCCAGCCATGGACTCAAGGAACTGTCCAATAGTCATTCGTGAAGGAATGGCGTGAGGATTGATTATTATGTCAGGAACGGTTCCTTCGGATGAAAATGGCATGTCTTCCTGGGGCACAATCATCCCTATAACGCCCTTTTGCCCGTGGCGGGAGGCAAATTTGTCACCTAATTCGGGGATGCGTTGGTCACGCACCCTAACCTTTACGAGTTTGCTTCCTTCGCCACTCTCAGTAATGAAAATATCGTCTATAACTCCAGTTTCGGCGGGCCTCATGTCTATGGAGGTGTCTCTCATTGTTGGCCCTTTGACCTCGAACTCCTTGTATTCTTCGAGGAATCTTGGTGGACTCGTTCTTCCTATGAGGACATCGCCGCCAGCAACTTCCGATTCTAAACCAATGACGCCGTCCATTTCTAGGAGGCGATAGTATTGTTCGCCTCGATATCCCCGAATTCCCGGTTCCGGCGTGACAAATCGATCTCTGAGTCCACCGAGGTACTGGCGACATTCTGCCTCATAAATCCGATAGAACGTGGACCGTCCCAAACCTCGCTCAATAGATGCCTTGTTGAAGATTAGGGCGTCTTCCATGTTATATCCCTCGAAGGATATAACGGCGACAACGCAGTTTTGCCCTGAGGGTCGAAGGTCATACCCCATGATGCCCATAGGTTTCGTGTCAACTAGGGGCTTTTGCGGGTAATGTAGGATGTGGGACCGAGAGTCCACTCGGACGAGAAAGTTGGTTGCGTGTATCCCTAGCGCTTGCTTTGCCATGGCGGCTTCGTAAGAGTTGCGTGGGGACTGATTATGCTCGGCGTATGGTATGAGCGAGGCGCATATTCCAAGAATGGTGTAAGGCGCGATCTCCACATGGCTGTGTTCACGTGTAACATCTTTAAAACTCAGTGCTGCAAACACGTTTTCCTCTTCTTCAGCATCAATGTATTCAATGATGCCTCGTTTCACAAGATCGTCCCATGTCCATTCTCCTGAACGAATTTTTTCGATGTGTTCGAGTTGCAGTTTGGGTACTCCGTCTTCGACAACTATGAGAGGTCGACGTACACGTCCCTCATCACAGTTAACATAAATCTCTTCCTTTTCACCTCGACTCTCGGAGAAATGGACGACATTGACTTCAGTGGATATTTCGCCTTTTCTACGTTTTGTTCTTAGTTCAGCTACCAACTCTCGCGGTGACGCGGAATAGCCGATGAGTTTTCCGTCCACGAAAACTTTAGCGCCGGAAATCCGCAGGTTCTCGTTCGCTTCTTCAACAGGAATCACGTCCATTCGATAAAGGGTTTGCCTCATACTTTCAGCACTCGTGCCTACAGAGATACAGGCAGCCAGAGCGAGATTCTTCACTAAACCGCAGTTTGACCCTTCCGGCGTTTCGTTCGGACACAACCTTCCCCAGTGAGTCGGATGCAGATCTCTCGCCTCAAAGTTGGGTTGGCTGCGGCTGAGCGGTGACTGTAGTCTGCGCAGGTGGCTCAGGGTGGAGATGTGGTTTGTTCGATCAAGGAGCTGTGTGATGCCGACACGTCCACGTCCCCAGTTGCCCGTTGCAAGTGCGTGTTGAAGGCGTTCGGTTATGATTCCAGGGCGAACCGCGGTGGAAACCGTGACCATTTGTCGTTTGACACCCATCCGCTCAAGCTGATACTTTATGTCGCGGCATAAGTTTCTGAAGGCAACTCTGAAGAGGTCGGCGAGCAAGGGTCCAGCGAGCTTTAAGCGTTTGTTTTTGAAGTGATCCTTGTCGTCGCTTTTCCTTCTTCCGAGCTTTAATTCGATAACTCTGCAGGCCATCTCCCCCAGAAAGAGCGCCTTATCCCCGCGTTTTTCGGCGGTGCGGCCAACATGGGGTAAAAAGTTTCGGTCAAGAATGCTCTCAGCTTTTTGGCGACGATACTCTTCCACCTGTCCGTGGGCTACACGGCTCCCGATGTACATTATGGCATCTTGGACGGTGTTGAGGCCTACAGACTTTTCAAATGATGAGTCAAGCTCGTTTTGTATGGCTCTTTCTGTGGAAACAGCCTCAGCCACTTCTTTGTCAGATTCTAATCCAAGCGCTCGCATCAGAATTACAAAGGGGATTTCCGTTGGGACCCCAGGCATGGAAACGTAGATGGCACCGTCCGACTTCATTCGTAACTCGATTCTCGCCCTGAAGCCGACCGTGGTGGAAAAGATCTTAGCTTGAAACACGGGCGCTGCGCCACGCATGTCAATGTCCGCAAGAACACGGTTTGGAGCGAGGTCTTCTAGAGCGACGATGGCGCGTTCAGAGCCGTTGACAAGGAAATATCCGCCTGTGTCGTCTGGGTCCTCTCCGTGTTCAATCAGCTCTTCTGGAAGAAGTTGAGAAAGGGCGCAGAGCTTGGACTTCAGCATTACTGGAAGGTCGCCTATCATAACCAGCTCAGTTTCCAGTTCCCTGCCGTCGATCATTGGGGTCATCTCTAGGGAGATGGGTGCGGCGTAGCTTAGGTTTCGGAAGCGTGCCTCCATAGGGTAGATTTCGTGTTTGGTGCCGTCGACCTCAGTGGTATAAGAGCCTGTAATTCTTGACTGGGGATCAATTATCCAAACTTGGTTGAGTTTTATCTTGTATGGGCTCTCTGGTGCCTCGATTTCAATCTCGCCGACCTCGTCTATAACCTCTTGGAGGCCGTGTTCAACAAACTCGTTGTAGGAGTCAAGGTGTTGCCTAACCAGTCCCTTTTCCTTGAAGAAGGCTTTTTGCAGGAGTAGAAGATCGTCTTGTGAGATTTCCAATGTGACCTAACCACCCAAGAATTTGCCTTTACTAACAATATTAAGCATCATGCAGCTTTGCGTGGTTTCATCCAAACTGGGGGGTTCCTCCACTTGGTGGGTCATCCGACCCGAAAAGGCGGGCCTCCGAATTTGCTCCTCAGTTTATTTTGGAGGGGCTAAAACCGTAAACCATGGAGGCTACTAATAAACTTTGCTTTTGGAAAATCTGTGTTTTGAGGGTTTGTTGTCTGGTTTGTCTCTTTATTTATTTTTAGACCCCTCTATAGCCCCCCTCCCCGTTTCCGACACTCTGTTTTTGACTCGGATGGTTTTCTGAAAAATATTGTTTTTCAACATTCTGCTGTTATTAGGATCCAAAATAGAATTCCCTAGAGTCCTCCTTTAGTGACGGTTACTTGTGCTACTCTAGGAAACTGAGGGATTTTTGTTCGCTCAAGTATACGTCTTGGTCGAGTTTCCACGCCCTAACGTCGAATTCTCCCCTTGTTTGGGCAAGCTTTTTCACGAATTGTCCCGCCCTTGCATCTTTCCACCAAGTCTCACCAAAGTCTTGACTAAGTCTTTCTTTTATGGCGGCAACTCTAACCGCTGCTATAACGTAGCTTGGGGAGTACAGGTCGTAGTTGGGCATGATGTGGTGGAGAAGCCAATAGTTGCCTGGGGTTTCTATGAAAAAGCGTTTCGTGAGTTCTTGCCACCTCTTAGAAGCCTGTTCAATGGTGTATTCTTTCTTCCAGAACTCCAATTTCATGATGCTGTTGGCTGCGTAGAAGGTCAGGAAAGCAAGGTTCATGAATCTCACTCTGTCGACGATTTCTTTCACAGTTTCTTGGTCTAGTTTCAAGCACTTTCGGAGGAAGAGTGGATTTTCGAGCATGCTTTCGATCAGGGTGCTGAAAGTTTCTGCTACGCTCATGGGAACGATGTATCGTTTCCAGACAGAATCGTTTGGGTTCGCGCTCGCGTCGTGGATGCCGTGGCCGAATTCGTGGTAGAGACTGCCAAAGTCCTCGTAGGGAGAAACCTTGCGGTATAGGATTCTGACATCGTTTGGAACCTGGATGCCCCAGCAAGAAGCGCTTGGGCTCTTCTTTTCTCGGTCCTCGTCGTCAACTTTGATTTTTGAAGGGTCAAAGCCTAGAGAGGTGAGGACCCTCTTAACGTGGTCCAAAGGGTTTTTTCCTTCAAAATATTCGTTTAAAGGCTCGTAGATGCGACCTCTCCAGGTGTAAAAGTCATCGTAGTATTCCATTTTGTCTTTGTTCAGTACTTCGGGAGCATAATGGTCTGCTGCTGTCAAGAAGGATTGTTTGGCTCCCTCTCCTAGCCTTATCAAGAGATTCAGCAGTTCGTCGTAAGAGATCTGTTCGAGTTCTAAGTAGCTGTCTAATGGTGTGAGTCCATACCTCTGGTACACTTCCTTTGAGATCGCCATTCGTTTCTTTACAAGGGAAGATATGAGAGGAGCTTTGGCTACAAACTCGTCGAAAACCTCCTTGCGTTTCGCGGGGTCGTCAGTTTGGGAGTTGAACTGCCGCCAATTTCCCCAATTAACCCTTTTTCCGTCTAGCAGGTATTTTTCGGTAGAAATTTTCTCCATGCGTTGATCATGAAGGTCGAGCTCAACTTCAAGTCTTTCCGCGTCTGCGATGGTTTCTATAGAAGCTAAATACATGCTTCTGGGCTCGGTGAATTTTTGGAGGAATTCGAGGCTGATTTCCGTGAGTTGTTGCGAGAGCTTCTTCATGAGTTCGCGGTCATAGGACAACCCAGCTTCTTGATTGTAACGTTGCTCTGAGAGCTGGGTTTTCAGTTTTTCATATCGCGAGGCAAGATCTTCGAGAGCCATAGATGTTCGTCTCCAAGAGTTGAAGTGACTTGAAGATTCTCTTGACAGAACCTATATTTAATGAATTCTGCGTCGAAATGGAAATCCAAGTAGTTGTCTCTATCGAAACTAGATATGCCGTCGAAGTTCATTTTGGTCATGAGATTTAGTGGCGCCCTGGCCGGGATTTGAACCCGGGTCTAGCGGGCGACAGCCGCTTATACTAGACCAGACTATACTACCAGGGCATCAAGTTTTGTCATTACAAACTGCTCTACTTAAGTTTTTCATTGGCATTGAGCTTAACGCCATAAAGCATCCTAAACGCAGATGTGGTTTTTCTCACCATTGAAAGAAGTGCATGAGTCCCGACTAAGGCTGTTTTCTTTGTGGTTGGAAGTATGTTAAATTCGGAATCTGATTATCAATTATATCGAGGCTAAACAATAGTTCGGTTGAAGAAACTTGTCTTAAATCATGCAACACTAGAGGTTTCTCTTAAACCAGCAGACCGAAGCGAGGCGAAACAAGTGAAAACAGCATGGAAAGTTCTTGGATTTTCCCTGCTGGTTTTCCTCTTCTTCAGCCTAATGTCTAGAATAGATTTCATCGTTCATAACACATTATACAATTATGGACTTCAGTTCTCTCATCAGCGGGCCAACGAATACTGGATAGTGTACTCCGCCACATTTTTCACTTTCTCACTATTAGTTGGATTTGTGTACTGGTTAGGATCAAATAAAAACAAGCGAGACAGAAAGATCTCCCTAGCATTAACTACAAGTATGGCTCTTCTATTCATTGGAGGGACCGCCGACATAATGTTCTTTGTCTTATGGGGTAGGAGACTGCCTCCTGAAAATGTCATGTGGTGGTGGATGCATTGGTACAGTATTTTCGGAGTTTGGACGACTTCCATGCAACTCATCTTAACATCAGTAATTTCTCTAGTTATAGTATTGCTGTGGATACAAACATTGAAATTAAGACCAGGGCAATTTGTAAAAAGAACAATGAACAATGGAACGCGGATCAGACAGCTGTTACCCATTCACACTGCCAGAACAGCTAATAAAAAATCTAGAGCTTCGAAAACGAAGAATACTAGGTAAAAAATCTTCAACCTTTAAACTATAGTTTAAGCCAAGTTCCGATACCTTTGCTTTTCGCTTTTTCACAGATTTTTATGGCTGTGGCTATGTCTTCGATGGCTAGGCCGAGGTTCATGGACATGGTTCGTTCTGAATCCTTTTTTCTTCCCGGCTTTTTTCTTGTAACTAGTTCTCCCAAGTCAGCGTAAACTTTGGGTATGTCTTTGAAGTAGCCTACCGACTTGTAGTAGAGGAGTTGTTCTAGATCGTCGGTGCAAAACTTGTGCATGGAATGCATGGCTTCGGGCTTCCAGTAAGAGTCAAAGTCGAGAGGACAGGCAAAGCTTCCATCACTGAACCACGCAGCCTCTATGACTGGCTTAGGATGCTTTAAGATGGGCCCCGCCGTCACGATTATGTCGCATTTTTCCACAGCCTTCTTTGGAGAGTCGACCGGTATAATGCTTAAGCCATGTTTCTCTGTCATCTCTGAGACATACCTCTTTAAATTTGTTTTACTGATGTCGTAGGCTCGAGCTTCTTCTAATCCTTTGAAACCGGTGAGCACGGCTTCAAGGTTGCTTCTCCCTTGAACACCGCAGCCTAAAATGCCGAAAACCTTCGAGTCTTTCCTAGCCAAATATTTGGCAGCTACAGCTGTTGCTGCTCCTGTTCGTTTGGCTGTTACCCAAGAGGCGTCCATGATGCAGATGGGCGCACCTGTCTCAGGATCGTTCAAAACAAGGACGCCCATTATGTACGGCAGATTGTATTTGTGGTTGTTGGGGAAACCGCTCACCCATTTCATGCCAGCAGCCTTCATTTTAGGTATGAAGGCGGGCATAGCATGTATGAAAGCGTCCATCTTTGGATGAATCCCTGGCTTTGGAGGCATCTCAACTCTGTCCTCACCATTTTCCCTAAGCGCTTCCTCAACGACGTTAATGATCTCAGCCATTGTTAAGTTGGCATCTTCAATATCTTTCTTTGAAAGATAGAGGACTTCTAAACTCATAGTGGGGGACCTCAAACTGCACATTTCAGATTGTTGGGAACCTACTTAAACTATGAGTTTTGAGTTTTAAACTCGTTTATTCGTTTGTGGAAGAATGCTTGCGGTGTGGTGCCCTTTTTGTTTTCTACTTTAGATAAGCATATTTATATATCTTTATATGCCTATGGTATGCAAAAGTTTATATTCGCCTTTCGGTGTATTATATCTTGATATGTCCGATACTGGACATATTGTAGACGAGTGCAACAAAAAGACAGTTAAGCAAAACACCAGAAGAGGCGTGCGCATGTGTCCGGACAAAAACTGAAAGAAGATGCCGATCAACTAAGGTCTCCTGGAGGCAAAACTTTTATTCGCCTGTCACGTCGGCGCTCAAAACCTCGACCTCAACACGTGAACGTCCAGTATCGGGCGTATCACATCCCCAACAAAGGGATGGATCCAGCTGTATGTCTTGCAAACACTTGCGCCAACTGCAAGTATGCTATCTGTTCATTCAACAGGGTTTTTTGCGCTAAAATGAGAGAACCTGTTAATATAATTGTGGATTGCCGTCATTTCGAGCTGGAACCGTCTAGCTACAGGTTGTTCATAAGAACCTGATTCAATTATACTGCTCGTAGCTTTCCATTTGATCCTTTTTATTAGCTGTGGTAGGGAGCGAAGGTTCCGAAGTTTTCTCGCAATATCATGGATTTAATCTATATTTAAGAAACCTGCTCTCCTTGAAAACCAATGGCGGGCCCGGCGGGAATTGAACCCACGACCACCGGGTTAAAAGCCCGGTGCTCTATCCTTGCTGAGCTACGGGCCCACGCAAGATTTCCATTAATTTAAGCCTAAATTAAGGTTTCCTTGAACGAGACTAGTCATTTACTCTCTAAAGCCTTTCTGATCCTACGCAACTCGCTCAACATTTGCTGGTCAACGCCTCTGGGAGCTGGTGCTTCTGCCTCAGCCTCGACGGCCACCGGTCTAACCCTCTTAACAAAGCCCATGATGACGTTCCTTATTTCCTCAAAGTTCTTAACTCCAAGTATGACGGCTTCAGCGACTCTACCACCAGCGCTCCCTCCACCCGAGAAACCGGCTGTTTGAATTCTGACTGTGCCTAAACCAAATTGTCTAGCGATGGGACCCTGAACAATACAAATGTTAGTGATGCGATTGTAGGGAACGAAACTCTTCCTCTTCCACCAAACGCCCCTCTCCACAACTATCTCATCATCTGTCAGGATGTAGGCGATAGACGAATAGTACTTCTGTATCCAAAAGGCGGTAAGGCACACTACCACCAACAAAGGGAGAAGAAGAGACACCGTGATAACGGACGCCTGAGCCAAGGGCAGCGCAAGCAGAGCAACCACAACTACTGGAATGATCCAAGACAGCCCAAGAAGAATTACTCCTATCGTTAAGTAGCTGTAATAAAGTTTCTTCATGTCAATGTGCGGAGGAAAACCCTCGTCAACCTTAAGAACCATTGCGTTCTATCCCCTTCTCGTGTATGAATGGTCAAATTATTATTTGTGTGTTATTTCGTAAGTTTTAAAGCTTGTTCATGTGTTTTGCCAAGGTTTTAAATGTGTATGGTCGTGTCTAACGAGTTTTTTGCGAGGTTGAGCACCAAGTCAGACTGGGCAGACGCTCACCGAGACCATGGAAGCCTACTCCAAACGAGATTCTCTGTGCTCTGTTCTGTTACTTTCATCCTGAAACACATACAAGCTGAATAGGTTGGAGTTGGACAAGTATCCTTACCAAGGATAGGCTGGCCTAACTTTTTGCTCAAAATACGTCAATGAAATAGTTAAGACAAGATGCGTCTTCGAAGAAATATAAATAAGCCTGAGAGAGGAAGTATTAAGCCTATCAGAAAATAGTCGAATACTTTCACACCTATTCCTAGACTGATAGCCTCGCTTGTTCTGGAGCCGAAGAATATAAGGGCGATATCCTTACCCCACGTAGTCACATCATACCATATTAACCAGACAACCCAAGCCAGAATAATCAATCCGAAAGCTATCAGGAATAAGCTAGGTAGATTCGGCAAGAGACGGCAAAAATGTAATTTGACAGCCTCTGCTAAGGCTACTTCAGTTGGTTTTTTTGAAAGAGTTTCCTTTCTGGTCGATCGATCAATCGTCATGTAGAGTATTAATAGGATGATGACTTCTATGACCAGAATGAGGTCTATGACGGACAGCTCAAACGATAACACGGAGTTTCCTCTTAGATGTTCGATTTGTTCATTCATATAGACTTAATGAATTTAACGTATGTAGCACAACTATGAAGCGTTAAATAATACGCGCGCATGCACGACCATGGATAGGAGGAGGCTGGTTTTCGTTAGTTCCACAACTTATTGCCATGTTTCTCATTCAATCAAATTATTCCTTTTGGAAAAACCATAAATCTTTTTGACAAAAGTAAAATGTGTGCTCTTCGGTATCTTGGTGTGAAGGAACAATGACAATTAAGAAGCTTTTGGAAGGACTGCTAAAGGAGAAGGCTCCGGGCCCATTCCCATCGTTCTCCCTCTTTCACGTGATCAAAGCGTTGGAGCTGACCGCGAAGGAAGGCCCGATTGGAAGAGGAAAGCTTTCTAAACGACTTGGAACAGGCGAAGGAGCAACCCGCACATTGATCGATCGATTGAGAGACGCCGGACTCATTGCGACATCTAAACCGGGTTGTTCCCTCACTAGAAAGGGAGAGAAGATTTGGAACCAATTCCAGTCGATTTTCCCAAAAAAGGTTGAGTTGGAAAAAAGCGAGCTGACACTCGCCGACTGCAACATCGCAGTGCTGATCAAGGGTTGCGGAGACAAGGTGAAGACAGGAGTGGAGCAACGTGACGCAGCGATCTTAACGGGGGCAAAGGGGGCAACCACCCTTGTATTCAAGAACCAAACGTTGATTCAGCCCGGGATAAGTGAAAACTTGGCTCAAGACTTTCCAACAGCCTTCAGCCAGATTACCAAGAGGCTGGAGCTAGGGGACAACGATGTGGTTGTGGTTGGAAGTGCAGATACTTGGGAGAAGGCAGAGTATGGGGCGTTAGCGGCTGCTTGGACTCTCATCCAGAACGACTGCAACTAAAGAGTGAACTTTTCTCCTCCAGTGAAAATGCGCTCCAGCGTGGCGTTGAGGTTAATCATCCCCTCATTGGTTTTCGCCGAGACAGGTATTAGAAGAAATCTTAGTCCTAGTCGGTAGATGGCATGCATCATGTCACGGCTGAGTAGACGCCTCGTTCCATTCAGTCTTTCCTCAATAGCTGTTTCCAGCATCTTAGGCTCAGCTGACCAGTCTACCAAGCGGTTTACATCTTCTGGCGGAAGGAGATCGCATTTTGACAGCACGTGCACCTGTGGAATGAAGAAGCGATTGTAAACAGCAGCTGAGAGGAAGAGGTTTGAAACATAGTTGAGGGGGTTGACGCAGAAAACCGAATCGAAAAGGTGCACGATAGCTTTAGGTTCCTTAGTCAGCTCGCTGGCTATGTAGGGCCCACTTGCTCGGAAGGCGAACAGCTCCATCTGACCCGGAGTGTCAACCAGAACCATGTCGGGATTAAAATCTTCCATTTCCTCTTCCAGCCTTTCCGTTTCCTCAGCAATCAGGTCTGCCGCCATCACCAGCGCGCCGTTGGGACCAAGTCCATACTTCTTCATGAGCTCTCCGATGTCAATGTAGTCGCGAACGTCAACGTCAGGTGTGTAGGGCAAGGTTAAGGCTCCCGGATCCAAGTTCACGGTTATCACGTTTTGTTTTGAGATTTTCAGCCATTCAGCGAAAGAGGCTGTGAGGAGAGACTTTCCTGAGCCAGCGGTTCCTATCACAAAGACGATGAACATTCTAGATACCTCATGCGGATGAGACAATCCCAATAAAATCGTGCAACTACTTATTTGTTTTCAAGTGGTTTCTATGACACCTGAACTTGCAATCGTCTTGCTTCACCGTCGTAAACTTTGCTCATAAATGCGAATAGCCCTTCTTTTTGTCAATGGATAGCAAACATCTGTATCTTCAATTCATAATTCTTTAAAACATGCAAATCGATGGAAAAGGTAGGTGATGAACTTATGGGAAAAAGAAAAATAGAGATAAACGTGCCCGACAACTTAGACAACCTCATTGAGTCTTTGGCAAAGTTTTTGCACAAGAATCCAGACGATCTTCTCAGTAAAATTGTGTTAGACGCAGTGAAAACTCTACCGAACAGCCTAGACCAGTATGTCGATGTCGCAGCTATAAGAAAAATCTACAACGTTTAGGCACAATCTGTCGGCTGGTATGCTAGAAGTCCTATTCATGCAGCAGACGCAAAAGCGCGGATTCCCGTTGCTTGGGCAATAGGATCTTTTTTCAGTGTCTAACATATGATCCTCATCGCAACCAGCAGAGAAATTGCACAAAGCGAAAAGGTTTTCGATGAAAGCTAAAGTTTTGCCTTGACGAGTTTGACTTTTCCGCCCTTTTCCTGGATCAGCTCGGACAGTTGGATAAGAGACTTACTTACTCTTTTTTTGGCCAAGCCCGTATTTTCGGCGGTGGTGGATAAGTGAAGCTCTATGTGGGAAACCGTTTCCTCGCCCTTGGGATGAGACTTTATGTAGACATAGGGGTTATCGTGCATCACCTGATCGATGAGGGGGGCAACCGCAGATTCGTCCATCCCTATTACGCCTAAGCTGGTTTCAAAAAAGGTCACTTCGCCCGCAGCCTCCTTGAGCAGAGGCGCCACAGACTCTTCGAATATAGCCTCCATCTCAGAGGGAACCCCAGGCAAAGCTAAAACAGTGACGTCGTCATGCTTGGTGATCACGGCGGGAGCTGTTCCAACGGGGTTGAAAATGGGCTTGGCTCCTTCTGGTAGTTTCGCCATTTTAATGCGATGGGGGGTCAGCTCAGCTCTTTCCATTCGACCTTGCTCCACGTACTGGCGATACTTCTCCTCAATCATTTTCAGAGCCTGATCATGCGTTGCCAATTTGCGTTTCATTGCCTTGGCTATGCCTTCTAGGGTTTTGTCGTCGAAAGTGGGGCCAAGACCCCCAGTGATAATTATGAAGCGGGGGTTACGTTGAATCGCCTCCTGTAGGGCGTTAGATATTTCTTCGACGCTGTCGCCTACGACGGTGATGCGGTGGGTTTTCAGTCCGAGGATTGTGATGCGTTTGGCGAGCCATTGGGCGTTGGTGTTGAGGGTTTTGCCTATTAGGAGTTCGTTTCCGACGCAGATAATTTCTATTAATGGAGTTGTCACTTGTGTTTCACTGACCTTAACAGGGGTTTAACATCATTATTTTGAGACTATGTGTAAATAACTGCTTCGTTTAAAGTGTTTTGATGTGGTTGTGTAGCTTTCTCTTGCTACGAAGGAGATTAACGTCATAATTAATGTGATTAAAAAATGCTGACAAGAGTTGGGTAAAGATTTCTTATGCTCAACGCCATGATCACTGCTCCGACGACTACCATTAATATTCGGGGCGGTAACTTCTTACAGGCATAGGCTGCTAGAGGAGCAGCTGAAACTCCTCCAACGATTAAGCCGAGAATTATTTGCCAATGGCTTAGTCCGAGTAGCGTGAAGAAAGTTGCGGCTTCGGTTACTGTTACGAAGAATTCAGCCAAGTTAACTGATCCGACTATGAATCTGGGCTTATGTCCTCTCGCCACCAAAGTGGATGTCACTATTGGACCCCAACCTCCACCGCCAATCGCATCAAAGAACCCCCCCCAGCCCCACATAGTAGAGAGACAGCCCGGGTTTCCACTTTCATCTCCCTTTTAAATTTGAATACTTTACGGAGTATCATTAAACCCATTGTAAGTAGGTATACGCTGATAAATGGCTCAATGGTTTCTCCATGTAAGGAAGTTAGAATATATGCTCCTATTGCTCCACCTATGATCCCCGGAATCAAAAGCTTCTTGAACAAAATCTTGTCAACGTTTCCAAGCCTTAAATGTGAGATTCCCGAGGTTAGAGTGGTAAATATCTCGGCTGGGTTTTAGTATCCTAGGGTTTTCAGTAAGGTTATTAGCCCAAGGGTGAACATTGCTACTCCGATTATTCTTCCGTGGAAGAGCGACTCTAATCGTTTCTTGGCTCCGTTATTTGCCCATGCAGAAATTGGGTCGGCTATGGTAGCTCCCAAAGCCATGGCTAGAGCTATTGACCAAGTTATCCCGATGAATGCTTGGTAGGTGGCGAACCCGATGGTGCAGACTACTCCTTCCGCAATTGTTGTGGTTCCAATGGCAACGGCTGGGATTAACCCTAGAGCGATGTAGCCGCTTACACTTAAGGGTCCATAACCTCCACCTGTCATCCCTTTATTGAAGCCACAGAGGAATCCGAGAATGCTTGTTCCGAGAGCGCTGGGTTTACTCTTGAATTTAATCTTTCTGAAAGACCTCACTACTACGAAGAGGCCCATCGAGACTGCTATGAGCGATATGTACGTTTTTACGACTGTTTTCGGCAGAAAAATGCCAACTGATAGGGTTGCCACAATCATGGCAACTACCGAACCCATAAGGGTAATCCCTACGCTCCTCCAATTAACGTTCTTGAAGTATGTGTGGCAAGCACCCCCTATGAGTCCACTACACATCTCACTGAAAAGTACTGCGGGAACTATAACCCTTGGGTCGTAGCCAAACAATAGTAGAAGAGGAGACATCAAAGTGCCGTACCCCCCTCCTAACCCATTGTCCACCATCTCAAGAGAAAAGGCTAAAAGGAAAATAAGGAGCAAATCAATCATTTTATATTACACCTACAATCCACTGTTCTATAAGCCTTTCACGCTCACATATATCCGAGGGTACGCAGTCTTTCCATCGCGTATGCTTCTTCCTTGTCCTGGGCTCGTCCCTCCCTTTCCATTCCTCTTGTAGATTTCACTTCTTGATAGATTTCCTCAACAGTGGAGGCGTTAGATTCGAACGGCTCGGTGCAGGACATGCATCCTAGACTTCGGTAGCGTTTTCCATTTTTTGAGAAGTACAGGGGGTTGACGGGGAGGTTCTCTTTTAAAACATACTGCCATACGTCTTCTTCGGCCCAGTGGAGAAGCGGGTGAACCCGCACATGGTTCACTTCTGGCCCAAAGTCTGAGACATATATTCCCCATCCGCTAAGCTCCACGTCTTGTAGAGCTTCTAGACCTGAGTCGCTCTCTTTATTGCCTCTCCGCTCTCGATAAACCCGCCACCTGAAATCCTTGTCCCTCGGACTCATGTAGCGTTCTTTTCCTCTGATACCGTGTTCATCTCTGCGGATAGAAACTATTATGGCGTCAAATCTATGTTCTTGGATGACTTGCTTCAAGGTCTCGGTTTTCAATTTTGAACAGCATTCAAACCGGCTGGCAGTGAAGGGGTTTATTTTCCCAAACCAATCTTTGTTTCGAGCTACGATTAGGCTCAAATTCCACTCTTTGGCTATGCGATCTCTGAAATCGTATATTTCTGGAAACTTGAAACCTGTGTCCAAGTGTATGACAGGAAAGGGAACCTCCCCGAAGAAAGCTTCTTTCACTAAGCTTATGGCGGTTGTGCTGTCTTTTCCAGTTGACCAAAGCATGGCCGGATTCTTGAATTGGACTCGAGTTTCCCTTATGATGTATATGCTTTTTTCCACCAATTCATCTAAGCTCAATTTTCTTCCTCAGGTATAGTTGAGTGGCGTTTCGGCTAGGCAATGTTTTGCATAAGTCGTATTTAAGTGTTGCATAAGTGATATATCACGTAATCAGAGCAAAAATGGAATTATTTATAACCTAAGGCTTGGAGTCTTCTTTCCCGATCTTCTGACTCTAATTCTGGTAGAAATTTTCGGATGAGGTAGACAATGTACTCTGTGGGGCTTCTGTATCCAGACCCTTCCAGAGCTTTTAAAAGTCGGTCATACAATGGCTTTGGAAGGGAGATGTTCACATATTTTGCCATGATTTATCGAAGTAATATCAGCGTAAGAACATTAAAAGGTTATGCACCCAAAAAGGCGCGCTCATACAAAATCAAAATGAAACTTGTGATGCTAAGAGGAAAAAGACGATGACTTGTTTTGGATTTAACGTTTGAACACCTTGCTTAGCTTAGATGTTTCACCTCTCTCTGTTGTATTGATGGGTAGGGGTTTTCCGTCCATGTCGGTTGAGTTGGGAATGTTCATTATGTTTAGTATTGTTGGTGCTATATCCCATAAGTGAGCTCTCATCTCTTTTCCGACTTGTATTCCTGGTCCTAAGATGGCCAGGATTCCGGGGACATCTTTTGGATCGTGAGTTCCGTCGTGGCCTCCACTCCATTTTGGGTTGTCGTTTACATATCGTTTCTGTTTATTTTTGCCCGTGATTTCTGGGTTTCTTGTTGCTTGCCATCCGATGTTGAAGATTATGTTTAGGTCTGGGGCTTCGTTTAGGTGGGTGCCCCAATAGAGTTCCTCTCTTTTTTTAACGTCTTTGATGGGTTTTTCTCCGTCTATTGTTATGTTTTTGAGTTTGCTGATGATTTGGTTTCTTATGGTTTCGTATTCTTTGCCTAGCTTGATGATGCCGTTTGGCTCTTTTCCTTTTACGTTTAGCCAGATGTCTCCGTATCCGTATGAGACGGCTTTGCTTTCTTCTATGTGTATTTTTCCGTTTTTTGTTTTTAGGAATCCATGTTCTTCTAGGTAGTTGTTTACTATGAGTTCTTTATGGATGGGACAGAATCCATGGTCTGAGATAACCATGACTGCCGTGTCTTCGTCTATGGTTTTTAGGTGGTTGTTTACGATTTTGTCGGCTTTGATGTAGAAGTCCTTTACAAGCTTGCTGTATCTGCTTTCTTCATGTCTTAGGTGGGTTTTGTCAACGTGTCTCCAGAAGAAGTGGTGGATCCGATCTATGCTCATAAAGACAGCCATGAAAAAGTCCCAATTTTCCTCCTGCACCAAATAGAGGGAGATATCAGTCATCTCGTCAGTTATTTGGTTAACTCTTTCGAAGAACAGGTCCGGTTCGTTTTCAACCTTCTCCAAGGTTTCGATCTCTAGGTCACCTACGAGTTTGTTAACCTTAAATTTCCGCTTTATCATTTCCCTTATGTTGTTTGGGTGGGGGATGCCTTCGCTTCTCGACAAGAAGCCTGGTATGATGAAACCATTGACCTCTTCTGCGTCGCTCATGGGAACGTTGATGACTCCAACCCTTTTCCCCTTCTCGCTAAGAATCCGCCATAAAGTCTTTGACTTTACCATCTCTGGCCTGATGATCTTCCTTTCGTAGGTTCCCTGCTTTCTCATGGCGAAGCTGAAGATTCCGTGGTTGCCGGGGTTCTTTCCAGTCATGAAAGTCGTCCAAGCAACGGGTGTCTGCGCTGGAACTGGAGGGATGGTTTGACCGAAAATGCCCTGCTCCCTAAATATCTTAAAGGTTGGTAGATCTTCGGTCCACTCATCAATCAGCTTTGGGGAAGCACCATCAAAACCTAAAACTAACACCTTCAACGCTTTTTCCCTGTGTACCATTCCTTTCTATTACTAATGTATTCCAATAATTAACACATGTTATTATCCGGTTCCTGCGGCTGTGAACAGCGCGTAGTATGCCATGGAAACTATGAGTTGTACTCTCTAGATCTTGGATACTTCTCTTTATGTAGGTTATTTTGTTGTCCTTGAAGCGGAGGTTGTGTTTTTTAAGTTATGTTTCTGATTTGTACTGGGGGTTTGATTTTTGGCGGAGTTTGTGGGGTTTGGATGCCCAAGTCCTATGGCTGCGAACCTCAGTGTCTGGCTGAACTCTTCTGGATTGTATATTCTTCTCCCATCAATTAGAATTCGTTGTCTCATGTTTTGCGTGAAGTCTTCTGGCTTGAGTTTTTTGAATTCGTCCCACTCTGTTACGACGATGCAGCAGTCGGCGTCCTTTAAGCATTCGACAGGGGAAGTGGCGTATTTAATCTTGTTTTTGAAGATGGATTTAGCGTTGGGAATGGCGACCGGGTCATAGGCGGTGACGTTTGCGCCTTCCTTTAGGAGCTGGTTTATGATTGGTATAGATAGGGCTTCCCTCATGTCGTCTGTGTTTGGTTTGAATGATAAACCTAGAATGGCAACTCTTTTTCCTCTAAATCCTGCTAACTTCTCTTTTGCTTTTTCAACTGCGTGTCTTGCCTGGTTTTCATTAACTTCTTGGACTGCTTGAAAGACGATGGGTACGTAGCCGAGTTGGTTAGAGAAAGCGATAAGCGCTTTCACGTCTTTAGGAAAGCATGACCCCCCATACCCTAGTCCAGCACTTAGGAATAGGGGGTTTATCCGGTGGTCGAGGCCTATACCCGTTGCCACCGTTGTGACATCAGCTCCTGGAATTTTTTCGCAGATATTTGCGATTGTATTAATGAAACTAATCTTTGTGGCTAAGAAGGCGTTGTTGGCATATTTGATAAGCTCGGCTGTTGGGAGGTTAGTTCTGATGATTGGAGGCGTTTCTTCACCATAGAACTCTCTGTATAATACGTCAAGAGTGTCACCGGATTTTTTGTCATACTCACCAATGATGATGCGGTCGGGGTGTAGGGTATCTTGTAAAGCTGAGCCCTCACGCAAGAATTCCGGGTTCATGCATAAGCCAAAGTCAGAGCCGCAGTGTTTGTTTGAGTGTTTTTCAAGGAGGGGTTTGACCACGTTTTCTGTGGTACTTGGCACAACGGTGCTCTTTACCACCACCAAGTGGTACGCATCTTTTTTGCTTAGGGCTTCTCCAATTTCGATTGCAGAGCTTTTAATGTATCGTAGGTCGATGCTTCCGTTCGGTTGGCTAGGAGTAGCTACGGTGATGAATGTAATATCCGTGCTTAAGACCGCTTCTTCACGGTCCGGCACACACTTAAGGTAACCGCTCTTTACAACGTTCAATAGTTGCTCTTGCAGTCCGGGTTCGTAGAAGGTTGAAACTCCCTTGTTTATAGAGTCTGCCTTTTCGCGGTTGTTGGTTGATGCAATGGTTTTGTAGGCTTTGCTTGCGAATGCGACAGCTGTGCATAAGCCAACGTAGCCCGTTCCGACAATTGAAATGCCATGTGACTTCATTTTTGAACCTCAAAATAGCCCTATCGACGTTAATTGACTGATTTTGAAACAATAGTCCTTTAACTTTCTGTAAACTTCAGATTCGGACTAATCATTAATCGTTAAAAATTGCTGGCTGAACAATAGTGTCTGGTACAAAGGAGACTGATTGTCTGAGACTGATACGGCTATGATAAATTTAACGGTAAGGTATGTTCAATGATTGGAAAGGTCGTTGTCCCAGCGGCTGGTCTCGGAACCCGTTTGTTTCCCACGACTAAGGAGCAACCCAAGGAGATGCTACCGATTTTTTCTAGGTTGGCGAATGGCGATGTGTGTGTGAAGCCTCTGTTACAGATGGTTTTTGAGCAGCTTTATGACGCTGGGTTTCGTGAGTTTTGTTTTGTGGTGGGTAGGGGTAAACGTAGTATTGAGGATCATTTTACGCCTGACTACAATTCGGTGCTTGCGCTGAAGAATAGTGGGAGGAGTTATCAGGCTTCGGACCTGGATGGCTTCTATACCAAGCTTAAGACTTCCACAATCGTTTGGGTGAATCAGCCTGAGCCAAAGGGTTTTGGGGATGCTGTGTTCATGGCTCAACCTTTCGTGCAGAATGAGCATTGTTTAGTCCATGCAGGTGATACTTATATCATTTCGGAAAACGCGGGGCATCTTAAGTTGTTGATGGATGTACATGATCGCTTTGACGCGGAAGCTGCCTTCCTTGTGCAGGAGATTGACGATCCGAGGCAATACGGCATAATTGAAGCTAAGGAGATAGAGGAGAGAGTCTATAGGGTTAAGGCAGCTGTCGAAAAGCCGGAAAAACCTGCAACCAACCTCGCGATCATGCCTATTTACATCTTTCACCCAGTCGTCTTCAAGGCTTTGGAGAAGACCACTCCGGGTAAGGGCGGAGAAGTTCAGCTCACCGATGCTATCCAAAAGCTTATCGAATGGGGCCTAAACGTGTGCGCGGTCCAGCTTAGTTCTGATGAGGTTAAGCTTGACATCGGCAGCCCAGAGACCTACTGGGAAGCCTTGAGCTTGTCTTACCGGCGCTTCCACAGTCATGTAGAAGAACCGAGCAAATAACCGGGTTGTAACGGGGTTGGATTTCAATGGATGTTGTGAAAGAAGATGTTGACTCACTTGTTAGAAGTTTAAACGAACAGGGAATTAGCTTTGTAGAGCAGTCGGTTCTCGTGACGGGCGGGGCGGGTTTTCTGGGTTCTTGGATTTGTGACGTTTTGGTTAAGCAGAACACGCAGGTGATTTGCGTTGACAATTTCAGTAGCGGAAGGAGGGAGAACATTCGACACCTCATGGGGTCAGAGAACTTTAGACTCGTTAAGCATGATATTTCTCAGCCCATATTCTTTGACGAGAATATAGACGCGGTGATGCATCTCGCGAGTAGGGCTTCTCCTTTCGAGTTCGCCAGGTTTCCGATCCAGATTTTGAAGGCTAACACACTTGGCACTTGGGTGGCGTTGGGAATCGCGAAGGAACATAAGGCTAGGCTGGTTTACGCTTCTTCAAGCGAGGTTTATGGAGATCCCGATCTTAAGCATGTTCCGACATCGGAGGCATACACTGGTAATGTCAATCCTGTGGGCCCCAGGTCATGTTATGATGAAGCAAAGAGGGTTGGGGAGACTTTCATCACTGCGTATAGGATTCAGCACGGGCTGGACACCCGAATCTTGAGGATATTCAACACTTATGGCCCTCGAATGCGTCCTGGTGATATTTACGGAAGGGTTGTGCCTCGTTTTATTGACCAAGCGGTTGGTGGGCGTTCTTTAACGGTTTTTGGGGATGGAACGCAGACTAGGTCCTTTACTTACGTAATGGATATGGTGGAGGGCATACTGATGGCTACGTGCTTGCCTGAGGCTTCTGGAGAAGTAATTAATCTTGGAAGCGATGTGGAAACCCGGATTACTGACTTAGCAAAGATTATTCTGAAGTTGACGGGATCAAAGTCTGGGATTGAGTTTCATCCTTTACCTGTGGATGACCCTAAAAGGAGATGCCCCGACATAGGCAAGGCGGAGAAGATTTTGGGATGGAAGCCGAAAATTAGCCTACAGCAAGGTCTTGCGAGAGCTATTACGTGGTTTCAGAGAAAGAACGCATGAACGGACTCAAAAAATGGGGAGAAATTTCCCCGCGTTTTCTTTTTTAATTAAATGTATTCTTCACTTGTCAACAAAGCCCGTGCTTTCTTCGGGTTGTATTTCTTCGATCGGCTTTGGCGGCGGGGTTGTAGCCATGGTCCATCCGATCCAAGCGCCGATGCCTAGGACAACAATAAATGCAATGAGTACGGGGATTGCGACGAGCCAGAGTCGGATGGCTTCCAGGGCTGGCCAGAAGAGTGCAACGGCGTAGGCGGTTGCTAGGGCTACGCAGACGGTGCAGATGAGTGCGCCGAGGGCTTGATCCTTACTCACTATAATTTCACCTTTGATTAGCTGTTTTGGTGGTGGCATTTCTCGTTGTTTCGAAGTAAGGTGTGTGAATACATCATTGTTTTCCTTATTTTAAGAGCATCTAAGCCGCGAGATATTTTTCCCTAAGTTCATTTAGCGCTTTTTCGAAGAGGTTGGATAGGGTTTGTCCTGAACCGTAGACGTTGAAGTATCGCAGAGCAACAGTCCGTATGCCATATGTTGAAATTGCATGCGGCCATAACGTTTGTGAATGAAATTTGGTAACTTTTAATTATTTTTCTGTTGGTTTTTCGTTATTGTGGGAAATGAAGCTAGACATGTTAAGTGTTTAGATAGGCCCTGTATTTGTCGTAAAATATACAACTGAATTTTGGAAAAGACTTGGATAGATCGTTGGCTCATAGTTTTGGGGTTTACTTGCTTTTGGTGGTCCCCTTCCTCATGATCTTCAAAGCTTGGTTGAGTTTTAGAGGTTTTTGATTCAGTAGGGCTAGCGCCTTGCTTACGTTCAGTGAGGAGTCCTTGGGTCTTTCGGCTCTCCATGGCATCTTGCTCATTTTAGCTGGCTTAATTAGATCTATGTTTAGGTTGAAAGCTTCGGCCAGCTTTATTGCGAATTCGTGTCTACTCACCCTGGTGGCTCCTGCTGTGTGTAGGGTTCCGTGGATCTTTCTTTCCGCGATCTCTAGGAGCATTTCAGCTAGGTTTGTGTTTAATGTGGGTGAGACATATTGATCTGTGAGGATTTTTACCTTTTTCCTCTGATTTAGGTTGTTTATTAGCCAAGTGGCGAAGTTTAGCTTGTGTTTTGAGCCTTGGCCATAGATAACGCTTGGCCTGGCGATGCACCATTCTTCGGCGTGTTCTTTGATGAACTGTTCGCCTTTTAGCTTTGTGTACCCGTAGTAGCTTATGGGGTTGGGGTGGTCTTCTTCCGCGTAGAATCCCTTTTCGCCGTCAAAGACGTAGTCCGTGGAGATATAGGTTAGGTGAGAGTTTATGCTGGCGGATGCTATAGCTATTTGTTTAGTTGCCTCTGCATTTACTTTCCAAGCTAGATCTCGGTTGATCTCGCAGCCGTCAACGTCTGTGTAGGCTGCTGTATGGATGATTGCATGGGGTTTTCTTTCAGAGATTGTTTTTAGCAGCTTTTCGCGCTTGGTTAGGTCGAGTTTGATCGATGTCCCTATGTTTACCGTGTGTTCTCTGTAGATAGAGTAGACTTCGTGGCCTTTTTCTAAAGCCCGTTGAGCCACTTTGTGGCCTAAAAGCCCGCTGGCGCCCGTTACTAGGATCTCCAACGCTCACCACCTAAGCTTCCATGGGGTTGGGTGGAGAAGCTGCTCCGTTGCTAGGGGCCTCCACCACCACTCATTGTCGATATACCATTTGATGGTTACTTTTAGAGCTTCATGAAAGCTGTGCCTAGGCCTCCAGCCAAGTTCGTTTCTAATCTTAAATGAGTCTAGACTGTACCTTAGGTCATGGCCGGGCCTGTCCTCGACGAAGTCTATTGGGTTCTCGGGCTTGCCCATGATGTTTAGGATCGTTTTTACAACGTCTATGTTTGTGAGCTCGTTCCCAACTGAAATGTTGTATATTTCTCCGCTTTCACCCTTTCTGAGAAGGAGGTCTAGGGCTTCGCAGAAGTCGTGGACGTATATCCAGTCTCTTATGTTTAAGCCACTTCCGTATAACGGGACGGAGAGGTTGAGGTGAGCTCTGATGATTGTCTTCGGGATGAGCTTCTCAGGAAATTGGTAGGGGCCGTAATTGTTGGTGCATCTGGCTATGATAACATCTAGTCCGTAGGTTCGGTGGTAGGCTAGGGCGAGGAGGTCTGCCGCGGCCTTGCTGGCTGAGTAGGGTGAGGATGGTTTAAGCCTGTCATCCTCCCTAAAGGAACCTTCAAGGATGTCGCCGTAGACTTCATCAGTTGATACATGTAATATGCGCTTCTTATGCCTCTTGACAGCCTCAAACAAGGTTATTGCGCCTATGGTGTTGCTTTGAATAAAGGGCCATGGATCTGCTATGCTTCTATCTACGTGTGTTTCAGCTGCTATATTGACGACGACATCCACTTGATTCATCAAGTTTTCAATAAGCTGCTCATCAGCTATGTCTCCTTCAAAGAGAGTGTACCTCTTGTCCGTTTCAATATCTTTTAGGTTTGCTGGGTTGGAGCCTATGGAGAGTTTGTCTAGGTTTGTTACTTGGATGTCACGGTATTTGGTGAGTATGTGTCGTATGATGTTGCTTCCGATAAAGCCGAGCCCGCCCGTTACTAGGAGTTCCATAGCAGATCCTTCACTTATGGGGCAGCAGTGTCCGGTTCCATGGTTTGTCGGCTCTGGGTGTTCTGTTTTGTCGTTTATTGGTTCGGTATTATGGTTTAGTCATTCTATGGTCTGCGCTCTTCGTCTGGTTTCTTGTAGTCGTAGAATCTGTTGACGAAGTATAGAAGCCACACTTTTTCGTTGCTTATTACTTTTAAGCCATCCCAGTAGATTCCGAGGATCTTGACGATTTTGGGTTCATATCCGGATGATATTATTTAGGTTAGTTCGCCTGATCTTTCGTTGTAGGTGCATATTTTTTATTGCTCCCTTTAGGGCCATGAAATAGTTTACTTGGTCTCTCATGATCTCTGTGAAGAGCCCTCTTTTGTCGGGTCTTCTTTTAATGGGCTTGATTTGGATCCCTTTGAGCATTTGATCACAGCTCTATGTGGGATTTCTCGCCTAGGATGAATCTTCTGCCACTGGGCTTGTTGTCTCCACTGGAGACGATTTTTGAGTGAGGGGCGACTAGACTGTCGATGATTCTTTCGTTCACGTCGATTAGACAGTGATCCATGATTATTGAGTTTTCTACTTCGCCGCGCTTGATGGCTACATTGTTTCCTATGCTTGTGTATGGCCCTATGTAAACTCCGCTCTCTATGAGTGTGTTTTCGCCGACTGTTGTAGGACCTCTAACCAGCGCGCCTTTCCTGACTGTTGAGTTGAGGGCTATTGACACCCGGCTCTGAATTGATTTTTCGTCTTCAACCTTTCCTTCGACTTTTGGTTTGAGTTCGTCTAGCACTAGTCTGTTTGCTTCTAGGATGTCTTCTGGGGTTCCAGTGTCCTTCCACCAGCCTGTGACAAAGTTGTATCCAATGTTGTAGCCGTTGTCTATGAGAAGCTGTACTGCTTCTGTGATCTCCAGCTCCCCTCTCCACGATGGCTTTAGTCTCTTTATCATGTCGAAGATTGTGGGCCTGAGGAAGTAGATGCCGGTTAGTGCATAGTTGCTTGGAGGCTCTTTAGGCTTTTCTATGAGGCCCATCAGCTTTCCGTTTTTATCGAACTTTGCCACGCCGAACCGCTGAGGGTTATTCACTTCGCAGAGGAGTATCATGGTGTCGAGGTTTGAGTTCTTGAAACGCTTAGCAAAGTTCTTTATGCCGCCTTTTAGCAGGTTGTCGCCGAGGTATACGATAAACGGGTCTTCGCCGACAAACTCTTTGCATAGACCTACGGCGTGGGCAATGCCTACGGGCTCCTCTTGATAGATGTAGCTTATTTTTGCGTTGAATGCACTTCCATCGCCGTAGTATTCCTTTACTTTCTCCGGGTGTATGTCGCCTAACACAATGGATATTTTCTTTACTCCAGCCTCCATTAGGTCCTCTAGAACGTACTGTGAGATTGGCTTGTTCGCTATGGGGATGAGTTGCTTCGGGCCCGTATGGGTTAGGGGTCTAAGCCTAGTACCCTGCCCGCCGTGTAGGATAATACCTTTGAATGAATATACCTTCTTTCTTTTCCATATGTAGCATTAATATTCCATTGTTGATAAATCCTGATTCACGTAAGATTCCTTATGGTGTAAGTTATTTCAAGCATATCTTTTTCTTTTAATTTCACACTGCTCGGTAGACTGATTCCGGTCGAGGAGAGTTTTTCTGACACGGGGAATTTACAGTTTTTGGCATATTTCTTATATGGAGGCATCACATGTAGTGGGTAGAAGAAACTTCTAGTTTCGATTCCTTTCTCTGCCAATTTTTCCATTAACTCATTTCTGCTGGATCCATAAGCGTTTCCGTTAACAAGTATCGAGTAAAGCCAGTAGGCGTTTTTTGCCCAAGGCATCTCAGGATGCAAGATTACCCCTTTGACCCCTTTTAAAAGTGAGCTGTAGAGCTGCGCAATTTCCCTTTTTCTTTTAATAAACTCTTCTATTTTTTTGAGCTGAGCGACGCCTATCGCTGCTTGCAGGTTAGTCATTCTATAGTTAAATCCGATCACTTCATGCCAGTACCTTTTTTCAGAACTCATTCCGTGGTCTCTGAGCGTTCTCATTTTCTCGGCTAGTGCGTGGTTGTTTGTTAAGCACATTCCTCCTTCCCCTGTTGTGATTAGCTTGTTTCCGTAAAATGAGAAGCATGATACGTCTCCGAATGAGCCGACTTTCTTTCCCTTATATTCTGCTCCGTGAGCTTCAGCGCAGTCTTCTATTATATTAAGGCTGTAGCCTCTAGACAGCTTCATTAGGAGGTTCATGTCACATGGGTGGCCGTAAAGGTGGACTGCTATTATTGCCTTAGTTCTGCTAGTTATTTTCTTTTCGATTTCTTCTGGGTTGATACACCAGTAGTCTGGATGCGAGTCAACTAGGACCGGATTGGCTCCAGTGTAAATTATTGCGTTAGCTACTGACGCGAATGTAAATGTAGGGACGATTACCTCATCTCCTGAGCTTAACCCTAGAGCAGTGAAGGCTAGGTGTAAGCCTACTGTTCCGTTCGAAACAGCTACACCATACTTAGCTCCGATGTAATTTGCGAAATTGTTTTCAAATTCTTTTAGGAACCTTCCCTTGGAGCTGACCCACCCGCTCCTCACTGCCTCGGTTACGAGCTTTAGTTCTTCTTCTCCGATCGAAGGCTCTGCCACCGGAATTTTTGGTTTCATGACTACATCCTCAGCGCTCTGGTGAGGATCCTGTTCTCGCTTGGATAGTTGGGTGCGTCCCATGGGAATCTTTCTCCGTTTAACCATCTTGTCCAGCGGCTAATCTCCTCGTTAACCATTATTTCAACTAGTTTGTTGAATCCAGTCTTTGGTTTCCAGCCAAGTTTCTTTTGTGCTTTAGAGTGATCCCCAGCTAGGCACGGTACATCGAGCGGTCTGAGGAAGCGCGTGTCAACTCTGACATATTCTTGGTAGTCAAGCCCGGCGGCTTCGAAAGCTTTTTTGACAAGCTCTTTCACGCTATGAGACTCGCCTGTGGCTATTACGTAATCGTCTGGCTTCTTCTGCTGTAGCATCACCCACATGGATTCAACGTACTCCGGGGCGTAGCCCCAATCACGTTTAGCGTTTAAGTTACCGAGTTTGAGTTCCTTGCTTAGACCGAGAGATATCTTAGCTACTTCGTTCGCAACTTTTCTGGTGACGAATTCTAATCCGCGTAGTGGGGATTCGTGGTTGAAGAGTATGCCGTTCACAGCGAATGTGTGGTATCCCTCTCGATACGTCTTGGTGATCCAGTAGCCGTAGAGCTTGGCTGCGGCGTAGGGACTCATTGGACAGAAGGTATCGATTTCACGGAGTGGTCTGTCGTTGTGTAGACCAGTTTTACCAAACATCTCACTTGTAGCCGCAAAGTAAAATTTGGCATCATTACAATTCTGGCGGATTGCCTCAAGGATTCTGGTTACGGCCAAGCCGGTTATGTCTCCAGTTGCTACGGGGATCTCGAAACTGGCTTCGACGAAGCTTTGGGCGGCGAGGTGGTAAACTTCATCTGGTTCAGAGATCCTTAAGGCCTCGATCATTGAGCCAGCATCGCTTAAATCAGCGGGAATAAGATTTACTTTGTCGAAAACATCGAGATACTCTAAACGCCAAAAGTTTGGGGTGCTAAGCCTGCGGTAAGTGCCAGAGATATCATAACCTTTGTCGAACAGAAGTTTGGTCAGATAGGCACCGTCTTGACCTGTGATGCCGGTAATCAGTGCGCGTTTCATCTTTGGGTTCATCAAATTTGCGCTATTAATCAACTAACATAGATGGTTAATACACGCATTGTGGCGTAGCGGATTTCTAAGTCCTTCAACCAACATTGACAACTATGAAGTCGACGAATAACTAGAGCCCGACTCTAACCGTCAGCTCATCGTTCAACTGCATCACCGATTCGATGGTAATGTTGGACTCAAGTTTTTCACCTTTGATGAAAGCTGATATAACACTGAGTCCATCATCCCGTTGCCCTCAATTGAAATGAACGATGATGTTGGGAATGTGCGAACATAGATTTTTGTCTTCCAATAAAGCTCAAGTTTGCGCGCGCATACTTTTTTCTCCTGTTATGACTAGCCAAGGCCAGAAGGGTTTGAGCCGGATGAGTTTACGAAAACATCTTTTCAAAAACCTGTTTTTGAAACATGCTATAGGGTATTTCACAGTGTATGGCATAGTCTTCAAGTTAGTTAGTCGGGCAGTTACGAACATTTTTCGGAGTGTGATTTCGGTGAAGAACTTTTCGTGTTTAGCATATTTTCCTTTCAGGAGCCGGATTTGTATGAAGTTCGCGATAGAGCGAAGCACAGGCATGTCCGGAATAAGGCCACGAAATTGAAAGTAGGCGAAAGTACTGAGGGACAACAAAGGTACGTTGGCTATCAACATGCCATTTTCGGATAAAACCCTTGTTGACTCCTCGACGCACTTGTAAGGTATTTTGCAGAAGTCGATGCAACTAGCTGAGTGCGCGACATCGAACACTCCATCCTTAAATGGTAGATGTTGGGCATCGGCCACAACGAAATCTCCCTTAGCTCCTTCCTTTTGAAAAAAGTTGTTGGCGGTTCTGATACATTCTTTGGCAAAGTCCAGCCCTACAACCTTTGCTCCTTCCTTAGCGAGGCGAAGAGATGTAAAACCAAATCCAGATCCCACATCCAAGATGAAAATGTTCCTCAAATCTTTACAAAAGCTTCTGATGTAATCGATATTAGCTTGAGAATACGTGTCTTTCAAACAACGGTTTTTTCTATAGAACTCTTCCCACCTTTTCAAACTTTCCTTCAAAACTATGTCTTCCTGATAGTGCTGTCTAGGCTATCTATACAGAAAGTATTTTCTTGAGAAACGTTTGATGTCCCACTAAATGGACTTCGGTGCACAAAGCCTGTCCACAGCCTCTGAAACTGTGAGAGCCTCAGAATTCATGAAAGTCAAGTATTCACACAGCCATCTTAGCTTGCGTACAGTTTCAAGGCACTGAATTCCCCTTTTCCTAACGTATTTCATTGAACTGACAAAGCTGATCACGCTTCTCACTGTGATCTTTCTATTTCTAAAGGCCCACCAGACCCTGTTAAACGTCATCATAGATTGACCGTGAAAGACCAGTATGACCCAAGCACCCCTTTGAACACTTCCTTCAAATATTCTTCTCACAAAACTCTCATATTGCGAAAAAGGAAGTTTTAGGAGGGGTACATCCAATGAAGGATCACGTTCTGCTGGAAAACTCTTCAGACGGTATCTCTCAAGGCCTTGCACAGGATTATACCAATAGTCGTGGGAGTCCTCAGTTGGATCATAGTAACCTCTAGCTGCTTGATAATACTTCTCCGCGTAATGGATGACTCTCCTATCGCAATCTCCATACGGGTACGCTAAAGTCCTAATGTTAAAACGCTTGAGAATATTGCGGCTTCTACAAAGTTCGAAGTTCAATACGTCATCTGAAAGCCTAGTGAGATGAGGATGTGTATGTGTATGGCTCCCAATCTCATTTCCGTGGCTGCAGAGATCCTTCAATTGACTCCAGCCCAGTTTCCCTGGCATGTTGATCTGACTAGTGATCACGTAGAAGGTGGCCTTCACGCCATACTCTTCAAGAACTGGGTAAAAGTTAGTGTATTGAGGCTCATTCCCATCATCAAAGGTTAAAGAAACGAGCATTTGAACCTCGTCCACTTCTATCTCAGCAGCTAGCTAATAGTTAAACAGCCGCCGGATCGTAGTTGTGGGTAGTCTTACCGTAGAAGGAGTTGACGAATTTGCAGACATACTCAATCTCTTCATTCGTCAACTCAGGAAACATTGGTAATGAAAGTATTTCTGTAGCGTACCTCTCTGCCGTCGGAAAGCTATTTTCACTCAAGACTATATGGCTGTATGCTTTCTGCATGTGGATAGGTATGGGGTAATGTATTCCGGTAGAGATTCCATTAACGCTTAGGAATTGCCGGAGTCTACCTCTATTCCTACATCTAATCACATATAGATGATACACGTGTCTAAGAAACTCACGCTCGACCGGCGTTATAATAGGGCCATTAGATAGTAATTCGTTGTACAGCTTCGCGTGGCTCCTTCTCGCCTCATTAAACTTGTTCAAGTACCTCAATTTGACTCTCAAGATTGCTGCCTGAATCTCGTCTAGCCTGCTGTTATAACCAATAGCATCGCAATAGTACTTCTCGGTTTCCCCATAATTCCGGAGCATCCTAGTCTTTTCAGCAATCTCCTCCTCGTTTGTGGTGATAAGCCCCCCATCGCCATAGGCGCCTAAGTTCTTTGCTGGATAGAAGCTGAAGCATGTAACATTCCCTATAGAGCCTATCCTTCTTCCCTTGTACCGAGCTCCATGAGCTTGACAGGCATCTTCAACAACGTAAATCCCCTGCTTTTCCGCGATTTCTAAGATCGGGTCCATATCAACTGGGCAGCCGAATAGATGTACAGGGACTATAGCCTTCGTCCTATCGCTTATAGCCTTCTTTAACCCCTCGGGATCCATCGTGTATGTTTGAGGGTCAATGTCGATAAACACAGGTTTAGCTCCAACAAAGATTATTGCATTCGCCGTGGAGACAAACGTATTCGGAACAGTTATGATTTCATCACCTTCCTTCACTTCAAGGGCTTTTAGTGATACGATTAACGCATCTGTTCCGGAGGCCACTCCAATAGCGTACTTGACACCACAGAATTGGGAGAACTCCTTCTCGAAGTTCTCTACGTTTCTACCTAGAACAAAATAACCGCTTTCTAATACATCCGTTATCGCATGATCTATTTCATCTTTAATTACATGATATTGCCTCAGTAAATCAACAAACGGGACCTTCATATCACTTCCTCCAATACGGCTTATCCGTCAAACTTTGCGTACACCTTAGATCGTAAATGGATTTAATCGGTTTTGCAGGATTACCGTAGACTACCATCTCCGGGGGTACATCGTGCGTCAAAACACTTCCAGCCCCCACAAGTGCCTGTTCGCCTATCGTCAAGAAGGGCAAGATTGTCACATTAACGCCTATTTGCGCTCCTTTACATATAATCGGTCCTCTCATACATTTCTTTGAATATGGACAACCAGGATGAGGATCATTAGCGATTACTACACCTGGAGCCAGAAACACGTCGTCATGTATGGTTGTGAACTGGGCGACGTAACAGTTACTGTGTATTTTTACACAATTCCCTATTCTGCAGCCGTAATCGACTATTGAATTAGTCCAGAGCTTAAAGTTATCGCCGATGATATTCTCTTCCCTGATCACTGCATTATGCCCCATCTGCAGGTTCTTACCAATAATACTACCTGCGTATAAGACTGTGCCGCTCCTAATGTTAGCACCATCACCGATTGTCAATGTTAAATCTGGAATACTCCTACGCGGCTTATAGCCTAAGATCACGTTTTTGTCGATTCTGAGCTCTTTCCCAACCTTAACCCAAGGGGGTATAGCGAAGGTTTTAGATTCAATCAAATCAATCCACATGTTTTGAGATCTTATAAATCAAATTCTTTTGCAATCAAACTTCCGCGAAGCTATAATCCTCAGTTCTGTTACCTTCCCTTTAGGCTCCTCACGATCTTAAGCCTAATGAAAGATAACATCATGAGTGTGGTAAGACTGAAACACACTATTGGATGGTACAACCAAGCTCGGTCTCGGTCCTTAGCATATCCTTTAATGGCGTCGACCATCGGAAGTACACAAGATAAACTGTAGAGGAACCATAAGTATTGGCGTATTCGCCTCTGCTTGGAAAGAAATCTTTCTCTGCTCTTATATCCATAAGTCTCAGTACCGAACCTCTCTATTACTCTTGTCTTATACTTACCGAGCAGAGCCTTTAGGCTTCTAACATGATGATGGTAAACACCTGCCTTTGGGACATACGCAATCTTAAGGTCCTTCTTGATCATCTCAATTACTGGTAGAATATCGTCATACTCCGATTCAATACTACGGACGAAGTCTCGTCTCACTCCAAAGCCTTGAGCAAACGCTATCGCAGGAAACTTCTCCAAAGTAAAGTCGAAGACTTCATAACTTTCGGTTTTTTCGATCACTTGATAACTTTTCTCCATACTCCTGGGGTTTGCTTCGTCGCCGAGGACGAACCATAAAAGAGGATTAGCATGGAGCAGAATCAGGTACTTCATAATGTCCGTATCTTTCTTGCTGCCTACCACTTGGGTGAAGACGCCATAGATGTCTGGGTTCTCTTGAAAGGGCTTGACCATTAATCTTAACCAGTCTTTTCTTGGTAACTCGTTATCCGCAGCGAGGACAAAGTTGATATCGCTTGTGGAAACACGCATTCCTAAAGCAACTCCGGGCTCTGCCAACCTCTTGGGGTTATGAATTATCCTACAGCCATACCTTTTTACAATCTTCAAAGTGTCATCAGAAGAGCCCCCATCAGAAATTATTATGTCTAACTTATCTTTAGGGTAATTCTGTTTTAATACACTCTTTATACACTTCTCTATTGACCGCTGCGAATTGAAAGTAGGGACGACGAAGGTTACCGACAACAGATGACCGCTATCGTCGCCCAAACCTTTCACCATTCTTAAACATTTTTATTAGAGCTAGCCGGGCTTCGTAGAATAAACCTATTCCTGAGTATATCATCCATTTCCTCTATATGTCCAGGCAATGTTGCAGTTACTTTTTGAACTTGTAATAGTATGTATCCGGGTCGTTGGGGTCGTACGGTTCATCCATATAGCCTATCAAAATAGAGATGTCATCTAGTAAGTTTTCAATGTGATGGGCTATGAGAGGGCACACCTTTATCCTTACAAACTTCACGCTAGACGAGTCCAGCACGAGCTCTTGCCTTTTCTTTGTCTTAATGTCCTCGAGGATAACATTGCACTTACCATGAACAATCCCAAACCACTCCTTCTTCCTTTTATGAAAATGACAACTTCTATCCTTTTTGGGTGCTATATAAATAAAGAACGCCGTTCCAAAACGTTTCTCAATTAACTCAGGTTGAGTGAGAAACTGCACCAACGATCCCCTTTTGTCCTCTTTTTTGTCTATTTCAACTATCTCTACGCTCATAACCTGTAACCTTTAGCATATAGGGAGAACATTGATGTAGATTTTGTAGAGGACGAGGAAAGCATCTTCAACAATACATACAGAATATATGCGATGGGGAAGACGGCTTTCAAAAGCCACAAACTTACTTGCCCTATTCTTGTCAAAGGCAACACCATAAAAATAAAAGTATCATTCTCACCGCAGATTCTAAATCCTCCTTTTAGGAAAAGACGTATAGCAACCTCATTCTTTTTATTTACCGTAAGTACCATAAAATGGTATCTCTGCTTCGCCATACATTTTAACTTTTTAAGTAGTCTTGTTCCGATGTGTTTACCTTGAAACTCTGACTTAACAACGATGAATAAGATTGGAATTCCTCCCCATTTTCTGACACCAGCAATCCCCGCCAATTGGTTCCCTATTCTTTCGCCTACTACCATCTGTGCCTTTAAGGTTTTATCGATCGTCAGTATGAAGCTAGCCTTCTCGTCCCTTAGCGACCGAAGAAATGTGACGATCTCCTTTTTGTCGGTGGCCCGATTCATTATCCCATTAACTTTTTGCATATGGACACAAACTTGTTTTCAACTCTATACCAGTCAAAGTTCCTTGCCCACATTAACGCATTGTTTGACATTTTCCTTCTCAAGGAGTGGTCCTCAAGAAGAATCGCTATGTATTCAGCCATTTTTCGATAGTCGCCAGTTGGATATATGAATCCCGTCTCACCTTGCCTAATAGTTTCCCTGACTCCCGCTGCATCCGTCGCCACCGCTGGAGTTCCGCAAGCGTTAGCTTCAATGACAGGGGTCGCCCATCCTTCTTTGTATGAAGGCATGACCAGCAAGTGAGCTTCTTGGAGTAACTTTATCTTCTTTTCCTTGTTAATGTAGCCATGGAATATCACGTTCTTTTCTAAGCCTAGCCTCTTCGACAGGCTCATCAGTTGATCTTTATAGTCTCCTCGGCCTACGACTGATAGACGAGCATTAGGAAAATCCCTTGAAATTATTTTCAGGCTCTTGATGGCGTCCTGAACAGCTTTGTATTTCTTCAGCCTACCAACATATAATAAGAGAGGTTGTGCACTTTTTCTTCCACCCCTTCTGTACTTTGTCAAATCAATTCCTTCCTGCAAGATGACGATTCTTCGGCCAAAACGAAGTTCTACCATCTCCTTTTTGGTGCTCTCTGAAAACGTGACTTTTAAAACATTTCTATAAATAACTGGACAAACCCTGTCTTCTATTAGGTACGCAATTCTAGCTAAGATAGGTCCTTTAACTCGCCCACCTATGCGGGGTAACTCCATTAAGAAAACGTTCTTGTTTAGGTGGAAGTAGAGCGCGATTATTGGAGTCTTCTTCACGTATAACGGTGTGAAGAATGGGATGCCGTTTAACGCGCAGTCGACTACCAAGTGCGGCTTTATTGTTCTTATAAGTTGCAAGTACTTGAGAATTGCGTAAGGATAAACTGTAAAGAGACCGCCAATTCGGATAACTTTGATGCCATCAATGGTTTCCTCCTTGACACTTCTAGGAAAACGAGTGGTGATTAATGTTGCTGAGACGCCCTCTTTAATAAAAGTCCTCGCAAGCCTAAAGATAACGTCAACTCCCCCACCTGATGTTGGATTCTTAATATCCTTGTTACTAAAGAAGAGCGTACTGTGGGGCCTCATCCATACTTCACTGTAAATTGGATTTGAAGATTCTCACATTCTGGCATTTTTGACCTCATGTATTTCTCTCTCCTTTCTTAAACAACGCAATTCAATATACGTTAAGTAGTAAATTAATGAAGTAAGAGATGTTCCCCTTCCGGCCAACTCGGGACATGATGTATTCATCAGGAACCGTCCGTATTTGATATTGAACAACATTTCTTTTCCGCCATGTGTTTTTTAGGTTGGTTAAATTCCATAAAATAGCCTTCGCTATCAGAAACCCATCAATTGGCCTACGTTTCAAGGTGAAGTATAGGATTATTCCACAACAGAGAATTATGTGCTTTGGAACTATTTCAAATAAGTTTCTGATTCCAAGGTTCTTAATCAACGTGTTGATGCGGTTCTTGAAGCCATGATATAGAAGGATTTTCCTCTGTTGAAGAGGTGCGACTTTAGATGTTGTCCCTCCCCAAGCATGGTAGACAATCGACCATGGCACGAAGACTACCCGGTACCCCTTTAGCCATACTCTCCAGCAAAGGTCCGCCTCCTCGAAATATGCGAAGAACCTTGGGTCGAAGAGGTCTACTTCATCTAAAACCTTCCGTCGAATAGTTAAGGCGGCTCCTTTAGCGCTGAAAATCTCGTCAACAAAGTCAAATTGGCCATGATCAATCATCCTAGCGCCTCTATTGATGGCGAAGCCGTAACCGCTTATGTAGTTACCAGCTACGTCAAATCTGTTTCGCTCGCTCATTAGAAGAATCTTGCTTTGAGAGACACCTATGGAAGGATCGGCCTCCATGACCTTGATTAACTCCCTAAGCCACATAGGATCGACTTCAGTGTCGTTGTTGAGAAAAACCACATACTCTCCCGTCGCGTACTTAACTCCGATATTGTTACCTTGAGAAAAACCGTAATTTCTGCTATTGACGATAACTTTCAGCCGAGGGTCATGTCCGAACTCTTGCCTGACCCAGCTGGGGCTTCCATCAGTTGACGCGTTATCGACAAACACCACTTCGAAATGAGGATAGTTGCTTTCTAAGACCGATTTCAGACAGTGATCGATGATGTTTCCGAGGTTCTTCTTGCCGTTGTAGTTAAGAATTACCACGGACACCAACGGCAATTTTTTCTCCTCTTTCATCGATGTCCCAATCCTTCAACGCGTTTCTTACTGGTCCAAGATCGGATTTGCAGGTAGGCGTAACTTGTAACGATGATCACATAGGATACAATGGTAAGATACCATCCAACCTCAAACATGGGCTGTACTGAATAATATAGAGATAAATGATGATATCCGGTCGCATTTATATAGTAAGCCTTCTCAAAACCGTTCGCCAGTATTGGTCGCAACGAAATTTCATCGTTCGTAGTCATGTACCAGTCATCATTGTAGTTTACTGTGTTGACAATGAACACGGGGGTTGTACTGTTAATTTCGATCTCGTAACGGGTGGGATTGACTTTCTTACACGCGAATTGGATACTCCCTTCACTACTATCGGCTGGTTCCATGATGAAGCTACGATTGATACGACTAGTGAATTTAAGCATTGCAATATCGGCTAACAGATCTCGTTGGACACTGCTGATCCTAATCGAGTACCACCCCTTATGTAGTCCATTGAAGGTGACGTTGTACCAAGTGAATGAACCTGTTGGCTCTACGGACAGGTCACGGCACACAGTCTTCATTTCTCCGTTGGACGCCGCGTTCTCTGGGGCGAGGACTATATTCAAGTCCGTGCGCGTTTTGGGCAAAAGACGTAAGTAGGCCAAGTAGTTCCCATCGCTGGGAATAAACACCGGATACTCCACATATGAGTCGACTAAACCAGTCGATTTCAAGCACATACCATGACTGGCCTCACTGCCTATTATTATGGGGACCCATCCGCGCGCGTCGGCGAAGTGCAATCCATCGATGTACCCGGTGTTGTTTGCGTCCCAGTATCCCTCATCGCCCAAACCGCTGTCTCCAATGAAAATCCTGCCTATACGATCAAGCCAGTCGATGTTTCCAAACTCAGAAAGAGGGATCTCTATCTTAGTCCAAGAGGTCGTTACGTTAACAAGAACCCTCCCGCTCGAACCCTCTGGGTACTGCAGGTCAACAATCACAGCATCATTCGATGCTGCTTTAGCCCAGAAAACCAGTTTATTGTACATGTTTGCGTCAAAGGGATGCACAAAATCATAGCATAGACCCCTAGTGCTACCGTTGACTTTGATCGAGTGATCTCCTAGTACGCAATCAGTTGATAAGCCTACTGACCAGCTTGGGTTCCACCCGCCATATGAACAGCGTATACCTTCTGTCCACGCATCTTCCATCGCTTCAAACGTGACGGTTTTCAAGTAAGTTGGGTTTTCAAGTTCCGAGATACTAACATATTCTTTACCAGATAGTAGACTTTTAATCATCTCTTTTGCAGAGTTCACGACCTCAAATGGGGCGACGATGAGTATCTCTATGCCCTCTCCTCTTTCACCGCTGAATGCGCGGATCGTATGCGTACCCTCCGCAAGATCTACGGTGCCGAGATTAACCCACATGAAGCGGTGTCCTCCGATGCTATTTGTTATCACATTTTTCAGTTCCTTACCATCAAGCGCAAAAAGGACGGACTGCGATTCTGGGCTGATTTGAACTTTCGCCCAGAATTCATATGAGGCTGTTTTTGGGGCGCGATAGCATATATCTATTGTAGCGCCTTTGCTGAGCGAGGTTAGCGGTCCGTTTATCTGTCCCATTAAGTTCCATTCAGACCACATAAATGAGTAAACGTACTCCCATCCTGTTGCATTGTCGATAAACTGATAAGGATAAACTCTGTAAACCGGGGGGATGCTCGCGAATATCAAGTCATAGAACTCGTTATGGGAAACAATTATAGCATTAAAAGTGTTACTCACGAAAGTAAGCTCCTCAGGTGAGAGTTGCGAGGCAAACGAGAAAAGCTTCATTCTTGGCAAAGCCTTTGTTTCGTGGGTCACATAATCAAGTGTCACAAGAGCTGGAAAGCCTCCAGTAACTATGGCTGCTTCCGCAGGTGTCGCAACGTAAACCATCGGTAGGTAGTCAGGGTTCTCATAGAAAGAGATGCTGCCTACTTCCTTCACATACTTCATGTCAGCCTGTTCATTTAAGACCTTTTTAGCTACTTCATATTGATTAGAAGGTAATTGACTCGCAACAAAGCCCTCGCGTAACAAAAAGTACTTTGTGCTTGAGAGGGCTAGTAGACTTCCAATGTATTTAGTGCGGCCTTTATACTCGGATGCAAGCCAAGACTTTAAACTCCCACCCTCAACTTTGCCCTGATAAAGCGCGGAAGTAACGAATCCCCCATATGCTCCCTGAGCCTTTCCATAAGAGAGTTCATAGTAGGGAGAGTTTGAGCCGACCCACTGGGGAAAGGATGGTTTTGGTGAGAAGTCAATCATCATGTCCACTCCGCCTATGTTTGAGCCAGGAATAGTCATACCGTAGGATAACGAGGGCTGCCAAAAAACCCTAAACAGACCCTCTTCATTCTGGATTTCATCGAAAACATCGTTGTAGAATCTTCCGAGGGTGTATGTCTGTATACACTCGGGATACATTCTGAGAGAGGGATACGAGTACGAAACCATAAATAGCAACAACATAGCCATCGTGAAAAGACATATGGCTCTCTTGCTTTGCACGCGCGCAATTTTCACTGGACACGAGCTGCCCGTTGACATTATCTCCACCGAAAACCTCAATCTACCGGCTCTACGACAGAGTTCGTGTATGGAAATGCTGATAAGCACAGCATAGCTTAACGCGATGACTGGCGTCAATGCGTATAAGAGTCCTATATAGGCAGGGACAAAGCGTGCATTCCTGTAAAGCCACAGCCATATATGCTCTCCGAACGGTGCATTTATACCTTGTGCAATGAAGAGGAACACTAGTCCTAGGATCAACCAACAAATTATGTGCTTAGCAAACCTATTGTTGGCACGGTTCCGCAGTAGGAACGCTGATGAGAATGCCAGAAGAGGGATGATAAGTCCTATTACATTCCACATAATTCCCATGCTTTCCATCGCAGCAGGGTAGAAGTTGCGCGGCCATATCAACAGGAACGGGTTCAAGGGATCCGTTTTGAACTGTCCGAAGAGCCAGTGTTCAGAAGCCGCAAAGCTAGCTCCAACATTCAATGTCTGCCGTAATGCCATGAAGCGGGGAAGAAGCCATGGCAGGTATAGGCTTCCCGCGATGAGCGTTGTAAGAAAGAGTACAGCCAAGTGCTTGAAAGCGGTGACAAACGAGCGGCTGGCCGCAGAGAACACGAACACGTAGATCATGAGTGTCGAGAGGACAAGTGGAGCGTACTGTAGTTCAGTAGAGGATATTGCGAGAAAGACACCGCTTATGATAGCTTTCCTAAACTTGAGGTTGTTCTTATTGGCTTCTAAAGCCTGTATGAAGTAAGCTATCGCAAATGGTGCGAAGGCATAGGCCATAAGGTAATAGATTGTGCCATCTACGACTCTGTTAAAGACTATGGGCGTGAACATGTAGAGAAAACCGGCGATGAAGGATGGGAAATCGTCTGAACCAATCGATTGGCGGCACAAGAAGAACATGCTGAATCCGCTTACTGCTAATGTCGCCACAAGGAAGCCTTTAGTGATGACTTCGGGGCTCAGCCCCGCCATTGAAAGCAACAAAACCGGGATGTCGAAGAAGTAGCCAACCATGAAAAGGCTATCTCCGAAGTCTGTATCTACCCATGAATAGTACAAGCGATTTGGCAACTGTAGCATTTGAGCTCGTAGCGGCGGCATACTCCAGTCATGAGTCAGCCCGATCATGCCCGGGCTCACAATTAACCCGTACATCGCGGTAAAAGCCAGGAAAAAGTACGCAACAAGAGCAATTACGCTCGCCAGCGTACCTCTTCTAACGTTCACCAGTATCTTCAGTAGGGTGGACAACGATCTGGAAGTTGATTCGGCCAACCAACGTCACCTATTTACTGAGATTAGACATCAGTTCTCATGCGGCATACGGGTACAGAATTAACGTTGTACGACTACAAGTTCAACCTATTTTTCTCTACATAAAATGGAGCACATTCACTTAATCCGCTAAAAAAACTTATTTTTGCTTCGAAACCCAATTTATTTCTCGCCTTCGCAGTGTAAGGTTGGTAAAATTGTATATCTACCGGTCGTGGCTCGTCGATGATTACTTTCGATCTAGAGCCGCAGAGCTCTACTATTAGTTTTGCCAAATCTGTCAGGTTTGTGCTTTTGTCGGTTCCTATGTTATATACATCCCCATCTGCGTTGTCATTGAGGGCAGCCAAGTAGAAGGCTCGGGCAACATCTGACGCATATATAAAGTTAATGGTTTGTTCACGTCCAAAAACATGGATTGGGATATTACGCTTTGCTAAAGAGAAGAAGAGGGGAACAATGCGTTCTTTATCACCTAGCCCGTATACATTTGATAGACGCAGAACAGTCGTTCTAAGACCGTAAAGGTCATGAAATAGTTTGCAACAGTGTTCTCCCGTAAGCTTCGACACTCCGTAAGGGCTTACTGGGTTCAGGGAATGATCCTCGGTAACGCGCTCTTCGTTCGTCCTGCCGTAGACCATCCATGAGCTGGCGAAGATGCACTTGGCTCCAGTCTTTCTACACGCCTCAAGTACATTATATGTTCCGATCACGTTCGTTTGAAAGCAGGACTTTGCCTCCTCTGGTGAGAGACTTACTCTCGACTTTGCAGCGAGGTGGAAGACGCATTCGCAGCCTTGAAGTGTCTTCTCTACATCTTCAGCCGAGCACACATCGCCGCTCACTATCTTAATCTTATTACTTATTTCCTTGAGGTAGCTTAAGGGAAATCTGCTGAAATTATCAAAGACGGTGACTTCGTGGCCGTACCTCACCAACAATGCACATACGAAACGACCTATAAATCCTCCGCCTCCTGTAACGACAACTTTCATAGAATCCCTTGAATATCACTTGTCATGGATAGCTCGCTAAAAACCTGCGTATGACGCTGATCATGTAGTCCATTCTCTCCCCGTCAATACCCGGATATACCCCGATGAAGAAACCGCTTTCGGTCGCCAGATCACTGTTTTCCAACGCCCCAACCCTCTTAAAGTCAATACCCCTATAGGCTGGTTGTCTAGTAATGTTCCCAGTAAACAGAGGTCTGGTCTCTATGTTGTTTTTTTCTAAATACTCCACAATTTCCCACCTTTTGAATGGGGCTGTTGGTCGAACCATTAAAGGAAAGGAGTACCATGAAGGAGACGAACCACGTGGAATCTTCGGAAGCATGAAATACCGTGAGTACTCTTGAAATAGATCTGATAAGACCTTGTAATTCCTTCTTCTAGCTCGATTTATTTCAGGTAACCTGTTAAGTTGCTCCAACCCAAAGGCTGCCTGAAATTCAAGTGGTTTTACATTGTACCCTTTGGTCACGAAGGTGTACTTTAGCGAATAGTCGGGGGTTAGTTTATCCCTACTTTGTAAGTCTAAAAGGGGTTCACCAGATGGGACCCTACCCCACTCCCTCATGGACTTTATGACATATGCAAGTCTTTCATCGTTAGTTGTTATGGCTCCTCCCTCACCCAAGGTAATCTGATGAGCTACATAAAATGAAAAGGTGCCCATGATCCCTATGGAGCCAACCCTTGTTCCGTTGTATTCTGTACCTAGCGCGTCGCAGCAGTCCTCCACCACGAGAAGCCCGTTCTGCTCAGCGAATGACATCACATCATTCATGTGATTTGGGATCCCGAATAAATGAGGCAACATGATCAGCTTCGTTCTACCGCTCAGTGCGGCTTTCAGGTTGGAGACATCCAGGTTCAAGGTCTCAAGACTCACGTCAACCAAGACTGGTTTCAGTCCATAAAGAATCAGCGGGTTGATTGTAGCCGGAAAGGTAAGTGCGGGCGTAATGACTTCATCCATCGACTTAACCATCTTGCTCTCCACTAACGAGCCTACAGCGAGTAAGTTTGCGGAGGAGCCGGAGTTGACAAGAACCGCATGTCTTGTTCCTATATACTCTGCCAATCTCCTCTCAAAAAACTCGCCTCTTTTACTAAGGGCGAACCAGCCGTCCAGAATAGAATCCACCATTGCCACCACCTCTCTTTCATCGTAAACTGCACCTGCGTAATGAACCAGATCTTTGCCAAGATGGAACTCACTCTTAGCCAGTTTAGCTCTCATGTAGCGTGCTATGGCGTCCAACGCCTTTCTTCTAAGTTCCTCTAAACTCGCTAATTCTGGCACTCTCCGACTGGACAACTGGCTGAAATTTTGCGTTTTATCTCATTAACATCGTAGATCCAACAGATCTCAAACCTGTTTATTTTAACAACAAAAACAGGCACGCACATTCTTCTAAGTTCGAATAAATCTCTCCACATTTTGCTGTTGAGTCCTGTAATACCTGTGCTGCAAATGGCCCACCTGTAGACTACGACGTAACTCACATTGTCCCCGTCAAGCATGTCAGGGTTGAGGACGTCTTTGTTGGGATAGTTTTGCGGGAAAACAAAAGTCAAATCACCTTCTCTCCACTTGTAGAATTCCCTTTCTTCACGGGGTACATTGAAACCGGCCTTAGCTCTCAAGTGAAAAAAAGGACGATCTCCAGTGGAATTCTTAAGGTCAATCCTCATTGAATGATAGAGGGCGGGCCCTCTCGGGCCATAAATCCACACCGTGGTGTTTAGGGGAGCATGTGCATCGATGTAAGCGATTGCTTGGTCCATACCCTCTCCAAACCAACCCTGGGGTGGGTACTCTTGTTTCCTGTCTATTATTCTGGCGACTTGGTTGCAATAGTTGAGGTAATAGGGACTTGTCATTGCGCACTCGAAGATGAGAAAGGCTAGGACGCTTACACTTAGAAGAAGAAACAGAAGGTTGCCATGGGCCGTCGACAGCGCTAAATCGTTAAGCAAATTAAAGGTTGGCGCCACTTCTTGAGATATTCGATTTATCAAAAGACTCGCGCAGATAGTGAAAGCTGGTATAATGAACACAGTCTCATAGGTTTCATGTCTAGTCACGAAGGGAAGGCTCATTATGACTAGCGGTAAAACCGCCCAAGCGAGTATTAAAGTCAAATTTGTCTGCTGTACTATCATAAAAGCAGCCAATCCAATTCCCCCGAGAAAGAGGAGACATAGAACGATTGGCGTCGTAGCTAAGAAAATGAACACGTGAAAAAGAGTAGGACGCGATGCCCATCCCAGTACGGACTGCAGGTTTCTTCGAAACTGTGCAACTGGATTCTTCCATAGGAATGGCCAAGAGAGATATAAGACGGCCAGTCCAATGAGCAGCCATAGAGCAAAACGCGCCGCAACAACAAAGGTGGCTTCAAGACCCTTTGTATAATTTGTATCCCAGAGCAGTCGTATCAGCCAGGGTAATACAACTACTGGAAGGCCAAACCCTGTTTCCTTGCTTCCGAAGGCCAGTCCCAGCGAAATCCCAGATACAACTAGATACAAAAGGGAGCCATACATGACCGCTCTAAGGAGGGTTAGGACGGTTAAGAGGTAGAAGAAGACCACACCGCTCTCGAGCATAACCTGTGAAGACCATGCAATGAAGCTCGGAGTGAAGGCGAGTAACAACCCTGCCACAGTCGCGGTTTGTACATCACCGAATACATCTAGACAAAGAAAATACGTAAGCATGCATGAGAGAGAACCGAGGATAACTGAGGGTACTCTTGCTACAAATAGCGTCTTCTGACCAGTGAAAGTCTGCAGTCCACTCTGGTAAAGAAGTTTGATACTGGGTATTCGCCGGTTATGAAGTGTCGTGCGTACTAGAACGTACATCAAATACCACAGAGCATATACGTACATCATCACGGGTGGGTGAAATTCAAAGCTCCACGCGTTGGAGCTAAATTTTCTTCTCTCGATGTTGCGAAGGGCAGTTCCACCGCACAAAATGTAGTATCCCTCATCCCAAGTCATACCCAAATCACGGGCTGCAAGAAGCCTAGGCACAAAGGCAACTGCCAAGATGACTAATGGAAAGAAAAGCTCAACCACCTTCACACAGCTCCTTCATTAGCATTCTCATTAATGAATAAGTGACAACCTCAAGCTTATCAGATCGAGAAACACCTTAAATGTGGATACCATCGACACTTTCGACTTGCCTGAAATCCTTCTATAGTGCTTCACCTCTATCTCACTAATCCTGAAACCCTCATACCTGGCACGAGCAATCAATTCTGTATCAACCATCCACCCCTTAAACTTCATTGCTACTTTATTGAATACCTCTTTTCTGATAGCTTTGGGTTTACCGTCAATATCATGTATAGGTAGCCCGAAGAGAATACGAGTCATAAAATTGAGGCCCCTTGAGAGGATGAGTCTATGCTTTCTTTCCTCTCTTCTTTTTCGCCATCCTACGGCAATGTCATATCCCTCCTCTAGTTTGGTTACTGTCTTCAGGATATCGAGTGGATCGTATTGGAGATCAGCATCAAAGAGGACAATGATTTCTCCTTTCGCGTTCTCCCAACCAGTACGAAAGGCCGCCTCGTATCCACGGTTTTTTTCGTGATGAAAGACTCTTATATGGTTATCAATGGTTAACAAATGGTCAGTGATTTTCGGGGTGCAGTCTTGACTTCCATCATCGACTATAACTATTTCCCAGAGATCCCTATACTCTTTCATCACTTTAAGCACCCCAAAAACTACTTTCTCTATATTTTCCTCCTCGTTGTAGGCAGCAATTACAACGGTCAGCTTCGACATCAAAGGGGACCTAAAGGAGATAATCAGCTCAAGTTAACAGAGCCGAACCGGAGTAGGCAAGTAGGCTTTAGGTTGATTATGTATCCCGATATAAAGGCCTCCTGTAATTGGAATCTTCATCGAATCACCCATGCTTCAACCAAGGTACAATCTTCCAATCGTAGGGGATCTTATCCGTGTCAGGTGGTAAACGGTACTCATCCGGTTCATTGTAGTTGTACACATTTGTTGGGATATTTATGACAACCGCGATTTGGTTACCTACATTTTTAAAACCGTGCCATACGCTTGGTGGAATCTTCACCAATAACGGACTCCTATCGCCTATGATAAACTCGTTGACTTCTCCCTTCGTACCCGATTCACTCCTCTCATCATAAAGCACAAGCTTCACTAAGCCGCTTATACAGGTCATATTATCTACCTGCTCCTTATGCATATGCCAAGCCTTTACGACATTTGCATAAGCTGTCGTCATATAGACCTGTCCGAATTTCTCGAAGACATCCCAGTCACACCTTAGAATCTCAATGAGCCATCCCCGTTCGTCAACTATCAGCTTTAACTTCTTTACAACGACGCCCTCAATCATCTCGAATCCCATATAAGTATGTATTTATTACTTTCTAGAAGGAATATAAATAACAAAAATCTAAACGTTGCGATATTTTGATTGGTTCGTTCGGTTAGACGTATCATATTGTCGAAACAGCGATCATCAGGAAACTGTACGATTCATATCACGCAACCAGTTTCTTAGCCAATCTCTAGTACTACAACCTTAACTCGATCAATTTCCCGCTGTGCTCTAGGGATTCTTGAGCTTTTTCTAGTATTTTAATGGCCTTTATGCCTTCTCGCCCATCTGTTCGGGGTTTAGCATTACTCTGAATGCAGTCTAGGAAGTGTTGACACTCGATTTTAAGAGGCTCTTCAACCTTGACATTAGGTATGTGAATATCTCCTCTTCTAAGTAGTAGCCTGAACTCGCCGTACGAGGTAAGGGGAGCGAAGGATAAGCCTTGGCCAAAAATCTTAACTCTTTCTAGGCTTTCGGTATCATCAAACACAACCATCTTCTTGCTGCCTATTATGGTAGTTTTCCTGATTTTGACGGCATCAAGCCAACTGACATGAATATTTGCAATAATGTTGTGTGGAAATGAAAGCGTCATGAAAGCAACATCCTCAATATTGGCCTGAAGATACGAAGAACCTACCGCGCTAACCTGAGTAGGCTTTGTTTTGATCAGATACAGTAAAATGGAAATATCATGTGAGGCTAGATCCCATAAGACATTCACATCGTTCCTTACAGGCCCTAAGCCTGTCCTCGTCAAGTATAGGTAATAAATCTCTCCTAACTCACCACTTTCTATTAACTCCTTCAGTTTCTTAATGCATGGGTGGTACTCATACACGTGGCCGACCATTAGCACTTTCTTAGTTTTCTCTGACAATGCGCAGAGTTCCTCGGCTTGACGCACATTGACCGTCATTGGCTTCTCCACTAACACGTGCTTTCCATGCATCAGTGAATCTTTCGCCACTTGGTAGTGAGTTGAAGCTGGTGTAGAAACACATACGGCATCAACGCCTGGATCCTCTAGAACCTCTAAGTAGTCCTTTGTTAACTTAACCGAAGAGTACTGGCGCCTCATCGACATTAGTCTATCCTCGCTAAGATCACAACACCAAGTGACAATCGAACCCTTTAACTCGTTGAATACACGAATATGATTCGGCCCCCAATATCCGCAACCTATTATGCCTAATTTCGTTTTTCGCACCACTCTATACGCGCGCCTCTCTTCTCGGCCTCATTTGCGCACCGAGGACAGTAACAATACTTGTCTGCAAGAAGATGGGTGGAAAGATCTACGCCTACCCAGCTTCTCTTATACCTAACGTAGTCAAGCTCAATGCCCTCGATTTCAAAGTTTGACGACAGCGCGCGCAGTTTCTGAGCCGTATCTTCTTATATTTTTAGGCCCAATCCACATTACTACGTAAGTCTTCACTTGACAAACCCCTAGGCGTGTTTATCGGTTATGCGTCGTCTTTACTTACCACCCTCATGCAGGGACTTGTTGAGGCTTTGCACATCCTCTCGTAGTGTCGATATAGCTTCCGCCAGAAGCCCTAAAGAGAAGAACTGTATGCCCATAACAATTAGGAATATGGACGCCAAGGTCAGTGGGCGGAAGTGAAATGGGACATTGTAAAGGAGAGATGAGAACAGCAGGTACACCATGATTAACACGCCCAAGCCAACCGAGAGCAAACCGGACAAGCCGAATAGCATTATAGGTCTTTCCAGAAAGAGAAACCTGAGTTTTAGGGCTATGAGATCCATCAGCCCGTATAACAACCTTCCTGTACCATACTTCATCTCGCCACCCTTCCTAGGGTATAGTTTGACTTTCACCTCCCCAACCTTGTAACCCATATTGCTTGCTATGGCGGCGACGTATCTATGAAGCCCCTTTCTTAACTCGATTCTCTCTAGCACCTCCCGCCTGAAGACTTTGAACCCACAGTTGCAGTCGTGACCGCTATTGCCTATCAATCTTCTCACTAAGAAGTTGTAGATCTTTGATGAAACCCTTTTTTGAAGGGGATACTTCGAGAAATCTCTCCAACCGTTCACCACATCGTAACCATTCTTAATGAGGGCTAAGAACTTCGGTAGCTCCTCTGGATCATACTGCATATCGGCATCCAGCATGACCACTATCTGCCCAAGAGAGTTTTCGAAGCCTGTTCGGAGCGCCAACGATTTCCCCTTGTTTACTATGTGATGAAGGCTCCGTACCATATCACCGTACTCGGCAGCCAAACGATCTGCAGTCAAACCGGTTCCGTCCGTACTTCCGTCGTCCACAATCACCACTTCTACACTTCTCTCTTCTCTTTTGAACATCCCTACTAGCTTGTCCAGCAACGCTGGTAGAGCCTGCTCTTCGTTGTACGCTGGGATAATCACCGAGATCTCGCTTTTTTCCTTCATCCTAGTCCTCCGCTTTCTATTTCCTCAGTGATTAGATAGAGCCCGTGTCTTAGCTTTGTTTGCATTCTTCCCAATGTACTCTTTATACAACCGGTCTGCCCAGATGCTCCCACTCAATAGTGGGGATTTCCCTGCAAGATAACTGAGATATCTTGTGTCTTTAGGGAGGCACTCTCCCCCGATTCCGTCACGGGGCTCCAAGAAATTTATATTCCACTTAGTGTTGGCTCCCCTCCGAACCCCCTCAAACGGAATGCCAAGCCCTTCACAAATCATCCTCAAATTCTCCACAAAAGCTATCTCAACGAAGCGGTAAGCATTCTCGCTGATCTTAACTATCTCAGCAACTTCAAGACTTGGGACAACATGGAGCGGAACCTCTAAGATCTCGTAAAATTTTTTCCCCACATCCAAGCTTGAAGAATCCAACGCACCGATCACTCGCATCTGCCTAACACCGTGTTTCACGGGATCTTCCGCCCAATACCTGTGAGGCACATGAACTAGATGTACCTCATCAAACAACTTGGCAATCCTGCGACAGGTTCCCAATGAAACTGTACTTTCGATGCACACAAGCGACTTTCTCCTTCTTCCAGCGATTTTTTTGCACACGTCGAAAATATTGGACATATCCGGCTTCTCATCCTTCCAGCCAGTGCTTACGCACACCATGTAGACCTGAGATTCTGGAACCTCAGACCACTCAGAGAACGCCTGGAACTCCGTGATTTTACTTACCTTTTCTTCATCCACATCATATCCATAAGTGATAAAGCCCATGTTGTGAGCGTGAAGAGCAGTTGGATAACCAACCGCTCCTAGTCCAGCCACGCATACCTTTTTATTAGACTTCACTTTTGGAAACGCCATCTAGATTCTTCCGAAGAGATAAACTTTTCATTACAAGCGAGCAGAATCAACGAAAGCTCAGGCCTACCCTTCATCATCTTCAAGCTTTGACCCCTTCCCATGCCGTACAAAGGAGATCAGTTGCAGAACAACTCCAACCACCAGCAAATAGTAGGCACACATCACCACCTCATTCGCCAAACCCGAATCCCCCTGAACCAGCAAACCCGCACAAACCACCAGAAGTGCTTGAAACACAATAATGAAGTAAGCTCCAAGATTCTCGCTGAAATACCTCTTGATTCTGGGAAGAAATTGTTTGATAGAAAACATGGAAACACCTTATGCTTCAGCGGAAGAAACAGTGAAAATAAAATGGTTTTCATGCATTCCGAATCAGAACTATATCTTATAGTTCTTATTGATAAATAAAAATAGCAATTCTACCGCTTCGATAGACTTCCTGAAAGGATGAAGGCACTGTTGGCTGTCCATGCCAACCATTTCCATCAGTCCACCATATTAAGTATACGTGATTGTAGCCCTCTTGAAGCGCCTCTTGTGCTGCTTCCCTAGGATTTTCATACCCATACGATATGATTTGCTCCATATCCAACACCAAAAGAGCCCATCCGTAAAAGGCATCATGGGTAAGTAAACGTGCGCCATCATGCATGTTAGTTTTGAGCCATTCCAACGCATTAACAGTATCCTGACAATCACTAAGGGGCACAGTATTTTGTAACATGGACGATGGAACATAATACGGAAATAACGTGTAGTACGGAAACGTTGTCTCATAAGGCATTATGACAAAACCAATGGTCAACGTGGCTAAGACGGAAGCAACGAGTAATCGACGCATATTCGATTTGAAGTACGTAAGAGCTTCCGCTACGTAGAAAGCCATAGGGAATGCAAGCATTAATGTCCAGCGATACTCTCCGGGAATGAAGGCATTTGGACTAATTATCGGGGAAAAGATCGCGACTAAACTCCAGAGAAACCACGACTTAATTTGAGAGTTCTTAAGGCGCCGAGTACCCATGATAACAAAGGGCAACAATGGCAAATAACAGTATAGAAGAAAACCTAACGTGTTTGATACCATATCCTGGTATGAAGCAAAACCAAAGATCGAAAGCCATCCTCCAAGCTCTCTCTTCGGAAAATTGCTAACCACAGAAAAACTTGGCGATACACTGTAGTTAGCATAAACGATTAAAAGGAACATCAACGTCGCCGGAACAGAAGTCACTACGAGACTTTGCGCCTCATTGTGTTTATGTTGAAGCACACTACGCAAAACTGTAACAGCAATAACGGCAAACATTGTTACAGCTACAAGTGGCTGAGCTAAAACCACGAAGGTCATGCCCAATGAAAGTAACGTGTACCCCTTCCAGCTTTTCCTATCCTTCTGCAGCAATGTGAGAGTAACGAACAGCAAAACCAAGCCGAACTCATTTTCCAGCAGATCCCATGAAATTCTTAACGCCACGAAGTATAGGGTTGCTAGAAGCGCCGTGAATAGGCTCTTCTTAACCGACCAGGTCAACACTCTGCTGGCGTAGGAATAAATGGCAAGCCCTAGAAAACCATGTAAGAGTGGGGGCATGATTTTTAGCGTTAGAGCTGGCGGAATTCCTAGAAATGCAGCTCCCATAAGTATAGTGATTCGCGCGCGCACAACATAATGCCAGAAGTCCACTCCTTCCCTTAGCCATGACAAGACTCCCGGAAGATGATAGCCAAGATTATCAAACCCAACTATGTATGGTCCCATGAGAATTTCTGGTACAGCTCGTACAGCCAATGGTATGAGAAAGGCTAAAAGTGGAAACATTCTCGGTTTAAGCGTTGGCTTAATAATCAATGACTAGCCCTATTTAGTCACATTTATCTTCGTGTCTGCTCCGGTTTTTAATGTTTTCGTCCATCTTCTAGGCCTTTTCAAAACTATCTGGATCAAAGCGTATAGCCCTATGAGGTTCTGTATGCTCCAATACGCGTAGACAAAAGGCAACCACAACATGTTTGTTATCTTTCGTGGCTTTGTCAGATAGAACAAGCCGACTCCAATTAGGAATAGTGTAAGTGTTGTGAGTAACATTGCCATCTGGGCCATAATCATGAGAAGAAAATCTGGTTGAATTAAGTTGAGAAAAGAGTATACGCCCATCAGATAGCTAAGAAGACACGGAACAAACATGTAGGGTCCAATTAGGGTAATTTCAGCGTCAATACACCTTCGGTTCAGCTTCTTAAGGAATCTCCCGTATTTCAGCGAGACCTCCATAGACCCCCTGAACCACCTGGTTCGCTGCCTAAACAACTGAGTCAGATTCGCCGGGTTCTCCTGCCAAGACCTCACATCCGAAGCGTACCTTATTTTATAACCCATATCCGTTAGCCTCGCAGACAACTCCATGTCCTCAGACAAGGATTCACCGTCCCATCCTCCAACCTTCTCAAGGATACTTCTTCTAACGAAATAGCAACTTCCTGTCAAAGGAACAAATAGGTTGAGGATGTCTTTCCCTCTCAGATAGGTTTCGTACCGCACACCCTCCTCGTAGGAAATGAATTTCGTCAGCATGTTCTCGTCCGCGTTTATGGAACATTGCTTGCCCTGCACGGCGGCTGTCGACGGATCCTCGAAATACTTGACAGCTCTAACCAATATGTCTGGTTCAGGAGCATTATCCGCATCAAAAACCCCAACAATTTCGCCTCTCACATGTTTGAGGGCATAGTTTAGGGCGGAAGGCTTACCATTTGACACTGACCGACGAACAAGCCTTACCTTAGGATAACGCCTACTATATTCTCTGCATATTTCCGCAGTTTTGTCCAAAGATCCATCTTCAACAACGACTATTTCTCTCCCATCTGGCGGATAATCCAGTCTTAACAACCTATTCAAAATCCTCTCCACCACTCGCTCCTCATCTTTCACTGGAACTATGATCGAGAAGGTGGGTAATCTCTTCCCACTCACCTCGGAGGCTTCTCTCTTTTTTCGTCCTATCCTTAATAGGTGTTTGACACCGACCGCTATGATACGTACGTTGTATATGGCCCAGACCTGAAAAACAAGAAGTATACAGGAGAATAAGAAGTAAATGGGGTTCAGTCTTACCCGAACTCCCCGACGATTACAACAGTGACGAACGTGCTACCCAAATCCAACTTTAAACCGTGCAGATACTATAGTTTGAGCATCGTCGGCGTGTTTATATGCGTTATAGTCAAATACTGTATATAGCTAGGGTCTTTCGCCCATCGGGTGGCGGATGCGTTGCCCCAGTTTTGAGCGATCTGGCTGAACTTTTCGGCGAGTGAACTTCCAACCACCCTCATCATGCGCACAACCATGCTTTCCATGGCTTCTAGTAGTTTCTTTATGAGGGAAGCCAGCACCCGGGCTAGGAGGAAGCTGCGGACCTTCTGGACAACTCTTATGGTTAGGTCCACCTGCGCTCGCTCAGACCTGGTTAACGTTCTGAACCAGACTCCCCGCCGAATAGCCTTGGCTCTCATTCTAATTAGTTCTTCTCTGCAGAGCGGGATTGAAGTCTGGTGTGATAGGGTCTCTCTCATGATGTTTGCATCTTGGTGATTTTGCATTTGACCAGGTTTCCCTCCTTGATGGTGAGCGCGTCTCTTACCTCCTTTGGAACGGTTATTCTCCCCTCTCTCCTCACGTACGCGGTGAACTCCGCCTCCTCTGACAAAACCCCACCCCGAAAAACGTCGTTTTTCTGCGTTTATGGTACTCTCTGAAGCCATAACCGCGTGGACTTGCTTCCGATCTTATCAACCCACTCGTGAAAATACCCCCTACACCATATTTCTCCAACTATCTCCAAGTTTCATCGATGTAACGACGTTTAATAATTAGGGAGCTGTCTGAATTGAAGTCTAAATCCGAATCAAACCAAGAAAATGATTGACAACTCGGTTCCTCTGTCAAAATCGACCACGCCCATTGTCGCTTAGGACTTTCCGACAATTTGGAGGAAGGAAAAGCCTTTCTATTATAGTCGGAAGGTTCTAATACCTCAAGTTGCAGATGGATACTAAAAATATGCGTGGCGCGTAGCGTGTCCTCAACCGGTCCTTCCTTTGAGCCTACCGTTGAAGTTGCCCAGTTTGATCAACTCCATGAGGCGGTGGAGTCAGAGTTTGAGGTAGAGGACAGCCTCATGGAGTACGGCATCCCAACCTTCTATGTGAGGCTGAGGCAGGATTCGAAGCAGGCTTTTTTGAGGCTTGTTAAACACTTAGGCGCTACAGGTTTTGTTCCAATTCTTAGGAAACGGGAGGAAAAAGTTGTGTTGCAAGTTGTTCGTAAGCCTCCCGTGAGGCCTAGTCGAAGAATTATAAATTTGGCTTTGTTCTTCGCAACGATTGGAACCACGTTTCTCACGGGTTACGTCCTTTCTCTCGGATGGGTAATGGAGGGTTTAATGTCTGAACCGATTGGAGGAGCCGCAATGTTTACGGTGGCGATTATGGCGATTCTTGTTGCACATGAGATGGGCCACAAACTCACCGCTAACATGCAGGGAGTCGAAGCCACCATGCCCTATTTCATACCTGGTCCTCCGCCAATTCTGGGGGGATTCGGAACGTTTGGAGCCGTAGTTCAGCTAAAGTCTTTGCCCCCAAATAAGGATGCATTATTTGACCTCGGTGCTAGTGGACCGATTGTTGGATTCATAGTGACTGTCATTGTCACCATTGTTGGTGCTCCGTTGTCTCATATTGTTACCGTACCGCGCGGGACACCCACGCTTCCGCCGCCTATACTGACCATCTTGATATTCTTTTTGTTTCCGCCCAGTGGGACTTCTGGAAATGCTGTTTTGTTGCATCCGGTTGCTTTTGCTGGTTGGGTTGGTATGCTTATTACTATGCTTAATTTGGTGCCGGCGGGCATGTTGGACGGTGGCCACGCGATGCGAAGTTTGTTTGGAGAGCAAACGTGTCGTATTCTCTCGTTTTTGGCTGCCATGATGCTGTTTCTGTCGGGCTACTTTCTAATGGCTATGTTTGCTTTTCTTCTGTCTATGCAAGGGCATCCGGGTCCTTTAGACGATGTTTCAAAACTCACAACCAGTCGGAAGCTTGTCTTCCTTGCGCTTGTTTCCATTTTTATTCTTTGCTTGGCTTTGCCTATCATGTAGTTGGGGGCTCTAATAGGGCTGGGCTGAGAAGTTTAGTCTGGGCTTTTGATTTTGGAAAGGGAGTTTGAAGAATCTCTCCGAAAATTGTTGAAACATCAGAAGTTTTCACGAACCGCTAAGTTAAACGAGTCGTTCACAGCAAGGTTTAAAAATTGGCTTGCGTCAAGATACTGAAACTTCGGAGCGTTGAGGAACGTGAACTTCGAGGCTGCAGAGAGTTTTGACGAAAAACTTGACGGTTGTACTTCTCTGGCAGAAGTCTTTGAATTGGTGAAACTCTCTGTGAAGAAGTCTTTGAACAAGCATAGGGGTGGTCTCATGCTTGGTTTGGCGGATTTGGGGATGAAGCGGGGTTACTTTGTGGGTGCGTTTCATCTGGTGGGTTCTAACATCATAGTTATGAATAGGGTTCCTCTGGAGACAGCCCTCCGAACCACTGACAAGAAGGTTTTCAATGCTTACTGCTTTCACCTGCTCCTTCATGAGTATCTCCACTCCCTCGGATATATAGACGAGGGGGAGGTGAGAGAGTTAACTCAAGAAGTCTGTAGACTAGCCTTAGGAAACACTCATCCAGCCACCGTGATGGCGGAGCAGGGAATCGACTTTTACTTCCCGAAGGTGACCTACTTCACACGGCAGTTTTCACTTCTAAGAGATATTCAAATTGAACTTGTAAAGGATTTTGACAGTTCGAGTGCTGGCTACATCCATTAACAAGCTAAGCCCGGTTTTGCTATATTTAGCTTCACCATTTATAGAGGAAAAAAGAAGAAAGGGGGGATTTTAGAGTTCTTTGGCGGGGACCGCTGTCAGAGTTTCCACCGAATAGTCTGTTGCGAAGCCAACCTCCATGGCAAATTTCATGGCTGTCTTTGTGTCATGTGCCTCAAAGATGATGACGCTGTCGTATCGCCCAAACGTGAAGTATACATCGCGAACAGTGATTCCCTTTGGAGCTTTAAACTTTTTAAGGTATGCAACGGCTGCTTCACCCTTACCCTTCGGCGCCAAAAGCGTCACAAACAGCACGCGAAATTCCTCCTGCGTATAAAATATGCGTTTGTTAACTTAAGGTTTTAACTTTCATATCCCGCTCTCTCGTTCGTCTAGGCGGTTCTTTAACAAAGAGGAGTAGAAGGGTCAGCGATGTTAGTCCAAGGATTCCACTGATAAAAAAGGGAATCCCTAACCCCCTTATATTAAAAACGACAGGCCACGTAACTCTGAAAACCTCATTTTTGTAGATGTCATATAACCATGTTCCTATGATTGGCCCACTGATCATGCCTAGATTAAAGAAAGCCTGTAATCTTCCGAAAAGTTTCCCTCTAATCTTAGATGGCACTAAGTCGGCTCTCAATGCCCTGCCCGCTGGCATGGCAACATTATAACCTAGAGACCTGAAGACCATTAATACAGCTGCAGAATTTAAGTCAGAGCTGAATGGCAGGATAAGGGTGGAAAGACGTGATGAGGAACTTCCAAGAGCTATGATCGGTTTTCTTCCAATGATATCTGCCAGTTTTCCAGCAAAAAGATTACAAAGAAGACCAACAGACCCGGATAATGTAAGAATGAGGGCCATTTGCAGCGTAGTTGTGTTGAAAAGATCTCCGAAAAAGAGAACTGCAAGCGGAACAATGAAACCAACCGCAAAACCGTTAGTAAGTTCGACGAAATACAAAATTCTTATGGACAACAGCTTTGAGTTGTCCAGCTTAGCATCATCTGTTATAGTATCTGAAGTCTCCAACTTCTTTGAGCTTCCCATAGTTTCAGTCACTTTCCACGCGACCAAAGCCATTGCAATTGCAGCTAGAAAGGAATCAACAAAAAAGGGTATTCTGTAACTAGTTTTTAGTTCCATCCCTAGCTGATTTTGAGCAAAAAACTGAACAGTCCCTCCAAACAGTGGACCCAGCGTCCAGCCAGCTATTCCAAGGGTCAGGTAGAAACCTAGTGCCTCGCCTCTTCGATCTTTAGGAACCTGGTCAACTAATGAGGCTTCCGCAGGTGAGCTGACAGCTGCTGTAGCGACTCCATTCAGAGCCCTTATCAATAAGAGGGCAATCCAGCTGTTGATAACTCCTGTTAATATCCCTAGAACAACATCCATAAATAATCCTATTTCAATAAGCTTTTTCCTCCCGACAACATCTGAGAGTCCTCCAAACCTTTCTGAAAGAAGCGCTGTGGTAAGTACGAAGGCTGCTGTGAAGAATCCGACGTAGGCAACTGGCGCCCCTAAGGAAACTGCATAGTTGGGAAAGTAGGCTAAGGGAAGACCATAAGCTAAGTTTTCTATTAACGATGAAAGAGAAAGAACAGTTACGCTTGTTGAATAAAGTTTCGAAGACCGCGTTAAGCGACTCCGCACACCATCACCATCAGGTAAGCATTCAATGGCTTTTCAAATGGAAATTCGAAAAGAAATATGTATTTAGTTGCGGATAAAATTTAGCAACCCCACCAACATGTCAAGGAAGTTGAGGAATCCTCGTTTGAGATTTGCCATTGAAAAACAGATCTGACAAAGCGCGCGACTCCATTTGGTAGTAACATTTAAAACCGAAGAGTGTATAGAAAAAGGGAAAGCAAAATTGGCGATAAACAGTGACCAAACATCTAGATTGCTTTGATATGCAACCGATAAAAGGAGGGTTTGTTGATGGAATGTAGGTGCGCCACCTGTTTTGAGCGAGCAAAGCTTAGGCTTGGTTTCTTCAAGCCGAAGGGCTGGATAAAATACAAAACGCCTGACCGTAACGTAGTTTACTTCTGTGGTCAAGAGTGTATGAAGAAATTCATCTTCCCAGCCGAATTGAAGGAAAAGAGACGATGGAGATTGTTAAAGAAATAAGCCCTTATAACACAGCAACATACACTTTTTTTCCATCCAGCGTGCGCTGGTACCACTCTGCTTTAACATCAGACCTTTTCTCATGAACATAAACCCTCCTGGTTCGAACGAGCTCCGCCATCTCGGCCAGATAAGGCTCCAGCAACCTCATACTCTCGGGTTCAAGTTCAGCCACGTGAACAGCGTCCAGCATGTCCGTCGGCATGAAACCCAGCTCCTTTCTGAGTGCTTGGACGCGTCGGGCTAGGTCGCGCATGACACCTTGGCCCAGCAAAGCTTCGTCTCGATGCGTGTCCACCAGCACGTGCATTCCATCGCCGGAGGTTAGCGCCCATCTCTTCAAGTCAACTTCTGGAAGCTCTTCAACGTGCTCAATTTCCTTTGCGTTCGCGAGTTCAAGAAAAATTTCCTCCAGTTTCTTTAGGGCACTTTGCACTTGTTTTGGCGCTACCACCACGGCTTTTTGTAGGGGCCATCGACGCTTTAGTCGAGCGGACTGTCTGGCGGAGTACACCAGTGAAACGCATCGCAACAATGTTTCAAACTCTTGCTCTAAAGTCTCGTCCTGCAGAGTTTCATCTGGTTTGGGCCACTCTTCAAAGTTCACTGACTCGGGTATGGTTTTGTCCAGCTCTCTGTAAACCTTCTGGTACATAGCCTCGCTCAGATAGGGAGTTGCAGGGTTGAAAAGGAGAATCAGCATCTTCAAAACGCGCCAGAGGGTTGCGTAAATAGCCAACCGGCGGTTAAGAGTTTTGGGATCATCACTCCAAAGTTCTCGGCGAACCATAGGAACATATTGTCGGCTGACAACGTCAACAACAAAATCCTCCAGTCCGGAGAGGGCGAAGTGAAACTCACACGCTTCAAGCTTCTCAGTAACTTCCTTTATGGTTCGCTGCAGTTTGGACAGAAGCCACCGATCCGGCGGTTTCAGAACATTTTTTTCGCTGGTCCACTTAAGCGTGTGCTTTTTTGGGTTAAAGTTGTCGTACTCGGCGTTTTGCATGAGGAAACGGTGGAGGTGATATAGTGTGCCGAGAACTTGGTAGGGGCGTCCGCTCAGTTCTCTAGCGTCAAAGTTCATGGAGTCGACAGGAGAGCACTTCCAAAGCGTGTAGAATCTGAAAACATCCACGGACTGTTTTTCTAAAACTGCGTTAGCTTCTAATATGTTGCCTAGGCTTTTGCTCATTTTTCTGCCCTTTGCGTCTTGAGCCAAGCCTTGGAAGAGATAAGCCTTGTATGGTGCTTCGGCTTTGCCTGTGAGTATGACGTGTTGAAGCAGCAGTGTGTTTGCCCAGCCGCGGGTTTGGTCTATTCCCTCTGTTAGAAAGTCGACTGGTACATATTTTTCAAATTCTTCATTCGTAAAGCGTGCGTAGGGACATGCACCGCTATTATGCCAAGTGTCAAGCACGAAGGGTTCCCGCTTCATTTCGCCGCCGCATTTGTCACATTTCAATGTAACGCGGTCTATCCATGGCTTATGTAACTCGAAGTTTTTGCTTGGAGTCTCTAACACCTTTTCAAATAATTCTTTCTTACTTGCCACCAGCACTTTGTTTCCACAATTTTGGCACACCCAGATCGGCAAGGGCGCACCCCAGACACGTTCTCTAGAAACACACCACGGTTTTCCCTCTTTCAAGAAGGAGAGAAAACGATTCTTTGGACTTTCGAAGAAGTATTCAACTTTCTCGGCTGCTTCCACAACTCTTTCGTTGACGCGGTTTGTCCATAGGAAATATTCTCTTCTGGCTAGCCATACAAGTTTATGATGGGAACGCCAACATGTTGGATACTCGTGGCTGACCGTTTCCACCGAAACGAGTAGTCCTTTTTTGTGCAGTATATCAATCACTTTTGAGTCGGCATCTCGAGCAAATAAGCTAGCGAATTCTCCAGCCTCTACAGTGAATAGGCATTCATCGTCAAATGGAACGTATATGGGAACGTTGCGTTTTTGAGCAGCTAGGAAGTCGTCTTCGCCATTTCCAGGCGATAGGTGCACCACGCCTGTGGCTGTGCTTAAGTCTACAAAGTCTTCGCATACAACGGTGTGAACATGGGGCTGCTGGTCGAGTTCTTTTTGGCGAGGGACAGAATCCTTGAATGGATAGTCATATTTGACTCCTTCCAAAGCTTTGCCTAAAACGGTCTCAACCACTTTATAGTCTTTAACTTGGAGTTCTTGCATGACTGATTCGACACGTTGTTTCACGAGCGTCCATGTTTCGTCACCAACTCTAACTTTAGCGTATTCCGCGTCTGGATGAACCGCTAGCATCATGTCTGTAACTATTGTGAAGGGCATCGTGGTCCAAACTAGGAAGTATTCATTTTCAACGTTGCTAACTTTCAACTTGAAGTAAAGCGATGGGTCTTCTACTTCCTCGTAGCCTAGGCCAACTTCCGCGTTGCTGAGGGATGTTTGACAGTGGGGACAATAGGCAACTACGTAATAGCCTTCGCCAAGTAATCCTTGGTCCCAGGCGCGTTTCAGATACTGCCATTCCCGCTCTATATACTCGTCAAGATAGGTCCAGTAAGCCTTATCTTGACTTATGAAAACACCCAGCTTCTGGTCGGCGTTAAACCATTCACGCCAATACTTCATTATAGTTTTCTTGCACTCAGCTATAAACCGCTCTTCACCAACTTTCTCCAACAATTCTTTTTTGTTTTTTACGCCTAGTTCCCTTTCAACTTCTAACTCAACTGGTAAGCCTTGACAGTCCCAGCCCGCCCAAAATGGAACATAATAGCCCTGCATGCTTTTCCAGCGATAACGAAGGTCTTTCATCACTCGTCCTCTGGCGTGTCCAACGTGGGGAACACCGTTAAGCGTCGGCGGTCCTTCTACGTAGCCTAAAACGCCACAGTTAGCTTTTCCTCTGAGGCGCTCAAGCTTTTGTGCGACTTTGTTGGTTTCCCAGAATTCACGGATCTCTTTTTCAAGCTCGAGCGGGTGGTAATCTAGAGTCAGCCAACGTCTAGAATCAGCCTTGAATTTGACGGTCACCTCTCATCCCGACACCCGCCTAGCACCGAAGTATTCATGGATAAATATAACTTTTTAGGTGTTGAAAGGAAAACATTTCAACGAAATACTAAGCCTAACTTCAAATCTCTGACCTAGCACGCGCAACTTGAACTCCGTAGAACATAAATTCCAGCGCACTGTTAAATTACGAAATACCACTCATAGGGAGCGGAGATTTGCTTGTCTGTCAGAAATGATGACTATTTTTTCGGGTTAAAAGTGGAAAAGCTGGGCATCGCTAACATGTGCGTAGTCGGCTTTCCGTGGGATATCTCTTCCACCTTCAGGAAGGGACCGAAGGAGGCGCCACCCATCATTAGGAAAATTACAACAGCCAAGTTTTACAACCCCTTCACGGAAAATGGAGTTGATCTCACAAGGATTTGGCGAGTCTATGATTACGGCGACGTAGAAGCTGCTCCATCAATTGATGAAATGCGTAAGAGAGTGTGCAATGTTATTCGCAACCTGTACAACGAGGAGTTGAGGTTTCTTTTCTTAGGAGGAGATCACCTTATCACTTATTTTTTACTTCACGCTCTAACTCAGCTGAGCAAGGGAAACTGGGCTTTGATTTACTTGGATTCACATCTTGACTTGGAGGAGGAGTATGAGGGGGATAGATATAGTCACGGATGCGTTGTGAGGAGGCTTGTTGAAGAAACGAATCTTCGTCCACAGTCCATTGTTGAAGTGGGAATCCGCTCTTTTCTGCCTCCTGAACGAAAGTTCGCTGATGACATGGGAATAAAGATCATGTCGACAGTTGAGTTCGAAAGTTTAGGGGCGAGTGGTGCAGCCAAACGGATTTTAAAACTTCTGCCTAAAGATGTGGAGAGGATATACTTGTCAATTGACTTGGACATCCTTGACCCCGCTTATGCACCGGGTTTAGGCTATCCGGAAGCAGGCGGCATATCCACTCGAAGTCTTATAGATTTCATTCATGGATTGAAAGAATTGGAAATTGTCGCCTTCGACGTCGTTGAACTTTGTCCACAATACGATAGCTCAAGCATAACAGCTATTGGAGCTGGTAAAATCATTCTGGAAACTCTTGGAATCATGAGACCAAACTCTCGAAGATTTGCTGCCAAGCATTGATCCATTTGGTTGCGAAGTTAAAAGCTAACTTTGCTTCCGTCAGCTTCCCTCTTGAAGAGTCCAAACTCCTTTTTGACTTTCCTTAGCTGTCTACCAGAGAAAACAGGGCCATCCTTGCAGATTCGATACTCGCCTATGCAACAGCTCCCGCAGATTCCGATTCCACAGCGCATGTACCTCTCCAGACTTGCTTGAAAAGGCGTGTGGTATTGCTCCGCTAAAAGAAACATTTTAAGCATCATCTTCTCAGGACCGCACGCATAAATCATGTCGAACTCCTCTTTTTCCAAGATTTGTTCCGCTAAGTCCGTGACAAGTCCTTTCAGCCCATAACTTCCATCCTCGGTGGTAACATTAACCTTTGAGACAGCCTTCTTTATTCTCTCAAGGAAGAAAAGCTCATCCCGAGTTTTTGCTCCAGCCAGAAAAGAGATTTTGGCTGAAAACCTCCTAAGGCTCTTAGCTAGGGGCAGAAGGGGCGCCAATCCGGTTCCCCCGCCAACGATCATCACCTTCCCACCGACTAAAGTGAAACCGTTTCCGTAGGGTCCACGGATCCCAAGTACGTCGCCAACCTTTATCTGATGAAGAGCTTGAGTGGCTTCGCCAACCTCAGCCACAGTTATGGAGGAAAGTCCATCTGAATTAATGGATGAGAGGCTCATGGGAACCTCGTCGACTCCTAGAATCCAAACCATCACAAACTGTCCTGGCTTAGCTTCTGCACAGTGTTTGTCGTGGAAAATGAGGGTTTTGACCGTTGGGTTCTCCTCTCTAATTCTCTGAATTCTCACAATTCTAGGGCGGTTAATGTTGGTGAGATAAACCGACAATTTCTTTCACACTCCCGAAGCCCATCCTTTCAAGATACGCTTCGATTCCCTCTGCAATAGATTTGAAAACTTCTAATCCCTCAAAGGCAACGGCTGTCCCTATCTGAACTGCCGAAGCCCCTGCTAACATGAACTCCACAGCGTCCCGCCATGTGGCTATTCCCCCGCAACCAACTACTGGAACGTCAACTCGACGATAGATTTCGTACACGCACCTAACGGCTACAGGTTTTATAGCTGGTCCAGACAACCCGCCTATCTTATTCGCAAGCACTGGCCGAGTTGTTTCGATGTCGACCGTCATGGCTCTAACTGTGTTGATAGCGGTGACGGCGTCCGCACCAGCCTTAACTGCTGCCTCAGCCACTTCGATGATATCAGCGACGTTCGGAGTTAACTTAACAAAAACAGGCTTGTCCACTTTGTTTTTTACTTTTTTCACAACTTCTGCCACAGAGCGCGGATTTTGTCCAATTTCAGATCCAGTTTTTTCAACATGAGGACATGAAACGTTAAGTTCTAATGCATCTGCGCCTTCTTCAACTGCCATCCTCGCCACCTCAGCGAAGTCTTCAGGTGAGAAGCCGTAAATGCTTACGATGACTGGAACTCCTCCCTTCTTTGCTTCCCTAATTTCCTCGCCAAAATTATGGATGCCTGGGCTGGAAAGCCCTATGGCGTTTAGCAGGCCGCAGTCAACCTGAACCACAGTGGGGTTAGGATAGCCTATGCGCGGTTTTAACCCTACAGATTTCGTAACTACAGCGCCGGCGCCAGCCTCAGCAATTCTCCTCAAGAATGACCCTGACGAACCGAGAATTCCAGCGGCGAGCATTGTTGGATTTGCGAGTTTTAACCCAGCTATTTCTGTAACAAGTCGACTCGACATTAAGATACGCCTCTATTGCAGTAAAGTTATTTCAGTAGTTAAGATAAAGGTTAGTAGAACAAGTTGAGAAAATCGATGATGGGGAGAATCACATGAAAGCAACTATAGTTGAGTGTGCGATGGGTGTTTTCGGCTTCGGAGAAGCCAACGAACTTGTTGATAAAGTTTTCTTCCCAAAAGATCCTAAAGAAACCGCTGAAAGACTTGGAAAAATTGAGGCTGGAAAGGTTGTGGATGAAATAGCTACGTTAGTGCAAAGGTTGCAGGCTAAGGGTTACACAACCTTCGTGTTTGAGAGTTCGGAGATGGCTCGGAACGCCCGTGAAAAGCTGAACATCAGCGTTGACGTGGCGAAGCCTTCGGAGGCTGGCGAGACGTTACGGAAAAACCTTGAAAAGTTCGCCGTGGACACGGGATTTGCAAGGCAGGCGGCAGAGCTTCGCCAATGGACCCACAGGGTCTCCATGGAGCTCACTAAGATGCGGGTCAAGAGGGCTGTTGAGAAGCGAGACTTAGTGGTGGTGCAGGTGATCCAAACAATTGACGACCTAGACAAGACATTAAACCTTTTCATGAGCAGAGCTCGTGAGTGGTACGGCCTCCACTTCCCTGAGCTAGACCGACTAGTAGAGAAACATGAAACGTACGCGCGCCTCGTAGCCAGCCTGGGAGGAAGGGAAAACTTCACCCTGGAAAATCTGGAAAAGGAAGGTCTGCCTAGAGCCAAAGCTGAGCATACTGCTGAGGCTGCGCGAGTATCTATGGGAGCCAAGCTTGACGAAGGAGACATAAATCAGATACAGGCCATATGCAAAAACACGCTTAACCTATACGAGGTGAGGCAAAAACTGGAAGGCTACCTGGAGTCAACCATGGGCGACGTTGCACCCAACATTCGCGCTTTGGCGGGTTCAGTGCTTGGGGCAAGGCTCATAGCTCTTGCTGGTGGACTGACCAACATGGCTAAGATGCCGGCGAGCACCATCCAAGTGTTGGGTGCTGAAAAAGCCCTGTTTAGAGCACTTAAAACCGGAGCACGTCCCCCAAAGCATGGAATAATCTTCCAGCACCCCCTCATTCACGAGGCGAAGCGTTGGCAGAGGGGAAAGGTGGCCCGAGCTTTGGCTGGAAAGCTGGCCATAGCCGCTCGAACCGACGCCTTCAGCGGCAAGTACGCGGGAGACGAGCTGCAGGTAGGTCTTGAGAAGAGAATATCAGAGATTCAGGAAAGGTACGAGGAGCCCCCGCCCAAGCGACCTCAGATGGAAAAACAGCGCAGGAGAAAGAAACGTGGCCGTAAGGGTTAAGGCGCACCCAAAGTTTCCAGAAATCTACTGGGTCACACTCGAGGATGGAACCCAGAGACTAGCCACCAAAAACTTTGCTCCAGGAAAGAACGTTTACGGCGAGCGGCTGGTCAAGTATATGGGCGTGGAGTACAGGCTCTGGGACCCTTTTAGAAGCAAACTCGCTGCCGCCGTTATGAGGAACCTGAAAACCGTTCCTATACAACCCTCCCACAAGGTTCTGTACTTGGGAGCAGCCTCTGGAACCACAGCCAGCCACGTTTCCGACATCGTCGAGGAGAATGGCCATGTGTACTGCATAGAGTTTGCTTCTCGCGCCATCCGAGAGCTGGTTAACAATGTCTGTGAGTTCCGCCTCAACATGTCCCCCATACTGGCAGACGCTAGACTACCCGAGCGATACTCAACGCTTGTGGGGAAGGTTGACGACATCTACTGTGACATTGCCCAGCCTGAGCAAGCTAGGGTCTTGGCGGATAACGCTGACCTCTTCCTGGTGAACGGCGGGTGGATCATGTTGGCCATAAAGGCTCAGAGCATCGATGTTACGAAGGAGCCGTCTGAAGTATATAGGCAAGAAATAGACACTCTAAAGGCCCGTGGTTTTCAGATAGAGGAGGTCGTGCACCTGGAACCCTACGACAAGGCACACGCCATGATCGTGGCTCAACATTTAAGCAAAAAAATAAAAGATGTTATGAGTGCCAACTAATGAGGAGATTTCCAATATATAGTTTTCCGCTAACCTTTATATGAGACAATCTGGATGGTTCTTTTCCGGCTGAAAGAAGATGATGAAGCGGGCGGAAACGTTAGACGCCACCGAGTCCATTCTGAAAAGAGCTGGCTTTCAGATATCTGAGAGATGCGTCGCAAGACTGAGTTGTTTTGATCTCGTAGCTAGAAGAGAAAAACAGCTCGCCCTCATGAAAGTGCCCGTCAGCGTCGGAAGCGTTTATGCGAAGGCTGCCTCAGAGATCCAAAACATCTCCATGTGCCTCTCAGCCGCGCCACTTTTCATCGGTGAAAAATCGCGTGATAAACCGCTCGAAGACGACACCGTCTATTCAAGATACGACATCTACACCATTAACCTCAAGACGCTGGAAGACATCGTTTGCCGCAAGATGTATCCTCTGGTGGAGGCTGGACCAGGAGGCTACTACGTCAAGCTGGATGGAGGCACAATCCGAAAAAACAGGCAAAAACTTGGGCTGTCCGTTGGCAAGCTGGCGGAGATGGTCGGAATATCCCGAAGAACCTTATATGGTTATGAAAAGGGCATGGCTAAAGCCTCTGTTTCCGTTGCCTACAAGCTTGAGTGGATTCTAGGCATTCCGCTGGTGCAGCCCATCGATGTTTTCCAAAGGGGACTTCAGAGTTCAGGATTTCTTGCTGCCGCTAAACGCATGATCATCAGGAATCGCTTTCTAAAGGCTGTTTTAAGGAAGCTTTCCCACTTCGATATTAGCGTCACCCCAACAGAAAGAGCGCCTTTCGACTTCATAGTTCAGTTTCCCGAGGAACAGCTAAACATCATCGGTGGGGTTACGGATGGAAAGGAGCAGGATGTTGATCAAAGAACAAGGGAAATTATCAGCGTCAGCGAGGTTGTTGAGGCTCACCCTGTCTTCATAACGGATGGACGACAGACTCTAAACAACGACATTCCATTGATCCGTTACGGAGACGTAATGGAAATAAGGTATCTAAAAGAGTTTATTGCATTGCTCTAAACAACCTGTTTGCTCGTCTTCAGTTTCCTCCATGCCTTCCAGGATCGCGGCCCGCTTAGAAGACATTCAAAAATAGGATTCTGAATATAGATTCCTTCTTCATAATACTTATCCACACCTTGCGTATTTTTGTTGAACAAAAACAAGAAGGGCCATTACCAGTGGGCGGTAGTTGCACCAACTGTAAGCAAGCGGTTTGTTCTTCTAGGGTTTATTGTGGCAAACTGAGAAGTTACGTGGACGACATTGTGTATTGTCCTCATTTTGAGCTGGAACCACTTGAATACAGACTTTACAGAAGGTCTTAGCTAAACTCGGGCTTGTGGTCGAAGTAGAAGGTCTTTACCCCATATACAGATTCTGAGTTCAGAAATATCAAATACGAGGGAAATTCATCAAGTAACAACAAGTGACACCGATGCCAAGCTTCATTAAGGACCGTTTACGGCGAAAGCAGCCTTCTTTTCGATTTAAGGCTGGATCTGTCCTCAGTATGAGGGAAGGAGAGGTGGCTGTTGTGACGTACACGCCAGCCGCAGACAAGATTAAAGTCTTCTCAGCGTTTATACGCGAGGGCATAGAGAGCGGTGGCTGGATCTGCTACATCTACCCAGATGAGGAGAGTGAAACGGTTAGAGCCAAGCTTAAGGAACGCGGAATCGATGTCGAAAAGTATGAAAGGAACGGCACCCTGTTCATGAAGAGTTTATCCGAATTTTTCATACCACACGGTAGCTTCGATAAGGAAGGACCTATCAAATTCCTACTAAATCGCCGCGCTGAGGCTAAGAGAAATGGATACAAAGCAAGGGAACTTGAAGACGTTAGCGATTTCTCCTTTCTCAGGGGTCAATGGCAAATATACCTAGACTATTGGACTGATCCTAGATGGGGACCCTCAGGCACAGTAGGCATAATACCCGAACCCTTTATTATGGAGTTGACTGCCGTCAACGTCGGAGGCATGAGTAAGACGCAGGCTAGCGACATCCTCAAAGCCTTCGGAGGAGGAAAATACCCGCCAACAAGGTTTATTGACCTTCTCGAGTATGCGGGGGCGTTCTCTAAAAGGGTTGACATCACTCACGAGAAGCTTCTCGGTCGCAAGTTTTTGCTGGAGTTTGATCCTACCTCCAACTATGAGAGAGCTGTTGAAGACTTTGCGGACGAGGCCATGGCAAACGTTAAGCCAGTGATTATCTTTACGTCTAGGACAAGCGCTGTCCGCTCGTGTCTAGCCCAAAAGCGCGCAGTTAAATTCTTCTTGATGTCGGTCTCAACTTCCACTCCAGAATCAATTTCTGAAAACGAGATTCTTCTGCCAGCCAACAACACAGCCTTGATCTTGGATTCCCTCAGCAAAGTATTAGAAACATATCCTGAGGAAAATGTGTTTTTGGTCTTCGACAGCCTATCTGAACTCGTGGGGTCTATAGGCCTTGAGAAGACTTATAGCTTCTTGCGTTACGTGTTGGATATGCTCTCCTCAGCAAGGGCGACCGCCCTTTTTCTCCTTAACGCCAGCGCCCACGAACCTCAGATGGCTTCCTGTTTCAGGGAACTCTTCCACAACCAACTAATATGCAAAGGAAAACAGTTGGAGGTGGTAAAAAGTTCTGTCTCTGAAATTTAGTGAATCTGGTGCTGGCGCAATTTTTGCACGGTTAGGGTAACAATTCATGCTGAAATCATGAGATAATGTAGTGCATGTGCGCGCGTAAATTCTGCGCGCCCCCAAGCTTAACCCTTCTCTATTTTGGGTGTTGCAATCTTGCCAAAAAGCCGAATGCTTCTGCTTTATAGCATCCGTAGGCTATTACCCAATAAGCAAGCATCCAAAGTGTGTCTACGGGGTGTCCATTGAAATACATTTCTTGGGACGTAAGATAACTAAATAAGAGATCAGCCACCACGTTGATAACACAGAAGATAGGTACTGGAAGCCAGTTCAAGCTCCGCTTGACCACCAATAAAGCAAAGAGTATGGATATGGAGAAAAATGCAAGGAAAACGTCAAAGAGAGGGTAGGCAAGGTCAAAAAAAGTTGTGGTTAGATCGTCTGACGAATAAATCAAAACAGGTTCTAATAAGAAAACCGCAACTATTATAGCCATAAGCGACGCAAGAGCAAAAGATACTACCTTTAACTTTGTTTTCAAAGCAACTTTAGACATGTTATATAGGCTAATCACGACGTAGCCAAATGGGATGTAGCCAATTATCCAAACAAGGTCGGCTGGAGAAGGATACGGAACTTCAATTGCAAGCAAACAACGATATATCTCCCATAAAATCTCGGCCGTAAGCCACATAAACAAGCCTAGGAACAACCCAAAAAATAGTGGAGCCGTGGTGCTTTTCCAAAAACGCTTAAGCAGGTAACCACAACTCATTACTGCAACAATAGGAGGAATCAAGTAAACAATAATTTCAACAGCGTCATATAAAGGGTCTTGATAAACGCCATAGAGAAGATGAATTACAATGGAAACAACCGCCAGACTCACCAGCCCAGCCTCAATTTTATCCAATTTTCTCACGCACCTCTTGAGTCGCATTACATTCTTAGAAATATGTTACGATATTCTAATCCGTATTTTGAATTTTGATTAGAGACGTGTGTGCACACGCAAACCCAATTTTTTCAAGCCGCTAGTCCTCCCTGTCCGCGCGCGAATTGAACTCAAACTAGTGGAGGAACGCCTTTTAAGAAAGCCTTGTTTGTTTTGCCTCAGCCCATGTTTTCAGTCTTTTCGCTGGCTTCCACGATTTACGCACAAACTCCGGGTAGGACCCAAACTTTTGAATCCAGCTCTCTAAAAATTCTATGGTTTTGGGGTCGGTTGGATAGCCACAGCCCATGTTTCCGTGTCTCTCTTGTAGCTCAGCGATAGCTCTGTCACGCTCCACCTTTGCTATGATAGAGGCCGCTGATACGACCGGATATTTTGCATCCGCTTTGTGCTCTGACACGATCTGAACCTCAAGTGGAAGGCTTTCCATGATGTGACGTTTAAATCGGTCAGCCAACACGTCGGAGGCGTCTACGTAAGCCACGTCGGGTTTAAGAACCGCTATCACCTTAGCCATGGCCTGAGCCTCAAGCCTGTTCAGCCTGTGAAGCTTTCTCCCGGTCTCAACCACCTTATCGATTTCAGCTGGAGCCAACTTTACGATGTGATATTTGAGAGCGAGTTTCTTGATTTCCTCAGCGAGTTGCTCTCGCCTGTGGGGTGAGAGAAGCTTTGAGTCCTTCACTCCCAACTTCTCAAGCCTGGGCAAGTCCTGTTCATTGATCAGAACGCCGGCGATGACTAGGGGACCAATTATGGCTCCGCGACCAGCGTCATCCACTCCGACCACTCGCATGTTAACAACTCTAAGACAACTTTTGTAGGAATTGAATGACTTTGTCAATAATAAGGTTGTGGAGGCTTTCTCTGTTTTCGTAGGTTACCTCAAGGATTTCCGCGTCCTCTCTCGCCTTTATGGTGGTGATCAGCGGGTCTCTCGCCCTGTGGTGGACGGTTCCTAGCATTGGTTTTTCGCTCCTTATTGCCTGAGCCACTGCCTCTTTGAACGTGTGTGAAAAGAGTTCCATGGGTCCTATCTCGTCCACTACGACGACATCGGCATTTGCCACGGCGTTAAGGATGGAACTTGCGCCTATGACGTTGAGGTCATTCAAGTTCACGCGGTACTTGCTCACTTGAGGACCTGTCGGCTGATTCACGTGGGCTAGCCATCCTCTTCGCCCTGTTTCGAAGTCAACGATTTCGAAGCCAACACGAACTCCACCTTCACGGACCTCACGGCTGACCATGCCGCCAACTCTATATCCTCTGGCCTTTAAGACATCCACCGCCCTGAGCAGGACGCTTGTCTTGCCAATGCCGGGTTGTCCGGTTACTAATATGAGCCGCTTCAAGTTTTCACCTTTGAATTCTCTTTAGTAAATCCTATTTAAAAGAGGATGCTAACGAGTCTATTGCTGATTGAGTTGAGCCTCAATTTTCCAACAGAAGTTGTGAGGGAGGGAAAGACCAGCATAGTCGTGCCTAAGCTGGAGGCTTACGTGAAAGAAACTTGGGAGTACGCTCCTTCTAGGGCGCCTGTGTTCTTCAACCCAGCCATGGAGCTGAACAGAGACGTTGCGGTTCTAGTGTTGCAAACGTACCAACGAACCTTGGGCAAGGAAATTTCCGTTTGCGAGCCCTTAACTGGCTGTGGCGTCCGAGGTATCAGGTTCGCAATAGAGGTGGAGGGTGTTCGAAGGGTTGTATTGAACGACATCAATCCGGAGGCGGCCAAGCTCGCTGAACTCAACGTGGAGCGCAACAAGTTGGCTGAGCGTGTCTTTGTTATGAACGAGGACGCAAATCTTCTCTTGAGCCGATACGCGGCGCCGCGCAAAAGATTTAACTTTATTGATGTGGACCCTTTCGGATCGCCCGCGCCGTACTTGGACTCTGCTGTTCGGGCTTTGCGTGATGGTGGGTTGCTGGCTTTGACAGCCACCGACATGGCTCCCCTTTGCGGCGTACATCCCAAGGCTTGCGTGCGAAAGTACGGTGGAAAACCTTTGCGGACCGAGTATTGCCATGAACTTGCTGTCCGGCTTTTGGCAGAATGTCTAACGATGACGGCGGCAAAGCACGAGATAGGGGTTGAAGTCGTCTTCAGCCACAGCACGGACCATTACATTCGAGCTTACGCGGTTGTCCACCAAGGCGCGAAGCAGGCTGACAGAAGTATTCAAAAAATGGGGTATATTCTCCACTGCTTCACCTGCTTTCACAGAGAAACTTCCAAAGGAATTTTTCCTCCCTGGAAACGAGAGTGCACCGAATGTGGTTCCAAGCTGGATGTTGCTGGTCCCCTCTGGCTCGGCAAGATTTTTGACGAAAAATTCTGTGTGTTAATGGAAGGGGAAGTTGCTGGGAGGAATCTTGGGCAGGAAAAGAGGATTCGTAGGCTGCTTTCTTTGGTCAAGAATGAGGCTGACGCTCCGATCACCTACTATGCCATGGATAAGATCTGTGACAAACTGAATTTGCGAATTCCGCCCCTAATAAAAACGATGGACGAGTTGAGGGGAGCGGGCTTTCAAGCTGTACCCACCCACTTTAACAGCAGAGGAATCAGAACAGACGCCTCTGCGAAAACCGTGAAAGAAATTATAACTAGACTCGCGGCTTAACACATTAATGAATGACACAGTTACCGGAGCACAGTAGGACCTACGGTTCCGCGGCCTGAAGGTATGAACTTTTGTATTTCCTCTAAGGGAATTTCCAGAACCCTTTTTTCTAAGGCTTTTGGAGCTTTCTTGGCCAGCAACTTTTGTATCTCCTTGGCAAGTTCGCCACTGGACTGCTTCCCTGGGATTATTTCGACGTAGGTGCTTGTTTGTTTAGAAATGGCCTCGACTGGGCCTCCTATAATCATCGGCTGCTCTTCTTTCATCTCAACTCCAACAGCCACCCGCAACGGAACATTTCGAATGTAGTTTTTTGAACCGTGAATCATAAAAGCCCCCTTCTTGAGGTACTGGCCTGACGGAGGTCTCTTGCTTACCTGCTCGGGAGAAAACCAGTAAACGTCAGCCGCACCTAACATTTCCCTCCAAGCCCTAGAGTAAGAGGCTGCAAGCTGAGCTGACTCCACCATCGTTTGTTGAGGCGGAGTTTTTCCCTCAGTCTTGATTAAAACGAAGGGTGCACCGGGAATGTCGGCGTGGAAGACGACATCTTGGGGCTCCATGTGTTTTTTGATGAGAATCTCGTTTGTTGTTGCGTCTCTTCCCCCGATCACCAGAAAACTGTCCGAGGAGTGGAACCATCGAAACTTTTCGTACCACGCCTTCTTCAGTCTCTTAGGTGGGGGCTTGGTAATTTCCATTGCTTGTTTTATGCGTTCTCTTTGCAGCCCATTGATTTTGGCTTCAGTGTCTCGCATGGCCTTCCCAACTCCTTCCAATTTCTTTTCAGCCTTCTTCGCTCTTGTGTAGTAACCTGACGCATTCGTTTGTACAGAATGACGAAAGTTGAGCGGGAACGACAAGCCCTCCACGGAAACGTTGAGGATTAGGCGTTGGGGCTCTAGGGAGTGAAAGTAAACGGCGGGGACGCGCCTCGCATCCCTTTCTCCTTCCATGTCTGAGATTATTTGCTTCCACGGCTTCCCGCTCTTCTTTTCATCCATGATTTTCTGGACGAGGTGCTGAAGCTCACCGAGGTGCGCGAAGATTGCATCGCCGATTTTCCTGTTTCGTTCAGCTCTCCCTCTCAAATCTTCTAAGGCTTTCTGTTGACTTTGGAGGATTCTCCGTTGCTTCTCTAATTCTCTTTCAAATTCTTTGGCAGCCTCGACCAGTTTTTCTTTTAAGGCCATTGTCGTGTAATATTCGTCAACAGCTTCGTTGAAAGTTTTATACGCTTTTTGTTTGAGATTGACGTATTTTTCTAGGGGGATGGGGACCACATCGATTCGGTTGTCCTCGTCGTCTGTTATGATGCGGGGTTCGGCTTCTCCGGCAGCAATGCGGGAAAGAATTCGGCGGAGGCGAACAAAGATTCTGTCAATCTCTTGCTCCGTAAGGTCCTTGCATGGAACATTCTTGTCAACTTTCGCCCGAAGCAGAATTTCCTCAGCGTAAGAACCTCCTATGCTCAAGAATTTCGTGAGGGCCCTCACTGTTTCTAGCCGTCCTAAACCTCTTATTTCGTCAAACTCTTGGCGGCTTAGATGTTTAGGGTTTTTTCCACTTGGTGGAGCATGCTGGAATGCCCCGCCTCGCAGGATGTTTCGATCCCGCATTCTTCGGTAGGCTAGGGCATGGAGAACCTCGTTTTGCGGACTCACTAAAATGATGTTTCCTTCTCCGAACAGTTCGGATACGAGTTGGAACTCCCCCTCTCTTGTGCTCACCCGGATAATTAAGATTCGCTCAAATTCGTGTTGCTGGACTCCCACAATCTTGCCGTTTCTAAGGTACTTTCGGAGGGCCATGCAAAAGGCGGGAGGCCTCTGCGGCTTCTCAATGGCATAGGAGGTTAGATGAACTCGCTTCCCCGCCTCTATGAGCAGATGATAAGGGGGTTGGCCGGGTTGACGAAGCTTGAAAAGGATGGTGACGGGATTAAGTTGGTAAATGTTGTCAATGCGAGCGTCCCTAATTAGTTGATTGAGTTCGGAAGTGATCAAGGCGATGTCGAAGCTCGTCATCTCTACCTTCAAGTGGCTTCCCCCACAAACGTTTGAATTGAACGCTAATAAATGCTTTATATCCACGGGAATTCTCTTTTTTGCAACTAAACTGTTTGAAACTTAGCTCTGTCTTTGTTTGCAATGGCTGATTGATATTGTCAAGCTTATCTGTTCACTGGCATAGATTGTTCAACCTTTTGAACAAAGTGTTCAAAAGTGTTGTTTTAAATCTTAGTATATAATAAAGACTTATGTTAGGAGCTTAGTGGCGGACTAGTGGGATCATGAAATCAGAGAATCCTTATTGGCAAGAAAAATTCGGAGTTTGTTTGCTTGAAATTGTGGACGAAGCCTTGACGTCATTCTTTGGAAAGGATTCTGCCGAACTAATTTACATTTACCTTGAAGAAAATGGGCTAAAGAAAAGGGATATCCCCGACAAAATAAAAGCCTTTTCAAAATGTTTGACTGAAGTCTTAGGCGAGCAGGCAATCTTAGTAGGAAATTATATTACAAAGAAACTGTACTCGAAATTCAATCTAGAACCCAGAAGAGGAAACCCTAGTTTCGTAGAAGTGGCGATTGCAATAAAATCGTTAGATAACGGATTTCTAAGAAGCGCCTATGGAGCTTCGACTGTAAAATTGAAAGTCTAAATTTCGAACGTGCATATGCCTAATGGGAATATGCAGTAATCTTCCATCACGTTATGTGCTAGAGGCTTGGATAATTCTCCTGTGTAGGCGCACACATTTCCTACATTTCTTTCCAAGAAGCCTGGTCTGAATAGAGGGACAGAAAATCTTTAGAAAGAGAAAGAGACAAATATCCACATCACCCTACTGACAACTTCAAAGAAAACTTATGGGATCGAATTGAAGGCTTATGAAGTGAGGATATTCCCTGCAAAACCCCATTTTTTACAATTGGAAAATTCATGAACATCATTTGAAGAGCACGTTGAGACTCCATCCTATAAGCGGATTTCCTCGTTTCAGAGACCTTCGTAAACACATCTACTAGAAAGTAGACGGTGGGCCTTTCTCTCCTGGGGCATCATTAGGAAGATCGCACGTAGCGCAAAGTTAGTATTTTAACAACACTTTCATCTCATATGTTTATTTGTGAATTAGTCCTCTACTTTATGAAAACTTATAATTCAAAGCAATTGCTTTAACTTACATTCAAGTTTAGGAACCGTTTTGTAATTTTTCGCAACTTTTTTGAAAAATACTGTAAAGAACTGCAACTACTCATATACGATTTTTCAACGGTGAAGGAGGTGATGGCGAGTGAAGAAAACTTTGGCTTTGATCTGCCTCGTCGCTCTATCTGTTGTCTATGGTTGTTCGGCTGCATTGACGAGTTATGCTCATGAAAGTACTGGAGACGTTACACCGCTAGGAGACAGAGGCCCCCATCCAAGACCAAGTCCAGCCCTGGTTGTAGATGGCATAGACGTTACACCGCTAGGAGACAGAGGCCCCCATCCATAGAAGTGAAATTAAAATACTGCGAGTGAAAAGAATAGTGAAATGCTGACTATGCAATCCTTGAGGGAGGGCTGTGTTGTAAGTCGCTACGATGAATTCGAGCAAATGCTTCGCTACTTGAAAACTCTAGATCGGGTAAACGCAAAGATACTAGAAGGAATTGGCAAATATGGTCCGAGAAATATTTCGTTCTTTGCCGGATCAATAGGTCTACCCACATCAACTGTGGCGTTTCGTATCAAAAAGTTAATCGAAAAGACTAAAAGACTTTGGATATGCACCGATTTAAACCATTCCAAGCTTGGGTTAATTAAGGCCATTATCATTGCGGAAGCATTACCTGGAGACTGGGAAAAATTATGGAAGGTAATGGAAAATCTTCGCTATTTGGTATACCTAGTAAGATGCTACGGAAAAATTTACGGTTGCTACGCCATCTACTCTTTTCCGGAGGAATACAAAAGAAAGTTGGTAGAGTACTTAGACGAAGCTAAACGACTTAAAGCCCTCTCCAACTACCTCCTTTTTTGGACCAATGAAAAATGCGAAGTTGTTCCCAATTTTGTTTGGTTCGATTTCAAGAATAAAAGATGGGTTTTTCACTGGCAACAATGGGTTGAAGAGATTTCAAACGCGCCAGGGCGTCTTTCCGAACATCTAATTGACATCGAGGATTATTCCATCCTAGCTGATGAAATAGATTTACACATCCTAGAGAAATTGGAGGAAGATGCAACGATTGAATTAACCAGATTGGCAGAAGCTGTAGGTATAACGCCGCGAAGCGTTTCATACCGATACCATAAACACATACTTGAGAGAGGTCTTATCCTTGACTACGACGTAGAGATTTTTCCGTATCCTTATATGGCATCTGAGATGTGCGCTTTCATAATCCACTTTGAAGATGAAAGGGCTCTTGCTAAGTTTACTAATACTCTTCATAACAAGCCTTTCGTACTAAGTTACCTAAAGGTCGTTGGACAAAATTCTCTAGTAGTACACACATATACTCCGAAAACGGAGTTTCCCGGTCTCATTGAATCCCTTAACAAGTTGGTTAAGAAGAGAGTAGTCAAAAGTTTCTTCCACGTATCATTTATTCTTACTCCATACAAAAGTAAAACAATATCTCCCGAGTTTTTCAAAAACGGCGCTTGGCAATACGATCACGAATATATTCTTGAAACGTTAAGGAAAATAGCCAGCGAGTAAATGGACTTCTGCGCGGGTTAGTCAGATTCAAAGTTCGACACGGATGCTAAGACCGAAAGTTTTTTCCGTATTTCCAACAATTTAAAAAATTCTTGTCAAAAACGACATAATGGTGGCATTGTTGGAAAACGAAACTTGCAGGAAAATACGTGAGAGGATGCTTAAAGCTTTCATGGATGTAATCATCTTGGCGATATTGACGAAGGAAAGTCCTATGAGCGGTTACGATCTTATTAGATTTATTAACAACAGATTTCATATTCTGCTTAGTTCAGGCACAGTTTATTCTGCTTTATATTCTATGGAAAGAAACAGACTGATAAGTGGTATGTTAAGGAGGAGAAAGAAAGTTTACAAGTTAACCCATAAAGGCGAAAACACCCTCAAAGCCATCTCGAAGGCGAATCAAAAAATTCTGGAATTCATGAGAACCATTTTCGAGATTAGTGGATAAGACGATTCTAGGTCTCTGTCACAGTGACCTTTTCAACCTTTTTGCACCAAGGGATCCTAACATGCTCTGAAAGTTCTTCAAATATTTCCTTTTCAATTTCCTCATTTGGCTTTTCAGCGCTTTCATCTACAAGCGAGATTTTGATTACAGCTTTCTTGCGCATCTGTTCATCCCCACTTAGTTATACCAGTTCTGTCTAAATTGTCTTGCGAAATTAACTTCCAGAAAAGAAAACTGCCCGCGCACATAAGTCTTAGGTCATAAACAGATTCAGAATACCCTTGATTTATATAAACTTGGAAAACGCAGTTTTCAACGACAAGCGAAACGATGAATTCACGGTAAGAGTTGTCGACAACATGGAGGAAGCACGTCGTCTGGTAGAAGTTGGGTTTGAATACGTTACTGACATGGATGGACAGAAAATCTTTAGAAAGAGAAAGAGACAAATATCCACATCACCCTACTGAAACCTTTAAAGAAAACTTATGGGATCGAATTGAAGCCTCTGAGCATTATTTACTGGAGCAGAGTTTGTTTCGGTATCCTCGCAGCCCTCATATGCGCTGTCGGCTGGGCTTCAGCTGGCCTATTCGACAGTTTTTTAGGAGGGCTGTCGATGGCAATGATCGTTTACATCCTCACCCACTACGTTCTTAAGTGGCAATTCATCGCCAAGGTGGAGAAGCCTTCTAAGGTGTTCACAACTGGGATAGGCGCCTACTTCTTCACTTGGATCGTCGCATGGGTACTATTCTTCACTCTGCTGAGGCCTCCGGGCTAACAAGCAAAGCAGTCTGCATCAGCCTATTTGACTCATGTCACCTTAGAGAATTTAGAAAGATAGTTTTAGAAAAATGGCTACAGAACTATCACAGTTTGGTCTGGACACTCTCTTTGATTTTTGGGCTTTCCTCAAGTTTTATTAAAACACGCATGTACTCAGCCCAAGCCTTAAAGAAGCCGCGATCATAATCCGAATGGAGCTTATTTTTCTCGTGTTTAGAAAACTCCCGCCGATACTTGATTAACTCTCTTTTATCGTTCAAATTGACGTTTGGAAGAAACACGTATTGATCATCATTCGACCTGAAAGCTAAGATCATACCATCAAGAGCCCTTAGAAATCCGCTGTTGAACTCATTTTTCTTCGCATCCTTACTTAACCGCTCCAACTCTCGTTCTGCCTCAGCAAACTGCCTGTTTGTTACGAGTTGAAAGAAACGAGTCACTAAGGCTGGCGATATGGGCATCTTACCTTCGTCTCTTCTCATCCTCTTCGGTTACATCCTCAACTCCGCTTCCAGTGATTTTAAATACCTTCTCCCCTTCGGGCAGATATGGACTGGAAACAAGACGGGCAATCCTCACTGGTCCCCGCGCAGATTTGCGGAGAAAAACCCGTGTATGACTTGTGTGCGCAACGATGTGGCCTCCAACGGGGTGCACCGCATCACCGAAGAAGATATCTGGCTTAGCCATCACTTGGTTCGTCACCACTGCAGCAGCGTTGAAAGCTCGGGCCAGCCTAATCAGCCTGTGCATGTGTTTGTTAAGTTTCTGTTGCCTCTCCGCCAGCATCTCCCTGCCGAGATACTCGCTTCTAAAATGAGAGGTCAGAGAATCCACAATAATCAGACGAATTCCGTTTTCCTTGATAACTTTGTCCGCGTTTTCGAGGAGAAATATCTGGTGGTCCGATGTGTAAGCCTCAGCATAAATGATGTTCTTAACGACGTCTTCCAGGTCTAAACCCAAATGTTGTGCCATCTGAACAATGCGCTCTGTTCTGAAGGTGTTCTCCGTGTCCATGTAGAGGGCGCCGCCACCCAACCCGCCCCGCTCAGGGGGCAACTGCACGTTCACACATAACTGATGGCAAATCTGACTTTTGCCGCTCCCATACTCCCCATAAAACTCCGTGATAGTTTGAGTCTCAAGCCCCCCTCCCATAAGCTCGTCCATCGCCTTACTCCCAGTTGTCAGGCGCAGAACGTTCTGCCGCATTTTCAGCAGCTCATCTGCCCGAATGAACGAAACGGCGATGGTTGATCGGGCTGCCTGGATGACTTCCAGCGCCTTCTTCTCGCCGATTCCCACCGACTCAAGCTCCTTTGCCGTAGCTGTGGCCAAGGATTCTACCGTGTGGAATCCCAGCTCGCGAAGTTTCTGAGCCGTTGCCGGTCCGATGCCAGGCAGGTCTTCAATATGCTCGTATTTCTTTTCTTCTGGAGAAGACTCTTCAGTCATTTTGTTGCCTCAATGGATGTCTATTAGGAGTTGCGTATTTAAATTAGACGAGGGAAAGTATAAAAAATTCTGTGAGAGTAGGGGCTGAAACTAACAGTGTTTTGACTAGATTACATGTTCTCTATATGTTTAAAATTAAAAACAGAATGAAACTAGTGACAAAAGCGATCAAAGCCGGGGGCACCATTTCTTTAAAGAAATATTTGAGGTCTACACCAAAGAACTTGGCTGAAAGCGCAACGCATGGATGCACTGGAGAAAGAATATAACCAAGGGAAATACTGAAAAACATAATTGCGAATACTGGAGCAGACATGATGCCAAACTTTGTGGCAAATAGAGGAATAATGATGGCGGCAGGAACCTGTAACCTTCCAGTTGCAAAGCCAAGCAAAAATCCTACAGCTACGCAAAGAATTTCAGGAGTTATCTGCACCTGTGTTATCAGTTCTGGGATGCTTGAGGCTTTAAACACGTTGTAGAAAACCATCATTCCTATGATTATTAAGGCAAAATCCCAAGGCTTTGACTTTCTAAAAATTTGGCAAAATTCTTTTAACCCGATTTTTCCAATAGCTATTACAAGGGTTAAGCTCGTCGCCACTCCGATTAGAGTAGCCACTTCTTCAACAAGCTCGGGAAACAACGCTTTAATTAAAAAATCCAAAAGAGGCGCGACCAAAATTACAGTTAAAGGCGTAAGCAATTTTTTCAGTGAAAATCTTTCTTCATATTTCATTTGTCCACGAACACTTCGAAGGAAGAAGAAATATCCAAGTGCTATGGAAAAAACTAGAAATGATGCGAGATAGGGAAGGACCTGATAAATCTTAAGATTAGCCAATTTGATAGACACTATGAGCGCGGGGGAAAGAGGGTAAACCAGATACAAGACGTGGCGAAACCACACGTTCAACCCGGCTCTCTTCTCTTGGAGCATGCCATCTGCAGCCTTTTCAATCAGGGGTGCGGAAAGGAGGGCGCCTCCAGGCATTGGAAGCATTCCGACTAATGCGGGAGAAAACGCGAGAAACGCTTTTTTCCCTATTCGCATGTTCTTAACCAAGTCATCCATTTGACCTGATTGGCTTAATCCTCCACCTATTAAGGGAATAAGTCCTACAGCTAAAGCCAACAAGATCACGGATAAGTCAGCAAAGGAAGACCAAAACTCCCACGCCAACTCCGATGGTGATAATGTGAAGATTCCCAGAATGAGAGCGCCAAGAAACATAGAAATCATCAAACTTTTCCTAGAAAACACCAACAATATGGCTAGACTTATGAAAAAGCCAATCCACGGTAGAAGCGTATACATATGGTTCCTCTTGAAGTTTTGGAAACCATTTAATAGTGGGCAAATAGTTAAATGTAACTAAAATTTTCGTATCGTAAGCCGTTAATCTTATTGACAGGCATTATCAGAAATATATAAATGTTAATTAGTTCAAAATGCCGAAGGGGTGTTTGTGCCTTGACTTATGACAAAGACAAGCTTCTCGAAATTGTTAAGAAGAATGAACAATCCGAAATCGCCTGTCTGGAGAGATTGACTGAGATTCCAACGTGCTACGCTAAAGGACATGACATGAAGCCCATGATAGCTCAATTGACTGAAGAGTTTGAGAAAAGAGGATACAGGGTGCAAACTTTTCCAACTTCAGGCGCGCCCGTGGTCGTTGCCGAAATGAATCTTGGTATGGAAAAGACGTTGCTCTTCTACAATCACTACGATGTTCAGCCTGAAGAACCCTTGGACGAGTGGAAGTCTCCTCCCTTCAAGTTGACATCTCGAAATGGAAGGTTGTACGGTAGAGGTGTGGTGGACAACAAAGGCTCTATCGTTGCTAATATCTTTGGCATCCAGACCGCGCTTGAGAGCGGTTATGAACCAAAATGCAACGTCCGATTCATCATCGAAGGAGAAGAAGAAACAGGTGGCCTTGGTCTAGAAGAATTCTGTAACGCTAATCCTGAACTACTGAAGTCTGACGGTTGCGTCTGGGAGGGGGCATCAGCCATTCCTAAGCAGCGAAGCGAAGTGTGTACAGGTGTGAAGGGATGTGTCTACTTTGAACTTAGAGCAAAGGGTCTCCCAGTCGACGCCCATTCAGGTGACGCCCCTATTGTAATCAACCCAGCTTGGAGGCTGGTTTGGGCTCTTTCTACTCTGAAAAACCAGAACGAGGAGATTTTGATAGACAGATACTACGACGATGTAGTTCCTCCCAAAGAGGAAGAACTACAACTGTTTCAGCAGTACCCACCTGATGCAATCGATTCGTATAGGCAGAAGTATAAGACTGAGAAATTCCTGCTTGGTAGGGACGGGGTGGAGTTTTGGAAGGAATTAACTCTTAGACCAACATGCACCATCTGTGGATTATCGTCGGGCTGGACAGGCCCCGGATCTAAGACCATTGTGCCAAAAGAGGCCATGGCAAATGTGGACTTCAGGATTGTTCCTAACCAGAAAGTCGAAAGAGTTCAGAAATTGCTTAGAGAGCATTTAGATAAAAAGGGGTTTCCGGACATAGAAATTAAACTTGTCGGAGGAGCCTATGGAGCAAATAAAACGCCTTTTAATCATCCATTTGTTAAATTGTTGGCAAGCTTGGCGAAAGATTTCAGCGGCAAGAACCCATTGATCATCCCCTCTTCTGGAGGATCAGGCCCAGCCTACCTGTTTGGCAAGCATACACCATGGGCAGCGTGTGGTCCTGTTGATCCAGAACACAACATTCACGCACCAAACGAGAGCATCTCAATCATCGAGTTAAGATACATGACTGCTCTTACCGGCGCAACAGCAATAGAACTGAAATAAGAAAGTGGCGCGCGCTACGATGACGTGGTGATCGCCAAAAAGTTCAACCGAGCACAAAAAGAGGGAAACACGGAGGCGCATCCAGGTTTAGCCGTTTGAGGCTGAAACTAACAGTAATTTTGATGAAACTGACATCATTTTCTTTTTCAGTTTCTTGTAAAGACTTGGGAACTACTCATGGTTTAAAAGTGTATGAACATCAAGCAAGATGAAATAAAAAGTTAAATATCTGGAGTACCATATGAGGTTAACTGGTTGCCATGGACAGATGTGATGTTGGGTTTGGATTCGGTGTTGTTAGCGGCGTTATATCCCTTTTACAGTCTAGCATATTTTTCGCTTATTATGTGTTTTCTGTTCGAATGAGGGGTTATGTCGTTGCCGGGTATCTTGTTGCAGCAGGACTTTCACTACTAGTCTTATGGGCGGCTTTCAAGGTTTACAAAGGACAAAAAGTCCTTGGCGGAACCGTCATGTTTGCAACCTCACTCTCCCTTCCCGTCAGTGCCATTTTGTTCATGCTTCTAACTTCTGGAATCATAGCCATATTTATTATAGCCTCAGCATCATTTTGGTTCCTATTTAGCATGATAGGCGGCATTCTCATTTTATCCAAAGAAATGAAACAAAAGCGCGCACGCGCAATAGTATACTCAACATTCGCTGGAGTTTTAGCACTTTTCATAACCCCAATTATGGTTGTCCTCTCGGGAATCTCAAACGTAGTTTCGCCAGGTATGCCCATCTTTTATATCAGTTTTGGAGTAATTCCGTTCATAGCTGCAATTTTAACATTCGTTTTACTTAGTGTAGAAAGGCACCAAGGAGAAGCGATGAAACATATACCCAAACGTTAAGCATGAGGAGGAAAAAATGAGAAAAGTTCTCAAAGCATTTTTGTTGTTGTTACTCGTCTAGACGTTGACGTTTTCCATTGGAACTGCTTATTGATTGACACAAAAAATATAAGAACCAGTGGTTCCAACCCTATGCTCTCTGGGAGGAGGTTGGGTTGGATATTGAAAGTGTTGTTGAAAATGTTGCAGTTGAACTTTTGCGACAAGCAGTCATAAAGCTGCCGCAAGACGTGAAAGAGGCACTGCAACGGGCGCGTCGTGAAGAGGAGAGCGACGTGGGAAAAACCCAGCTTGAAGCCATACTGAACAACGTTGAGTTGGCTGAAAAAACTGGCACCCCTATGTGCCAAGACACGGGGGTAATCATTTTCTACGTGAAAGCTGGTGCTCAGGCAAAAGGCCTAGACAAAATCGAGAAAGCCCTCATCAACGCCACAAAGAAAGCTACAAAAGAGGTGCCCCTCCGCCCAAACTCCGTCGGAATCTTCACCCAAAAAAACACAGGGGACAACACTGGGAGATACATCCCCTACATAAACTGGGAGATCGTACCGGGAGACAACATTGAACTCACCGCTTTCCCAAAGGGAGGCGGGTCCGAAAACGTTTGCACACTGGGCCTGATAACGCCGGGCGAGGGCTTAAAAGGGCTGAAAAAATTTGTTATTAATGCAGTGATAAGTGCTGGCGCCAACCCTTGCCCCCCCAACATACTGGGTGTCGGAGTGGGAGGAGGAGCAGACATAGCCATGAAAATTGCAAAGGCGGCGTTGCTGAGGCCAATAGATCAGCCGAACCCTGATCCAGAGATAGCAAAGCTTGAAAGAGAATTGTACGAGGCAGCAAACATGACTGGAATCGGACCGATGGGACTTGGCGGCAAGTTCACAGTGTTAGGCGTAAACGTTGATCACGCCAACAGACACCCCGCGTCATATCCAGTGGCAGTTGCGTTTCAGTGCTGGGCTGCAAGGAGGGCGTCAGCCCGAATTCATCCCGACGGAACCGTTGAATATTTAACCCATAAGGTGGTGTGAAAGAAATGGCAGTTTACAAACTCAAAACCCCGATTTCGGAGGAAGATGTGCGAAAGCTAAAGGTAAATGACGTCATCTACATAACAGGGACCATAGTTACGGCACGTGACTCAGCTCACAAAAGAGCGCTGGAATTCTTTAAAGAAAGGAAGAAAATTCCCATCAACCTTCAGGGATTAGCGGTTTTCCATTGCGGGCCCATCGTGAAAAAGGAGGACGACAAGTGGACAGTAGTTGCAGCTGGTCCAACAACAAGCACCAGAATGGACCTTTTCGAGGATGAATTCATCAAAGCTTTCAAGGTTCGAGTGGTTATAGGTAAAGGCGGCATGGGCAGAAGAACCACTGATGGCATGAAAAAATATGGAGCGGTCTATGGAGCCTTCACCGGGGGAGCAGGTGTTCTAGCTGCAAAAGCGATAAAGAACGTGAAAAGTGTGGAGTGGTTTGACCTAGGAATGCCAGAGGCACTGTGGATCATGGAAGTTGAGAATTTCGGTCCCTTGATTATTGCTATTGACGCGCATGGAAACAACATGTTTGAGGATGTTCAAAAGCAAGTGGAAGAGAATAAGCAGAAGATTTATGAGAGACTAGGTGTGTAGTCCGAGTTCCATTTTAGAATGGAAGGAAGATGGAAAGGGTTGTCCTACGAAACAATTGACACCGACGTTTTGGTAATAGGGGCAGGAGGAGCTGGAAGCAGAGCAGCCATAGAAGCCGCCAAATACAACGTTCAGGTTACGCTTCTCAGCAAGGAATTACTTGGCAAGGCTCACACCTGCATGGCTGAGGGAGGATACAATGCTGCCCTCGCAAATGTAGACCCAGCCGACAACTGGCAGGTCCATTTCAAGGACACGGTTGTCGGTGGCGCTTGGCTAAACAATCAACGCCTAGCAGAAATTTTGGTGAAAGAAGCTGGCGACCGAATATTCGACCTCGAAGAGTACGGCGCGGTTTTCGATCGTACATCCGAAGGCAAAATCATGCAGCGCCCGTTTGGCAAACAAACCTATCGAAGAACATGCTACGCTGCGGATCGAACAGGTCATGAACTCATGGCGACGTTGGTGGAGGAGGTGCGCCGCCGCGATATAGACCTTCTCGACGAGGTTTTCGTTACCGAACTCTTGACAAGCAAGGGTAGAGTTGCAGGAGCAGTTGCCATAGACTACAAGACAGGCAATTTCATGATTTTCAGAGCCAAGGCTGTTGTGCTAGCGAGCGGAGGAGCTGGACGTCTCTACAAGATTACGACAAATGCAGCTCAGGACACAGGCGATGGTTACGCAACCGCCTATCGAGTCGGAGCCAACATAGTCGACATGGAAATGGTGCAGTTTCACCCAACTGGCATGGTCTATCCCGAGTCTCATCGTGGGCAACTCGTGACCGAGGCTGTGCGTGGTGAAGGAGGCATCCTCTACAACATTAAAAAGGAGCGTTTTATGCAGCGCTACGAGCCCAAACTCATGGAGTTGGCTGGTAGAGATGTGGTTGCACGCTCCATTGCCACCGAAATTCTTGAGGGAAGAGGAACACCGCAAGGAGGCGTCTACTTAGATGTCTCACATTTACCTGCGAACGTGATTGAGGAGCGCCTTCCATCTATGCTGAAGCAGTTTCTGGACGTAGGCGTGGACATAAGGAAAGAACCAATGCAGGTGGCTCCAACTGCACATCACTTCATGGGTGGTGTTCAAATCAACGAGAACGCAGAGACCAATATCCCAGGCTTGTACGCAGCGGGTGAAGTGGCTGGTGGCGTCCACGGCGGAAATCGCTTAGGCGGAAACGCGCTGGCTGACACTCAGGTGTTTGGTAAGCGGGCTGGAGAAAACGCTGCAAAGCGCGCCCTAAAAAATTCGGTGTTGCCAGTCGAAAGAAAGCAGATTAACAGCGAAATAAGGCGTGCGCAGAGGTTCTTGAAGAGGAAAGAGGGTGTGCGCCCAGTTGAAATCAAGAGCAAAATCACCAGCCTCATGTGGGACAAGGTGGGCATTTTCAGAACGGGCAAAGAGATTCAACAGGCTATAATTGAAATTGAACGCATAAAGGAGAAAGAACTTCCCCACCTCTATGTCATGGACAATAAGACGCGTTATAACCGCGAATGGATAGAAGCCTTAGAGATTGAAAACATGATGACAGTTGCTGAAATGGCTGCAAAGGCAGCATTGATGAGGGAAGAAAGCCGAGGTGCACATTACCGCCGAGACTTTCCAAAAACCGATAACCAAAACTGGTTTGTCAACATTGTGGTTAGACAAGAAAGGGGCAGGATGGTGTTTGAAAAGGTTCCAGTTGTCACAACAATCATGAAGCCTGAGGGATTGTGAAATGTCTGAAGTTGTTAACGCAAAAGTTTTTAGGTACAATCCAGACGTTGACAAGGCTCCCCGCTACGAAACCTATGAGGTTCCTTATGTTGAAGGCATGGTTGTCTTAGACGTTCTACACCACATATATGAGAAGTTTGACGGTTCCTTCGCCTACCGTTGGGCGTGCAGAGCCGGACAATGTGGCTCCTGCGCCGTAATAATAAATGGCAAACCACGAGTGGCGTGTCGAACAAAAGTTGAGAAAGGCAAACCTCTGACAGTCACACCACTTTTGCAATTTCCAGTCGTGAAAGACCTTGTCGTAGACTTGGAAAGAGGACTAAAAAGAATCACAAAAATACGACCATACGTTGAGAGGCTTAAGAGCCCATCAAGACCAGAAATAATAACTAAGGAAGCTATAGAGCCGATAAAAGAAGTTCGCGAATGCATTGAATGCTGGTCTTGCATATCAGCTTGTCCCGCAGTCGCTGAGGCTTGGCAAGAATTCTCTGGTCCCATGTATCACACTAAACTTGCCCGACTTGAATTTGACGAAAGAGACGTAGAAGACAGGGTAAAAATAGCGTTCTTAGAAGGACTTTACAAATGCACCACTTGCAGGGCTTGCGTGGAAGTTTGCCCCAAAGAGATAGACATTCCTGGAAAAGCCATTGAAAAGATGAGAGCCATTGCTGCCAAGACGGGACTAGGTCCTCTGCCGGGACATGAAGAGTATACGAGTAGAGCGCTCAAATTTGGCAGAACAATTGAAAAGATAGGAACTTCACTGCTGGAAATGATTAAGACAGGCTACGCTGCAAGAGTGAAGGGTCCGAAAGACACCGTTGGATATTTCCCGGGCTGTCTAACTGACTATAGGCTTCAAGAGGTTGGCAAAGCCATCATAGAGATTCTGACCAAGAACAGCATTGAAGTCATTGTGCCTTCTGAATTCACGTGTTGTGGCTCTCCCCTTCTTAGAGCTGGCTTGGTTGATGAAGCAAAGGAAAACCTTGTGCCTAAAAACGTGAAAATCCTTGAAGGGTTGGGTGTCAAAACCATTATTACGGGCTGCCCTGGATGTGCCATGACAATAAAACTCAACTATCCTGAACTGATTGGGAGAGAACTCGGATTTGAAACAATGCATGTTGCGCAGTATTTGGCTAGAAACGTGGACCTAAACGTAAAAGACATGACGCCAGTCAAAGTTAAAGCTACATTTCACAATCCTTGCCACCTGAACAGAGGTCTAAAAGCACCTGACGATCTGAAAGTCGTCGTGGAGAAAATACTTGGCGTTAACCTAGTTGAGATGGAAGAGGCTGACAGATGTTGCGGTGCTGGCGGCGGAGTGCGTGCCGGTGAACGTCCAATATCTATGATGATGGCTCGGCGAAAGGGAGAGTTCATCATAAATTCTGGAGCCGAAGTTTGCGTCACTCAATGTCCCTTCTGCTATATCCAAATACGAGAGATTCTGAAACAGCTGGGCTACGAGAAGATTAAAGTCTGCGACTTAGCAGATTTGATGCTCATGTCCTACAGAGGCACTAAACTCTAGCTCCTCATTTTTTAGGTGCAAGCAATTTTTCCGAAAAATACTGTTTTTCAACATTCTGCTGTTATTAGGATCCAAATAGGATCCATTTTCTATAGTCAAGTGCATGCAAGGCTTAGAATTTTATATCTGCTCCCTAAGCGTCGATCAGTATACTGAGACTTTGGCTACGCCCTTTACTTTCAGGAATTTTGGGATCAGTGTTCCCGGAATTTTTCTGTCTACTATCAATGTTAGTTTGGGTTCTGGGCTGAGTTCCGGGTCATCGGTGAGAGCCTGACGGATACTTATTTCCTCCTCAGCTATGATGGAGGCGGCGTTAGCCAGTATCCCGACAATCTTCGGATCTTCAGGGGTGATCTCCACAACTCCGAGGTTGAGGGGTCTCGCAATTTCCCTAAGAGAGATTCCAGCCGACCTTATGTGGGTGAAAATAAGTCTGAGTTCACTGTTTTTACGGATCATTTGGAGGGTTTCCATAACTGTTCTCCTGTCAACCTTGGCGACCCTGGCCACCTTCACAATTGGAATCTCGATTTCGTTGCAGTATATCTTTCCGTTCTTAATGTTTAATCCGTTCTCTACAAGAACCTTGGCCACAGAGAGGCGCTCGGGATAATCTTTCAGGTACTCGGACACTTTTCTCCACAAGGTTTGATCCCACTTTCGAATGTACAATATTGTACACGTAAGATTTAAATTTTACTTCACTCATTAATAGTGCACCTATACGACGAAACTTTCAACAAAGGTGAAACAACATGCCGTCTCAGAAAGTGCTGTTAGACGAGGAAGAGATACCGAAACAATGGTACTGCATACTGCCCGATCTGCCTAGACCACTGCCTCCAACAATAGAGCCGGACAAGAGGGCGCCTGGACCTGGAATCGTCCCTCTGGTGTATCCCAAAGAGATCATTGCTCAAGAGTTCAGCAAGGACAGATGGATAAACATTCCTGAAGAGGTAAGGGAAGTCTACCGGCTCTGGAGACCTACCCCCTTCTTCAGGGCTGTTAGACTGGAGAAGGCTTTGAAGACCCCAGCCAAGATCTATTACAAGTACGAGGGTGGCAGCCCACCGGGAAGTCACAAGCCCAACACCGCCGTTGCACAGGCTTACTACAACATGAAGGAAGGCGCGGAACGCATGACTACGGAGACGGGGGCAGGCCAGTGGGGCTCCGCCTTAGCCTTCGGCTGCATGCTTTTTGGGCTTGAATGCACCGTTTATATGGTGAAAGCAAGCTACAACCAGAAGCCCTACAGAAGAGTTATGATGGAGCTTTGGGGTGCCAAGGTATACCCCAGTCCAAGCACTAAGACAAAGGCTGGTAGAGAGATTCTGAAAGAGAACCCTGAAAACCCTGGAAGCTTAGGAATAGCCATCAGCGAAGCCGTAGAAGACGCCCTTACCCACAAGGAAGCCAACTATGGCATAGGCAGCGTTTTCAACCATGTCCTGACGCATCAAACCGTGGTGGGGTTGGAGACCCAAAAGCAGCTTGAAGTAGTGGACGACTACCCAGACGTGATGGTCGGATGCATAGGCGGAGGCAGCAGTTTCTCAGGTCTCTTCTGGCCCTTTTATTACGATAAAGTTTCAGGAAAAGCTCCAAAGGATACTAGGTTCGTAGCCATTGAACCCACGGCTTGTCCCTCTATCACTAAGGGAGTGTACATGTTCGACCACGGTGACACGGCGAGACTAACCCCATTGATTAAGATGCATACCCTAGGCCACGAGTTCATCCCGCCACCCATCCATGCTGGAGGTCTTCGCTACCACGGTATAGCCCCAACCCTAAGCGTTTTGAATAAGGAGAAGAAAGTGGAAACACGAGCCTACAATCAAGTGGAGGTCTTCGATGCTGCTAGGCTCTTCGCCAAAACTGAAGGCATAATACCGGCTCCCGAGCCATCCCACGCCATTAAGGGCGTCGTCGACGAAGCTTTAAGATGCAAGAAGACAGGGGAAGAAAAGACCATAGTTTTCCTGCTGTGCGGCCATGGTCATTTTGACATGCAGGCTTTCGACGACTACTTGGCTGGCAAGCTACCACCCTACGAGTACCCAGAGAAAGAAGTGCAGAAGGCCATGAAGAAGCTGAAGGAACTGTATCCATGGCTTGAAACCCTGCCTTACTAACCCCCTTTTTGTTTTAGTTCTCTCTCCGCTTTTTCATGTACTGTTATGCCTTTTTGAGCTAGTTCAGCTAGGAACGCTTGTCTAACCTCTGGTTCCAAGCCCTCAGGAGGAATGACTCCCCTAGTTTTAATCTTTCCTTTTGCAAGCATTTTAGTGAAGGTTGAGGCTGGAACGCTGGTTACGTAGGCTACTGGGTTTGCACCTGGCATCCTCTTCATCAATTCTTGGACGCTTGGAAAGAGAGAATGAAGGACGTGGCGCATTTTTGCATTCTTCTTCTGACCTTTAACGTCCACTGCGACGCATCCTTTCATGGTTATCATTCCAGCTTTTATCATTCTCTCCATCTCTTCCATTGAGGGAGTTGGTGGAACTAGCGCGAGAAAAACGTCGCGTGGAGCCACTTTGACACCCTTGACATTTATAGGTTTGTCACTTAGCAAGCCGAACTCAACTATGGATTTGGCTAGTGGAAAATCAGGTCCACCCATCTTAAAATCAGCGTATCTTACCCCTTTACCTATGAAGCGGGGCAGGGTTTCCGGTTCTTCGTGGGAGTGCCAGTAAACTGTTTGCGGGCCAATCGGGTCAGGAAAGGTGTACACTTCCTCGCCGCTGAAAGGTGGCACTTCCTTGTATTCTCCGTTTTCATACACTATTGGTTCCGTTGCCATGTCTGTCCAAGCGGTTTCAGGAGACCATAGCGAGATGGGCTCCTTGCTTTCAACTGCACCCCAGAGTCTTACGCGTATTTCTTCGACACGATCAAGCTTGTCAGCAGCCTGCGCCGCAAGCACGTTCGTGAACCCCGGAGATACTCCAGTATCTATTAGCGCTGTTAGCCCGGCTTCCTTCCACCTTTCGCTGAGTTTCAATTGTGAAGCTGGATCTGAAGCTAGGTCTTGGTAGTGTGCTCCCGTCTTTAAAGCAGCTTCCATTATGTTTAGGTTGAATTTGGCATTCCAAGTTGTTGCGTTCACTATTATATTCACTTCCTTTGCGGCTTTCACTATGTCATCCACTTTGTTTGCATCGACACGGTGGGTGCGCACTTTCTCGCTCTTTAGCCTCTTTGCCAGTCGTTCAGCTTTCTTTAAGTTTATGTCAGAAAGTCTAACCTCGGACACTTCTGGGCTTTTAACTATCTCTGTGGCGATCACCGACCCTTGAGCTCCAACTCCAACTATTAGGATTTTCATAGGCATCCCGACAGCAAGGTAAAATACTCAATTCTTAAATCTTTTTATGTCATGGCCACTATTATCGATGTTCGCTATGTTTAGGGAAAAGGCTTAAGAGCGAGAATGGTTTCCTTAGTTGGCTTAGCAAAATCCGTGAAGACCCCTAAAACAAAGGAGTCGTGAGTGATGCGGTCCTGCTGGAGAACCATGTATGAGCTTAAGAAGAGAGCTTGGACTTTTGCATGCGACAATGATGGGTTTGGGAAGCACTATTTGCGCAGGCATCTTTGTAATACTGAGCCCAGCCGTAGAAATAGCAGGACCAGCCGTGATTCTATCCTTCATTCTCTGCGGAATCATTAACATAGCTACCATGCTTTCTTATTGTGAACTCGGAGCCGCCATGCCCAGAATCGGCGGCGAATACGCATACGTCAAACATGCATTCAAAGGCCTTCCAACCTTTCTCACAGGCTGGTATGAATGGTCCAGCAACATTTTCTATGCTACGCTAATGGTTTTAGGCTCAGCTTATATGCTCTCTTACATCATGACGATCAATAAATTTCTGATAATGATTATCGTGGTCGTTCCCTTTACACTCATCAACATCAACGGCATCAAGGAAGCGGGCATCACACAGACGCTTTTAACATCAACACTGCTGGCGATAATTTTCTTATTTGTAGGAGCTGGACTGGCCCATGGCTTTAGGTCCAGTGCATTCCAGCCGTTTATGCCAAAAGGTCCGTTAAGCGTGATTGCAGCCATTGCCTTCATTTTCGAAATATACGTGGGAGTTGAGGCAATAGCCGCTGCTCAAGCAGAAATAAAGAAACCGGAGAAAACAATCCCGAGAGCCATGATTCTCTGCTCACTGATTTTGATGATTGTGTACTGTCTTGTGGTGTACGTGACAATCGGCATACTCTCTCCTAATGTTTTGAGCAAATCACTAACTCCGTTGAATTTAGTGGCGGAAAAAACCATGGGTGGTGGGGGCGTGATACTGCTTACCTTTGCTGGATTAATTGCCGCATTGACTTCTCTCAATTCAGCGATCATCGCTTCTTCTAGGGCTGCTTGCGCCATGGGTCGGAATGGACATTTTCCAAAGGTCCTAGGAAAAATTCATGAACAGTATAAAACTCCCTACGTAGCGATTTTCTGTGGTTCAATCCTCATCATGTTTTTCTCCATGGTAGCCAGCATTGAATTCGTGGTTTATTCAATCAATTTCGGATTCTTGATAGGTTTTTCCTTAGTGAACATATCATTAATCAAACTCAGACGAACCAAGCCTAACCTGAATCGCCCATTCAAGACACCACTATATCCACTAACCCCAATCATCGGGATCATTACCTCAATTGGACTTCTGGCATTTTTTGATGCAAAATCACTGGCGTTCGGAATCGCATGGGGCCTGCTTGGTTCAGTAATATACTTCCTCAACCAAAAAGCAAAAACTAAACAAAATTCCATTCGTTAAGAATTCAAAATGGTGCTTCTTACAGTTATTAAGATTCGCGAGTGTTAGGTTGTCTTGCTAAACATGAATTTGTAGACGTATAGAATGAGTCCAAAGATTAAGGAAACCATACAGAACTCATAGACAGCACCGGATCTGGCAACGTTCACGAATGGGTTGTCAGTTAGAGGATAGAAAGGTTTCATTTCCTCGTAAAGAAATGAGTCTAAGAAGATGTGGAAATAGACTCCGAAGAGAGATGTGTAAAGAATCTTCGCAAATGAGGTTTCTTGTTGAACCTTAAACCTTGCCAGAATCTCGTTCAGCCAATCCCTCAGAAAATAAATGCCAATCCCCATTAAGATTCCCACAATAGTTCCACCTAAGTAGGAATGGAAGAAACCATGCAGTGGATAGGGAAGACCGAGAAAAAGCACGAGAAAAGGCTCAATATCAACTACGACATTTGCAACTAAGAAAGCTGGAAAGTTTAAATATCTAAACAAAAGTAAACCAAAGACCAATGCAGGACCCAGATGAAATGGGGTAAACGGCATAGATCAATAAATCTGTTGACTTGACATTTAAAAGTTTAAGAAACTGTCTATCCAAATGCGATTAATGCATTAAGAATGAAGATAAACCCGAAGAATATGAATAGGACAGAAGTTCCGATTTTTAGGTATTTTTCAGGTAGTAGTCTTAGGAGTTTTGCTCCGAGGATTACCCCGATTGCAGTCACGATAGAGAATGCAAGCATGATGCCTGCCAATATGACGAGAGGGTTCCTGAGTTCTGCCGCTAAAACAATTGAGGCGAACTGCGTTTTGTCGCCCAGCTCCATAAGAGAGATAAGCGAAAATGTTTTGAGAAAAGTTACTTTTTGTTCTTCAACTTTGATTTTTTTGCTGCTACGAATAAGTGAGAAGGTTCCGAAGATTATGAAAACTAAGCCCGAGCTGAAACTGACCCATTCATAAGGAAGGAAACCGAGCAGTTCTCCCCCTATCAAGGCGCTTATGCCATCCACCAAGAAGAAGGCTAACATTGACCCTGCGAAGACTGATATCGCAGGGGCCTTTGAAGAAAGCATAACTGCAGTCAGCTGTGTTTTGTCGCCTAACTCAGCCAGAAAGACGAAACCGAAAGCAGTCATCAACGGAACCACCTCCATACTCATTCTTTAAACCTCAATTAGTTCTCTCCATTTTCATGCTACGCATTAGAAAATTACACTTGGAGGTGAAGATACTCTATCCCTCATTCGCATTCCACATTAACATTTGTTATGACCTATAAGTCTTCCACCTCGCAGAACTTTCAACTTTAAGCGCGCAGCTTTTTGGTGGTTTTGACATACTTTTCAGGTGTAAGGGGACCATAGCTGAGCCATAGATGAATAGAAGCATGCAACTTCCCTTTTTTGTGAACACTTTCGCTGAAGAACATGCATCGAATAGAAATGGCAATCGACTATACAGAACATGCGGCATTTCGGATGAGGCACAGAACAATATCAAAAGCCAACGTTGAGGACACCATTCGAAACCCGGATTTTAGGTTCATTACAAGTCTTGGCAGGTTGGTTGCATTAAAGAGGTATGGCGACAAGTTTCTCAAAATGATAAAATAACAGTTGTTACAGTTTATTGGACGAGGAGATTACGGCGAAGATGATAAGGGTTGAATATGACTCAAAAGCCGACGCAATGTATATTTGGCTTAGAAAAGCCAGATATGAAATTAGCGAAGAGATTGCGGAAAACGTTATCATAGATCTTGACAAGCGTGGGCGCATAATTGGAATAGAAATTCTTGACGCATCAAAAAACTTAGGGAAACAACTTGTGAACAAAATACTAAACACGGAAAAGTTGGCTGTAACAGCTTAACTTAATAAAACGAGACATATTTTGGCGTCGGGGGTGGGATTTGAACCCACGCGGCTCTGATACAGGCTACGAGTTGGGTTATTGTCTCCATCGAATGGGTTTAACTATGTAGCATTCTGCGTCGTCAAGCTTGGCTCCTTGGGCTCTGTGCCTATGAGTTCGGGGGATAGGTATCCTCATAATTTCTATGCGTCTCGCGTAAGCTATTATGCGTTCTCCGGAGATGCCGTCTCCCTCACCGTAGAGGATTGTCATTTGGATATCACTTCTGCCTTCTCTTCGACAACTTCAACTCTTCCTTCGCCTGTTAGTTGCTGCACAACTTGGAGCACAAGTCGATAGTCTATTCCTAGATCCTCTGCCATTTCATCTGGCCAAACAACTCCAGGATGCTTCTTTAGGTAGTTGATAACTTCCCTTTTAGCCTGCACCAACGATAAATCACGGAAGACGACGAGTTTGCTTGAACCTAGCTCGTTTACATACTTTCTAACGGATTGCCTAACAAACTCTGCGACGCTTTTCGCAGCGCCTGCACGAACAAGCTTCTCAACTCTCTCGTATTCTCGCTCTGGGACAACGGCGGATAACCTTTTCATAACCAACACCATTTGTTACAATGGCACAATGTAACATTTAAGCCTTGCCGACTCCGCATCGCTTTACAATAAAGAACATCTGGCGCCGGGGAATAGGTTTACATCTCGGTTTAAATTCTCGGGTTGTTTCTTTCTCCTTAGCAGTTTCAAAATGAATGCAAATGTGGTATGTTTATAAGTTGGAGTTTACATGTGGTATAAGACAAATTTCGACATAAGTATAACCCAGAAAAGTTAAGGAGCAGGAGCAGCGGTGAAAAATGGACCTCACATGGCTTGCGTTGGCAGTTGGAGCCCTTGCCATGCTCATTGTCGCTTACTTAGCTTGGTCCATCGGCAAGGAGCCTGCCGGAACACCGCAAATGCTCGAAATCGCAAGTTACATTGAAGAAGGCGCTAGAGTCTTCATAAGACGACAGTACACAACCATCTCAATTTTTGTCGCGTTAACACTCATTCCATTAATCGTTTTCTTTAAAAATGTGGGAGTTGCCATCTCCTTCGCATTTGGCGCCACGCTTTCCATGTTGGCCGCTTACATAGGCATGCGAGTTGCCGTGAAAGCCAACGTGAGAACCGCCAACGCCGCGAGAACCTCTTCAGCAAAAGCGTTTACATTAGCCTTTAGAGGCGGAGCCGTGATGGGCCTCTCAGTTATAGGACTCAGCCTCATTGGCGTAAGCTTACTTTTCTGGCTCTATCAGGACCCAAGGTTGATTGTGGGGTTCGGCTTTGGTGCCAGTTTGGCGGCCTTGTTTGCTCAACTGGGCGGAGGAATATTCACAAAGGCGGCGGACATAGGCGCAGACCTAGTGGGCAAGATAGAGCAACGCATTCCTGAAGATGACCCGCGCAATCCCGCCGTAATTGCAGACCAAGTTGGAGACAACGTGGGCGACTGCGCAGGAAGAGGCTCCGATCTCTTTGAATCCATAAGCGACGACTATATCACCGCCATGATTTTAGGCGTCATACTACTCAGTTCTTCTTTAGGAGGAATAAATGAAATAAACGCTTTAATGTTCCCCTTAATGCTCGGCGCTTCGGGAATTTTGGCAACAATAGTTGGAGTTTTCGTTATCCAAGTATGGAGAAAGATAAGACCCGTAATGTCTTTCAACCTCGGGCTGTTAATTACAGCCATCGTTTGTGCGTTGGGCGCAGCCGTCTCTTCTATGATATTACTAAATGACGTAACCGTATTCTATGCCGTGGTGAGCGGCTTAGTGGCGAGTCTCGCGGTTGGTTTAGCCGTACAATACTACATTGGGATCAATGGCAGACCAGTCAGAAAAATAGCGGAATCCTCTGAACGCGGAGCAGCCATTAACATTATAATAGGTTTGTCTTACGCGCTTCAGAGCCCATTCATGCCATTTTTGTCAGTTTTGGCCGCCATCCTGTTTTCTTACGTCATAACTAATGGCTCGTTTTACGGGATAGTAGCAGCCAATCTCGGAACAGAT
>Ga0315314_1000046_pt1 | contig 171364 bp, 158 predicted proteins | sample TDP9_MG_FD_203631 | JGI IMG/M metagenome (GOLD analysis project Ga0315314, IMG submission 203631) | Freshwater sediment microbial communities from Lake Towuti, South Sulawesi, Indonesia - TDP9 | ecosystem: Environmental > Aquatic > Freshwater > Lake > Sediment | place: Indonesia: South... | reverse complement strand
TGGTTCGCTCATACTCTTTGAGTATGGGTAGCCATCGCTTAAGGATAATCTCATAATGATATCTCATAATCAGGTCTCCTTTGGTTATATTATACCAAAAGAGTTACCTAATTAGTGAGCATTAACATGCGGGAGGGTTTAGTGGAAAGAGGACTTGCTTTAGCGAAAAGTCTTGCTTATAACTCCGAATATGGTATTTCTATTGGTAGCGAAGAGATGCTTCAGCGAGTAATCAGAAGTATTGCTGAAGAAAAGGATTTGGCTTATACGATTATTCAGGATATTTTTGGTTCAACTTTAGCTAAAAGTGCTACCGGTAAAGAAGAAAAGGCGCTTACTAATAAAGTAAACGAAGAAGCAATGAAAACTACCGAAATTTTAGTTTCCAGTTACGAAATTATGCCCGGTGAAGCGATATATGATATTGCTGTCCCGGTAGAAAGTGTTGACCCGGAGACCGGGGAAAAAATTAAAATTGGTGTTGTCCGAATAGGAATGTCGCTCAAAGATTTGCAAAAGACAATCTGGCGAATGAGTTTTCTTGGTGCTTTCTTGACTTTTGTCCTTATTTTTATTGGAGTAGTCGGTGTAATTCTGGTCACTCGGATAATTATTAAACCGGTAGGTGAATTAGTTGAAGTAGCTACCACAATTAGTAAAGGTGATCTTCATATAGAACCGAAAGTAGAATTGCAAGATGAGATTGGTAAGTTAGCCGAGACATTCAAAGAGATGGTAACAAATTTACGGAAACTTGCCAGTCAAGCGAAAGAAATTGCTAAAGGTGACCTTTCCAGGTTTGTCGAGGCGAAAGGTGACCTTGCTGATGCGTTCAATACGATGATTGTCAGTTTAGGTTCTTTAGCCAAAGAAATACGCGATGCGGGTGTGCAAATTGAGACAATGGCTGTAGAGGTACTTGCGGCAGCACGACAGCAGGCAACTTCGGCTACGGAACAATCCGCTTCAATTGCCGAAACAAGCGGGACAATTGAAGAACTTTCAGCTACAGCAAAACAAATTTCTGAAAGTGCTAATTTTGTCGCTAAGTTAGCTGAAGAAAGTTTACTTCATAGTCAAGCGGGACATACTTCCGTAGAAGATGCTTTACACGGTATGGAGGCAATTAAAGATAGTACTGAAGCAAGTGCAAGAAAAATTGTTTCTCTTGGTGAAAAATCGCAAACAATCGGGCAGATTGTGGAAATAATCAGTGATATCGCGGAACAGACCAATCTTTTGGCCTTAAATGCGGCAATTGAAGCAGCGCGTGCTGGTGAAGCGGGGAAAGGATTTGCCGTGGTTGCCGTGGAAATAAGAAAATTAGCCGAAAATGTTAGTGCTCAAGCGAAAGAAATTGCTAATCTAGTGAGAGAAATACAGGATGCTACTGCTGGTTCGGTAATGTCCATTGAAGAAGTGACCAAAAAAGTAAATAAAGGGACGGAACTCTCAGCAAAAGTGCGTAATACCTTGGAAGAAATAGTGAATATGATCAAGCAGACCTCGGATGCGGCACGGCAGATTAGTCTGGCTACTCAGCAACAAACTACTGCTTCCGAGCAGGTGGTAGCAATAATGCGGGAAATGAGTACGATTTCTAAACAGACTGCAACAAGTGCTGAACAGATTACGAATACAATCGGGCAATTATCGGAATTAGCCGTCCGCTTGAAAAAGGCAATTGAACAGTTCAAGATATCTTGATTACAGTGATTACGGTATCACAGTAGCCATTGTGATACCATTATGAAAGGCGATTACGGTGATAAAAAAATCACTGTAATCAAATTTGTAGAGATGGAAGAAAAATTCCGGGAAGCATTCAGAGCTGACCTTGAAGAAAATTTGCAAAAATTGAACCAGAACTTGCTTCGCTTAGAAAAAGAACCACAAAATAAAGCACTCCTTGAAGAAATCCAGCGTCAAGCACATACACTTAAAGGTTCAGCAAATATGCTTGGTTGGACGGGTATTGGTAAAATTACCCACCAGATGGAAGACCTTTTAACCAAATTTCTGGAAAAGCAAATAGATTTTAATCGGCGAGAGGTAGTCACCTCAACTGTTGACCTTCTCTTAGCAACTTTGGATGTCATTGGTTTACTGGTAGAGGCAGAAGTTTCCGGTGAAGAAAGTGGTATTGAGATAGAAGGAATTTGTAGTAACTTGGAAAAAGCAAAAGAAGAACTGACCCGAGGCGAAGTAATTACTGTTGAGGAAGGAACTACTTCTTCTCTGGCGAAAGAAAAATTGCTACCGCCTACTGTTTCCGAAGAAACAATTCGTATCCGAACTGATAAAATTGATAATTTAATCAATTTAATCGGTGAATTGACCATCAGGCAAATGAATGCTCAAGAACGATTAAATAAATTTCGTCAACTTATTCCTTTGGTTAAAGAACTGGACCGATTGAAAGTAAACAAAGAATTAACTGAAAGTATATTAACCATTTTCCGTGAATCCAGTGATGATGTTTCCGCTTTAGAATTAGTTGTGAAAAAACTGGAAGAAAGCGGGATGAGTTTACGGATGCTCCCATTAGCCACAATTCTTACTTATTTCCCGCGTAGTGTGCGTGACTTAGGTCGTGAGTATGGAAGAGAGGTTGAACTACAAATTAAAGGTGCCGAAACCGAAATGGACAAGAAAATACTAGAAATGGTTAGAGATCCACTTTTACATCTTCTGCGTAATGCGGTTGCCCACGGAATTGAAAAACCACAAGAGCGTCTGGCTAAAGGGAAACCCGAGAGAGGAAAAATTATGCTTCACGCCTACCAGGAAGGTGATCAAATTTATATTGAAATTGAAGATGATGGTCAAGGAATTGACCTAAATAAAATTAAAGAAACTGCTTTACGAAAAGGATTAATTACTCCTGAGCAAACTAAGGAATTAACTGAAGAGGTACTATCTCTTATCTTTAAACCTGGTTTTAGCACTACGGAGAAAGTAAGCGAAGTTTCCGGTCGGGGTGTCGGGTTAGATGTAGTTAGGAAGAATATTATAGAGAACCTTGGTGGACAGGTGAAAGTAAAAACTAAATCTAACGAGGGAACAAAATTTATTTTGATTTTACCGTTAACTTTAGCCGTCTTACATGCTTTATTAGTGGAGGTAAATAAAGAGATTTTTGCTCTCCCCGCAACCGAGATAGAGTTAATTAGCCGGATAAAAAGAGAAGACATCCTCACAGTAGAAGGTAGAAAAGTCGTACGAATAAATGACCGCACAGTACCAATAATTAGGTTAGCTGAGATATTAAGATTACCTATTCCCGAAAACGGTTATTTCATCTCAATAAACCAGGAGTCAAGCAGAAAAATGCCCTTGGTGGTAGTTGGTTATGCAGGAGAACACCTTGGTCTTTTAGTTGACCGTTTAATTAGCGAACAGGATATCGTAATAAAAAGCCTTTCCGAGCCGATAAGAAAAATAAAAAATATTGCCGGAGCAACAATCCTCGGCACCGGTGAACCGGTATTGATTTTGCATATCCCTGACCTCATTGATTCGGCAGGCACGCTTCCCACCCCTAGAGCATACCCGCCTGAGGAGGGACAGGAAGAAGATTCTTCTCGTGAGAAGCAAAGAAAATCTGACCACTCCATACTTTTAGTAGAGGATTTCTTTACTGTCCGTGAACTGGAAAAGAGTATTCTTGAATCCTGGGGTTATCGGGTAGATACAGCTACCGATGGTTTAGAAGCATTGAAAAAAATTGGTACAAAAAAATATGCTTTAGTGATTACCGATATCCAAATGCCTAATCTTGATGGATTCAGTTTATGTGAAAAATTAAGAAAAGATGAGAGGTATAAAGATATTCCAATAATTATTGTTACTGCTTTAGAAAAAGAGGAAGAAAAAAGGAGAGGTTTAGAAGTAGGAGCTGATGCTTACATTACTAAGTCCACCTTTGAACAGGAAATCTTTATTGAGACGGTGGAGAAACTTCTTGGTAGTTGAGGTGATCACCTCTTAGAAATGGAAAAAATTCGTCTCTTAATTATTGATGATAATCCTCAGGGGAGAGAGGCGGTAGGAAAAGTTTTTTTTTCAGATAAAGAAATAGAAATTGTTGGAATGTTTCCGAATAAGGTGTGGGTAAGAGAGAAAATCTCCTATTTACAGCCGGACATCATTACTTTGGACTTAAGTAGTTCATTTACTGAAGGGTTAAAAGCGATAGAATATATAATGGCGCATTCACCAAGACCGATTATTGGTTTAACTCTGCCGGGCTGTGCTGATAAATATGCGCGTAGTGGTTATCTCTTTAAAGCAATTGAATTAGGCGCTTTAGAGATAATGGAAAAACCAAATAGTTTTTTAAATGAACAATGGATAAGAGAAATAAAATTACTTGCGCAAGTTAGAGTAATTACCCATCTCAAAGGACGGTTAAAAAAGAAATTGCACACAAAAGAAGAAATGTTAAAGCGAAATCCCCATATTAGTGGAAATAAGGTTATAAGGAGATTTGTTGCTCTTGCGGGTTCAACTGGTGGACCACAAGCAATTAAAAAGATTTTAAGCAGTCTTTCCCCGGAGTTTCCAGTTCCGATTGGTATTGTCCAGCACATACCGGAAGGTTTTGTCCAAGGATTCATTAACTGGTTAAACCGAGGAAGTTGGATTAAAGTTAAAGAAGCAGAAAATGGAGAACCAGTGAAAGCAGATTTTGCTTATCTTGCTCCGGCAGGGGAAAATATGGTTGTTGATGAAAATGAAAAGATTAGGTTATTAGATTGTGAAGTGATTACCCTCCAAGAAGAAAAAAATGGTTGTTGGATTTGTCCATCAGCCGATATTTTTTTCTCTTCCGTAGCGAAAGTTTATGGTTCTAAAGCGATTGGGGTAATCTTAACTGGGATGGGTAAAGATGGCACGCAAGGATTGAAAGCGATTAAGGAAGCCGGTGGGAAAACAATTGCTCAAGATGAAAAAAGTTCTTTAATTTTTGGTATGCCGAAAGTAGCGATTGATTCTGGTGGGGTAGATAAAGTTTTACCTTTAGATTTGATTCCCCGAGAGATAATTAAAAGTTTACATTTCCATGGAGAGGGTTAATGAGATGAGGAGTGAAGAATTTACTCTCTTCCAGGAATTTCTGGAGGAAAAAACCGGACTTCATTTTGACCATAGTAAGATGGAGTCACTGAAAGCAAGTATTCTTCAGCGGATGCAAATAAACCAACTGGAAAATTTTGAACAGTATTATCGTTTTTTAACCTACCATCCGGAAGGAAAGAAAGAACTCCGTGCTCTGCTTTCCTTAATTACAATTAATGAGACCTCTTTTTTTCGGCAAAAGGAACAGTTTAGCGTTTTAGAAGAGGAAATTTTACCTCAGTTAATCAGAAAAAAAGAGCAGAAAGGAAATTTTTTCTTAGATATTTGGTCGGCAGGTTGTGCCAGTGGTGAGGAACCGTATACGGTAGCACTTATTTTGAAAGAATTTTTTCCCTATCTAAAAAACTGGGAAATCGAGATCTTGGGTACCGATGTTGACATGGAGTCCTTAAAACAGGCGAAGAAAGGCATTTACCGAAAAAATTCTTTACGTTTTACTGAGCCGAAATATCAGAAAAAATATTTTACCGAAGTTGATGTTTACTATTATCTAAACGAAGAAATAAAAAAGATGGTAAATTTTGTTTATCATAATCTTGCTGAAGAAAGTTATCCTTCTTCTCCGCACGGTAAATGGGATATTATTTTCTGTCGTAATGTATTGATTTATTTTAAGCCGGAAAAGATTGAAAAAATTTTTGACCATTTCTATCGGCATCTTAATGATAATGGTTACCTTCTCTTAGGCTATGCGGAATCAATTGGTCGCTTTTCACAATTTGCAGTAATTCATCGGGGTAATACTTTCTATTACGAAAAAGAAGTAGGTAAAGGGGTAATCACCCCTAAAGAAGTGGTCACTTCAAAAGAGACCCATTTAAGCCGGGTTGCTCAAGAAATAATTCCTCCCGTCCTTTCTCTACAGGTAAGCAAAGAGGAACCAAGAAAGAAAGTTATTACGGAAGTAGTTAGTTTGAGAGAAGAGGAAGTGGGAGAATTTTATCAAGAAATCTTTCATCTGTTAGACGGGGGACAATTTGCTCTTGCTTTGGAGAAAATAAACAAACTGCTGGTAAGGGATAAATTATTGCCACAAGTATATTATTTACGGGGATTTATTAAAGATAAACTTAACCATCTGGAAGAAGCAATTATTGAGTTCAAACGGGCAATTTATTTGGATAAAAACTTTCTGATGGCGCATTTCAATTTGGCCGAGGTTTATGCACGGGAAGGGAAAAAGAAAGATGCTCTGCGCGAATATAAAAATGTTCTCCGCTGTCTTGAAAATGGGAATATTGAAGAGCCAATACCTTTTTCTGGAGGGTTTAGCAAGAAAGCATTAGCCGAAACCTGCCAGAGAAATATAGAACGCCTCCGCTAAAATGAAACTTGATTACACAGATTATAAACACAAGATTACACAGATATTTTTTCCTTTGACATAATCGGTGTAATCATCTTTTAAAAATCTGTGTAATCACTACAGAGGTAAAAACATGTTTGGACTTGGTACACCAGAACTGATTTTGATTTTAGTCGTTGCTTTGATTATCTTTGGACCAAAAAAATTACCAGAAATGGGACGGGCAATCGGTCGGGCATTGAAAGAGTTCCGTAAAGGGACACAAGAATTAACTGAAGAACTTACCAAAATAGAAACTGAAGAAGAGGAGGCACCTGCTTCCCCAGAGAGAGAAGAAGAGAAGAAAGATAAACCTGCTGGTTAAGGAACGATAAAGTGCAGGTGAAAAAGAGAAAAATACCGGAAAAGACGGTTTTGCGTCTAGTTGTCTATAAGCGCTCTTTGGAAGAACTGTTAAACAAAAAGATGGATTTTGTCACTTCTTCTCAATTGGCAGAGATGAGCGGGATAAATTCTAATCAGGTGAGACGTGATTTTACCTATCTTGGACGGTTTGGTTCACGGGGTATCGGATATCCGGTGGAGAAACTTTCCCAAGCGATAAGAAAAATTTTAGGTTTGGATAGGAAATGGAAAGTTGCTCTGGTTGGCTGTGGTAACTTAGGGGAAGCCCTCCTTGCCTACCCGGGTTTTCCGAAGGCGGGATTTGAGATTACTGCCGTTTTTGACTGCGATGCGCAAAAAATAGGGAAAATCTTTTACGGTAAAAAGGTTTTTCCTGTCCAGAGAATACAGAGAGTAATTGAAAAGAAGAAAATAAAAATTGGGATTATTGCGGTGCCGGTTTTTGCTGCACAAAAAGTAGGAGCGCAATTGGTGAAAAGCGGAGTAAAGGCAATCCTTAATTTTGCACCGGTAAAGTTAGTTGTCCCCCCGAAAATAAAGTTGCGTAATGTTGATTTAGCTGCTGAATTAGGAAGTTTAAGTTCTTTTTTAGTGGCCCCGTAAAGATTTCATCTACCCTGTAAATTTATTCTACGGGGTCTACGGGGTTGACAAAAAAAATTTTTTAGTTATAATTAAATTTAGGGTTTTCTTATTTATTAATTTTTTGAAAAAACTTTGTGAAAAATTTCACAAAAGGGAAGAAAAAATGAAGAAAAATAAAATGAGGAAAGCATTGCTTTTTCCGGAAATTCTTAATCTGGATGAAGCCAGCCAATTTTTGCGTGTCGGTAAAAAAACTTTGTCTAATTTAGCGAAAAAGGGTAAGGTCCCGGCAAGAAAAATTGGTCGGGAGTGGCGTTTTGTCAAATCTATTCTTTTTACTTGGTTATCCCAGGGAGGAGGTAAACTGGCGCGGTCGAGGTGGTTGACTGCTTACCGACTCCGGGAGATTGGTCAATTTCCCGAAGAATCCCTCCAACCTCTTTATCTTGAGAATATTCAAAAGTTAAAAACTATACCAAAAAAGTAAATTCTAAGTTAGAATTTTAGGTAGAAAAGACTCTACTCTCTCCTACAATTATAGTCTTTTAGGAAAACCTCGGTTTTGAAAACCGGGGTTTTTTATTTTAACCCAAACCCAGCCCTTTTGTAAAAGGGCTGGGTGAAAGACCGCCCACAAATTTGTGGGCGGGGTTAATTTTTTTCTTGAAAACTCTTCGTAAAAAATTTTTTCTACGGGTCTTGACAAAAAAAAGTAAATATGGTAAAATAACAAAAGTTAAGAGAAAATAATGGTAGATAAAGGCAACTTTCCGGAAATTCTTACTTTAAAAGAAACGGCAGAACTGCTTCGGTTAAACCGAAAGAAAGTATATTTCTTAGTTGAGCAAGGTAAATTGCCGGGAGCAAAAATCGGTGGAAGGTGGCGTTTTGTGCGTAAAGAAATCTTGCATTGGATGAGAAAAGGGATAATCATCCCAATGAAAAAAAGAACAAAAAAGTTTTTTTCGCAGGAATTACCGGTAATTTGTATGCTTTTTGCTGCGTTAGTTACTGTTTTTCAGTCAAGTGAACTTGCCCCGGTGAAAGCGGAAGAAAGTTGCTCTTTACGAGAAATCGGCGAGAAAGAACCTCTAAGTGCGATAAATCGCACCGCTACAAGTGAAGAGGAGCATCCTTTCAAGGTGAACTCTCCTTCGGACCGAGCCTCAGGACGAGGTCAAGGTGAACCTTGGTGGCAGTTCCCGGGTTGGGAAACAGTTTTAGCCATTATTGGTTGTCTATACTTCATTTTAGTTAAACATTTTTTTTATCATTTCCTTACTAAATGATTACCCCTTAAAGGGGTGACAGTGACCCCGACGTAACGTCGGGGGAACACAATCATCCCGATGTAACATCGGGATATTGAGGATAAGAGGAGTCCCCAAATGATACATCCTGCCATAGTATATTTTTTGGGGGCAATAATTTTTTGGTTTTTTCTGAGAAAAAGGGATAATTATCCCAAAGCAAAATATTTTTTTCTCCTTTTTATTCCTTTTTTTGCTTTCCTCCAGATAATCTTCCTTAGAGGTAATTACCTCAAACCACAAACTGCATATTTTGTCCGTATTTTTGACTCACCATTTCTTTTATTCTATGTTGACCGTTTGAATCTATTTTTTGGCTATATTTTCAGTTTGCTTGCCTTTTTTGTTATTCTCTATTCGTTCCAAGTCAAAGAGAATCTTTATTTTCCTCTTTCTTTCTTTTATATCGGTTCAAGTTTAGGGGCAATTTTTGCTGGTGAATACTTGGTCTTCTTCATTTTTCTTGAACTAATGGCGCTTAGTTCCACTTTCCTTATCTGGTTAGGGTTCACCCTGAAGGTTCACCCTGAAGGGGATGTGCATCCTCGGGCAGGAAATGGAGAAAGAGAAGAATCTTTAAAGGCTGGATTTCGCTATTTACTTTTCCATCTTTTTGCTGGGCTTTGTTTATTTGCGGGAATATTAATTGAATATGTAAATGCTTATTTTGCTACCGGAAAATTTGGTCTAACCCTACTTACTACACCAACAACTAAACTTTCTTTCGTCCTCATCCTTCTCGGTATTGGGATAAACGCTTGTTTTATTCCTTTCCATACCTGGCTACCGGACACTTATCCAAAAACTTCCTTTCCAGTGAGTGTTTTATTATCAATTTTTACTACAAAAACGGCAGTCTATGCTTTAGCGCGAATCTTTCCGGGAGTAAATTTTCTTGCCTATATGGGTGCCTTGATGGCAATTTACGGTGTAACCTTTGCACTGCTACAAAATAAGATGCGTAAACTTCTTTCTTACCATATTGTGAGCCAGGTTGGTTATATGGTTGCCGCAATTGGTCTGGGTGGTGACCTCAGTGTAAATGGTGGTGTTGCCCATGCGTTCCATCACATCCTTTACAAAAGTTTACTCTTTATGTGTGCCGGGGCAGTGATTTATAACCTCGGTGAAGAAAAGCTAAGTAACCTTGGACATTTATTTGAAAAAATGCCAATTACTACATTTACGGCTTTAATTGGAGCATTTTCTATTGCTGGGATTCCTTTATTTAATGGGCATATCAGCAAGATAATCATCAGCGAAAGTGCACACGGAAATGAAACGATTTATTTTCTGCTTAAGATTGCAACTATCGGCACTTGGCTTTCTTTCCTAAAATTTATCTATTTTGGTTTCTTAAGAAAGACGATGCAAACGGATTTACACGGATTCAAACAGATGCGAATTTCTTTCCCGAGGATAAGATACAGTAATCCTCATCCTTATTTAGAGGCAGAATTACCTTTAAGTATGCTTATTCCAATGGTTTCCCTTGCTCTTTTCTGTTTTTTCACTGGTGTTTACCCCAAATTAGTAATTCAAATTCTTCCCTATCCGTTAAAAGAAATAAATTTCTATTCTTTAGGAAATATTACCAGTGCAATGCAAGTTTATTTGGTTGGATTATTGGTCTTTGTTCTTCTTAAAGAATATTTCGCTCCTCGGCGAATCTTCCTTCTTGACTTTGATTACTATTATCGGAAGGTTGCCTCTTCTTTTCTTTGGTTATGTAAAAGCGTAGTAGTGCAATTTGATCAAGGAATACTTTTCGGTTTAGTCTATTTCTCAAAGAAGATTTTTTATTCTTTTCTTTGGTTATGTAGAAAGGTAATTGCACCTCTTGACACTGCTTATACTTCAAGTTTAGAAAAACTTATCCCTTATGCGAAAGAAACTTGGATGATTAGTAAAGAAGAAGGGAATGTGGAAAAACTAATTGTCAATGGTAGCGGACTGCTGGAGAGGATAAGCGAAAGGATAAACTCTTTTGACCGGAATGTAATTGACGGTGCGGTTAACCGTCTGGGAAAAATTATCTTCCTCTTGGCGAGAAAATTGCGATATATTCAAACTGGTTATGCACAGAATTATGCTACCATAATGTTTTTTTGCCTAATTGTCTTAATTTTCTTTTTGGTAATATTTTAGCACGAATAAACACGAATATTTACGAACGGTAAAATTGGTAGGGGATATCTTGAAAACAAAAATTTTACAAATGGTATTAGGTCGTTTGAGCAGTTTGCTCTTCGCTTGGGGAAAAAAACTTCAACATCTTCAAAATGGTAATCTGCAAAATTATGCACAGATAATGTTCTTTTTCTTAATTATTTTAATTTTCTTACTTGTTTTCTTCTAAAATGACAGAGTCGAATAATCCGAATGACAGCGAATAGAGCGAATAAATATATGCTTTATTTGCACTTATTCGCTTACCTTTAGAAGACGGATATTTCCTAAATGTACATTTTTTAAGCCCGCTTTTTTTGCTGCTTCTAAACATTCGTAAGCATCTTTTCTTGTAGTTACCGGCAAATCAGAAAAGAAAAATTGGGGATAGAAGGCTAAAAGTGAGTAAGGTATTTCTGGATTAAGTTGACCAATAAAAGAAGCAATTTTATACACTTCTTGAGCATCAATATAGCCGGGGATAAGTAAAGTGCTGGCGACCAAAAAGGGTTGTCCTCCGCAGGGGGGTTCTTGGGAGCCGAGTGCTTCCTTATTTTTAATCCAATTGGCTAAATAGACAAAATTTTCTAAGGTTCTTTTATTAGAAACACCACAAAGGGCAAAATTTAATTTTTCATCATAACTTTTCAGGTCAAATTTGATACAACCACCGGATTGGTAAGTTATTTTCGCTACTTCTTCCAATAAGTTTTGGTTCATTGAACCGTTTGTTTCCCAACATATTCTTATCGGCTGAGTAGCCGATGACACCTGTTGAGTAACAGGTGTCATTTTTCTTTCCAGTATTTTTCTTGAGGTGGCCAGTGCGTGAGGCAATTGCGGTGCCGGGTCACCACCAAAAAAACAAACACAATAGGTGTTTTCATTAACACAGTTTGCTAATTCCTCCGCCGACATCATTCGTGTCAATTCGTGGTTTCTATTCGTGTCTATTCGTGTCCCCCGGAAGTGCCAGTTCTGACAGAATAAACAATTAAAGGTACAGGCACGATAAAATATAGCCAGATTATTCTTGTCATATTGTTTATTCCCAGAACATACCCAGCCAGCGACACAATTTGTTGGTAAAGGGTCATAATACCAATCTAAAATACCTTTTTGAGCAGTTCCAGCTAAATGGATCAATTTACTATTAACATTTTTTCTTAGCCCACAATATCCTCTTTCTCCTTGAGGAATTAGACATTCGTTTGCGCAGATTTTACATCTTACTCCATTTTCTGCTTTTGGTATTCTTGGGGGCAAAGCAAACTTTTTACGACTTCGCTGGTGCACTTCTTCTATTTTTGGTTTAATTTTTTCAAACAGGTGATCACCTGACTCGTTACGGATACAATCGAGACAAAAACCAAGAAATTTGCTAACGAGGTAATTGCTTCTTAAATCTGACTCTTTACCACAATTTAGACATTTCATAGTGTAATACGATTACAGCGATTAAACTAAATGATTACGGCGATGAAGTCCACGATTAAGGTGATTTTTTTCTATCGCTGGTATCGTTCAGTTCATCGCTGGAATCAAGGAAGTAACCAGCAATTTCTGCTTGGCAATAAGGACAGCGATTCCTGTTCAATCGGTAATTGGTAATTAGTAATCCATTTCTTTCAATTAAAAGTTTACCACATTTTGGACAATAAGTATTTTCTCCGGGATGTCCAGGAACATTACCTAAATAAACATATTTTAAGCCAGTTTTTAAACCAATTTCACGTGTTTGTTCTAATTTTTCTACCGGTGTACTTGGTAAATCTGTCCAATAAAGATAGGGGATAAACCGGGTAATATGCCAGGGTGTATCTTCACCTAATTCGCTTTTTATCCAATTTGCTAATTCTCTTAATTCACTTGGCTCATCATTAACAGTAGGGATAAGATTAGTTACAATCTCAATATGCATCTTCCATTTCTCCTTAGCCCGTTTGGTTACTTCCAAAATTCCCCTAAAGTCAGAGATATGTGCAATTTTTTGGTAAGTTTTCTTATTGAATCCTTTTATATCTACACGGAAAGAATCTAAATAAGGACCGATTAAATCCAACGCTTCAGGAGTTATGAATCCATTCGTTACATAATTGGTTTTTAGCACTTTTGCGTTCTCTGCGGTTTTCTCTTTCGCACTCTCTGCACTTTTTAAAGTATATTCAAACCAAATTGTCGGTTCGTTATAAGTCCAAGAAATACCAAAACAATTATATTTTTTTGCTAAATCTACACACTCTTTCGGCGAGATCATTCGTGTAGATTCGTGTTCTTTTAGAATATTCGTGTCCATTCGTGTATGAGCAATTTCATAGTTTTGACATCCCGGACAACGAAAATTACAACCGAATGTTCCTAAAGATAACCATCTTGAACCAGGATAATAATGGAACATTGGTTTCTTCTCAATGGGTGAAACCATCCACGAAGATACTTTACCGTAAATTAAGGTGTAAAGTTTTCCCTTTTGGTTTATTCGTGTTCCACACCAGCCAAATTTATCTTCTTCAATTATACATCTCCTTTGGCAAATATTACATTTTATCCAGGAATTGGGTAATCTTTCATAAAGTAGCGCTTTTTTCATTTTTTTTAAAATATTGAATAACCGGCTTTTCTTAACCTGATGATACTTGTCTCATAAGGGTCACAGATTTCTTCTTCTAAAAAATCGTAGTACCCGGCACTTTTAAGTTTTTTACACATTTCTCTCTTTTCTTCCGGTGGCATTAGCCGTGGGTCACTCATACAAGCAACCCGAAAATATAATTTTTCTTTTATTGCTTGTTCTACTGCTTTATAAGGTAGTTCGTAAAATTTACCTATCGCACCGGTACGTTTTTCAAAACCTTTAGCCGTGCCAGCTTTTAAGGAAATTCTTAAATAAAGATTATGATATTTTTTTAATGCTAAAAGATAATCCGGCTCACTGCCCAGAAGTATGCCGTTTGTTTCTAAAATAAAAAATAAGCCACTTTTTTCTACTAAATCTAAAACTTTTAATAAGTGTTCTTTATTGATTGTCGGTTCACCGCCGGAAATTCTTATTTTTCTTATGCCACTTTTTCTTGCATTTTCAACCAATTTTCTTGCTACTTCTTCTGGAGTGTAAAACTTGTCATAAATTTCCGGGTAATCACGTGAGAAATCTACCCAACAGAAAATACATCTTAAACAACAACCAACTAAATAACCAGTAGAAATACCTCCGTAGACACCGGTACAATAAAAGTCAGTATATTTCCGTGCATCACCAGAACAGGCAATCTTTTCTGTCTCTTTAGCTAAAAGAAGCGGGTCAAAGGGAGTAAAAGATGAAGTAAGGATACGCGGATATTCATCCATTTTTGTAACTTAAACGAATTGCACGAATTAAAGCGAATAAACCGAATACATAATCCTAATTCGTATAATTTGGTAACATTTGCTCTATTCGTGGTAGTCACTACTCAACAGGTGAGATGTAAACAAGCAACAATGTTCTTTTCACCCGCAGCGATGAGCTGGTTGTAAGTTTTTATTGCTTTTTCGGTAGGGAGAGCAGTTAGTTTTATCCCTTGAGAAAGGAGATATTTTTCTGTCTCAGGTAAAATACGCATACAATTTGCTGCGCCGGTACCGACAATAATTGTCTTGGGTTTATTTTCCAGAACTTCATGGATGTCCTCTAAACACAATTCGTGTCCTTCCTTACGCCACCAGTTACTTTTCACCTGCTCTGGATAAATGATCACATCCGCAGTATAGCATTTACCATCAATAATAATCTCACCAAATTGGTAAGAATCAATATGCATCTTATCTGTTTACATTTTACCTAAAAAATTGACTTTTGGCAAGATTTTTTTGTAACATTATACAATTGTTATGAGGAGGACAACAATTTTTAAGGTTAATCCTTTACACCCGGAAAAAGAAAAAATTAAGCAAGCTGCAGAAGTAATTAAGAAGGGCGGTTTAGTCGTTTTTCCTACCGATACCGTTTACGGTTTAGGAGCGAATGCTTTCTTACCGGAAGCAAGAAAAAAAATCTATTGGATAAAAGAACGCAGTTTTGATAAACCTTTAATTTTTCTTCTTGATGAGATAAAAAAAATTTATCCTTTAATTAGTGAATTGCCAAAAAATGCCAAAAAACTGATCAAAAAATATTGGCCCGGTCCTTTAAGTATTATCTTTAAGTCCTCGCCGTTAGGAACAATTCTTACGGGTGGTTCAAGAACAATTGGTCTAAGAATACCGGATAACCAAATTGCTTTGTCTTTAATTAGTGCCTCGGGTGTCCCTTTGGCAACAACCAGTGCTAATCTTTCCGGAGAAAAAAGTCCGGTTACGGCAAAGGAAGCAATAAAAAATCTAAAAAACAAAGTGGAAGTAATTCTTGCTTGCGGAGAAACAAAATATAAAGTTGAATCAACAATTATTGATCTCTCGGTTGTTCCTTTCCTGGTTATCCGTGAAGGATATATTAAAAAAACAGAGTTGAATAATTTGCTGGTTGGATGGTAAATGGTTAATCCGTATAATTCGCAAATTTTCATTTGTGTAATTCAATAATTAAAAGATGAAGATTCTTTTTGTTTGTACTGCTAATACTTGTCGGAGTGTAATGGCCGAAACAATGTTTAAAAAAATGCTTCTTGAGAAAAAAATCAAGAGTGCAGAGGTATTTTCGCGTGGGATAGCTGCCTCCCCACGGTTACAAGTACCGGACACAGTGAAAGAACTGATGAAAGAAGAGAATATTGACCTTTCCAAACATCAACCTACAAAACTTACTGAAAAAGATGTTAAGGAAACCGATTTAATCTTAGTAATGGAAAACTGGCAAGGAGTAGAGATAGTTCAACAATTTCCGCAAGCAGAAAACAAAACCTTTTTATTAAAGAAATATGTGGAAGAATCCGCCGATTCGGCGGATTTTGAAATTTACGACCCGATTGGACAATCGCCGGGAATTTACCGTCTCTGTAAGGAAGAAATAAAAAAATGTTTAATAAAACTTCTTACTAAATTGTTGTTCAGGGAGGAGGAAGATGAAAGAGAGTTATTTAAAAAAAGAAGACCCTGAAACTTACCATCTTATTCGTGAGGAGACTTTACGCCAGACAAAAAATTTAGAACTAATTGCTTCAGAAAACTATGTCTCCGAAGCAGTGTTGGAAGCACAAGGGTCAGTTTTAACCAATAAATATGCGGAAGGTTATCCCGGGAAACGCTACTATGGTGGTTGTGAATACTATGATAAAATAGAAAATTTAGCTATTGAAAGATGTAAAAAACTTTTTGTCTGTGAACATGTTAATGTCCAACCACACTCAGGTACGCAGGCAAATATGGCAGTATATTTTGCCGTGCTTAATCCCGGGGATACAATTATGGGTATGCATTTAAGTCATGGGGGACATCTTTCCCACGGTCATCCGACAAGTTTCAGTGGTAAATATTTTAAACCCGTTCCCATTTCTGTTAGTCGGAAAACTGAACTTATTGATTACCGGGAAGCACGACATTTAGCTCTCAAACATAAACCGAAATTAGTTGTTGCTGGTTCATCTTCCTATTCGCGAGTAATTGATTGGGCAAAATTTCGTCAGATTTGTGACGAGGTTGGTGCCTATTTAATGGCCGATATTGCCCATTACGCTGGATTGATTGCTGCCGGTATTTACCCTTCATCAGTCCCTTACGCTGACTTTGTGACGACTACTACACATAAGACATTACGTGGTCCACGGGGTGGAATAATTATGTGTAAAAAAAAATACGCTCATCTTATTGACCGGATGATTTTCCCCGGGACACAAGGTGGACCTTTAATGCATGTAATTATGGCGAAAGCGGTTGCTTTAGGTGAAGCATTAAAACCGGAATTTGTTGAATATCAAAAACAAGTATTAAAAAATGCGCGTACTTTAGCCCAAGCATTGGAAGAGAAGGGTTACCGCATTGTTTCTGGAGGGACGGATTGCCATATGTTTTTATTAGATTTAAGAAAACAAAAAATTACTGGTTTAGAAGCAGAGCAAATTCTGGATAAAGCCGGGATCACCGTGAACAAAAATTCTATTCCTCATGATCCGGAAAAACCATTCATTACTTCAGGAATAAGAATTGGTACCCCTGCAGTTACCACACGGAAAATGAAAGAAAAAGAAATGCTCAAAATTGCTGAGTTTATCCATATAGCCCTTACTCACCGTAGGGATGAGAAATATTTAGCCAATCTAAAAAATAAAGTTTATGAATTTACTCGCCGCTTTCCACTTTATTGGGAAAGAATACGCTTGAAAAATGGTTAGACTTTATTTTGGAATATTTTTACTCACTTTTCTGGCAGTTTTTTTAAGTACACCTTTTTTTCGTCATTTAGCAAAAAAATTTAAAGTTCTTGATTATCCCCGTTCCCGTTCACGGAAAGTGCATACTCAACCTATCCCGCGCTGGGGTGGTTTGAGTATATATTTCGGTTTGCTTCTCAGTGTAATTATTCTTTACTTTTTCTCTGCTGACTTTAGGACTCTTCTTGAATACAAAGATAGTTTATATTCTGCGGGAAGATTGATACGTTACCTTGAATTAAGTAAACAGTTAACTGGTGTATTTATTGCCGCAAGTTTAATTGTTATCCTCGGGATGATTGACGATAAGAGAAATATTTCACCAATTGCAAAATTACTTACTCAGATAATTGCTGCTTATATTGCCATGGACTATGGTGTACGTATTCTTGGGCTGACTTTACTACAAATTTTTGGTGGCAAATTCTATTATCTACCTACTCTTTTAAGCCAGATAATTACAGTTGTCTGGTTGGTCGGTTTTATGAACACAATTAACCTAATTGATGGACTGGACGGTTTAGCTACTGGTCTGGTAGCAATTGCCGCGTTTACTTTTTTTATTATTTCGCTAATCCAGGGGGGAACAAAAATTGTTTTTCTTGCAAAACAGTTGAATTTAGCCGCCTTAATCTCTATCGGACTATGTGGTGCTTGTCTTGGTTTTCTTTATCATAATTTTTATCCGGCAAAAATATTTCTCGGTGATACCGGTTCAATGTTGCTTGGATTTCTTCTCGGGACAATTGCGGTGATTGGGACCCTAAAAACAACCGCAGTAATTGCCTTTTTTATTCCGATTTTAGTTATTGGTTTACCGGTTACGGATGTAATTTTTGCGATTATTCGTCGTTTCCTTAAAAGGCGTCCAATTTTTGAGGCGGATAAAGAACATTTCCATCATCGTCTTTTACGTTTGGGTTGGACCCAAAAAGAGATTGTCTTTCTGGTATATATTGTGACTTTAATTCTTTCTCAAGGGGCAATTCTATTAACTGTTTTTCGTGGGCAAAGATAAATTGTCAGATTTTTTGAAAAAATCACTGTAAGCACCGTTAATAATGGTATCACAGTAGCCGTTGTCCCACCACAGTATCGCCATTGTGGTGGGATTGTGATACCATAATCGGTATAATCACTACTTAAGATGAAAAAAATACTCTGTGTTTTTGGGACGAGACCGGAAGCAATAAAGATGGCACCGGTGATAAAACAGTTCACAGTTCACAGTTTACAGTTCACAGTTAAGGTATGTGTAACCGCACAACATCGGCAGATGCTTGACCAGGTATTAAACCTTTTTGGGATAAAATCTGATTACGACCTAAACATTATGACAGAAAAGCAGACCTTATACCAGATTACCGTTAATGCTTTAAAAAAGTTAGAAAGAGTTCTTCAACAAGAAAAACCGGATTTAGTTCTTGTCCACGGGGATACGACAACAACTTTTGTGGCTACTTTAGCCAGTTATTACCAGAAAATACCAGTCGGACATATTGAAGCCGGGCTTCGTTCATTAGACAAATTTAATCCTTATCCAGAAGAAGTGAACCGTTTACTTACCGATAATTTGTGTGATTTGCATTTTGCACCGACTTTAAATGCAAAAGAAAATTTGTTGAAAGAAAATATCTCTGAAGAACGAAATACAGACTACGGAATACGGAAGACGATTTTTGTCACCGGGAATACAGTAATTGACGCTTTATTTTTAGCCCTGAAGAAAAAACATCAATTTCGTAATCCAATTTTAAAAAAGTTATTTACTCAGTTACCAGTTGTCAGTCACCAGTCACGGATTATTTTGGTAACTGCCCATCGGCGAGAAAATTGGGATAAATCAGGGGTGGTTACCCCTTTAGAAAATATTTGTCGGGCATTAAAGAGAATTGTGCAAAAATACAAAAGAGGTAATCACCTCAATGTGCAAATTGTTTATCCGGTTCATCTTAATCCAAAGGTGAGAGAAACGGTTTATAAAATTCTTAGTTTTCGAGGTAATTACCTCGAGAGAGTTTATCTTCTACCACCTTTAGATTATCTTGACTTTATTAACCTGATGAAAAGAGCATACCTCGTTTTGACTGATTCCGGGGGACTGCAGGAAGAAGCACCAGCAATAGGTATACCAGTTCTTGTCTTACGGAAAGTTACCGAACGACCAGAAGGAGTGAAAGCAGGAACAGTAAAAGTTATTGGTGTAGAAGAAGAAAGAATCTTCAAAGAAACCATAAATCTATTAGAAAATAAAGATGCTTACCGGAAAATGTCAACTGCGGTTAATCCTTACGGTGATGGGAAAGCGGCAAAAAGAATTGTCCAAGCAATTCTCTATTATTTTGGGCTTTCCGGAAGAAAACCAACCGAATTTCATTTAGTTCCACCAAAATGAATAACCCACAGTGGCGAAAATTACAACAAAAAATTAAAAAAAATGAAGGCTTCTTAGTTACCGATGAAAGTAATTTATTTTATTTAACTGGATTCCAGCAAGAGGGCTATTGGGGACTGCTGACAAAAGATAAATTTTTTCTTCTTTTTCCACCGTTACTTTATCTCCAGGCAAAAGACCATTTCGCTAGCCAGCTGAAAGATACTTTTTTAATTCTTCTGAAAAATAAAGATTTATTTTTCCTTCTTGTAAGAATATTAAAAAAAGAAAAATTGAATTTACTCAGTTTTGAACCGAAACAAATGAATTTTAGTTTAGGAGAAAAGTTAAAAAAGGAAAGTAAAATAAAATTTTTTCTTCAGCGTAATCTGGTGACAAATTTGAGAGAAATCAAGGACGAGCGGGAAATTATTCTCCTTCGCAAGTCATGTCAGTTAGCCTTTCTTGGTTACCAGTATGCAAAAAAAGTTATTCATCCGGGGATGAGTGAACGAGAATTAGCACGGGAAATTGAGTATTATTTAAAGAAGAAAGGTGCAGAAAGGGTTGCTTTTGAAACGATTGTTGCTGGTGGAATAAACAGTTCCTATCCGCATCATTTAACTTCAAACTTTGTTTTCCAAGAAAATGATATGGTTTTACTTGATTTAGGGGTAACCTATCAGGGCTACTGTTCTGACTTGACAAGAATAATTTTTTTAGGTAAAATACCTAAAGTTATAAAGAAAGTATATAATACTGTTAAAAAAGCGCAAGAGAAGGTACTTGCCGGGATTAGACCCGGGAAAAGAGTGAGAGGAGTTTTTTCTTTCGCTTACCAGGTAATAGAAAAAGCAGGTTATGCAAAATATTTCTTACATAATCTCGGGCACGGTATTGGTATTGATATTCACGAAAAACCATTCATAAATTCAAAAAATAGGGAGATTTTTAAACCGGGGATGGTTTTTACCATTGAACCCGGTATTTATCTTCCACAAAAATTTGGGATAAGAATTGAGGATGTAGTCTTAGTAACTAAAAAAGGGTGTGAAATACTAACAAATGTGTAAAGTGTCAGGTGTAAGGTTTAATCTGCGTAATCCGTATAAAATCTGTGTAATCGGTGGTAAGAGATGATTACCACAGCAGATTTTTGTAATGGATTAAATATTCAAGTAGATAATGAGCCCTACCAGATTATTTGGTTCCAGCATCATAAGCCGGGTAAAGGGGGAGCGGTGATGCGAACAAAATTGAAAAATTTGTATACCGGGGCAATTATTGAACGGACATTTAAATCCGGTGAAAAATTTAAAGAGTTAGTTTTAGAGAAGAAGAAGAAGCAGTATCTTTACCATGATGGGCAAACCTACTATTTTATGGATTTAGAAACCTATGAACAGTTTTCTTTAGAGGAGAAAATTTTAGGTGAAAATAAAAAATTCTTAAAAGAAAATAGTGAAATTGAGGTTTTATATTTAGAAGAGAAAGTTATTGGGATTCAATTACCTTTGACTGTTGATTTGAAAATTGTGGCGACTGTGCCAGGAATACGCGGAGATACGGTCAGTAATGTTTTGAAACCAGCAACTTTAGAAACGGGTGTTGTGGTGCAAGTGCCCCTTTTTATTAAAGAAGGTGATGTGGTGAGAATCAATACTGAAACTGGTGAATATTTGGAACGAGTATAAAATAATGATTTCAGTGATTAGTAAATATGATTACGGTGATTAAAGGACTGGAATCACTGTAATCGCCATTGAAAAATCGCTGTAATCAATTCTTAAAAAATGGATTTAGAACAAGTAAAAAAATTTATTGAGTTGATTAAAGGTACCGACATTGAAGAACTTTACTGGGAGAAAGAAGGGACAAAAATTGCCTTCAAACGGGCAACTAGTGGTTCCCCCCAAGGAGGGGTTGCACCTTTAGAAATTACAGAGAAAGAAAATCCTCCTCCTTCTTCTGGAGAAAGGGAAGAGAAGAAAAAAAGGGTTCTTCCGATAAAATCGCCAATGGTTGGAACATTTTATCGTTCTTTGCCTGACCGTCCACCGTTAGTTATGGAAGATGACCATATTTCTGTGGGAGAAAAAGTTGCGGTAATTGAAGCAATGAAAATAATGAAAGATGTTGTCTCTAATGTAAATGGTAAAATTGTAAGAATTTTAGTTGATAATAGTAGTCCAGTAGAATATGGGCAGGACCTTTTTTTAGTTGAAGTTGAAGCTGTGGAAACAGAGAAATAGAATTAGACGAAAATGTTTGAAAAAATATTAGTGGCTAATCGTGGTGAAATTGCAATCAGAATAATTCGTGCTTGTCAGGAATTGGATATTCCGACGGTTGCTGTGCATTCCGATATTGACCGTGAGTGTCTTCATATCCGTTTGGCTGATGAATCAATATGTATTGGTCCAGCACCAGCGAATGAAAGTTATCTGAATATTCCCAGTATTATTTCTGCGGCTGAGATAACCGGTGCCGACGCAATTCATCCCGGATATGGTTTCTTAGCTGAAAATCCACAATTTGCTGAAGTTTGCGAATCAAGTGGGATTAAGTTCATTGGTCCACCAGCAGAAGTGCTCAGGAAAATGGGTGATAAACTGGAAGCACGGAAAATTATGAAGAAAGCCGGTGTACCGGTTATTCCCGGGACTGAAGAACCAGTTTCTTTAGAAGATGGACATCTTTTAAAAATTGCTAAAGAAATTGGTTATCCTTTGATGGTGAAAGCACGTGCTGGTGGTGGTGGGAAAGGGATGCGTTTAGTGCAAAATGAAGAGGCATTAAAGAATGCGATTGCTACAGCACAGGCGGAGGCGAAAGTGTCATTTTCCAATTCGGAAGTTTATTTAGAAAAATATATTGAAGAGCCCAGCCATATTGAATTTCAAATTTTAGCTGATGTGAAAGGTAATGTTGTTTATTTTCCCGAAAGAGATTGTTCAATCCAGCGCCGACATCAAAAATTAGTTGAAGAGAGTCCTTCTCCGCGGATAAATTCTAAGTTACGACATCGGATGGGTGAAGCAGCACGCCGTGCGGCAAAAAATGTTGATTATCTTACCACCGGAACAATAGAATTTGTTGTTGACCAGAAAGGCGATTTCTATTTTATTGAAATGAATACACGAGTGCAAGTTGAACATACAGTTACGGAGATGGTCAGTGGGATTGATTTGGTCAAAGAGCAAATTCGTTTAGCTGCCGGGGAAAAGTTAGACTACGATTCCGATGATATAAAAATTCAAGGACATGTAATTGAATGCCGGGTTAATGCTGAAGATTGGGAACGTGACTTTATCCCTTGTTCAGGTAAAGTGACAAATTTTATTCTTCCCGGTGGACCCGGAATACGAGTAGATACACATGTTTACTCAGGATACACCATTCCTCCATATTATGATAGTTTAATTGCTAAACTTATTGTTGAGGATGAAAATCGGGAAAAATGTATTCAGCGGATGCACCGTGCCTTAAGTGAATTTATTATTGAAGGTGTAAAAACGACAATTCCTTTCCATCAGAAAATAATGAAAAATGAACATTTTCTTGAAGGCGAAATTTATACCAATTTTATCCAGCGGTATATTCTTGGAGAGTAGAGGTAATCGCCTCGAGAGGTAATCACCTCGAATGGAGAAAAAAAATAAATCTTTACCCCATACCTCACATGGTGGAAGAAAATTATTGAGAGAATATTTCGCTCTTGAGGGAAAGGTGCGGGGTTTACTTAAAGAAAGTATAAAAGTTAAAGAAAAAACTCTTCAAGAGCAGAGTAAAATTATCGCTCAGATTGCTAAAAGAATAATCCAGTGTTATCAACAAGGGAAAAAAATTATTTTTTTTGGTAACGGTGGCTCAGCAGCCGATGCGCAACATCTGGCAACTGAACTTATTTCCCGTTTTCAAAAAGAACGTAAAAGTTTACCGGCAATTTCTTTGACTACCGATACCTCGGCACTTACCGCAATTGGTAACGATTATGGGTTTGAAAAAATTTTTTCGCGTCAAGTAGAAGGGATAGTGGGAAAGGGTGACCTAGTGATTGGTATTTCTACAAGTGGCAATTCGCTAAATGTTATTGAAGGAATAAAAGAGGCAAAGAGAAAAGGTGCCTACACAGTTGGTTTCTTAGGAGCAACCGGTGGTGAATTGAGAAATCTTGTTGATTTGGCTTTCTGTGTTCCTTCGCAAGTAACCGCACGGATACAGGAAACACATATTACTGTTGGGCATATAATCTGCCAGATTGTGGAAGAAGAATTGTCTTAAGAGGATTCTCTTAAAGGGAAATAAAAACAATGGTAAAACTGAAAAGAAAAGCTGAGAGAATTAGATATCCGGCATTATGTCAAATTGCGGTATCTTCTTATCCCTTGCCAATTTCCATCTTTATTCGTGACCTTAGTTTCAGCGGTTTAGGGTTAGAGTCAAGTAAACCTTTAAGGAAGGGTGAGATTGTTAATCTTTCTATCTTTTTACCTTTTTCAAGAAAATTTCTTACTTCCAAAGCAAAAGTAGTGCGCTGTGAAAAGGGTTTAGCGACCTATATTGTTGGCTTGAAATTTATTGGAATGAAATTAAAAGAAAAATTTCGTCTCTGGAAAGAGATGCACTGGCTACAACGCAATATTGAAGATTTAGTTTCTTCTTATTCTCATCTGGTGAGCCCGGAAACGGAAAGGTTAATGGACTTAATGGAAGAAGAAGTGGAAGCAATATATCGGGTTAAGGAGGGAGAAAGCTATCATCCGAGGGCAAAAAGAGTGAAATATCCAGTTGTGGTGCGGATTGGATTGGCTCATCTTCCTTTTCCGATTAGCGGTTTTCTTCAAGATATAAGTCTTACTGGGTTGGGTATGAGAACTAAATACTCGCTACCCCTCAATGAAGTAGTAAATTTGTCTTTCTTTTTACCGATTTCGCGTTCCTTTCTCAATGTCAAAGGAATTGTGGCTAGATGTGAAAAAACTGATGGAGAGTGGATTTGCGGATTGAAATTTACTAACCTGGATGAAGGAACTAAATTTATTATCTGGCGAGAGGTAGAAAAAATGGAGTTATGAGTAACACGAAAATAAAAAAGTTATCTGAGTTAAAAATAACTTTAGAGAAGTTGCGAAAGAAAAATAGAAGAATTGTTTTTACTAATGGGTGTTTTGATCTTTTACACTGCGGACATATTCAATATTTAAAAAAAGCGAAATTGCTCGGTGATATACTGATTGTCGGTTTAAATAGTGATGTTTCCGTAAGAAGACTTAAAGGGGAAGGGCGTCCCTTATTACTGGAAAAAGAACGAGCTGAAATTCTTTCGGCTTTAGAAGCAGTTGATTATGTGACCATTTTTTCTGAAGATACACCAGCGGATTTAATCTCGGAAGTCAAACCCGATATCTTAGTCAAAGGTGGCGATTACCATTTAGAAGATATTGTTGGGAAAAATTTTGTTCAATCTTACGGTGGAAAAGTAATTACCATACCCTTGGTAAAAGGAAAATCTACCACCGCACTAATAAAAAAAATAAAAAATATTCCTTTCTCTTAAGAATCGCATAATAGAGTGACAGAAGATTGAATAAACCGAATGATAGTGAATAGACCGAATAAATATTCGGATAATTCGCTATAATTCGTTTTTTATTTATTACTCTTTTTAACAAACCCCAATAATGCATAAAACCCGCGCAATAAAAGTTCAGGACTCCACTTGCTTGGATAAATTTTTTTTTAACTTCCGAATTTATCGTCTTTTAGATGCAAATTTTAACCGTGCTCGCGAAGGTTTAAGAATTGTAGAAGATACTTTTCGTTTTATTTTTCCGAACCAAAAAATTGCCCAAAAATTGAAAAAAATTAGGCTAAATTTAAGCAAAACTGCTCAGGATATATATCCCCAACTTATTCGAGCACGAAATGTGAAAAACGATTTTGGAAGAAGAATTGCAGAGAAGAAAAGAAAAAATCTAATGGATTTAGTTATGGCTAATTTTATACGTGTAGAAGAAGCAATCCGGGTAATGGAAGAATTTGGTAAACTAATCTCGCAAGAAGCAGGATATAAGTTCAAAAAACTACGGTTCCAAGTTTATCATTTAGAAAAAGAAATATTCTTAGCCCTTGAAAATAAAGATTGATTACAGCGATTAAAACAAACGATTATAGAGATGATAACCTACCACATGGTTCGGTATTCTCACCATCCTGAGTTAACCGAAAGGACAGATGGTCATTGCGAGGCGTAGCCATGATAATCTCGTAATGGATTGTTTCAGTCGTTTTACTTTTTCGCAATGATATATCACTATAATCGTCTTTCGTAATCACTGTAATCAATTCTTAGGATAAAAATGAAGTTATCAAACTGGCAAGTTTATGTCATTACTCCGGAGATAAGTATTCCTTCAATAAAAGAAAAAAAATTTGAGGTAATTACCTCTTATCTTAAGAAAATTGAAGAAGCAATCCTTGGTAGTGCGGATGTAGTACAGTTTCGGGCAGAAAATTTATCCGACCGTGATTATTATGAGATAGGTAAAAAATTATGCCAGTTGACCAGGAAATACAGTGTTCCGCTGATTGTGAATAATCGTTTAGACCTTGCTTTAGCCATTTCTGCCGACGGTCTCCATCTTGGCCAAGATGATTTACCAATAAGTGAAGTAAAAAAAATTGTTATCCGTTATCCGTTATCCGTTGGTCATTTTGTAATTGGTGTTTCCACGCACAGTTTAGCCCAGGCAGTTCAGGCAGAAAAAGACGGTGCTGACTATATCAGTATCGGGCCGATTTTTTCTACTCCGCTAAAACCGGAATATAAACCACTCGGACTGGGAATAATTGGAGAAATAAAAAAAAGAATAAAAATACCTTTTTTTGCCATTGGTGGAATAAATCAGGATAATCTTCAGGAAGTAATTTCTGCCGGTGCCGAACGAATTGCCGTCATCCGTGCGGTCTTCGGACAAAAGAATATTCGTCAGGGAACTAAAGAACTTAAAGAATTATTATCAAGTAGTATTCCGAATCAAGTTCGTCTATGAACAAGTTAGGCGAAAAATTGTTCCAATTGAGAGGATAGGGTTTAAATGACCATTATTGAAAAATGTATTCAACTTGAAATATCGGAAGAAGTAAAAAAGGTTGCTCAAGAAGAGAAACAGACGGTTGAGTTTATTGTTCAAGGGCTGATTGAGGGGACGATTGTGATTCCAAAAAACTCGTTCAACGTTCAACGTTCAATGTTAAGGGGATTGGGAAGGGATTGAGGACGAAGATTAATGCGAATATCGGGACTTCACCACAGAGAGTAAATCTTGAAGAGGAAAAAGAAAAACTTCTGGTAGCGATTAAATACGGTGCGGATGCAATAATGGACATTTCTGGTGGAAATTTGCGAGAAATACGGAAAATGTTTTAGAAAATTCTACCGTTCCCGTAGGGTTCACCCTGAAGGGACAGTAAATCAGTAGACACAAGGTGTTAAGGTTGTTACCGGAAATTTACTCTGGGGATAGTTGAGAAAAAGTAGGAGAGACGAAATAGAATGGCAAAATACAAATGTACGGTTTGTGGATACATTTATGACCCGGAGAAAGGTGACCCGGATTCGGGAGTAAATCCCGGAACAGCATTTGCAGATTTGCCTGAAGATTGGGTCTGTCCAGTCTGCGGTGCAGATAAATCCATATTTTCGGTAGACCGTGACCTATCGGGAAGTCACGAGTGAAGAATAATGAATGAGCCGAATGCCTGCACCTGTGAAGCCTGCACCGGTATCGCAGGCACAGGTGGAAGCGAATTTAGAATTCTAAATACGAGATTCTAAACTCTAAACAAATACAAATGACCAAAATTCAAAATTCAAAAAGGTGCATAGTGAGGAGTTTTGAACATTTGAAATTTGAATTTAGAGATTGTTTAGAATTTAGAAATTGGGATTTAGAATTTTGTTTTTCGTTGGATTCGCTATTATTCGTTATATTTGGCTCAATCGCGGTATGTATATCAAAAACTAATTCTCAAATTTGATTATTAACACAACAAGAAAGAAGGTAAAAATCAAATGGCTCAAGTTACTGATTATGTGATAGTGACTAAATCGGTGAAGAAAACTTTTTCTTCCGGTTTATGGAAGAAAAAATACACTTATGCTTTGCGTGGAGTTGACCTGGCAGTAAAAGAAGGAGAAATTTTTGGTCTTTTAGGACCGAATGGCGCTGGGAAGACCACATTACTGAATATTTTTTCCGGTCAACTCTTACCTGATGCGGGACAAGTGTGGGTTCTTGGTGAAGAGATAACTAAATATGCCAGTATAAAAATTAAGACACGGCTGAATATGTGTTCGGGTAATCCCAATTTTCCTTGGAGTTTAACTGTAGAAGAGAATTTAAAATTTTATGCTTTACTTTATGGCTTATGCACGAATGATTGTCGGAGAATGGTGCATAACTGTTTAGAAATGTTTGAATTAGAAGAATTTCGACAGACCAAATACGAACAACTTTCTACCGGGAATAAACAAAAACTGGCACTGGCGAAAGCATTCATCAATAAACCGGAAATCCTTTTCTTAGACGAGCCGACACTCGGTTTAGACCCGGATATTGCCAAAAAAATCCGAGAACTAATTTTGCAGATTCGTAATGAAAATAAAGTAACAATTGTTCTTACTACGCATTATATGAAAGAGGCGGAAGAACTGTGTGAACGGATTGGTTTTATTAAGGATGGAGAAATCAAGGCATTAGGGACAAAAGATGAACTTATGCAGATGACTAAAAGTACAAATCTGGAGGAAGCATTTCTTGAACTGGCAGAGTAAACCCCATACTTCCCCCTCAAGGAGGAGAAATTCTTCAAATATTTTATTTTCCACTGTATTTATTCCGGTCCCGAAGGGTAGGACATTATTTGCGGTGTGGGGTAAATTTTACGCTTTTACTTATCGTAATTTTATTTTTGCGAAAAGAAATTTTTTTGCTTTTATGGAGATACTTTTCTGGCCCGTAGTCGGACTACTTTCGGTAGGGATAATGGGCAATTTTCTTGAACTCAAAGAAAATACGCTTGCTTTTGTTTTAACCGGAGCGATTACTGCTGGTGTCTTACAGGTTACCCAGTTAGATGTTTCTTACAGTTTGCTTTATGATATATGGTCAAAAAGTATAAAACATACTTTTTTAGCACCGGTGAATCATTATGATTATATTCTCGGTTCGTGGATAGTCGGAATGATGCGTGGACTAATTGTTTTCATTTTACTTACCTTTTTTTCGCAAAAAGCGTTTGGTTTTATAATGCCTGTTTTTTTTGCTACACTTATTTTTCTCGGAGGAATATTCTTAAGTGCTTTAATCATTGGTATGTTGGTATGTTTACTGATAATGTTATACGGACAAAGAGTAGAAGTTACTGCTTGGTCATTGGCGACTTTACTAATGCTGATTTGTGGGATTTATTATCCGATAAATTTTTTACCTCAGCCCTTACCTTTGGTTGCCTCTTTGATACCGCTTACCTATTTTCTTGAATATTACCGTGCGTTTTATGGTTTCAGCCCTCTATTTTCTCATTCTTTGCTGACCGGGCTAATTTTAACGGTTGTTTATATATTTATCCTTTTCCGGTTCTTAAAAATGGCTTTTGCACGGGCACGGAGAACCGGAATTATTTTAAGGTTATCCGAATGATGATTCAGATACCGGATTTTCCTAAGTTTATTCCTCTTGCTTACGAATATAAAGAAGAAATAAAAACATCTTTAGAGAAATTGGAACCGGAAACCAGTGAATTATCGCTTGGTTTTTTATACGGTTATAGAGAAAGTTTTGCTTTTCAAATAACCAGAATTTTTGGAAACATTTGTATTTGCGGAACGATTCAAAATATTCCTTCATTCTTGCCACCTATCGGTAAGAATAAGATTTTGGAAACTATAGACACCTGTCTCCAATTCCTGAATGAAAAATATGGTGAAGGAAGAATCAATGCTCTACCGAAAAAGATTGTTGAACTTTTTCTTTCTTATCCGAAATATAAAGTTACTGCTGACCGGGATGACTATGATTATGTTTACAAAGTAAAAGATTTAGCCGAACTCTCTGGTAGAAAATATCAAGCGAAAAGGAATTTTGTAAACCAATTTAAAAAGAAATATAATTATGAATACAAAAAACTTAGTGGTGAACTTTTGTCCCAATGTTTGCAACTGCAGGAAGAATGGTGTAATCTCAAGAATTGTATGGCTGACGAATCCACTGCTCAGGAGAATAATTGTATCAAGGAACTACTGAGTAATTTTGCTCTACTTGGGCTGTTTGGTGCAGTCATCTTGGTTGACAATAAAATTCAAGCATTTACTGTTGCCGAAACTTTAAACAAAAATATGGCAGTTATTCATACGGAAAAAGCGAATACTGACTACCGCGGAATATATCAGACAATAAATAATCTTTTTTGCCAGGATGAACTAAAAAATTTTACTTTCGTTAACCGGGAACAGGATATCGGAGATCCGGGGTTAAGGAAAGCAAAACTTTCCTATCGTCCTTTTCGTTTAATTGAAAAACATAATTTGGAACTAAAAAATAAATTTTAATCAAGCTCTCCTATAATTTGCAGTTAATCAGGGAAAGAAATGAAAATAAAGGAGGTGAAAATGAATACTGGCAGATTTTACACTTTACCAAAATTACCTTACGGGTATAAGGACTTGGAACCTTACATTTCTGAACAACAACTGAAAATACATTATGAAAAACATCATCAAGCGTATGTCAATGGTGCAAATGACCTCTTGGGTAAAATTGACCAAGCAAGAAAAGAAAATACAGATTTAGATATGAGATCTATCCATAAGGCACTGTCTTTCAATATTGGTGGGCATCTACTTCATTCTTTATTCTGGAAAAATTTAGCCCCAGTGGGTAAAGGTGGTAGCAAACCAAGTGGCACTCTTGCTCAAGTTATTGAGGAAGAATTTGGTAATTTTGATAGATTTAAGAAAGAATTCAGCCAGACAGCACTCTCGGTTGAAGGTTCGGGTTGGACAGCACTTACTTTCTGTAAACAAACCGATAGACCAATAATTATGCAAATTGAAAAACATAATACCAATGTCTATCCGATGTTCAGAATTTTAATGGTCTTAGATGTTTTTGAGCATGCTTACTATCTTGATTACAAAAATGAACGGGTAAAATTTATTGACGCTTTCTGGAACATCGTCAACTGGGAGGAAGTAAATAACCGCCTTAAAGAGATATTGTAAAGAAAAACACTTGATTACACAGATAGTTTGATTTTAAGTCGGTGTAATCGTAATTAAGATTCTGTGTAATCAGGAAAATGAATATTTTAGGGCTTCGCAAAACTCAGCCCTAATCATTAGCCGGGAGCAACTTTTGCGATAGGCTAGAATATTTTAGAGGAGGTGGAACTATGGCAAAAAATGTAAAAGTTTACTCTACACCTACTTGTCCCTATTGTAAGATGCTGAAAAATTTCTTGCAAGAAAAAAATATTCCTTTTACCGATTATGATGTAAGTACCGACAGAAATGCACTTATTGAGATGAAACAGAAATCCGGACAACTTGCTGTGCCAGTAATTGATATTGATGGGAAAATAATCATCGGTTTTGACAAAGAAGTAATCTTTAAGGAGTTAGGACTATGAAGTTGTATGACCTGATTATTATTGGAGCAGGACCAGCAGGGATTACTGCAACTATCTACGCCGCAAGGAAAAAAATGGATTTCCCCGTGATTAGCAAAGATATCGGTGGACAAGCGGCATTAAGTAGTGATATACAAAATTATACGGGTTACCAGTTTATTACCGGTCCGGAACTAGCACAAAAGTTCAGGGAACATCTTGAACAGTTTAAAATTGAACTCAAAGAAGGTGAAAAAGTAACCTTAGTAAAAAAAGAAGGCGAAATTATTGAAGTTAAGACCGATAAAGGAAAATATGAAACAAAAACGGTAGTCATTGCTTCGGGTAGAGTGCCACGAAAATTAGGTGTAAAAGGCGAAGATGAATTCAAAAATCGTGGAGTGACTTACTGTGCCACTTGTGATGCACCGTTGTTTGCGGATATGGATGTTGCGGTAATTGGTGGAGGTAATGCGGCATTAGATGCTGTTCTCCAGTTAATCAAAATTGCGAAAAAGATATATCTTCTGGATATTGCTTCTTCTTTACGTGCTGACCCGATAATGGTAGAGAAAGCAAAACAAAGTGAAAAAGTAACAATCTACAACAATACAAAAGTCAAAGAGATTTACGGTACTAATTTTGTGCAGGGAATAAAAATTGAACGCGAAGGAAAGACAGAAAATTTACCGGTAGAAGGTGTCTTTGTAGAGATAGGTTCGGTTCCGGCTTCGGAATTTATCCAAGAAGTGCAAAAAAACGAAATCGGTGAAATAATGGTTAACTGTAAATGTGAGACGAATATCTCGGGTATTTATGCTGCTGGTGATGTAACCAATGTTCCAGCGAAACAAATTATTGTTGCCTGTGGTGAAGGTGCAAAAGCTGTCCTCTCCGCATTTGATTACTTAAGTAAAAAGAAATAAAATAAATACAAAAAGGGAAGGGTAAGAAACATGGTTAAAATGCAGAAATTGTGGGAGGAGAAATTGACGGAGAGTAAAGGTCTGCCGAAAGTGGAGAAAATTACTCTGAAAATGGTGGGTAGATGGGGAGCAAAACTTGGGGATACGGTAGCGATTCCAGCACCAAAAGAAGTGGATGAAATAATGAAAAAAGTTCCCGAAGGTAAACTGACTACAATTAACGAAATTCGTTGTGCACTTGCGAAAAAACATAAAGCGACGATAGGTTGTCCGATAACTACGGGTATTTTTGCCTGGATTGCGGCGAATGCGGCTGAGGAATTAGCAAGGGAAGGGAAGAAAAATGTTACTCCTTACTGGCGGACATTAAAAACTGGTGGTGTAATCAATGAAAAATATCCAGGAGGTGTAAAGAGACAAAAGAAACTTTTAGAGAAGGAAGGACATAAAGTAACCCAGAAAGGGAATAAATGCATTGTTGTAGATTTTGAAAAATATTTAGTAAAATTGTAAGTTTAAGCGAATAGAACGAATGATGTATTTGAATTCCTTTCATTCGGCTAATTCGTCAAAATAAGGTGTACAAAAATGACGCTTATTGAAAAATGTCGTAGAGGAGAGATATCGGAAGAAATAGAGAAAGTTGCTGAGGAAGAAAAACAATCGGTAGAATTTATTCTGCAAGGGCTGATTGAAGGGACGATTGTTATACCGAAAAACTCGTTCACCGTTTACCGTTTACCGTTCACCGTTAAGGGAATAGGGAAAGGACTGCGGACGAAAATTAATGCAAATATCGGGACTTCACCACAGCGAGTAAATCTGGAAGAGGAAAAAGAAAAACTTCTTACCGCAATTAAATACGGTGCGGATACAGTGATGGATCTTTCTACGGGTGGTAATTTACGAGAAATAAGGAAAATGGTTTTAGAAAATTCAACTGTTCCTGTAGGGACGGTTCCTATATATCAGGTTGCTTGTGAGACGGCAATGAAAAATAAACCAATTTCCGAGATGGATCCGGAAGATTTATTCCAAGTAATTGAGGAACAAGCAAAAGAAGGGGTTGACTTTATGACTGTCCATTGCGGGTTAACCCGAGAAGCGTTAGAAATTTTGAAAAAGAGTAAACGGGTTGCTGGGATTGTCAGTCGTGGTGGTGCATTTTTAGCCCAATGGATGAATACAAATAAAAAAGAAAATCCACTTTATGAAAATTTTGACCGTCTTTTAGAAATTGCTTACGAGTATGATATAACTTTAAGTTTAGGTGATGGACTTCGTCCGGGAGCGATTGCCGATGCTACGGATACGGGACAGATTGCTGAATTATCTGTGCTTGGCGAATTAGTGAAAAGAGCAAGGAAAAAGAAAGTGCAAGTAATTGTTGAAGGTCCGGGGCATATACCTTTAGACCAGATTGAAACCAATATCGTTTTGGCAAAAAGGTTAACCTACGATGCTCCTTTATATGTGCTTGGACCGTTGGTTACGGATATTGCTCCGGGTTATGACCATATTGTTGGTGCGATTGGTGGTGCGGTAGCCGGAATGTACGGTGCAGATTTTCTCTGTTATGTTACTCCGGGTGAACATTTGCGTTTACCGACAGTAGAAGATGTGCAGGAAGGAGTGATTGCTTCGCGGATTGCCGCGCATTCCGCAGATATTGTGAAAGGTGTAAAAGGTGCAAAAGAATGGGATGAAAAATTTTCGCATCTCCGTAAAGAACTTGATTGGCAAGGACAGGAAAAGTTGACCCTGGATAAAGATAAATTTCGTATTTTGCATCCGGGTAAATTGAATAATGCGAAAGTTTGCACGATGTGTGGCAGATATTGTGCCTTGAAAATATCTGGTGAAATTGGAATCTAAATGGTCATACAAAAATGGTAAGCAATTTTTTCCTCGGGAACTCTCCCTTCACTCTATAATTTATTTCCAAGAGACAAGAGGCAGAAATAAATTCAAAGAGGTGATCACCTCAAGTCGTTCGAAAAACGGTTCGCACGTCATAAAGGGATAAAAAATTGAAAATAAAAGTTCGGGTGCCGGCAACGACAGCAAATTTAGGTCCAGGTTTTGATTGTTTAGGTTTGGCGTTAAAACTGTATAATACAGTGGAGTTGAAAGTTTCCGCCAGAGGCGGATCCACCTTGGGTGGAGAAAGTTTAAAGTTTAAAGTTGGAAGACCAAAATTAACAATTGAAATTGAGGGCGTAGGTAAAAATAGTTTACCCAAAAATGAAGAAAATATTGTTTACAAAGCGGTAAGAAAGGTCTTTGATTTATCAAACTTTAAACCATACACTTTACACCTTAAACTTGTTAATGAAATTCCGTTAGCACGGGGGTTAGGTTCCTCAGCAGCAGCAAGAATCGGCGGATTAGTTGCCGCAAATAAAATTTCTGGGAACAGATTAACTACTCAGGAAATCTTAAATATTGCTACCCAATTGGAAGGGCATCCCGATAATGTGGTGCCAGCATTTTTTGGTGGATTGTGTGTCTCGGTACCCTACACCAGGTATGCACCAGAGCGGTGCATACCCAGAACGGTGCAGGGTGAACTTGATAAAAGAGAAATAAATTATGTAAAATTAGAGTTTCCTAAAGATTTAAATGTAGTAGTTTGTATCCCGGAATTAACTATTTCTACGGAAAAGGCGAGAAAAATTTTACCTCAACGAGTCCCTTTAGGAGATGCAGTATTTAATTTGTCACGGGTTGCTCTACTTATTTCCGCATTAAAAGAAGAACGGTATGATTTACTTAAATTAGCAATGGGGGATAGATTACATCAACCTTATCGGAAAAAATTGATTCCTGGTTTTGATAAAATTTTAGGTAATGCTTACTCTGCTGGTGCTTTCGGTGTGGCTTTAAGTGGTTCAGGTTCAAGTATTTTAGCAATTAGCAGTAAGCAGTTAGCGGTAAGTAAAAAAATTGGTCAAGCGATGGTAGAGACATTTCGTCAGCAAGGGATTAAAAGTAGATATTTAATTTTAGATGTAGAAAAAGAAGGGATAAAGGTAACTTAACTAAAAATTTGTTATTAGCAAATAGTCGTTAGTCATTGGCTGACCTGCCCCGCACCAAATTTGGTGCGGGGTGAAGCTGAAGGCAAAGAGTAAGAGGTAATCATCTTAAAATGGCACTGATAGTAATGAAATTTGGTGGAACGAGTGTTGCTGGTGCGGAAAGAATTAAACTTGTTGCTGAACGAATAATTAGGACAAAGAAGGAAGGTAACCAAGTAGTGGTGGTCGTCTCTGCACCCGGGGATACTACAGATAATTTAATTAGTTTAGCGAAACAGGTTACGGATAATCCTGACCCACGAGAATTGGATTTACTCCTTTCCACGGGAGAGCAGGTTTCCATTGCTTTGGTTTCTATGGCAATTAAAGCCCGTGGATATGAGGCGATATCTCTTACTGGTCCTCAGGCAGGAATTTATGCGGATACTTTCTATACGCGGGCACGGATTACGGAGATTAAACCGAAAAAAATTTTAGAAGAATTAAAAAAAGGAAAAATTGTCATTGTTGCTGGTTTCCAAGGGCTTAATCCATATGAAGATATTACTACCTTAGGACGGGGTGGGTCAGATTTGACTGCAGTTGCTTTAGCCGCTGTTTTGAAAGCAAAATCCTGCCAGATTTTTACTGATGTGGAGGGAGTTTACACCGCTGATCCACGACTTGTTCCTCAGGCAAAAAAATTAAATTTCATTTCCTATGATGAAATGTTAGAATTAGCTGGTAGTGGGGCATGGGTTCTACAAGCACGGGCAGTAGAAGTAGCAAAAAAATTTAAAGTACCACTTGAGGTAAGGTCTACATTTTCTCAAAGTCAGGGGACAATAGTAAAAGGAGGAGAAGAAGGAATGCAATTAGAAGGTGTATTTGTTTCCGGTGTGACTTATGATAAAAATCAAGTAAAATTATCTATTACCGATGTTCCTGACCGTCCGGGGATAGCAGCGAAAATATTTGGTGCTTTAGCCAAGGAAAATATCAATGTAGACATGATTATTCAGTCAGCGGCACGAGGTAAAAATAACGATATTTCCTTTACGGTTAGTCGTGATGATTTTAGGGAAAGTTTACCGATATTGAAAAAAGTAAAAAATGAACTTAAAGCAACTGATGTAATCTATGATGATAAAGTAGCGAAGGTTTCCGTTATTGGCGTCGGTATGCGTACCCATCCCGGTGTAGCTGCAAAAATGTTTCATGCTTTAGCCCAGGGAAATATTAATATTGAGATGATTTCTACTTCAGAAATAAAAATATCTTGTGTAATTAAAGAAAAGGAAATAAAGAAAGCAGTAAGAGTTTTGCATTCTGCATTTGGTTTAGGGAAAAGATGAGAATTCACGAATTGACATGAATAAGGTCACGGATGAACCCCGTTAGAAATTTCCAGAGCAATATACTTATGAGAAATCCCGCTGGGAAAAAATCAGAATAGTTCTAAGATTTCTAACGGGGTGAACGCGAATAAAAAAATATCCATTCGTGGACATTCATTTAGTTAATTCGTGTTTATTCGTGTAGAAAAAAAATGGAAAAAATTAAACTTTATGATACAACCTTGCGTGACGGTGCACAAAGAGAAGGGATTTCCTTCTCTTTAGAGGATAAACTGAAGATTGCCCAGGTTCTTGATGATTTGGGGATTGATTACTTGGAAGGCGGTTGGCCGGGTTCAAATCCGAAAGATGAATTATTTTTCAAAAAAGTGCGCTCACTAAAATTTAAAAATCTGCGAGTTGTTGCTTTTGCTTCTACTCGGTATAAAGATAAAAGTTGTGAAAATGACCCTAATCTATTGGCTCTTCTTTGTACTCGCACGAAAACTGTCTGCATCTTTGGAAAGTCTTGGGATATGCAAGTTGTCCATGCTTTGAAAACAAAACTTGAAGAAAACTTGAAGATGATTTCTGAATCAGTAAAATTTTTGAAAGCGAAAGGGAAAGAAGTAATTTATGATGCTGAACATTTTTTTGATGGTTACTTGGCTAATTCGGAATATGCTTTGAAAACACTGGAAGCGGCTGCGGAAGCAGGTGCGGATAATCTTACCTTATGTGATACGAATGGTGGAATGTTACCCTATCAAATAAGTGAGATTGTGCGGGTAGTAAGAAAAAATTTCTCGCTCCCTTTAGGGATTCATTGCCATAATGATAGCGGTTGTGCGGTAGCTAATAGTTTAGAAGCAGTGAGACAAGGTTCTACTCTAGTGCAAGGAACAATCAACGGTTATGGTGAACGCTGTGGTAATGCTGACCTTTGTCAAATTATTCCTAATTTAGAATTAAAACTTGGTCTCCAAAGTTTGCCGAAAGGCAAATTGCTTTCTTTAACGGAAATTTCGCGCTATGTCTCAGAAACCGCCAATGTCGTTCCGGATGACCATCAACCTTATGTAGGTTATTCCGCATTCGCCCATAAAGCAGGTATACACGTTTCGGCAGTAACTCAGTATCCAAAAACTTATGAACATATTGACCCACGGATTGTCGGTAATGAAAGACGAATCTTGATTTCCGAGTTAGCCGGGAAAAGAGCAATTCTTTCCAAAGCAAAAGAATTAAAGATTGATTTTGAGAAAGATATTCCGCAAACGAAAAAAATACTTTCTTTAGTAAAAAAGATGGAAGCAGAAGGTTACCAGTTTGAAGGTGCAGAAGGTTCGTTTGAACTTCTGCTTCAGAAAACAATCGGACGCTATCATCCTTCTTTTGAATTGAAAGGTTTTCGGGTAATTGTGGAGAAAGATTATTTGGGACGGATACATTCGGAAGCAACAATCAAAGTTAAAGTTGAAGGCGAAGAAGAACATACCGCTGCAGAAGGTGACGGTCCGGTGAATGCTTTAGATAACGCTTTGCGGAAAGCATTAGAAAAATTTTATCCCGAATTAAAAGAAGTAAGTTTAACCGATTTCAAAGTGCGCGTAATCAATGCCTCGGCAGGGACAGCGGCGAAAGTGCGTGTTTTAATTGAGTCCCGTGATAAAAAGAGAGAATGGTCAACTCTTGGTGTTTCGGAAAATATTATTGAAGCAAGTTGGCAAGCGTTGGTTGATGCGATTGAATATAAATTGCTAAAAAGCAAATGAGTAAAAAGATTGCTACGGATAAAGACCCAGATTATCGCGGATAAAATCAGTGGTAATCCGGCCGTTAATCTGTGGTAATCTGTGTTTTTCCGGAGGAAAAAAAATGCGCAGTGAAGTAGTGAAAAAAGGTATTGAACGAGCACCCAATCGAGCCTTGTTTTATGCAACTGGCATTACACCACAGGATTTAAAACTTAAACCTTTAATTGGTATTGCTTCCAGTTACAGTGATTTGGTCCCCGGACATATACATATGCGTGAACTGGAACGCTGGATTGAACGCGGTGTTGCTAGCGCTGGAGGTATACCTTTCATTTTTGGTGTGCCGGCAATTTGTGATGGTATTGCTATGGGACATTTAGGGATGCGTTATTCCTTACCCTTAAGAGAATTGATTGCCGATACAACTGAGTCTGTAGCCAATGCTCACGGTTTAGACGGTTTGGTCCTCTTGACTAATTGTGATAAGATTACCCCGGGTATGTTAATGGCTTCCGGGAGATTAAACTTACCATCAATTGTGGTTACTGCTGGTCCAATGCTTACTGGTCTATACAAAGGTAAACGGCGTTCTTTAGTAAGAGATACTTTTGAAGCGGTAGGACTTTTTCAAGCCGGGAAAATTTCCGTACAGGAATTGGAGGACTTAGAACTTGCCACTTGTCCGGGTCCGGGTTCTTGTCAAGGATTATATACCGCAAATACAATGGCTTGTTTAACCGAAGTTTTAGGGATGAGTTTAACTGGTTGTGCGACTGCTTTAGCTATCTCAGCAAAAAAAAGCCGTATTGCCTATGAGTCGGGAATAAAAATTGTGGAACTAATCCAAAAAAATCTTACCCCGCGAAGAATAATGAATGAAAATGCTTTTCGTAACGCAATTACCCTGGATATGGCCCTTGGTGGTTCAACAAATACAGTTCTTCATCTGCCAGCAATTGCTTTAGAAGTAGGGATAAAATTAGATTTAAAACTTTTTGATGAGATTTCTCGTCGGACACCACATATTGTTTCTTTAGAGCCAGCGGGAGACCAATATATGGAGGACTTAGAGAATGCCGGTGGTATCCCGGCAGTATTATCAGTGCTTAAGTCAAAACTTTATCCGCATCCGACAGTAAATGGTAGGAATATCTTAGAAATTGCGGAAAAAGGTAAGGTGGAAAATAAAGAAGTAATCCGGGATTTACACCATCCTTATCATAAGGAAGGAGGGATTGCTATTCTTTGTGGTAACCTTGCCCCGGAGGGTGCAGTAGTAAAACAGTCCGCAGTGAAAGAAAAAATGTTAAAATTTATTGGTCCGGCGCGCGTGTTTAATTCGGAAGAAGAAGCGATGTCAGCAATTTTAGGAAAGAAGATTAAAAAAGGTGATTGTATCGTTATTCGTTACGAGGGGCCGAAAGGGGGACCGGGGATGAGAGAAATGCTTGCACCAACTGCTGCAATTGTCGGTATGAGTTTAGCTGATTCGGTTGCTTTGCTTACTGATGGGCGTTTTTCTGGTGGCACAAGAGGACCTTGTATTGGTCATATCAGTCCGGAGGCAGCGGAAGGGAAAGAAACCGAACCAACCGGAACTTTAGCCGTGATTGAAGATGGAGATATTGTTCAAATTGATATTTCTCGCCGGCAGTTAAATGTAAAACTTACTGACCAAGAAATTAAAATCCGGAAGGCAAAATGGCGTCCTCCGGAATTAAAAGTAAGAAAAGGCTACTTAGCCCGCTACGCAAAAATGGTTAGTTCAACAAGTAGTGGTGCGGTGCTTAAATAAACTGGTCTGGAGGAACTTTTATGGAGAAAAGTGGAGCAGAAATTTTTATTGAATGTTTAATTCGGGAAAATGTGAAAGTACTTTTCGGTATTCCGGGTGGTGCAGTATTACCAATATTTGATAAACTTTATGATGCACCGATAAAATTTATTCTTACCCGTCACGAACAAGGAGCAATACATATGGCTGATGGGTATGCTCGGGCAACCGGTAAGGTGGGTGTTTGTATTGCTACTTCTGGTCCTGGAGCAGCGAACCTTACTACTGGTTTAGCAACCGCACATATGGATTCAATTCCTCTTGTGGCTTTCACCGGACAGGTAGCTACACACTTAATTGGTAACGATGCTTTTCAAGAAACCGATGCGATTGGGATCACCCGACCAGTAACTAAACATAATTTTTTAGTTAAAGAGGTAAAAGAATTTGCCCGCACAATCCGCGAAGCATTTTATATTGCCCGCACTGGTCGTCCAGGACCAGTGTTGGTAGATATTCCAGTAGATGTTCAAAGGGCAGTTACTGAGTTTATCTGGCCAGAAAAAGTGGAAATTCGTTCTTATAAGCCAGTGTATCAGGGGCATCCGAAACAAATTGAGAAAGCTGCCGAAGCAATTACTCTTGCGGAAAGACCGATCCTTTATATTGGTGGTGGTGTGGTTGCCTCTGGTGCTTATGATGAGTTGCGCAAAATGGCTGAAAAAGCGGATATACCGGTAACGACAACTTTAATGGCCATTGGTGCTTTTCCAGCAAATCATCGTCTATCTATTGGTATGCTTGGTATGCACGGTACTTATCAAGCGAACCACGCAATGCAAAATGCGGACTTAATTATTGCGCTTGGTGCAAGGTTTGACGACCGGTGCACGGGAAAGTTAGCCGCTTTTGCTCCCAGGGCAAAAAATATTATTCATATTGATATTGACCCAACCTCAATTTCCAAGAATGTGCCTGCAAATATACCGGTTGTTGGTGATGCAAAAAATGTGCTTACTGAATTATTAAAAATTATTAAACCAAAAAAACACACTGCTTGGCTAAAACAGATCAAAGAATGGGAGAAGAAAAATCCTTTGAGTTATCCGGAAGATAATAAACTTTATCCGCAGTATGTTGTGGAGAAAATTTGTGAAGTAACTCGTGGGGAGGCAATTGTTACTACCGAAGTAGGACAAAACCAAATGTGGGCAGCACAGTATTATAAACCAAAGAAACCGCGTCATTTTCTTACTTCGGGTGGTTTAGGAACGATGGGTTATGGTTTTCCGGCAGCGATTGGGGCAAAAGTTGCTTTTCCTAATGAAACCGTGATTGATATCGCTGGTGATGGTTCATTCCAGATGAATATTCAGGAATTAGCCACGGCAGTAGTGAATAAGGTTAATGTGATTGTGGCGATTTTAAATAATTCGTGCTTAGGGATGGTCAGCCAATGGCAAAGATTATTCTACAAACGACGCTATTCTGGAGTGCAACTTTATACACAACCATCTGAACCTCTCGCTTGTCCGGTTCCTGATTTCGTAAAAGTTGCGGAAGCATACGGTGCGCTTGGTCTGCGGGTAATAAAAAAAGAAGAAGCTCTGTCTATTTTAGAAAAGGCGCTTAAAGTAAAAGATAAACCGGTAGTGATTGATTTTGTAGTTGAACCGGAGGCGAATGTATTCCCGATGGTGCCGGCAGGTGCTGCTTTAGATGAAATTATTACCAGTTTAGCATAGGGAGGGGAAAAATGGTTAAATTTATCCTTCGTAGTTTACGGCTAAAGTTGATTCTTGGGATTACGCTGATTCTTGCTCTCTGTGTTTTTATCTGGCAGTATCTTGAATCACAAGCATTTAAACAAACAATTTATCAAAATTTGATTAACAGTTGTGAGGGTATGGTTGAGGTAATCGGTAGAGTTTGGGAAGAACGAATGGTTACGCATAAAATTCCGGAAGCGAAAAAGGAAATTGAAATAATCGGGAAAACTGAACGAGTAAAACTGATTTATTTTGTCAACCAACAAGGTAAAGTGCGTTTTTCTTCTGATACGAAACTTATTGGTAAAATTTACGCTCAAGAAGAAATCCGTGAAGTTGAGGAAACAAATAAACCCTATTTCAAACTTTTAGAAAATAAAAAAAATACATTTGTTTCTTTAACTCCAATAAAAAATAAACCCGAATGTCAGCGTTGTCATGGGAAAGAGCAAACCGTTGGTTATATAGGTTTAGATTTAGATGTAAAGAAGGAGATAAACTTTTACTCTCAAACTTATCAGGCGCGATTAAAAAGGATTCTTTTGCTTAGTCCGATTTTTTATCTTTTACTTATTCTTGCGCTTATTCTTTTTTTCCAGGTCAATATTCACCGACCTTTAGAAATTATTCGTAATGGATTAAATAAAGTTAAAGAAGGAATATTTGGTGAAAAAATTGTAACCAAGTCAATTGATGAAATTGGTGAATTAGCCAATTCTTTCAATTTGATGACGGCAACTTTACAAAAAACAAGTGAAGAACTTATCCGTTCAGCAAAAATGTCCACTTTAGGACATTTAGCGGTGGGGATAAGTGAGGAACTACAGAAACCGTTAAATTCAATTCAAACGAATGTTAATCTCCTCAAGAAAAGATTAGGGGAAGGAGGACCGGACTTAGAAACATCATTTACGAATATTGAAAAGAATTTTCGTCTTGCTCAACGCACGATTACTAATCTGGTCCAATTCGCTGGTCCGGCTGAACTACAACTTAAACCGACGAATCTTAATCTTTCTCTTGAGGAGGTGATTCTTCAAGCAGAGAAAGAAAATTTATTTAAAAAGATAAAAATTAATAAAAAGTTAGCATCTCAGTTACCAATTCTGGAACTTGACCAGGGACGAATTAAACAAGTATTTTATAATCTCATTCTTAATGCTTGTGAAGCAATGTCTGAAGGTGGTGAATTGACATTGAGTACTGCAGTCAAGGGTAAGATTTTGGAGGTTGAAATCAGTGACACGGGTAAAGGGATAGCGGGAGATAAAATTCATGACATTTTTAATCCTTTTTTCACTACTAAAGCTAAAGGCTTGGGTTTAGGTTTGATGATTGTTAAGGAACACCTTGACAAACACAAAGCAAAAATTGAAGTTGATTCTTTCGCTGGAGAAGGTACGAGAATTAGAATTGAATTTCCTGTTCAATAAAAATAACGAAAAGGGAGGAAAAAATTTAAAATGATGCGGAGAACAATTTCTGTATTAGTTGAAAATAAACCTGGTGTTCTGGCACGGACTTCAGGTTTATTTAGTGCCCGTGGATTCAATATTGATTCCTTATCTGTTGGTGAAACCGAAGACCCAAGCGTTTCGCGGATGACGATTGTTGTCCGTGGTGATGAAAGAATCTTAGAACAGGTAGAAAAACAACTGAACAAACTTATCGATGTAATTAAAGTAAGTGAGTATAGTCAAGTGGAACATTTAGAACGCGACTTAGCCTTAGTGAAAGTAAAAGCGGATGAGTCTAACCGTTCAGAAATCTTACAGATTGTGGATATTTTCCGGGCAAAAATTGTTGATGTTTCACCGGATTCAGTAATTATTGAAATTACCGGTGACGAAGAGAAAATCCAGGCACTCTTAAATATGGTGCGTCCCTTTGGAATAAAAGAAATGGTCCGAACCGGTATTGTGGCAATGGCACGAGGAAAATAATTACTCTGCAAAATCGCAAAAACCGCAAAAAGTGTCAAAGACTCTCGTTAATTCTTAACATAATTCTTGTAGTTCACCCTACTTAGCTCAATGCCTTCGGCACTTTGCGAAGCCAGAAAATTTTTTAGGTGACAAAAAATGAAAAAATATAATGTGCCTGAGATAGCGGAAGGTGTATTTTTTGTCGGGATAAAGGACTGGAACCGCCGAATTTTTGATGCTTTGATTCCCCTTCCCCAGGGGACATCGTACAATGCTTACTTGGTAAAAGGTAAAGAAAAAACTGCCCTTATTGATACAGTCAATGTAGGATTTGAAAAAGAATTAGTGAAGAAGATTGAACAGGTGATAAGTTTAACTGATTTAGACTACTTGGTGATGAACCATGCCGAACCTGACCATGCGGGTGCAATTCCTTACATAATGCAAACGAGTGAAGTCGTGCTTCTTACGAGCGAGAAAGGTGAAAAGATGGCACAAATTTACTATCAGGTGCCCAAAGAAAGAATAAAAATAGTTAGAGATGGTGATATTCTTGAACTTGGTGTAAAACTCTGAGATTTATTGATGCTCCTTTCCTTCATTGGCCGGAAACTATGTTCACCTATCTTGTAGAGAAGAAAATTCTCTTTCCCTGTGATTTCTTTGGTGCACATACTGCTTTGGGACTTTACGCTGACGAAGTTGAAGAAATAATTCCTTTGGCAAAAAGATATTTTGGAGAAATAATGATGCCTTTTAGAAGTATGGGTAAGAAAGCCTTGGAGAAAATAAAAGAGTTGAAGATGGAAATTATTGCTCCGAGTCACGGTCCGATTTATAAAAATCTGGAAAGAATTCTTGAAGTTTACCGTAAATGGACTACTGGTGAGACAAAAGAAAAAGCAATTGTTCTCTATGTAACTATGTGGAACTATACCGAAACGATGATAAAGACAATAATAGAAACGTTGCTCTCGGAACATATAGAGGTAAGTTTATACAATCTTATCAATGCAGATATAGGGAGGATAGCTGAAGACTTGGTTGATTCGCGGGCAATTGTTCTTGGGACGCCAGCGGTATTGGGAGGAATGCATCCGCTAGCTATCTATCCATTACATTTGATCAGAGTATTGCGTCCACCATTGAAATATAGTGCAGTTCTTAGTTCTTACGGTTGGGGTGGTGGAGCGATCCGCCAAGTACTGGAGATTCTCAGCCCAATGAAAATTGAAATAATTGGGACATTGGAGATAAATGGTCCACCGACGTCTGATGATGAACAAAAAATAGTGGAGATAGGTAAACAACTTTCTAATAAAATAAAATTGAGTCCTTCTCAGGGCTCTTAACCAAAAAGGAGGAGAGAAAAGATGCCGAAAATGTATTACGATCGTGATGCAGACTTAGGATTATTGAAGGGTAAAAAAATTGCGATTATAGGTTATGGTGCACAGGGGCATGCACAGGCACGAAATTTGCGTGATTCTGGTGTTGAAATTTTGATTGCTGAATTACCCGGGACAGCAAATTATGAGAAAGCAGTTACTGATAAGTGGAAACCACTTTCTGCTGCCGAAGCAACACTTAAGGCGGATTGGATACAAGTTCTTGTACCGGATGTAATTCAAGGTGAAGTGTGGGAAAAAGAAATTAAACCAAATTTCAAAAAGGGTGCAGTGTTAGGTTTTTCGCATGGGTTTAATATCCGCTATAAACAAATTGTCCCGCCAAAAGAATGTGATGTAGTAATGGTTGCTCCAAAAGGTCCGGGAAGTTTAGTCAGACGAATGTACACTGAAGGCAAAGGTGTGCCAAGTTTAATTGCGGTAGAGCAGAATTATTCCGGTAAAGCGAAAGAACTGGCACTTGCTTATGCTAAAGGTATTGGGGCGACCCGTGCGGGTGTAATTGAAACAAGTTTTGCTGAAGAAACCGAAACCGATCTTTTTGGTGAACAGTGTGTTCTTTGTGGCGGTTTAGTGGAATTGATTAAATCCGGTTTTGAAACTTTAGTTGAAGCGGGTTATCAACCGGAGATTGCCTATTTTGAATGTTTGCATGAAATGAAGTTGATTATTGACTTAATTTACGAAGGTGGAATTATGAATATGAATTATGCAATTTCCGATACTGCTGAATACGGTGAGTATACACGCGGACTAAGAATTATCACTGCAGAAACAAAAAAAGAGATGAAAAAAATACTTGAGGAAGTTATTTCCGGTGAATTTGCGCGGGAATGGCTTTTAGAAAATAGAGTTGCTCGTCCGGTCTTCAATTCAGCAAGGAATAAAATGAGTAATCATCTAATTGAGAAAGTTGGGAAAGAACTAAGAGCGATGATGCCCTGGCTGAAGAAGTGAAGGGTTAACAAAACCATTTTTCTTACTCTGTAATTTATTTTCCAAAAGAGGTGATCACCTCAAGGCGAGAGACACAGAGATAAATTTAAAGAGGTAATTATCTCAAGTCGTTCGAAAAATGTTTTGCTAACTGTAGGGAAGGAGAACAATGGGTTTACCAGTTGTCAAAGAAGGATGGTCATTGATAAAACTTTTTCTAATTTTTACAATTACTGGTTATATCTTAGGAAAATTTAGTTGGTTTTTTTATCTCTTTGCTCTTTGTTCTTTGCTCTTTACTCTTTTTTTAATATACTTTTTTCGTGACCCTGAAAGAAAAATTTCCCAAGGCGAAAATATTATCCTTTCACCTGCTGACGGGCGGATTATAGAAATTGCCAGCGAAAATGACAAAAGAGGTAATCACCTCAAAGTTATAAAAATTTTTATGTCTCCTTTTAATGTGCATATTCAACGGGCACCTATTTCCGGCAAAGTAACAAATATTGAATATAAGAAAGGAAAATTTCTGCCCGCCCAGAAAAATGAAGCTAGTGAAAAGAATGAACAAAATCTTATTATTCTTGAAAATGATAAATTCGTACCAATTCGTGTAACCATAAAACAGATAGCTGGTATATTTGTCCGGCGAATAATCTGTTGGACAAAAATTGGTAATTATTTAACGCGAGGAGAAAAAATAGGGATGATTATATTTGGTTCTCAGGTTGCTCTTTTTGTACCTCAAGAAGTTACCCTCAAGGTAAAAACTGGGGATAAAGTTAAAGCGGGTTTGACGGTTCTTGCTTCCTTTTTTGAGACTTGATTTCAGTGATTTAAAATTACGATTACAGCGATTAAAGTCTTGTCAAAAATCACCGTAATCGTTTTTCAAAATCGTTGCAATCAATGAATTAAGATGAAATTTGGAATTTATCTTCTTCCTACATTTTTTACTCTTGGCAATTTAGGATTGGGATTTTATTCTTTAATTTGTATACTCAGTTATCGGTTCAGTACTGCTTCTTGGGTAGTCCTTGGTGCGGTAGTGCTGGACACACTTGATGGACAGGTAGCGAGGTTAACCAAATCAACTTCACGTTTTGGTATTGAATTTGATTCATTCGCTGATTTGGTTTCTTTTGGTGTTGCACCGGCATTATTAATGTATCAATTGTTTTTGCATAATTATGGGCGTTTAGGGTTTACTATCTCCCTATTTTTTGTCATCGCTGGTGTTTTACGTTTAGCGCGGTTCAATTTGCGAAGTTTAGAGGGTAAAGAGATAAGTCATTTTATTGGTTTACCAATCCCAGCTGCGGCGGGAATTTTAGTCTCTCTGGTTATTCTTTACGAAATGGTAGTAGAAGAGATTACGGTAAAGACTATTCCTTTAATTATGAACAATATACCTTTTTTATTTAAAGTTATCCCCTTAATAATGTTTTTTCTTTCTCTCTTGATGATTTCTAAGTTGAGATACACTAAATTTTTGAAATTTAAACTTTCTCGTCCGAAATCTTATCGTTCTTTACCAGTGATTATTGGAATTTTATTCTTAATCTATGTTTATCCAGAGAATATGATTTTTATAATTTTTTTGGGTTATCTTCTCTCAGGTTTAGGAGAATATTTACTCCGTGTTTATCGTTTGCGAAGAAGGTTCACCTTGAAGAGTTCGCCTTGAAAGGAGGTCGTTATCTTAAGAGATGAACCCCGTTAGACCTAAAAAATTGATTTACTTTGAATCTTGTTTAAACAAAAATGATGCTTACCGCAGAGAAAAATATTTAAAAACTGGGATGGGAAAGAGATTTCTAAAGAATCGTCTATGAGGAGGCCTAACGGAGTGAAAAAAGAAAAAATTTTCATTTTTGATACTACTTTACGCGATGGTGAACAATCACCGGGAGCAAGTCTTAATCCAAAACAAAAATTGGAGATTGCTCATCAACTTTCAATTTTAGGTGTAGATATTCTTGAGGCTGGTTTTCCGATTTCCAGTGCGGGCGATTTTGAAGCGGTAAAACTTATTGCCCAAGAAGTGAAAGGTCCACAAATCTGTGGTTTAGCCCGCGCTTTAAAAAAGGATATAGACACTTGTTGGCAAGCAATAAAGCAAGCAGAAAATCCCCGTGTTCATACTTTTATTGCTACTTCGGATATTCACTTGGGGAAAAAACTTAAAAAAACACGTGGACAAGTATTAGAAATAGTTAAACAAGCAGTAAAGTATGCGAAAAAATATACCTCCAATGTTGAATATTCAGCAGAAGATGCGGTGCGTAGTGATTTTGACTATCTCTGTCAAGTGATTAAGGAGGCAATTAAGGCGGGAGCAACCACGATTAATATCCCGGATACAGTTGGTTACGCTTTACCGATGGAGTTTGGTGAATTAATCCGTAATTTGCGTGAGCGAGTACCAGAATTGGAGAAGGTGACTTTGAGTGTCCATTGTCACAATGATTTAGGTTTAGCCGTAGCCAACAGTCTTTCCGCAATATTTAATGGGGCGAGACAGGTTGAATGTACAATTAATGGTCTTGGTGAACGTGCTGGTAATGCCGCTTTAGAAGAAATCGTGATGGCCTTAACCACACGGAGAGATTTGTTTAATTTTATTACTAATATCAAAACTAAAGAAATTTATAAAACCAGCCGTCTGGTTTCTTCATTAACCGGAATAGCAGTCCAACCAAACAAAGCGATTGTTGGGGCGAATGCTTTTGCTCATGAAGCAGGTATCCATCAGGACGGTATCCTTAAGTCAAGTCTTACTTACGAAATTATGACTCCGCAGTCAGTAGGTATTCCCGAAAGTAAATTGGTCTTAGGGAAACATTCCGGTAGACATGCGCTCCGAGAAAGGCTAAAAGACTTAGGATGTATATTTACGGGAGAAGAATTGGATAAAATATTTATGCGTTTTAAAGAACTTGCTGACCAGAAAAAATACGTTTTTGATGAAGATTTGTTAGTTTTAGTTGAAGAAGAGACTGCGATCCGTCCACAATTTTTTCTCCTGGAATATTTACATACAACTGCGGGTAGAGGAACAGTGCCTACCGCAACGGTTAAGATAAGGAAGGAAGGAAAAATCTATCAAGAAGCTGCCTACGGTGACGGTCCGGTTGATGCCTGTTACCGAGCAATTGATAAAATTATTAGGATTAAACCTCAACTTTTAGATTATTCTTTACGGGCAATTTCCGCTGGTAAAGACGCTCTTGGTGAAGTGACGGTGAAGATTGGTTATAAAAAAAATATTGTTTTTGGTCGGGGACGCTCAACGGATATCATTGAAGCAAGCGCAAAAGCATACCTTGATGCATTAAATAAAATTGTTGCTTTACCAAAAAGGAAACCACCCATCCGAGAGAGAATATAAATTTGAAATGAACAATGACTATCAGTGAAAAAATTTTAGCCTCCCATAGTGGAAGAAAAGAAGTCAAAGCGGGTGAATTTATTCAAGCTAAAGTTGACCTTGCTTTAGCGAACGACATAACCGCACCTTTAGCGATAAAAGAGTTTTCTCAAGTTAGGGATGGACATCTTTGGAGAGATGAGAAAAAAGTTTTCAACCCGAAAAGAATAGTTTTTGTTTTAGACCATTTCACCCCAAATAAGGATGTCCTTTCGGCAGAAAATTGTAAATTTATTCGTCAGTTTGCCAAAGAGCAAGGAATCAATCTTTATAATGGTGGGAATTGTGGTATTGAACATGCTCTTCTACCGGAAGAGGGGCTGATTAGTCCGGGAACTTTGGTTATTGGTGCAGACTCGCATACCTGTACTTATGGTGCTTTAGGTGCATTCGCTTCTGGTGTTGGTTCAACTGATTTAGCGGCAGTTATGCTTACTGGTGAAATTTGGCTGCGTGTACCAGAAACAATAAAAATTGTCTACTTTGGGAAACTCCGATCCTGGGTTTCAGGTAAAGATTTAATCCTTTATACGATTGGTCAACTGGGTGTAGAGGGAGCAAACTACTGTGCTTTAGAATTCAGCGGTGAAGTTATTTCTTCTTTAGGACAAAATGAAAGATTTACGATTTGTAATATGGCGGTGGAGGCGGGAGCAAAGAATGGAATTATTGAACCGGATGAGATAACTTTCAGGTATTTGAAGAAGAAAACTAAACAAAGTTATCAAATATACAAAAGTGATTCTTTTAGTCACTATAAAAGGGTTATTGAAATTGATTGTAGTAAAATTGAACCACAGGTTGCTTTTCCCTATTCACCGGCAAATGTGCGTCCGCTTAGTCAAGTAGGGAAAATTTATCTTGACCAAGTAGTAATTGGTTCTTGTACTAATGGCTGGCTGGAAGATTTACGGATTGTGGCAAAAATTTTTCAAGGAAAGAAAGTTCATCCGGATTTGCGAGTTCTCATTATCCCAGCAACACCAAAAATTTATCTTTCGGCACTAAAAGAAGGATTGGTTGAAATTTTTCTTAACGCTGGTGCAGTAGTTGGTCCCCCAACTTGTGGTCCTTGTCTGGGTGGACATTTAGGTGTTTTGGCCAAAGGAGAAAAATGTCTTTCTACAACTAATCGTAATTTTCGTGGTCGGATGGGAGATCCGGAGAGCGAAGTTTATCTTGTTTCCCCAGCAGTTGCCGCGGCAAGTGCAATTTTGGGACGGATTGCTCATCCAGAAAAAGTAAGATGATTATTCGTGGGAGAGTACAGAAAGTAGGGGATGATGTTAACACTGATGAAATTATCCCAGCAAAGTATTTAAATATTCTTGAGGGAGAGGAACTGGGTAAACATTGTTTAGAAGGTCTTGAGCCTGATTTTATCAAGAAAATTTCTTCGGGTAATATTTTAGTTGCGGGAAAAAATTTTGGTTGCGGTTCAAGTCGAGAACAGGCACCACGGGCAATAAAAGCAGCGGGTATTTCTTTAGTTATTGCTCAATCTTTCGCCCGGATTTTTTTCCGTAATGCAATCAATATCGGTTTACCGATTTTAGAATTAGAGAAGACCAAAGAAATTTTTGCCGGTGACGAATTGGAAGTAGACCTTGCCGAGGGTAAAGTACGCAATTTTACTCGGAATAAAGAATATAAAGCAAAAGAATTTCCTCTTTTTATCTTAGAAATAATTTCTGCGGGAGGATTATTAAACTATGTTCAAAGAAAGAAGAAGAACGTTTCGTGCACCGGGTGAAGGGGTAAAAATAAAAATATACGCTGAGGATAGAAAACCTTATCTTGAGGAAGGAATACTCTTAGACATTTCTACGCGTGGGCTTTGTTTCTTAAGTGAAAAGAGTTTTAACCTTGATGAAAAACTAATCCTTGAATTTGTCCTTTGGCAAAAATTTAAATTTCTTCTTTTAGGTAAGGTTATCTGGATAAGAAAAGAAAATGGGGGATACCGTTACGGATTTGAGTTTATCCATATTGAACCAATTGAAGAAGTAAGATTACGAAAATATGTGCATACAAAGATAGGAAAGAAAATAAAATATGTCCTTTAAGAAAGATGTCAAATTCGAAAGGAGAATTATCAAACGATGGGACAGGAAAGAAAAAGAAGAGTACCTCGTGTTCGGGGTGAACAGGTAAAAATAAAAATATATACTGAGGATGGAAAATCTTATCTTGAGGAAGGATTACTCTTAGACATTTCTCCGCATGGTCTTCGTTTCTTAAGTGAAAGGAGTTTTAACCTTGGGGAAAAACTAATTCTTGAATTTGTCCTCTGGGAAAAATTTAAATTTCTTCCTTTAGGTAAGATTATCTGGATAAAAAAAGCGAATGGAAGATACCATTACGGATTTGAGTTTATTCAGATTGAACCGATTGAGAAAGAAAGATTAAGTAAATATGTATATGTTTATAAAAAAATAAAGTAAAGCAGGTCCCTTACCAAAATGTGCAAGCTCTGAAAGGTAAAAAAATGGAGGAAAAAAGTATTCAAAAAGGGAGGAGTTATCAGATTGGTTTAATCCCTGGGGATGGTGTTGGACCCGAAGTAATCAACGAAGGAGTAAAAGTTCTCAAGGCGGTTGGCGAAAAGTTAAGAATAAAATTTGAATTTGTCAACTACGATTTTGGTGGAGAAAAATATTTGCGTACTGGAGAAGTTTTGCCTGAACAGGCAATTGAAGAGTTTAAGAAACTTGATAGTTTATATCTGGGAGCAATTGGACATCCGCAGGTTAAACCGGGTGTTTTGGAAAAAGGACTACTCTTGAAAATGCGTTTCGCTTTAGACCAGTATATAAACTTGCGTCCGGTGGTTCTTTATCCTGGTGTAGAAACACCATTAAAAAATAAAAAACCGGAAGAGATAAACTTTGTGGTTATTCGTGAGAATACCGAAGGGTTATATTGTGGAATCGGTGGATTTTTTAAAAAAGGGACAAAGGATGAAGTTGCGATCCAGGAGGATGTAAATACATATAAAGGTGTAGAGCGCTGTATTCGCTATGCTTTTGAATACACAAAAAAGAGAGCTCTCGGCGGGGGGAAAAAACGTTTAACTCTGGTAGATAAAGCCAATGTTCTCACTTATGGGCATGACCTCTGGCAAAGAGTATTTTACGCAGTTGGGGAAGGATACCCGGAAATTAAAAAAGACCATCAGTATGTTGATGCCTGTTGTATGTGGATGGTGAAAAATCCGGAATATTTTGATTGTTTGGTTACCTGTAATATGTTTGGGGATATTATTACGGATTTAGGAGCAATTATCCAGGGTGGATTGGGAATAGCTGCTGGAGCAAATATCAATCCGAATGGGGTAAGTATGTTTGAGCCGATTCATGGTTCAGCACCGAAATATGCGAAGAAAAATGTAATTAACCCGATTGCAACAATTATGGCTGGTGCGCTGATGTTGGAAACCTTAGGCGAAACGGAAGCCGGGAAAACTGTTGAGCAAGCAGTAAAACAAGTTTTAGCCAGCGGTAAGATTAAATCAATGGAAGCCGGGAAGATGGGTTTATCAACGGGTGAAGTTGGCGATTTAATCGCTAAATTGGTATAAAGTGGTAAATAAGAGATGAAGGAATATAATGTAGCGGTTGTAGGTGCGACTGGTGCTGTAGGGCAGGAAATGGTAAGATTACTGGAATTACGCAATTTTCCAGTAAAAAATTTGTATTTATTTGCCTCAGCACGTTCTCAAGGAAGAAAATTACGGTTCAAAGGTAAAGAAATTGTAATTGAAGAACTTAATCACTCATCACTCATTACTCATCACTTATCGCTAAACTTAGCCCTTTTTTCTGCCGGAGCAACAATTTCTCGTGAATATGCACCTTTACTTGCTAAAGAAAGAATCTTTGTAGTGGATAACTCCAGTGCTTGGCGGATGGACCCAAATATTCCTTTAGTTGTCCCGGAAGTTAATCCGCATACATTATTGCGTCAAGATGCTTACCTTGTTGCCAATCCCAATTGTTCAACTATACAAATGGTTGTTGTTTTAAATCCTTTACATAAAGTTGCAAAAATTAAACGAGTCATTGTTGCTACTTATCAATCAGTTTCTGGTGCTGGCACGCGGGCAATAGAAGAATTACGAGTTGAATCGGAAACTTATCTTTCCGGAAGACCTTTCACCAACGCTGGTAAAAAGTTTCCTTATCCGATTGCTTTTAATTTAATTCCCCAAATTGATCTTTTTTTGGATAATCTCTACACTAAAGAAGAAATGAAAATGGTCAACGAAACAAAAAAAATTCTTGCCGATGATAATATAAGAATTAGTGCCACTTGTGTGCGTGTACCGGTTTTTCGTTGCCATTCGGAAGCAGTATGGATTGAAACCGAGAAAAAAATTTCGGTAAAAGAAACGCGAGAAATTCTTTCCCAGGCACCGGGCATAAAAGTAATTGATGAACCGGAAAAACAACTTTATCCTTTACCTCAAGAAGTAAGTGAGAAATATTTTACTTATGTTGGACGGATTCGCGAAGATTTATCTTGTGAGAAAGGATTAGTTCTCTGGATTGTTGCCGATAATTTATGGAAAGGAGCGGCTTTAAACGCAGTCCAAATTGCCGAATTATTAGTTGACCAACCCTTCACTAAATTCGTTCCGGGTTGTTGATTACACAGATTTCTAAAGGATTACACAGATTTTCGTGTCAATGTTTTTAATCGGTGTAATCAAGGGCTGAATTTTACCCCGTGAAATGCAAAGCATTTCCGGGACTTTGGTCCTTGAAATCACTAGGTGATTTCTAAGGGTGAAGCCCTACTATTTGACTTGAAGGAAAGAAATTGTTAAAATTAAAAAAATGAAGACATATTTTCCTAAACCCGAAGAAATTGAAAAGAAATGGTATTTAGTTGATGCTAAGGATAAAATATTAGGCCGGTTAGCGACGAAGATTGTTCATATCTTGCGCGGTAAACATAAACCATATTTTACTCCTGCGCTTAACTGTGGTGACTATGTAGTAGTAATCAATGCAAGAAAAATAAAACTAACCGGCAAAAAACTGAAGAAAAAAATTTACTGGTTTCATTCCGGTTATCCACAAGGAAGGAAAGAATTTACTGTTGAAGAGCTCTTGGAAAGACATCCGGAAGAAGTCCTTTTTTTAGCCGTAAAACGAATGTTACCGAAAAATAAACTGGGTGATAAATTATTGAAAAAATTAAAAATTTATCCTGATGAATCTTACCGGGAAAAGGCGCAGAAACCAGTTGAATTGAAAATTTAAAAATTAAGGAGCAGAAGATGAGTGAAGTAAAAACTATTTGGGCAACCGGAAGACGAAAAACTTCGATTGCGCGGGTACGTTTACTCTCACCCGGGCAAGGTAAAATTGTCGTTAACCAAAAACCGTTTACTGATTATTTTTCTAATCAAGGACGGTACAAAAATTCTCTACTTTTGTCTTTAGAACTTACGGGTAGTTTGAAAAACTATGATCTCTATATTAATGTCAGTGGAGGGGGAGTTATGGGTCAGGCGGAAGCGATGAGATTAGGGATTTCGCGTGCTTTAGCCCAACTTGACCCTGCTTATATTTCAGTTTTACAGGAGAAAAATTTACTTAAACGTGATCCACGAATGGTTGAACGGAAAAAATATGGGCAGGCAAAAGCACGTAAAAGATTCCAGTGGACAAAGAGATAAAAAATGCAGATTACCGCAGACGTCGCCCTGAATGAAATGAAGGGTCTCGAGATTCTTCGCTTCACTCAGAATGACACTTCGTGTCATCTGTGGTAATCCGGTGTTAATCGGTAGTAATCCGTGTTCTCCGGAGGAGAGAAAGAAATGTATGCAATAATTGAAACGGATGGTAAACAGTATAAAGTTGAGCCGGGAGTGAAAATAAAAGTAGAAAAAATTTCTGGTGCAATCGGTGAAGAAGTTAAATTTGAAAAAGTTCTTCTGGTTAGTGATGAAGGGAAAAATTTTGTGGGTAATCCTTTGGTTTCAGATGCTTTGGTTATTGGTGAAATTGTTAATCAGGATCGGAACAAAAAAATAATCGTTTATAAACGTCGTCCAAAGAAAGGATACCGAAAAAAAATTGGGCATCGGCAATATTTTACTGAAGTAAAAATTAAAGAAATCAAATGTGCGAATTTGCACGAATAAGATACACGAATATTCACGAATTAAAAGCACAAATGTATACAAATAAAAAATTCGTGCTAATTCGTATAATATTCGCGTTAATTCGTGTTTAAAAGGAGGAAAAAAGATGGCACATACAAAATCGCAGGGTTCAACTGGTAACGGAAGAGATTCGGCAGGGAGACGATTAGGGGTGAAATGTTTTGCTGGTGAAATTGTCTCTGCCGGTAGTATTATTATTCGGCAAAGAGGAACAAAATTTTTCCCTGGACGAAATGTCGGACAGGGTGGTGATGATACTCTCTATGCTCGGATAAGCGGGATAGTAAAATTCAAACGTAAAAGTAAAGACCGCCAACAAGTGAGTGTGTATCCAGTAGAAAGTTAATAAAGTTAGGGAGTTAGAAAAGTAACTTATCTAATGTTTATTGATAAAGCGCGAATCTATGTCCGTGCGGGAAGAGGTGGCAACGGTTGTCTTAGTTTTCGTCGTGAAAAATATGTCCCTTACGGTGGTCCGGACGGTGGTTCCGGTGGTAAGGGCGGAGATATTATCCTGCGTGTTTCTCCTTCCTTAAAAACATTATACGATTTTCATTACCGTTCTCATTATTCTGCATCTAATGGTGCACCTGGTCAAGGGAAAAATAAATCCGGTGAAAAGGGTGAGGACTTAATTTTATTTGTTCCTCCGGGAACGGTAGTTTCGCATGAAGGTAAAATTATTACTGATTTAGTCCTGCCTGGTGAAGAAGTAATTGTTGCTCATGGTGGTCGTGGTGGACGCGGGAATGCTGCTTTTAAAAGTTCAACTAACCCTGCGCCACGAATTAGTGAAAAAGGTGAACCGGCTGAAGAAGTAATAATTGACTTAGAACTGAAACTTATTGCTGATGTTGGAATTATTGGCTATCCTAACGCTGGAAAATCAACTTTTTTATCCAAAGTAACACGTGCTCATCCAAAAATTGCTGACTATCCTTTTACTACATTAACACCTAATTTAGGTGTTTTGAAATTCAAAGATAGGGAGATAACTTTTGTTGACATACCCGGTTTAATTGAAGAAGCACATCTTGGTAAGGGGTTAGGAAGAGATTTCCTGCGTCATATTGAAAGGACAAAAATACTCTTACATTTAGTTGATATTTTTGGTTACGAAGGAAAGTTAGCGAAAGAAATTTTTTTTGTTTTAAATCGGGAACTTGAACTGTATAATCCGGAATTACTTAAGAAACCAATGCTTGTTGGTTTAAACAAAATTGATTTACCGGGTGCAAAAGAAAAAGCAATCCATCTTCGGCGAACTATAGGCAGAAAAAAATATTTAACCTTTCCGCTTTCGGCATTAACCGGGGAAGGGACAAAAGAAATTTGTCTTGGGATATGGAAAGTACTTAATTCTTTATCCAAAGAGATAAAAAAAGAAGAAAAACACGCTGATTATATTTTCTTACCCGATTTTGAGGTAATTACCTCTTCAAGTAGAAAAAAAGGGAAAATTTTTTATATTTCCGGCAAGAAGATAGAACGGTTAGTAGCAATGACTGATTTTTCCCAAAAGGAAGCAGTAACACGGCTACAAAATATATTTAAAAAAATTGGTTTAGAAAAGGCACTTCTTGCACAAAATATTACTGACGGTGATACGGTAAAAGTAGGAGACTATGAATTCATTTACCAGCGGGGTAACTCGCACTTTGCCTAAACGTATAGTAGTAAAAGTTGGTACCAGTTTATTAACTGATGAAACTGGTAATTTGAATTGCAGTTTTATTGCTCGTCTTTGTGCCGAATTGAGCGAGTTAAGAAAAAAAGGTGAAGAAATAATCTTAGTTACTTCGGGTGCGATTGTTACCGGGATAGGTAAACTGAATAAAGAAGTAATCACCTCAAAAGTGGGAAAAGGAGCGTTTCGTCCGTCAAACTTACGGGAAAAACAAGCGGCAGCCGCAATCGGTCAAGTAGGTTTAATGCAGGTTTATGAACAAGAATTTGAGAAAAAAAATATTCTTGTTGGTCAGGTACTTTTAACTCGTGAAGATTTGGAAGAGCGCAACCGTTATTTAAATGCAAGAAATACTTTACTTACTTTACTTAATTTAGGTGTTATTCCAATAATTAACGAAAATGATACCGTTGTGGTGGAAGAAATACAAGTTGGTGATAATGATACTCTTTCGGCAATTGTTGCCGCAAAAGTTGATGCTGATTATCTAATCATTTTGACTGATATAGAAGGGTTATATACCGATGATCCCACAAAAAATAAAAATGCAAAACTTATTCCTGAGGTAAAAGAGATTACTCCGGAAATTGAAGAGTTAGCAAGAAAAAATCCTGCTGGTGTAAGAGGTACCGGAGGGATGTTGACCAAAATAGAAGCGGCAAAAATTGCTATCCGTTCCGGAGTAACAATGGTTATTGGTAATGGAAAGAAAGATAAAGTTGTTACTCAGATTATTAAAGGTGAAAAAATTGGGACAAAATTTTTACCGGATAAAGAAGGATTGAAAGCACGTGACCGCTGGATTGCTTTCGGGATGAAAGCAAAAGGTAAAATATATATTGACTTGGGAGCAGTGGAAGCATTAGTAAAAAAAGGGAAAAGTTTATTATCTTCTGGGATCACTTCAGTTGAGGGGAATTTTGAAGGAGGAGAGATGGTAAGTGTTTTTTCACCAGAGGAAAAAGAAATTGCTCGTGGGTTAACTTACTATTCGGCTGAGGAAATTGAAAAAATTAAAGGAAAAAAAAGCCAAGAAATAGAAAAAATTCTTAAACGTAAAGATTACGACGAAGTAATCCACCGTGATAATCTTGTGATACTCTGATTACAGTGATTAAGAGACTTGATTACACCGATTTTTAAAAATGGTTACACAGGTTTTTTCCGACGAACTTTTTAATCTGTGTAATCTGGATTTTAATCTGCGTAATCAATTTTTTAGTATGGAAATCGGGATTATTGGTTTACCTAATGTTGGGAAAACGACACTTTTTAATGTTTTGACCGGTGGGCATGCACCAGTAGGCAATTTTCCGTTTACTACGAAAGAAGAAAATGTTGGTGTGGCAATTTTACCGGATAAACGTCTACAAAAACTTAAAGAAATTTATCAGCCGGAAAAAATTACTCCGGCGATAATTAAATTTGTGGATATTGCGGGTTTAGTCAAAGGAGCAAGTCAAGGGTTAGGTTTAGGGAATCAGTTTCTCAGTTATATTCGGGAAGTGGATGCTTTAATCCAGGTTTTACGCAGTTTTCCTGATGATAAAGTGGTAAATGTTTTGGAAGAGGTTAATCCAAAAGAAGAAATTAAAATTGTCCAAACCGAACTTTTACTTGCTGACTTAGAACAGGTTGAACGGGCAATAAAAAAATTAGAACCAAAAGCAAAAGTAGGAAATAAAGAGGCAAAGGAGAACCTCGCTTCTTTAAAGGAGATAAAAAAAAATTTGGAACAAGGTATTCCTTTGCGGTTATCTACTTTTCCAGAACATTTTTCATTCAACCATTTTCTTACCCAAAAACCAATAATTTATCTGGCTAATTTAGCCGAAGAAAATTTAGATAATTTCTCCTTCTTTAAAGAATTAGAGGAATATGTGCGAGGGAAAGAGAAAAGTCAACTTTTTCTTTTATGTTTAAAATTGGAAAAAGAAATTGCCGAACTTAACCCTGAAGAAAGAGAAAAATTTCGTCAGGAATTAGGGGAGAAAGGTGAATATTTAGATAATTTGCTCTGGGGAGCATATCGTCTGCTTAATCTGGTAACTTTTTTTACGGTTGTGGGAACAGAAATTCGTGCCTGGACAATCCCACAAGGGACAAGTGCAGTAAAAGCGGCGGGTAAAGTGCATAGTGATATGGAACACGGTTTCATTAAAGCCGAAATTTTTTACTATAATGATTTAGAAAAATATGGTTCAGAAAAAATACTGCACGAGAAAGGTTTAGTCCATATTGAAGGTAAGGATTACCAAATTCAGGATGGCGAAATCATCCATTTTCGTTTTCACACTTAAACTTTAACCGCCCTCCAGAAGATTTTTTTTGGACTCTACTTTTTAAAGAAGGGAGTTAAAACGAAATGCTACCTTGGTTTGGTGAAATTAGTTCAATTGTGGTTACTTTAGGAGTTGGTCTATGCGGATTACTTTTTGTTGCCTATTTAGCACGCCGGATTCTGAAAAAAAATCCTGGAAATGAAAAAATGCAAATGATTTCTAATTTTATTCATCAAGGAGCGATGGCTTTCTTAAACCGCGAATACAAAACGATTGCTTTTTTTGTGCTGGTAATGTTTATTTTGCTTTTCTTTGCGATAGCAAAAAAGACTGCGGTTGCTTTTGTCTGTGGTGCTTTCTGTTCACTTTCGGCTGGTTTTATCGGGATGAAAATTGCTACTCGGGCGAATACACGTACTGCACAAGCGGCAGCAAAATCGTATAATGAAGCGATTTCGGTTGCTTTTCCTGGTGGCGCAGTAATGGGTATCTCGGTAGTTTCAATTGGACTGGCGGGTTTTGCCTTAGTTTATTTACTTTTTATCTTGCATGCACAGCGACATTTACCTCTTCTGGAAAGTATTCTGGAAGCGACAAAACTAATTGTTGGTTTTTCTATGGGGGCAAGTTCAGTAGCACTTTTTGCCCGGGTTGGCGGTGGAATTTATACGAAAGCAGCGGATGTGGGTGCAGATTTGGTTGGTAAAGTGGAAGCAGGTATCCCTGAAGATGATCCACGTAATCCAGCAGTGATTGCGGATAATGTTGGGGATAATGTCGGTGATGTTGCCGGGATGGGTGCGGACCTCTTTGAATCATATATTGGAGCAATCCTTTCGGCAATTGTAATTGCGGCAGCACCTAATCCTTTGATTGATTTACCGGGAGTAATGCTTACTTTGCTTGTTTGTGCTTGGGGAATAATCTCTTCAATTGTGGGCATATTTTTTGTCCGTACTGCAGAAGGGAAAAATCCGCAGGTTGCCTTAAATAGAGGGATGACGGCAAGTGCGTTACTTTTTGCTTTAGGCGCGTTATTGCTTAGTTGGGTTTGGTACAAAAATGTTAACGCTTTTTGGGCAATCTTATCGGGTTTAATTTCTGGGTTAATTATTGGTTTCGTTGCTCAATATTATACTTCGGGTAAATCGGTACGGATAATTGCGGAAGCTACTCAGACCGGTCCAGCAACCTGTATAATTCAAGGTGTAGCAGTAGCGATGAAATCTACCGTGATTCCTTTAGTGGGTATTGGCATTGCCACAATTGTTGCTTACCATTTTGCGGGTATTTTTGGGGTTGGACTTTCGGCAGTAGGTATGCTTGCTTTAACCGGAATGACGGTTGCTGTGGATGCTTATGGTCCGATTGCCGACAATGCTGCTGGTATCGCCGAGATGGCGAAACTTGGTCCAGAAGTGAGAAGACGTGCCGAAACTTTAGATGCGGTGGGGAACACTACAGCAGCGATTGGGAAAGGTTTTGCCATTGGTTCAGCGGCACTGACTGCTTTGGCTTTGTTTGTTGCCTATTCGCAAGTGGTTGGATTGACGAAGATTGATGCTCTTGACCCGAAAGTAGTCGCTGGACTTTTTATTGGAGGTATTGTACCGTTTGTCTTTTCGGCGTTAACCATGCAAGCGGTGGGAAGAGCGGCATTTAAAGTAGTTAGTGAGGTGCGCCGCCAATTTCGTGAAATAGTGGGGCTAATGGAAGGTAAAGTGATGCCTGATTCGGCAAAATGTGTAGACATTACTACGCGTGGCGCATTAAAAGAAATGTTACTCCCGGGTAGTTTAGCCGTAATTCTTCCGATAGTTTTAGGTGTATCTCTTGGGAAGGAAAGTTTAGGTGGTTTTTTAGTTGGTTCGCTAATTACCGGGGTGCCATTAGCGATATTTTTTGCTAATGCTGGTGGTGCGTGGGATAATTCTAAAAAATATATTGAAGAGGGACGTTATGGTGGTAAAGGTTCAGATGTGCATAAAGCCTCAGTAATTGGTGATACAATCGGTGACCCTTTCAAAGATACCTCCGGTCCTTCTTTAAATATACTCTTGAAACTGATGGCGGTAGTTTCTTTAGTTTTTGGTTTAGGTATAGAAAAAATTCACGGATATTTAGTGAACATTTTACCTTTCCTTAAATAGGGCGGATGCAGACAGATATTTACGGATGCAAACGGATAGAAAAAAATCTGTTTGAATCCGTATTAATCCGTTTGAATCGGTTTTATATGAAAATTATTGAGACAAAAAATTTAACTAAAAAATTTACCCCGCCCCTTTGTTCGAAATACTGGCGAACTTTACAGGGGTTATTTGGCAAGAACAAAACTTTTCTGGACAAAGGGGCGGGGTTCACCGCGGTAGACAATATTTCCTTTCAAGTTGAAGAAGGGGAAATTTTTGGTTTTCTTGGTCCAAATGGTGCCGGGAAAACGACCACCATCAATATGCTTTGCACTTTGCTTAAGCCGACAAGTGGTGAAGCCTATATTAACGGCTACAATATTGTCTCTCAAGAACAAAAAGTAAGACAATCAATTGGAATAATTTTTCAAGATCCCAGTCTTGATGAACGGTTGACCGCTTGGGAAAATCTTAAATTTCACTCTTTAATTTATGGGATAAGGAAAGAACTGATTAGCGAGCGTGCTCAGGAAGTATTAAGTTTGGTTGGATTATCCGAATGGAAAAACGAAATTGTGCGCAAGTTTTCTGGTGGGATGAAAAGACGGTTAGAAATTGCTCGGGGATTTTTACATTATCCGAAGGTCTTATTTCTTGACGAACCGACGCTCGGTTTGGATCCACAAACTCGTCGGCATGTCTGGGATTATATTCATCAGTTAAGAAAAAAAGAAAGAATTACTATTTTCTTAACCACCCATTATCTTGAGGAAGCGGAAAATTGTGACCGTATTGCGGTAATTGATTTTGGGCGGATAATTGCTTTAGATACACCCTTAGGTTTAAAAAAACTTTTACCGGAAGATACAATTTTTTTGAAAACAGTTAACGACAAAAAAGCAAAAATTGAAATTGAAGAAAAATACAAAGTTTCGGTCAATTTTAACAATGGTGGAATATTTTTCTCAGTAAAAAACGGTGAAGAGTTCATCCCGGAATTATTGAAAATTTTGTCGGTACCAGTAAAAAGTGTAAATTTAAAAAGACCAACCCTTGACGATATTTTCTTAAAACTTACCGGTAGAGAAATTAGAGAAGAGAAAGTAAAAAAGGGTGATTGGTTTAGAAGGATTATGCGTAGTCATTTAAAGAGATAGTTGAGAAATGAATCTAAGGGCAATTTATATTCTTTGGTTACGTGACCTGGTTCGTTATTTTCGTGACCGGGTAAGAGTTATTCTTTCACTTTTTCGCCCAGCACTCTGGCTGATTATTTTTGGTACCGGCGTAAATAACCTTTTCCGGATGCAAAGAATGACTCCGGGGGAAGATTACCTACATTTTCTTTTCCCTGGGATTATTGCTCAAAACTTAATCTTTGCTTCGCTTTATGCAGGAATAAGTATTATCTGGGACCGCGAATTTGGTTTCTTGAAAGAAATCTTAGTTGCACCAATTTCACGCACCTCAATTGCTTTAGGGAGAACTTTAAGCGGAACGACGGTTGCTTTGATTGAAGGATTTTTTGTCTTTTTGCTTGCCCCATTTATCGGTGTGAGGTTGATGATTGATAAACTTATTCCTGTAACTTCGGTAATGTTTTTGATTGCTTTTACCGGTACTGCTTTAGGTGTACTTATTGCGGTGAGTATACCTTCATTTGAAGCATTTGGTATTGTAGCCAATTTTGTGGTGATGCCAATGTTTTTCTTAAGTGGTGCAATTTTCCCGATTAGTGGCAATTTACCAGGTTGGTTAAGATATTTAGTATATCTAAACCCGCTTACTTATGGTGTTGACGCTTTGCGTAATGTTTTAGGAGGTAATCACCTCCTTGGTGGACAAATTTTTCCTGTCTGGTTTGACTTATTTATTCTTTTTCTTTTTGGTTGGGTAGTAGTATTTTTTGCAGTTTTAGTTTTTAACTGGAAAGGATAAAGAGGCTTCGCCCTGATGGTTCACTCTGAAGGGTAATCACCTCCAAAATGAAAGCAAGAAAAAAATTCGGTCTTCTTATTGTTGGTGCCGGTGAAGGAGGGAAAGCGCTGTTTGAAATTTTATTCCCAAGCCGCCGAATTGGTAGACCACGCCCGATAGAAATAATTGGAGTAGTAGATATAAATGAAGAAGCGCCAGGAATAAAATTGGCTAAAGAGCGGGGTATTCCTACCTCTTCCGATTACCGTGAATTTATGAAAAATAAAAATTTATCAATTATTATTGATGTGACTGGAAATCCACGAGTAAGCCAGGAAATAAATATAATCAAACCGCAAAATGTAGAATTGATGGGTGGAAATACGGCAAGACTACTGTGGGAATTAGTGGAACGAATTAGTGTTTCTGAACAACAAATTAAAAATTATGTAAATTCTTTACTCACTCTCTTACGCTTAAGTCAAACGATTAGTTCAACTCTTGATTTAGAAAAAGTGCTTGATTTAGTAGTAAGACAGGCAGTAAAAATCCTGAAAGTAGATGTTTGTTCTTTGCGTTTACTTGATCAAACTGGTGAAAATTTAATTTTAGTCGCCTCGGTTGGACATAGTAAGGAGTATATTGAGAAAAAAAGAATCCTCAAATTGAAAGAAAGTATCGCTGGTTTAGCGGTTCTGGAAAAGAAAGTAATTACCATTGAAGATGTGCAAAAAGAGTCGCGTTATATTCATCCGGAGTTAGCCCGGAGAGAAAAACTTCATTCTTTGCTTTCGGTCCCTTTGGTGGAAAAAGAAAGCACCTCAGCAATGGAGTTGAAAGTTATTGGTGTGTTAAATGTCTATACTCGACGGAAACATACCTTTAGTGAAGAAGAAAAAAAGTTACTTTCCCTTTTTGCTGGACAGTCAGCATTAGCCATAGTTAATGCCCGGCTTTATGAAAAAATAGAAGATTACAGTTGTAATTTAGAAAAAAAGGTTAAGGAACAAACCGAGAAATTACTTCACCAGGAAAAATTAGCGGCGATTGGACAATTAGCCTCCGGTATAGCTCACGAGTTGCGGAATCCGTTAGCAGTGATTAAAAGTGCCACTTATTATCTAAGGAATATCTGTAAAACTTACCCAGAAGCAGAGAAAGTAAATAAACATTTTGGTTTCATTGAGAGAGAAGTGGCAATTTCGGTAAGAATAATTAACGATTTGTTAGAATTTGCTCGCGTGCCAAAAATATCTTTAGAACCAGTTAATGTAACCCAAATTTTAGAAAAAACCTTGGAATTAGTAGAAAAGCCAGAAAGAGTTATTTTATGTAAAGATTTCTTGCCTGGTTTACCACAAATTTCTGCTGATGCTGACCGTCTACGGCAGGTTTTTAGTAATCTTATTTCTAATGCTTATGATGCACTCTCTGAGCGAGAAGGTGGAGAATTATTTATTTCTGCAAGAGTTAAAGATGACCCCGTAAAGAAATTCTACGGGGTAGAAATAATTTTCCAGGATAATGGTTGCGGAATAGCGAAAGAAAATTTAGAAAAAATTTTTGACCCACTTTTTACGACTAAATCTAAAGGGACAGGATTAGGTTTAGCGGTATGTAAAAGTATCATTACTGCCCATCAGGGCGAGATTAGAGTTGAAAGTGAAATAAATAAAGGTACCACTTTTACGATTAAGTTACCCGTGACCCAGATTTCTGCAGATAAAGGTCCGGATGACCACGGATAATAAAATCTGTAGTAATCTGGCCGTTTATCTGTGGCAATCAGCATTTTTCCAAGGTTCACCTTGAAAGGAGGAAATTAGTGAGAAAAACAAAAATTTTAGTTGTTGATGACCAAGAAGGTATGCGGCAAACCCTGGGGGATATTCTTAGTGAAGAAGGATATGAAGTGAGTCTTGTGGAGGATGGTTCCCGGGCAATCCAAAAGGTTAAAGAGGCAAGTGCGAGAAAAGAAGATTTTCAGTTAGTTTTGCTTGATATTTTTATGCCGGGGATAAATGGTGTAGAAACTTTTAAAGAGATAAAAAAAATAAGTCCCCGGACCGATGTAATTATGATGACTGCTTACACGGCTGAACAATTAATAGAAGAAGCAATTCGTGAAGGTGCTTTTGCGATTGTCTGTAAGCCCTTTGATTTGAGACATATCCTTGAGTATATTGAAAAAGCACTGAAAAATGTAGTAATTTTATTGGTTGATGACCGGTTAGAAGAAATAGAGGTAATTAAAGATATTTTTGAGCAGCGTGGTTATAAAGTTTCCCTTGCTAAAAATGGTCAAGAAGCGATAAAGAAAGTTGAAGAGAATGGGTATAATATTGCCCTGGTGGATATAAAGATGCCGTTAATTAATGGTGTAGAGACATTACGGAAAATTAGAAAAATTGAACCCCATTTGCCGGTAATAATGATTACCGGTTACCAGGTTGGAGAATTAGTAAAAGAAGCATTGAGAATCAATGCTTACACTTGTCTTTATAAACCTTTTGATTTTCATGAAGTATTGCGGGTAATTAACGAAGTAAGGCGGGGTGAAAGAAGAAAAAATGTGCAATAACGAAAATTTGAAGGATTTAGGAGAAAAGGTGGCAACTTTCGCCCACGAAATATGTAATCGGCTAGCAAGTATCCGTGCCGGTGCACAGCGGATTGAACAGAAAATTTCTTCTCTTGACCCAAACCGTAAATATACTCAGATTATCATTCGTGAAGTTGACCATCTGGAACAGATAGTTAAAGCTTTTCTTGGAGATATGTGCAACAGGGAGAAATAAAATGGAAGAAAAAGACTTTGGCAAGCTCGATCCTGAAGAACTGAAGGAAGAATATTATGTCTGGTATACTTATGGTGTTGAAGAGGGGCCTTACGATTTTGAAAAAATAAGAAATCTCATTTTTGAGGGACGTCTACGGGAAGAAGATAAAATTTGGCTTAATCGGTTGGGTGAATGGAAAGAAGCAAATGAGATAAATGAACTAAAAAAATTATTTGTGGAAAGAAAAGCAGAAAGTCCCAAAATGAAGAAAGGGGAAAAAATAAAGAAAAAAATTTTACTTATCGAAGATGACCATAGTTTAAGCGAAGTTCTTGCTGAAATTTTGGTAGAGAGAGGGTATCTTGTGGTAACCGCTAATAATGGTTTAGAAGGTTTAAGAAAAGCATATGTAGAGTCACCGGACTTAGTTATTCTCGATATTATGTTGCCACAGTTAGATGGTTTAGAAGTATGCAAAAGACTAAAAAAAGATGAAACGATGAAAAATATACCAGTTATTTTTCTTACCGCGCGCGACCAAGTTACCGATAAACTCTTAGGTATTGAATCTGGTGGTGAAATTTATCTAACTAAACCTTTCGAAATAGAAGAATTAACTGAAAAAATTAAAACTCTACTAAAATGATTACGCAGATTATTTTTCTTGGAGATTTAATCTGTGAAATCTGCCTTTTAATCTGTGTAATCAGTGGTAATAATGAAGACAATTTTGATTGTTGAAGATGAGGAAGCATTAAGGGAAATATTTAAAGATGAATTAAGCGAATCTGGATATAATGTATTAACCAGTGCTGAAGCACGGGATTGTTTTATCAAACTTTCTACTAATAAAGTTGATTTATTAATTCTGGATGTTAAACTTCCTGACCTTTCCGGGCTTGAATTATTGGAAAAAATAAGAAAAAAATATCCGGATTTACCAATCATTATGGCTACTGCTTATGACAGTTTCCGGACCGATTTTTCAGTTTGGGTAGCCAATGTCTCCGATTATATTGTTAAACCGATAGATTTGGCAGTCTTAAAAGAAAAAATCAAAAAAATTATCGGCTAAAACCAGAACCGCTGATTACACAGAATTTTTCCGCGGAATCCGCGGATTTTTCAGCGAAATCTGTGGTCATATGTATCCAATTTTAATTCTTATTTTACTTATTTCAGTAATCTATTTATTCTTTAAGTTAGAGAAAAAGAGTAAGGAGATTGATTTATTAAAAAAACAAGCAAATAATCAGGCACAGATTACCCAATCTTTACTTACCACTTTTGACTTAAATAAACTGCTTACCCTTATTTTAGAGAGTTTAACTAAAGGATTAAGTCTGAATAATGCCTACATTTATACTTTAGAAGGAAGTGAAACCACTGGACTCTTACGTTGTGTTGCTACTCCAGGAGTAATCAGTCTAAGAGGTATCGACCGTTTCTCCATTGGTTTCCTTGAGGAAGAAGAAATTATTTCGCAAAGTCTCAAAAGTCGTCTTCCACTGGTAGTTGAGGAAGCAAGTAAAGATAGGCGTTGTTCAGCGAGCTTGCTTAAATTATTAAAACTTGAACAGATGTTCTTACAGACACTTTATGCTCATGGTAAAATTTTAGGTTTAGTTATTGCTGGTAACTATCAAAAGAAGAAAAAATTCAGTGCGGAAGAAGTTAACCGTTTCTCCATAATTGTCAGCCAAGCTGGAATTGCTTTAGAAAATGCACAGTTTTATGAAAAAATCCAAGAATTAACTCTTCACGATGAATTGACTGCTGTCTATAATTATCGTTATTTTTATCCTAAATTACGGGAAGAGATGCGTTTAGCCAGTCGTTATCGTCAACCTTTATCCTTAGCGATAGTTGATATTGATAATTTCAAACGCTACAATGATACCAATGGACATTTAGCCGGTGATTCGGCTTTGAAACAAATTGCCCAAATTTTAATCAATCGTCTAAGAAAAACGGATATCGTTGTCCGTTACGGTGGTGAAGAATTTGCCATAATTTTACCCGTAACCAATCGGGAAGGAGCAAAAAAAATACTTGAAGACTTAAGAAAAGAAATTGAAAATTATCCTTTCCTTGGGCAAGAACCGGTGAGAAAATTAACTATCAGTGCCGGTATTTCCACTTATCCTTACGACGGCCGTGAAGCAAAAGAGTTAGTAGAAACAGCGGATAAAAGTTTATATAAAGCAAAAAGTAATGGTAAGAATCAAGTTTGTATCTATGGTCAAAGTTTATAAATGGGTAAATTCTGGGGGCAGCATTTTCTTATTGATAAAAATATCGCCCGTAAAATTGTTCAGGTAGCAAATTTAAAATCCGAAGGTATTGTCTTAGAAATTGGTCCGGGGAAAGGTATTCTCACGGAAGAAATTCTTCCTAAAGTAGCCAAGGTTATTGCTATAGAAATTGACCGTAAACTGGTTAATGGGCTAAAAGAAAAATTTGCTTCATATTTAGAACTTAAACGATTAGAGATAATTAATGCTGATTTTTTAAAGTTTGACCTTACTTCTTTAAATTACAATGGAGAACTGAAAATAGTTGCCAATATCCCTTATTATATCAGCGGTGCAATTCTTGAGAAGATATTTGGTTATCAAAATTGGCAAGTAGCAGTATTTCTTCTTCAGCGTGAAGTTGCCCAGCGTCTAGTTGCTTTTCCGGGTAGTAAAGATTACGGTATTCTTACGATTGCTGCACAAGTTTATAGCCGGATAAAAATTATAAGTTTCATTTCAGCAAAAGTTTTTCGTCCCCAACCGAAAGTTGAATCAGCGATAGTTTGTTTAGAACGTCTACCTCTTCCGCTGATTAAACCCGAGGAGGAAAAAAATTTTTTTCGTCTTCTTCATCTTGCCTTTGGACAAAGACGTAAAATTTTACTTAATAATCTTGCGCAAGGTTTGAACTATTCAAAAATGAAATTACAAAAAATTTTTTCACAATTAGATTGGTCTTTGAATTTACGGGCAGAAAATTTAACCATTACTGATTTTAAGAAACTTTTCCGAATTCTTGAAGATGAAGCCCTCATCCTTTCCTCCCCCATAGGTGGGGAGGGATAAGGAAGGGGATTATTAAAATGTTTACTCGACAAAAAAGAGTACTTGCTGGGGAAAAAATTTTACTTACCTGTGCCTTGGAACAAGCAAGTAAAATAAAAGAAAAATTAGAAAAATTTGGTGCAGAAGTTTTTAATTTGCCAACAATCAGGATTGTGCCACCTAAAAGTTACCGTCACTTAGATGAAGCGATTGGTGAAATTGAAAATTACCAATGGATAATTTTTACCAGCCAGAATGCAGTAGATTTTTTTTTCCAACGCTACCGTAAAAAAAAGAGACCTTGGGAGATACTAAGAAAAATAAAAATTGGAGCAATTGGTCCAGCAACCAGGAAAAAAATTAAAAAATACCATTTAGAAGTTGCCTTTGAACCAAAAAAATATACCAGCAGAGAACTGGTCAAAAATTTTAAATCTAAAAATTTAGAAATGAGAGGAACAAAAATACTTCTTCCACGTGCGGATATTGCTCCGGAATGGTTACCTCAAAAATTAAAAAAATTTGGTGCTCAAGTTACCCGAGTAGTTGCTTATCGGACAATTAGGGAAAGGAAAGTTCCCTTTCGAATAAAAAAAATGTTAAGAACTGGTGAAATTGATTTTGTGATTTTTACCAGTTCTTCAACCGTAAAAAATTTTTTTTCTCTTATACCGAAGGAGTATCTTCATCCAAAAATAAAATTTGTCAGTATTGGACCGGTAACCACGGAAACTGCGAAAGAATTAGGTTTAAAAATAAAAATTCAAGCAAAAGAGCATACTACTGACGGATTGGTAAAAGCAATCTTAAGAAACGCAGATGACCATAGACGTCGCCCTGAATGAAATGAAGGGTCTCGAGATTCTTCGCTTCACTCAGAATGACACTTCGTGTCATCTGTGGCAATCCGGTTGTTAATCAGCGGTAATCAGTGTATAAGGAGGTCAGCAATGTCTTTTCCCCAGTATCGTCCAAGAAGAATGCGTAAAAATGAAAATTTAAGAAGGTTAATTCGTGAAACGCAACTGTCAGTAGATAATTTAGTAATGCCTTATTTTGTGCGTGAAGGTAAAAACGTAAAAAGAGCAATCAGTTCTATGCCGGGCAATTTTCAATGGTCAATTGATAATTTAGTTAAAGAAATTAAAGAGACAAAAGAATTGGGTATACCAGGGGTAATCCTTTTTGGTATTCCCGAGAAAAAAGATGAGAAAGGTTCCGGTGCATATGCGAAAAATGGTATTATCCAACAGGCAGTGAAGGCAGTTAAAGATAAAGTGCCAGAAATGGTTATGATTACTGACCTTTGCTTATGTGAATATACTAACCACGGACACTGTGGTGTAATCGTTAACCGTAAACCGTTAACCGTGAACCACGGTAAACGGAACACGGTAAACTTTAAACAGTTTGAGATAGATAATGGTGCAACTTTAGAAATCTTAGCAAAGACCGCAGTAAGTCAAGCAGAAGCCGGTGCAGATATCATTGCTCCCAGTGGGATGATGGATGGGCAGGTGAAAACAATCCGTCAAGCCTTAGATGAAAATAATTTTTCTAATGTGCCGATAATGGCTTATTCGGCAAAATATGCTTCCGCATTCTATGGACCTTTCCGTGAAGCAGCCGAATCACCGCCGAAATTTGGTGATCGGCGAAGTTATCAAATGGATCCCTCAAATTGGGAAGAGGCATTGCGCGAGGTTCAACTTGATATTGAAGAAGGTGCGGATATTGTAATGGTGAAACCAGCGCTGGCTTATTTAGATATTATTCGTTTAGTGAAAGATAAATTTCATCATCCGGTTGCTGCTTATAATGTCAGTGGTGAATTCAGTATGATTAAAGCAGCCAGTGAGAAAGGTTGGCTTGAAGAAGAAAAAATAGTTTTTGAAGTTTTGACTGCAATTAAACGTGCCGGTGCAGATATAATTTTGACCTATTTTGCTAAGGATGTAGCCAAGAAACTGGGGAGTGGAAGGTAGGATGTGGGGAGTGGTAAGTGGGAAGGAGGAATGAGAAGTGGCAAAGAGTTACGAAACTTTAGAAGCTTGGCAATGGGCTATAGAATTGGCAAGGCAAATTTATTGTGAGACAAAAAAATTTCCTCAGGAAGAAATGTTCGGAATCACTTCACAAATTAGAAGAGCGATTATTTCAGTTTCAAGCAACATTGCCGAAGGTTTTGGACGTTCTTCGGCAAAGGAACGGAGGCATTTTGTTGAATTGGCATTAGGCTCCTTAAATGAAGTTGAAAGTCTCCTTTTGTTGAGTTGGAAATTAGGATTCATAGATGAGGAAAAACATAGAGAATTAAAAACAGGAATAGAAAAAGAAGGTCGCCTATTAGGAGGTTTACTTAGGTATATTTCCTTAAAGAAATAAATATGAAAACCACATCCCACATCCCACATCCCACATCCCAGTTTTTACCGAGATTGATTGCCTGGGAAGTGACGCGTAGTTGTATGCTTAATTGTCTTCATTGTCGTGCCGCCGCACGATATGGTCGTGACCCGAATGAGTTGACCACAGAGGAATGTTTCAAATTTCTGGATGATGTGGTTTCTTTTTCTAAGCCAATTATTATTCTTACCGGTGGTGAACCGATGCTGCGGGAAGATATTTTTAAAATTGCATCTTACGGAGCAAAAAAAGGAGGTGATTACCTCCTTGGTTTAACCATGGTAATGGCACCGTGTGGAATTTTAGTTAATGAAGAGACGGCAAAAAAAATTCTTGCCTCAGGAATAAAACGAATAAGTTTAAGTCTTGACGGAGCGACTACGGTGACACATGATAGTTTCCGCGGAGTAAAAGGTTCTCACGAGGCAGTTTTAAAAGCAATGGATATCGCAAAAAAAGTTGGATTAGAATTCCAAGTGAATACAACGGTAACTAAACATAATCTTAAAGAGTTGTCACAAATTCTTACCTTATCGAGAGAAAAAGGTGCGGTTGCTTTTCATCCGTTTTTACTTGTCCCTACGGGTAGAGGTAAAGAGTTAGCCGAATGGGAACTTTCACCAGAAGAATACGAAAAAACACTCACCTGGGTATATGAAAAGGAAAAAGAACTTGCTGAAAAAGGTATAAAGTTCCAATTCAAACCGACCTGTGCACCACATTATTACCGCATTGTTCGTCAACATAAAAAACTGATTACACAGATTAAAGACCAGATTACACAGATTTCACCATCTAACCATTTGCACAGTTTCACCAAAGGCTGTATGGGTGGACAATATTTTGCTTTCGTTTCCCATACCGGTAAAGTACAAATTTGTGGTTTCTTAGAGATAGAATGTGGCGATATTCGTAAGGAACCATTCTCAAAAATTTGGTATAATTCAAAAGTGTTTAAAGAAATGCGTGATTGGGATAGTTATCACGGTCGTTGTGGTATTTGTGAATATCGGAAAATATGTGGTGGTTGTCGTGCCCGTGCTTATGCGTTGACCGGTGATTACCTCGCTGAGGAACCTTTCTGTGTATATCAACCGAAAAGGCAGAGAATGTGTAAGGTGTAAAGTGTAATGGATAAGTCAAAGAAATATTGGGGAGAGGCAAAAAAATATCTTGCTGGTGGAGTGAATAGTCCAGTAAGAGCATTCAAATCAGTAGGCGGGACACCGCGTTTTATTCTGCGCGGTAAGGGGTCAAAAATTTATGATGCTCAAGGTAAAGAATATATTGATTATTGTCTTTCTTGGGGACCTTTAATTCTTGGGCATACGCATCCCGAGGTTATCCAGGCAGTGAAGAAAATTTTATCTTGTGGGACAAGTTTTGGTGCGCCGACAGTTTTAGAGACTGAATTAGCGAAGAAAATTTGTCAGGCATTTCCTTCAATTGAACTAGTGCGTTTAGTTAATTCCGGCACGGAAGCGGTGATGTCGGCAATTCGTTTAGCAAGGGGCTACACGAAAAGGAATAAAATTATTAAATTCGCTGGTTGTTATCATGGACATAGTGATTATTTATTAGTTTCTGCTGGTAGTGGTGCGACCACTTTAGGTATTCCTGACAGTTTAGGAGTACCAAAAAATTTTGTAGAGGAGACGATAGTTTTATCTTACAATAATCTTGTGCAAGTGAAAAAGACGGTAAAAAAATTTGCTCAACAAATTGCGGCAATAATTGTTGAACCGGTTGTCGGGAATATGGGTGTTGTCTTACCAAAGGGAGGTTTTCTTCAAGTTTTGAGGCAACTTTGTGATAAGCATGAGATTATTTTAATTTTTGATGAAGTAATTACTGGTTTTCGTCTCGCTTACGGTGGAGCACAGGAATACTACGGAATAAAAGCCGACCTAACCTGTTTAGGTAAAATTATTGGTGGGGGTTGCCCAGTAGGTGCTTATGGTGGGAAAAAAGAAATTATGCAAATGGTTTCACCGGTGGGTGGAGTTTATCAAGCGGGTACACTTTCCGGTAATCCAGTTGCGGTAAGTGCCGGACTGAAGACCTTGGAGATCCTTTCCCGAGGGAAACCTTACGAACTTCTTGCCGAAAATACGGAATACCTTGTTTCAGAGATGAAAAAAAATGCCGAAAAGTTAGGAATGAAAATTAGAATCAATTCAGTTAGTTCGATGTTTACCCTCTTTTTCACTGAGAGAGAAGTTTATGACTATCAAACCGCGAAAACCTCCGATACAAAAAAATATGCGCAATATTTTCATCTGATGCTGAACGAGGGTATTTATCTTCCACCGAGCCAGTTTGAAGCAAATTTTCTTTCTACAGCACATAAACAAGTTGACCTTGAAAAAACAATTAAAAAAAGTTATTATTCCTTAAAGAGATTACGGTGATTGAATTAGAAAATCGAGATTACGGAGATTAAAGACTTGCAATCGCTGTAATCGTTTTTTAAAATCACTGTAATCGGGATTTAAAAGAATGTATGTAATTGGTTTAAAATGTCGTGAATGTGGACGGAAATATCCGAAAGATATCTTTTATGTTTGTGAGTATTGTTTTGGTCCATTGGAGGTAGAATATGACTATACAAAAATAAAAAAAGTTTTAACTTGCGAAAAAATTTCTTCCCGCGAGAAAAATATCTGGCGTTATAGCGAACTTTTACCTTTGGATAACCCACCAACTGACGGATTACATTCGGGTTACACTCCTTTAATCAAAGCAAAAAATTTAGCCAAACTTTGGGGAATAAAAGAACTTTATATCAAAGATGACTCAGTTTGTCATCCGACACTTTCTTTCAAAGACCGGGTGGTAGCAGTCGCTTTATCTAAAGCGAAAGAGTTTGGTTTTGATACAGTAGCTTGTGCTTCTACTGGTAATTTAGCTAATTCCGTTTCGGCGCAGGCAGCACTTGCTGGACTGAAAAGTGTAATTTTTATCCCTGCGGATTTAGAAATAAGTAAAATTATTGGTTCGTTGATTTATCGTCCAACCGTGGTTGCCGTGGAAGGTAATTACGATGAGGTAAACCGTCTCTGTGCCGAGATTGCCACAAAATATCATTGGGCATTTGTGAATATTAATATCCGTCCTTATTATGCGGAAGGGTCAAAGACCTATGCTTTTGAGATAATGGAACAATTAGGTTGGCGTGCACCAGAAAATATTGTCGTCCCGGTTGCGGGTGGCTCATTAATTTCCAAAATTTGGAAAGCGATAAAAGAATTCTATCAATTAGGTTTCATTCCCGAAATGAAGACAAAAGAGGTAATCACCTCAATTTATGCTGCACAGGCACACGGCTCTGCACCGGTAGTTACTGCGGTAAAAGAGAAAAGTGAAATTATTCGTCCGGTACGTCCGAAAACAATTGCCAAAAGTTTAGCCATTGGTAATCCGGCAGATGGATATTATGCAGTGAAAACAGTGAAAGAAAGTGGTGGTTGGGCAGAAGAGGCAACTGATGAAGAAATAATTGAAGCGATAAAATTGCTTGCCCAAACTGAAGGCATATTTACCGAAACTGCTGGTGGGGTGACCGTAGCCGTAGCCAAGAAACTTATTGAACAGGGTAAAATTAAGAAAAACGAGTCTTTAGTAATTTCGATTACTGGTAATGGCTTAAAAACACAGGAAGCGTTAAGTGGTAAAATTGGTGAAGTAATAAAAATTAAACCAAATTTAAGGTCATTTCAAGAGCAGATGATCGCAGAAAAAATATGACACGGATGCCCGCAGATAAAAATCCAGATGACCGCTGATAATTGGACACGGATTATTGCGGATAAGAATCTGTAGCAATCTGGTCGTTTATCTGTAGTCATCCCTGTTCTCTGAGGGAGGGGAGAAAAAACGATGGCAAAAAAAATGGTCCATTTAATTTTTCCACAAAAACTGATTAAAAAGCCGATAATTTATCAAACGGCAAAAAAGTTTGACCTTGTTCCGAATATCCGAAGAGCAAATGTTACCGAGAAAATTGGTGAAGTTGTGCTTGAACTTTCCGGGAAAACGGAAAACCTTGAAAGAGGTATTGCCTATTTAACAAAGATTGGTGTTCGTGTTGAACCGGTAGTTGGGGATATCATTGAATAAAATTCAATCCTTCGGCAAGCTCAGGATTGACTCTGAGCAAAGCCGAATGGGTTAAAATTAAAAATTTAGGGAAACAGATGGATTATGTTAAGATTTTATTTGACGATTTAGCGAAAAGATACGATTTTTTTTGTGAGATAGCAAGTTTTTTTCTTGACCGTTTCTGGAGGAAGAAAATTAACCACTTCATTCACCAAGAAGAAGTTATTTTAGATTTAGGCACAGGCACTGGTGAGTTAGCCTTCGGAATAAATAAGGCAAGAGGTAATCACCTCAGAGGTAATCACCTCAAGAAAATTATCGGGATAGATTTTTCTTGGGAGATGTTAAAAAATGCACAGCGGAAAAAGAATAATGAGCATTCAGCAGTTGAATTTATTGCTGCTAATGCGCAAAAAATACCTTTTCAGACAGAAAGTTTTAATTCGGTAGTGAGCAGTTTTGTTTTTCGTCATTTGCAAAAGAATATAAAAATAATCTTAGAAGAAATTTATCGGGTAATCAAACCAGAAGGTAAAATTGTCATTCTTGAATTTGGTCATCCAGAATTTGCTTTTTCCCGAAAAATTTATTATCTTTATTTAGAAAAAATTGTTCCTCTAATTGGTAGGATTTTATTTGGTAAAGAAAAAGTTAAATATTTTCATTATTTGAAAGAGACAATTATGAATTTTTTTCCACCGGAGGAATTAAGAATGATTCTTTCCCATGCCGGATTTAGGAAAGTAAAATATTATCCTTTAATTGGTGGGGTGATTGGTATTTATTATGGATTTAAATAAAATTTATGCACCAATAAAAAAAGATTTAGCAAAAGTAGAAACTAAATTAAGAGAAAGTTTTCCCCAAACGAACAATCTCTTGAAAAAAATAAATATGCATCTTTTTCAAGCAAAGAAAAAGGGCAAGAGAATCCGTCCCGCTTTAGTTCTCCTTTCGGCAAAAATTAGTTCAAATTCAAACTCACCTAAGTTGAATAATTTACAAAAAATTATCTCTTTAGCGGTAGCGGTAGAACTTATTCATACTGCCAGTCTGATTCATGATGATATTATTGATAATGCTACTGAGCGACATAATCAGTTAACTCTCCACCAGAAATATGGTAATCAGATAGCGATTCTCGCTGGTGATATTTTATATGCTCAGGCATTCAATTTACTTTCCCGGATTGGTGTGCCTGAAATTGTGAAGATAATGTCAGAAGCAGTGAAAAAGATTTGTCTTGGTGAAATTGAAGAAACCCGTAAACGGGAGAGGCTGATTATTTCCTCTACTCCACCCAGTGAGAAAGAATATTTTATGATTATCAGAAATAAAACTGCAACTCTGATGTCTATTTGTTGTGAGGCAGGTGCACTCTTAAGTAAGGAAACAATCAATTCAAACGATGGAAAGGAAACATCATTTTTGCGAGATTACGGACTAAATTTTGGTCTTGCTTACCAGATTGTTGATGATTATTTAGACCTTTTTGGGAAAAAAGAAAAAACGGGTAAATCCATTGGGATTGATTTGAAAGAGGGCACTTTCACTTTACCTTTAATTCGTTTACGGGAAGTAATTGGTCAGACTCAAAATCTGCCTTATAGTTTGACACAAAGTCCGCTTTCTTTACGGAAACTTTTAATTAAATACGAAATTTTAAATTATATTCAGGAAAAAACAAATTTTTTTCTTTCTAAAGCAAAAGAAAAAATTCTCTCTTTTAGTCCCTCAATTTATCGAGACGGTCTAATCAGTCTGACCGAATATGTATACCTACGAGAAAAATGATAAACTAAATTTATTTTTTCTTTTTCTCTTTGAGTTTATACTTATTTTTGTTCAAGGATTAGACCTCTTTCCTCTTTTTGCCTTACCCGCTGAAGGAAGTGAAAAAATTAAACATCTAAAAACAATCAATTTTAATTCCCGGATAAGATATTTCCAACTCTTGAATCTTATCGTTTTAGGGAAAGAAAAGAAAATGTTTTTAGTTAACCCGGCAGGAGGAAGACGCTACAAGGTGTTAGTTTACGATTTTTATAAGGGTGAAATTTTACGTTTTAATAAAGCGCGATTTACTCGTCCGGTAGACCTTACCACTGATTCGGAAAAAATTTATATTGTTGATGCTGAAGAAAATTGTGTTAAGGTTTATGACCTGCAAGGTAAATTTTTATTTCGTTTTGGTAAAGGTGAACTTACTCGACCACGCGGAATTACAATTAACCCACGCCGAAAATGGCTTTATGTTACTGACCTTGGTAATTCTAAAGTAAAAGTTTTTGACTATGAAGGAAATTGTCTTTTCGATTTTAGTGATCTCAATCGTCCACAAAGTATTACAGTGGACAGAGAAGGTAAAGTGTATGTGGTTGAACCTTTAAGTTGCCAGGTCAAAATTTTTGGTGCTACGGGGATGCAACTGATGAAAAAATTTGGTGATGAGTTACTTTTTGCTCGTCCGAGTGGGATTGCTGTAGATAGTCAGTTAAATATTTATGTTTTGGATACAGTTTTATGTACATTACAAGTTTTTGACCAGCGTGGATTTCCCCTTTATTCTTATGGTAAGAAAGGGAAAAAAGATGGTGAATTTAATTTCCCTAATGGTATCTATATTGATGAAAATGACCGCATTTATATTGCCGATACGAATAACCAGCGGATACAGATTTTTGAGATTATTAAATAGAATTATAATTCTTGCTACTTGCTACTTGCTACTTGCTACCTGCTACCTTTCTTTTCTTACTTCTTCTTTCCTCTTTGCCCAAGTACATTTTGAATATTTAGGCAGTATTTCCCGCCCGAGTGATATTGGAATAAAAAAAACTATCTTCCAAAAAGGGAGCGAAATTCTTTTTGGTAAAACTGAAGAAGAAAAAATTGTCAAACCTTATGGTATAGTAAGTGATGGCAAAGGCAAAATTTATATTGCCGATAATGGCAGTGGTTCAGTTCATCTCTTTGACCTGAGAAAGAAAAAATATCAGCAAATTTACAAATTATCCCGCGGAAGGTTAGTTTCACCAATAACCTGTGGATTGGACCTCCAGAACAATTTATATGTTTTGGATAATTACTGGCTACGGATATTCGTCTTTAACAAGAAAGGAAAATACCTTAGGGAGATTTTTCTGCCGGAAGAGGTAAGTAACCCGGTGGGTATCACCACAGCTTATTATTTTCTTTATCTTGTAGATATGAAAGGACATAAAGTATGGGTTTATAATCTCGCTTATCCGCATCGTCCGCGTGGTTGGATTACGAATTTTGGCAGACGTGGTGAAGGTGATGGTGAATTTAATTTCCCGACCAATATTTTTCTTGATAACAAAAATAAAGTTTATGTTACCGATACAATGAATTTTCGGGTTCAGGTATTTGATGAAAATGGTAAATTTTTATTCAAATTTGGGCAAGTTGGTGATGCTCCGGGATATTTTTCCCGTCCGAAAGGTATTGCGGTAGATAGTCAAGGAAACATTTTTGTTGTTGATGCCTTAAGAGAAACAGTAGAAGTCTATAATAACAATGGGCAGTATCTCGGTTTTCTTGGTGGGAAAGGAAAAAATCCCGGACAGTTTTCGCTTCCTACGGGTATCTATATTGACAACGAAGACAAAATTTATGTTGCCGACAGTTTCAATCAAAGAGTGCAAATTTTTCGTTTCCATCCTTAGTTTTCGGAGATCCCGCTAAAGCGGTGAAAAGAATTAAATTTGATTACAGAGATTAAAAAATACGATTTCAGCGATAAGAAATTTTTGACTTTTATTTTTGAGTTTGATACAATAAAACCAAGCGAAAAAAAGGAGGTTAAGTATAAATAAATGAACAAAACAATTAAAGCTTACATTTATCGGGGTGAGAAATTTTACATTGGTGAATGTGTGGAGATAAGTGTAGTTACCCAGGGTAAAACAGTTGATGAAACGATTGCTAATTTACGTGAAGCAGTGAGTTTACATCTTGAAGGCGAGGACCTCAATGAATTAGGTTTAGCACCTAATCCTAACCTGTTGATTATTATGGAGGAGGCGGTCGGTGTCGCCTAAACTGAAAGTTCTTTCGGGTAAAGAAGTTCTTTTGATATTTAAGGAGTTGGGTTTTTCTGAAGATTTATTATACAGTAAATTTTATACTGATTGAGTTTTGTAAACTAATTAAAACGGAGGTGGTGTAAAAATGTTTCAAAAATCTGTAGCGTCCCGATTTATCGAAATATAATAAAGGCAGTGAAAAATTCAAAGTTCAAAGGGTAAAATTTACTGAGACAAAAATGGGAGATCAGTCTCAAAAAAAAGAAAATAAAATTGAGAAAGAAAAAGTTGGATTTTCCCAGAAACGCTGGGTACATATCGGTTTAATAATCCTGCTCACCCTTGGTGTCTATGCTAATTCCTTGAAGAATGATTTCCTCTATGATGACCATTATCTTATTCTGAAAAACGATTTCATAAAAAACTGGAAAAATTTACCGAAAATTTTTACTGAACAATATTTCGTTCTTGCACAAAAAGCATCTTACCGGCCAGTGCACACCTTAAGTTTATTTATTGATTATTCTTTATGGAAACTAAATGTATCGGGCTGGCGTCTCACAAATATTCTTCTTCATATTCTTAATGCAATTTTGATTTATTTCCTCATAAGCTTCACTTTTTCTCACTCTCTAACTTCCTCACTTCCTCACTCCCTAACTGCTTTAATTACTACTTTACTCTTCGCTTTACATCCGGTCCAGAGTGAAAATATAAATTGTGTCAGTTTCCGTGAAGACCCATTTTCTTTTTTCTTTTTTCTTTTATCCTTCCTCTTATATCTTAAAGCCACCCAATCACCTAATTACCAAATTACCGAATTACTTAATCACCCAGTCACCCAATCACCCAGTCACCCAATCCTGTATTTTGCGTCGTGCATTAGTTTCATCCTTGCTTTATTTTCTAAAGAAATGGTGCTCTCTTTACCTTTAATTCTTTTGCTGTATGATTTTTGTTTTTCTGAACCGAACTCGTTATTTAGATATTACAAACGATATCTTCCTTACTTTATAATTGCTATTTTATATTTTCTTATTACATATTTTCTTCTGCGTCCTTCTAGTGGTGTCATTATGGGGATAGACTTTTCTCAAGAAAAACGCTTTCTTTTTGATAGAACCCATCTATTGAGTTTCCTAGCTCTACCAAGGATTATTATTTACTATCTGAAACTTCTTTTTTTCCCAGTCAAGCTGCTTGCTGACTATGCTAACTATCTTGAACAGCCATCCTTTTTTCAGCCGAAAATTGCTTTATCTTTTGTTTTTTTAATGATAATTCTAATCGCAGGAATTAAGACATACAAGCATTCTAAAAAAATCTTTTTTTGCATTTTTTATTTTTTTATCACATTACTTCCTGTATCCAGCATAATACCTTTTGGAGGACTAATGGCTGAGCGTTATCTATATTTCCCTTCTTTGGGATTTTGTATGCTTTTTGCAATAACAGTTACAAAGATATACAATTCGTATCCTTCTTTACGAACGGGTGTTATTCTATTTTCAATTTTTTCTTTGTCTCTATATTCGGTAAGGACAATAATCCGAAATAGAGATTGGAAAGATGAGATTACTTTATGGTCTGCGATGATTAGAGATTTTCCGGGTGCCCAAAGGGCTCGGCTTACCCTCAAAACTCTTTTGACGGAGCGTGGGATTTCTTATGTAGAAAAAAGACAGTATAAAGAAGCAATTGATGATTTTAAGCGTGTGTTAGAGATTGCTCCTAACGAAGCAGAAGGATGGGCAAATCTTGGAACGGTCTATTACGAAAAAGGGGAATATGAACAGGCAATTAATTCATACAAAACCGCATTAAAAATTAATTCTGGCTTTGATCCAATAATTTATAAGGGAATAGGCAAAGCATATATGGCGAAAGGTCAATATGAGCAAGCAATTAATGCATTTACAGAGGTAATTCGCTTTCACCCAGACGAACCAGAAACACTATTTCTTTTAGGCTTAGTGTATTTGCGTCAAAACCTCTATAAAAAAGCAGAAGAAGTTTTCCGGAGGGCATTAGAAGTTGACCCATATAATCCAATGATACGGAAACATTATGACCAAGTAATCCAATCTTTGCAATCAAAAGAGATAAAATAGTATAAAAGTAGCGCAAACGGAGGTGTCTATGTTTAAAAAAATTCTGATTTTTACTTTTTTTCTCTGCAGTTTTTTTGCTGTTGTTTATGCTGATACAATCATCTGGGATGGTGACGCAGGTGACAATGACTGGCACACGAGTAGTAACTGGAGTTCGAACAGGATACCTACATCTAATGACGATGTTATCATTGATGGTAACATTACGGTTATAGTTAATCCGGATTCACCTCCGATTTCATTTAATTCGTTAACCTTAGGTGGACCGCTTACAACGATTTCTTTGACTTTAAGAATCTGTACTCAAATTGCTTCCGGAGGATGCATTACGATAAAAAACAAAGCAACTTTTGAACAAGCAACATTGGATGAATTGGTCGTTTCTTCTATTACTATTGAATCAGGAGGAAATTTGACCCACGCTGCAAATTCTACTACCCGGAATTTTGTAGTAAATTTGAATTTGACCAATCTTGAAATTCAATCTAGTGGAAGTATCAATGTTGATGGTAAGGGATATCCTGGTGTAAAGCCGCTGGGTTCTGGCCAGGGGCCTGGTGGTGGGGGTGGTGGTTGGAATGCGGGGACAGGAGGTGGTGGTTACGGTGGTAAAGGTGGAGATGGTCAGGCATACAGTGGTGGTAATGTATATGGGTCATTATTTAATCCCTCTGACTTAGGAAGTGGTGGGGGTAATCATGGAAATGTAGCGGGTGACGGTGGTGGTGCGATTCGTCTGCTTGTCTTGGGAACAGTTAGGATAGAAGGTTCAATAACCGCGAATGGCACTACTGGAGAATGGGAGGGAGGTGGCTCCGGAGGAAGTATCTGGATAACTGCAGGAACAATTACTGGTAGTGGTTTAATTGCGACAAATGGAGGCAATAGTAGTTGGACAGGAAGTGGTGGTGGGGGTGGTGGAAGGATTGCAATTTATTATACAGAGAATATCTACACAGGAAAAATTCAGGCATTTGGTGGCACAGGGTATCAAGCAGGTGGTGCCGGAACAATATATTGGAAACAGTCAATGCAGGCAAATGGTGATTTGATAATTGATAATGATAACCGATATACGGAAAAAGATGCCCCAATAGCGGGTAATTACGTGATGGACAATTTAGAAGTAAAACAATCAGGTAGGTTAAGTGTTTCAGGAAACATTACGGTTGCTAATCTTATCATAAGTAACAATGGTTCACTTAGTGCTTCAAAAAACATTACGGTGTCTGCTACAATAAATAGTAGTTTAAGTTCTGATGTGAATCTATCTAATGGCGCTCTAAGTGCTGGGGGTATAATTACTTTACCCAATCAACCGACTTCTCTGACTTTGAATAATTTTCGGATAAGTTGTTTAAAACTGCACGAGGTAGCAGGACATTACTGGTCTGAACTAAGTTTATCTGATTCAGCGAGTTTAACTTTATCTCAACAATTTGTAAATTTGCCTGGTGACTTTATTTTGCCAACTGGTAATAGTTTAACTGTTTTAAGTTTTACTGTAGAAGGGAACCTAACCAACAGTAGTAATTTAACCGGAGATGTTATTACGATATCAAAGAATATTGTAAACAGCGGTAACCTAACTGGGGGTAGTATTGCCGCAGAGAACATTACAACCAGTGGTAGCTTAACTGTCTCAACTGTTACAGTAGCAGGAAAGTTAACAATAAATTCTGGAGGGATGATAACTCACTCAGCAGGAAACCTTTCAGGATTGAGGATAACCGTAACCAATCTTGAAATTCAATCTAGTGGAAGTATCAATGTTGATGGTAAGGGATATCCTGGTGTAAAGCCGCTGGGTTCTGGCCAGGGGCCTGGTGGTGGGGGTGGTGGTTGGAATGCGGGGACAGGAGGTGGTGGTTACGGTGGTAAAGGTGGAGATGGTCAGGCATACAGTGGTGGTAATGTATATGGGTCATTATTTAATCCCTCTGACTTAGGAAGTGGTGGGGGTAATCATGGAAATGTAGCGGGTGACGGTGGTGGTGCGATTCGTCTGCTTGTCTTGGGAACAGTTAGGATAGAAGGTTCAATAACCGCGAATGGCACTACTGGAGAATGGGAGGGAGGTGGCTCCGGAGGAAGTATCTGGATAACTGCAGGAACAATTACTGGTAGTGGTTTAATTGCGACAAATGGAGGCAATAGTAGTTGGACAGGAAGTGGTGGTGGGGGTGGTGGAAGGATTGCAATTTATTATACAGAGAATATCTACACAGGAAAAATTCAGGCATTTGGTGGCACAGGGTATCAAGCAGGTGGTGCCGGAACAATCTATTTAGAACAAATTGGGATAGTAGACAAAACTCCACCAGAAACTCTGCTTAGTTTAAGCGGGACATCAGGAGCAAATGGTTGGTATTTATCCGATGTAACTGTTTTCTTAACCGCTACCGATGATATATCTGGTGTAGTAAAAACTGAATATAGTTTTGATAATCTGAATTGGTTGGTTTATGCCACTTCGTTCACGATTACTAACGAAGGGATTACGACGGTTTATTACAAGTCAACTGATAAGGTTGGTAATGTAGAACCGGTAAAATCAGAAACAATTAAAATTGATAAGACGCCACCTCTCACCACTTGCTTACTTTCCGGGACAACCGGGAATGAAGATTGGTACATTTCTGATGTTGGTGTAATTCTCACTGCGAACGATGATATTTCTGGTGTAGCAAAAACCGAATACAGTTTTGATAATATAAACTGGCTCGTTTACCGTGAATCGTTTACCGTGAAAACTGAAGGATTGAATGTTCTTTATTATCATTCGGTGGATAATGCTGGAAATATAGAGTCAGCAAAATCTGAGACCGTAAAGATTGATAAAAGTTCACCAACGATTACAGTTGTTTCGCCAGAAGCAAAAGATTACTTGCATTCAGAAACTTTTGTGCTGAATTTCACTACTACCGATACAGTTTCGGGTATTTCTACGATGACCGCAACTTTAAATGGTGAAAACGTGATTAGCGGACAAGTGATTGATTTGTTTTATTACAGTTTAGGTGAGCATACTTTAGTAGTTAAAGCAGAAGACAAAGCGGGGAACAAAGCAGAAAAATCAGTAAAGTTTAATGTCATCGCTACAATTGATAGTTTAATTGCGGTGAAAGAAAGATGTTTTGAATTGGGCTGGATAGATAAGTCAGGAATCAAGACAAGTTTAGATGCGAAGTTAGAAAATGTAAAGAAAAAAATTGAATCTTCTGACTATAAAACTGCTGAGAATGTCCTTAATGCTTTTCTTAACGAAGTGAATGCACAAACCGAGAAAAGTATAAATTTACAAGCGGCAAATCTCTTAACTACTGATGCAAGTTATGTAATTGTCCATCTCTATCCTGTTGCTGCACCGATGGTAATTACTGCTGACCCGACTTTTACTTTGCGTGAAATTTATGTCTTTCCTAATCCCGCGAAAGATGGTAAGAGTCCGATTATCCGGGCGCTGGTCGGTATTGCGGATAAAGTAGAAATAAGAATCTATGATCTAGCGGGTGAGTTAGTAAGCAGTGAGCAGTTAGCAGGTAGCAGTAAGTTTAGGGATAAATCTAAAAATCATACAACAAAAAATAGAAAACGAAACGGCTAATGGTCTTGCTTTTGATTTCGGGACACTTTATCGTTTTGCCACTTTACCGCTTACTGCTGGCTTTGTTATCCAGAATCTCGGACCAAAAATGAAATTTATCCGTGAAGGATACAATTTACCCTTGACCGTCTCTATTGGACTTGCCACCGCTAAAGCGGGGTCTCTGACTTATAAGGTTTTTGGTGACGCTTTAACTCTGGGAGCAAATCTTACACACCAGGTTTTCGGAAGAAAGACCGATTTTGGTTTTGGCAGTGAATACTGGCTCGGTAATGTCTTTGCTTTACGCGGAAGGTATAATCTTTTGAGCACAAATGACCGATTAACTAATAATGAATCAACTACTCTTTCAAAATTTGCTGCTGGTTTTGGATTAAGATTTCTTGGTTATCAACTTGACTACGCTTTTGTTCCTTATGCTGAACTTGGTGAAACTCAGCGGATAAGTTTTTTAGCAAAGTTTTAAACCCAATGTTCCTTCAAGCAAAATGATTGGTTACGAAAGTGCAGAGAGAATTTCCTTATGGGTTGGTTTTTAGCATTGTAAGAAAAATTACATTTTTTCTTTCTTGACCTCGCCCCTTTTTTGGTATATAATTAGTTAGGTTCTCACTGGGTGCTAAACTTAAGCCCAGGAGAGAAATAATAGATTAAAATTTTAGTAGGATGAAACGACTAATTTTTTTCCTTCTTCTTTTATTTCTTTACGCGCAAGAAGCGTTGGCAACAGTTGCCGCGTCAGATTGTCGCCATAACCTGAGTTACAATAGTGACAGGGTGAAAGCGGTAAGTTCAGCGGAAACACAGGTCTGCAAATTCTGTCATATCCCGCACGGAAAACACGCAACTTTAACTTCCCATACTACTGGTTATGGATGGTATGATACCATCTACCCGAGTGAGGGTTGGGCAAATAAATCATTTCGTTTACCTCTTTTCAGTCACGAGGTTACCACTAATGTAAATTCAGCACGGATTTCTTTTAGTAGCGGTCCACCCCGCCCTGATTTATACGAGTCCGGCGAGGCTTATAATATCCGAATCAGCACTTGGGCTTATGGTCCGACAACATCATTTGTTCATGAAGCCGGCATAGATGGACAACTGAACACCGACGATGATACATGGGAAATTGACTGGCCTGCAAGTGGCTCTTCAAGAATGTGTTTTTCCTGTCATGATGGCACAGTAAGAATTGGTGGTGTATATAATTCAAGCGGGACTATCTCCTATATAGAGATGACCGACAGTGGCCTCAATATGTTAAGTGATGGTAAGTTAAGTGGAACTTCAGGGGTGCGTTTTCTTCCTCCTGCTACAGACTGGAGCTCTGATTTTGCCTCAAAACATTCCTGTGAACATGCTTTTTATTCATTTCGGATGCATGAGAATGTAATTCAGGATTCAAGTAGTGGTAAACCCCCGGGTACGCCATCGTTAGCTCTACAAAGTATGACTTATATGCGCGGGAGTGGTGTGCTTGACCGTTATGATTTTGTGCAATGCACCGCTTGTCATGACCCACATAAAGGCGGCGATGGCACACCGAATGGTGGTCCACCGAATTATGTGGAAGGTGCATACACTGGTGGTTCAAGACAATTTTGGCGTAAACCGGGAGTAGTCGCAGATGAAGTATGTAAGGATTGTCATGCATATTAGATTATCCTCTATAAGTGAATGAAAAATTTAGTTCACTTCCTCGTTCTATTTTCTTTCGTTCTTTTTTTTTATTCCCCTTCTTTTTCCGCTGAGGAAAAAAGGGAGCCGATTCATAAAACCGCCCCGGAAACACTAACCGCTGGTTGTCTATCCTGTCATAAAAGATATCTTGAAGGTGAACCTTGGGCGACTGCTGGTGAAGAAAGATTTTGTTATCTCTGTCACGGTGGTGAAGAGAGAAAAAGAAAATCAAAAGAAACCGGACGCATTTTTTATAAAACATCTCTACTGGATATTTCGGCAGAATTTAATAAATTTTCACATCACCCAGTTGAAGGGCAAAGAATTCATCATTATCGGGAAATTTTACCGGAAACAAACCCGAAAATACCAAGACATAGTGAATGTGCTGACTGTCATGAACCGCATCGGAGTTATAAAAAGATAAAGGTTGAGAGAGGTAAGAAAAAACCAGGTAATCACCCACATTTAAAAAATGAGTATGAACTCTGTTATAAATGTCATTCTTATAGTGCTAATCTACCCGCCGGAAGAACGAATAAAGCAATAGAATTCCAACCGACCAATCCTTCCTATCATCCAGTAGAAGCAGAAGGAAAAAATTTGAGCATCCCTTCACTTTTGCCACCGTTAAAACCTGGACAAAGTATTCTCAACTGCACTGATTGTCATAATAACGATGACCCAAAGGGACCCTCCGGTCCACATGGGTCAATCTATGCACCAATATTAGTCAAAAATTATACTACTGCTGATGGTTATTTTGAGAATGAGTTTACTTATGCTTTATGTTATGAATGTCATTCGCGGAAAAGTATCCTGAATAATGAAAGTTTTCCTTACCATTCACACCATATTGGGGAGAAAAAAATTTCCTGTTATTCCTGTCATAATTCTCACGGGTCAGTAAAAAATACACATCTCGTAGAATTTCGTCTTGACCGCACTCAGACGGACAGTTTTGGCCGGTTTGAATTTATTGACCGTGGCGAGTTTAAAGGTGAATGTTATTTAAAATGTCATAACTTTGAACATAGCCCGAAGAGTTACTAAACACGAATTAACACGAATATTGACACGAATAAACACGAATGAAAGGCAAGATGAAAAACTTATTACTTGTTACTCTCTACTCTCTACTTGTTTTGGTTTTATCAGGTTCCACCGGTGTAGAAGCAAAAAAAATTAATCCCCATCGGGAACAAAAATATTGTTTAGAATGTCATACTAAAAAAGGATATGGGGAACTGAAAAAAACTATTCTTCAACTTTGTGGTAGATGTCACCAGGAGATAGTGAAGGGTGGATACCATCCTTTAGATGGGTTACATTATTCGGTGCTGAGCAGTAAAGAAGATTTGCCCTTAAAGGAAGGGAAGATAGTTTGCACGACTTGTCATGAGCCGCACGGGAAGACCGAACATTCTGGACTATTACGAAAAAATACGAATGATTTATGTTTTTCCTGTCATCTTAAATGATTTGGTTAGTTTCATCTTGACAAAAGGTAGAAAAAGGATATAATTTAAGTAGGGGGAAGATAATGAAAGTTAAAACTTTTTTTCTCTTACTTTGTTTATCTTTGCTTGTCTTCTTGGTGAAAGAAACTTATGCTTATAGTGGTTTTCACAAGGATATTTTAACCTGTAATGATTGTCATACTATTTATCCGGCAGATGTTAGGAGTGCGGAAGGGAATGTTAATCTCTGTTTAAGTTGTCATACTGGTGGTGCGATGGCCAGTAATTTAGCCCTTTATTCAATTGACCAGGCAACAATTACTTCTGGTGGTGTTTACGGGAAAAGTCATCGCTGGGATGCCCTTGCTTATCAGGTGGGTATTGCTACGGTTAGTACAATAACAATTCAAAGAACAGATAGAACAAGAAGTGGTATGGTAACGAGCACAATAACCTACACTAATAGCATCGGAGCTAAGTGGTTCAAAGATAAGGATGGCAAGAATAGAGTTGCCTGCTCCAGTTGCCATAATAGTAGAACATCCTCGTTTATTCGTAATGAAAAGGAAAGAGATGAAAAATTATGTCGTGATTGTCATAATTATGACTTTCAGTTCAGTACGATGAGTGCACGAATTTATAGAGGGAAAAAAATGAACCATCCATTCAAGACAATCGGTAATAATTATGTTGGTTGTTCTTCCTGCCATGTAATCCACGCTCAGTAGTTCTTGCTAAAAGAGTTATTAAAGAACTTACTTAACTACCTATTCACCTGCCTATTTTATTTGACTTCTTCTTCCTAAAAAAGATAAAATTTAAAAAGTTTAGCCCTAAGGAAAAACCTTTGGTCAGCTGAACTGTTTCATAAAATTTTACTGCCCATTTTTACGGAACAAAATTTTTTTTCTTTTGTCTAATGAGGTAGAAAGTGGATGAACAGGATGATGCTTTCTCTTCGGCAGGCTCAGAGTCTGAACTTGTTGAAGACCTTATTGAAGAAAGCAGAAAAGGTAACCGTGAGGCATTTAGTATTTTAATTCGGAAATATAGTCAAACCGTGTATGCTTTTGCTTTTCGTCTGATGAATAATATTGCTGATGCGGAAGATTTATGTCAGGAAGTATTTATTCAGGCCTATCGGGGAATAAAAAAATTTGAATCCCGGTCAGCATTTTCTACTTGGCTCTATCGGATTACGGTTAATCTCTGGAAAAATAAACTGAAAGAATATGCCCATCAAGGAGCGAACATTTCTTCTTTGGATGAACTTGTGCCCGGGGAGGAAAAAGCAACTGTGGAGTTGCCTGATACTTTACCTTCACTTGATGAATTGATGGATAAAGAGACAAAAATAACACTGATTAAAGAAAGTTTAGAAAAAATTCATCCTCTCCATAAAGCAGTGATTATCTTACGGGATATTGAAGGGAAAAGTTACTCGGAAATTGCGGAAATTATGGATTGTCCTTTAGGGACTGTGCAGTCCCGCCTCTGGCGTGCGCGTGAAGAGTTAAGATTAAAAGTTTTAAATAAATTGCGTGATTACCGGGAGCAAAAAAAATGAGTTGTGAAAAAATAAAAGAAAAATTAAATTTATATCTTGATGATGTTCTTCCTTTAGAGGAAAAACTAAAAGTAGAAAAACATTTAGATAAATGTAAAAATTGTGCCCAGCAACTGAAAGAGTTGAAGGAAATCAGTTCTTTATTACGCGAAATAACCGTCCCGGAAGCGAGGATTGATTTCTCTACTCTGGTGATGGGAAATATCAATCTCTGTCCGGAAGTAAGGCGGAAATTGTCTACTTATCTTGATGCACTCCTTAAGCCCGGAGAGAAGAAAATTGTAGAAAAACATCTTAAGGTCTGTAGCCGCTGTAGCCGTGAATTGTCCGAGTTGCGGACACTGAATACCTTGCTTAAAGAAATACCTGCACCAGAACTTCCGGTTGACTTATCCCAGCGGATTGAAGAACATCTCTCCTTTCCTTCCCTACCCCGTTACCCCGTAAAAATATTCTATTCTACGGGGCGGGGTCTCCCCGTAAATAAAATTCTACGGGGTCTCCGCTGGGCAGTATTCGCGGGTGCAGCGGCTGGACTTGTCTTTCTCCTTGTCTACTTCTCTACCTTGGAGAAAAAACTACCTCTCCACAAACTAATACCTCAACCAGTAGTGGTTAAGCGACCACCGGCGGAAGTTGTTTCTCCTCCACCACAAGCAGTAGCGAAAAAAGAAGAAATCGTAGAAAAAATTAAAATTGTTCCACCGAAAGTGGAAATCCTCAAAACCTTAGAAAATCAACCACCAAATATAACTATTACCCAGCAGCCGAATAACGGAAGACAAATCACTGTTGGTTACTCGGTCAACGACCCGGACGACTCTCAGGTAAATGTATCCTTCTTTTATCTTCTTGGAGCGGATACTCATACCTGCATAAATGTTAGAGGAGTGGGTCCAATCGCTACAGACACAGTTACCCATTATACTACTTGGGATGCCTATCTCCAGTTTGCCCGTGAGGATACCGGTGGTTATCTGTGTATCCAGGCGGTAGATTCAGCGAATAATATTACAAATGTCTACACGAACAGTTTTATTCTTGATACTAAACCACCACGACTTCAAGCCCAGACATATTTTATGAGTGACCCTCAATCTGGTGATCTTACTGTAAAATTGGCCTCAGTCTGGACCGATGCAAACGGTAGTAATGCTACTTCCGCTTTTGATATAAGTGCAAATGCTCTTTCTTTTTGGAAGGGTGAAGAGGCGGGGACGCGTGGACTTAATCCGACAATTACCTACTCGTTTACTCCGGCTCTTGATGGTAATGATTATCTTTATGCACGAAGTAAACTGACGGATAATTTTGGTAATGTTAGCGCCTATAGTGAAAGTAGTCAAAAACTTGTCATCCCGAAGTCTCCGAGTATTATTAGTGTAACTGATGTTTTTGCTACCAGTATGACGATAACTTTTACTACTGGTGGCGAAAATGCTCCAGTATATTATTGTCTAAATGCAGTTTCTATCTGGGGTAACCAGTGGGTTGACGCAAATAAGAATTTGGTTTCCACCGGTGAACAATGGGTTTCTCTTACTCCTCTTCTTCCTCCCTACTGGGACAGTTCGTCAATTGTGGTTACTGGTTTCCAGCCAGCAACAACCTATAATCTTAATCTCCGAGCAGCAAATCCGAATAATACCACCACGGTAACTCCTTACAGCGCTTCGGTCTCAGTTTATACTCAACCACTACCACTGGCTGCACCAATAATAGTTAACCCTGGTACAACTACGGTTGCCGGCACTGAAGTTTTTGAAGGTACTACCTCGGTGAACAAATGGAGTAATAATGAAGTAACTCTGAAATCTTGGTTTACCGATACTGACCAGGCATCAGTATACAGTTATTATGTTACCTTTAAGGTGAGTTCTACGGTTACTGGTGACGAGTTTATCTTAGTTAGCAGTAAAACTCATCAAGGCACAGGTGAACTCTATACCGGAACAGTAAAACATAGTGATGTAGCGAATTGGGTCCGGATTGACCGAAGTAGTAGTACTTATACTGTAACTTATACCTGGAATCCCTCAACTGAAGTGCCGAATGGTCTTTATTCATTATATTTCCGAGTAAATGATTCTAGTGATACACAGACAGACGGATATGGGAATAATCAAAAATTATATGTCTATTACGCATCGGTCACGGTTATTGCTTTACCTCAGGCTACTCAGAAAGTTGTAGCGGGGAAAACCATCTGCCAATCCTGTCATCCCCATCGGAATCGTGATTGGTTACATCGGGATACACGAGTGCCGGAATATGATTGTTTCACCTGTCACGGGACACATTTAGAGGAAGTAGGGATGAATATTCAACTTATTCGCTCCTCAATTGTCGCTCAGGTTTCTCTTACCAATACAAGTAAGTCAACAATGACCGTTATCTTCCGTTCTACGGCTGCTTTCACGAATATGGGAACTTTGCCGGCTACAGTAACTGGGTATGGTTTGGTTTCGGTAGATACAGTAACCTATACTAAAGGTGGCTACGGTCCCTGCCAAGTATGCCATATTGAAGCGAAAGCTAAAGGTTCAACCGCAATACTTTATTATGCTACTTCTACCGCAGTGAAAGAAACACACGGTCTTTCCGAAGGACAGCGTTGTGGTCAATGTCATTCCCATATGCCGGCACCGGAAGTTACCAGTGTTACGCCGGTATATGGTTCTACTACCAGTGCAACTGTGCTGACGATTGAAGGGAAACATTTTGATATGCGTATTGCCCGGGATAACTCAGTGAAACTGAGTAGCGGAACAAAAGTAGGTTGGTGTGAAAATGTTGATTGGCTTAATGCAACAAAATTAGAGGCAACGATAAGCACAACTACTCTTTCCAATCTGAGCACCGGACCCTACTTAGTGACTGTCCGTAATCCGGAGGGCAAAGAAGGCACCTGGAGTAGTACTTTCTGGTTATATGCAGTTGAACAATTTAATCCTCCGACAATTAGCACATTTACTCCAAGTTCTGGTCCACCGGGGACATTAGTAACGATTGGTGGAACTTATTTCCTGAATAGCGGGAAGATAGAAGTAAAATTCGGGACGAATACTGCCTCTTCGGTATATTGGATAAGTAATAGTACCGTCCAGGCGGTTGTCTCTACAACTACTCCGCAAGGGTACCGTATGATTTACTTAACCAACAGTGCTGGTCGCTCGTGCAATACGGCTAATTTAACCCCTTCCTCGTTTACAGTAACTGCTCCAGTAGTGCTATTCGCTACACCAGTAGTTACTTCCATTGAACCAAAATTTGGTTCGGCTAAGGCAAAATTTGAAATTTATGGGTCAAGTTTTGGCACAACCCGAGGACAAGTGAAAATCTATAGTGACTTAGTTAACTTTGCTGACCCATTAACATTCATTACCTGTGATGATAGTAATGAAATTATTCGCTGGACGAATAATGTAATTGAGGTAAAAATACCTTCGTTTTTAGCAAGCCGGATTGTTTCCGAGACAAAACAGAAGACTTCACCTAATGCCCGAGTGATTGTGGTAGGTGCCGGAGGTTCAACTTCAACTTGGCCAACTGCGGATAATTTTACTCTTATTTGTCTACCCCCGGTGGTAGAGAGTATTACTCCTAAAAATTCAGCACAGGGTGAAAAAGATGTTCCGGTGACGGTCAAAGGAAAATGGTTCTCCCCGGGTTTAAGTCTCTATTTAAGGAGAGCAGGTGAAGTGTTCAATATTGAGGCGACCGAGATAAATGTAGAGAGCACAAGCACAATTAAGGCTAAGTTCAGTTTCTCAGTTGACCAGAGCACTGGTGATTGGCGAGTATTCGTCTGTAATCCCGACCTCCAAGAACCAATAACGGAACTTTTATTTGAAGTCCTTCCGGCACCGAAGATTATCTCAGTTGAACCAAACTGGTCATCCAGTGATACTGCAAAAGCAGTCACTATCTCCGGGACCGGTTTCCGTAACCAGGACTATCAAGGTAATTCTTTTACACCGAAAATCTACTTAAGTACGAATACGAATTTTGTTCCTTCTATTGAAGTTACTACGCGTACCTATGAATCAGTAACTGTAATTAAAGCAACCTTTCCGGCTTTAACTGGATTTTCCGGTTATCCGCTTGGTTGGTATCGGTTGAAAATAACTAATCCTATCTATTACGGTTCAGTTACCATTGAGCAGGGTTATAAATATGAACCGATAGGAGCGAGTACTCCGCCAGCAATTATTTCTATTTCACCTACCGAAGTTTATAGTAATGTAAATACAACGATAACTATAACGGGAGCAAACTTTATCTCTACACCAACTGTAAAAATTGGTATTTATGACGCAATAAATGAAACCTGGAATAGTAAAACGCAGATGAAAGCAATTGTTCCAGCAGGTTTACCACCGGGCACGACTTATGTTCAGGTAATTAACCAATACGGTACACCGAATGCTTCCACTTCTACTTTGGAAGGAGCAATAACTATTCTTAAAGGTGCTTATGCTTGTAACGACTGCCATTATGCACCGACAATAAGTACAGGTAGTCATAAGGTTCATTATAATACTACCTTATTACCAACAAAATATGGGGAAACAACCAATAACTCAGCAGGAGATAAATATCAGTTCGGCTGTGGCAAATGTCATAATGCTAACCATCAAAATGATGTGAATAGCGGTACTTCTACAGTTAACGCAAAGGTAGTGGAAGTAGTTTTTGATACATTCAATGCTTTCCCAAAAAATCCGGGTGCCAATTATAGTTACGGAACATCAACTTCTTATGTGCAAGGTCCGGATGGCAAATATTATGCTTGGAACAATATTACTTGTAATTTGCTCTACTGTCACGGTAATCTCGGCTCGGCTACTATTGGCATAAGTTCAACACCGGTCTGGGGTAAGGGATGGACTGGGAATCGTTGCGAGAATTGTCATAAAATTACCCAAGCGACACTTTCCGGTGCCTCCCATCGGGTGCATACCAGTTCCCGCAGCTATAGCGGAGTATATACCTGTATAACCTGTCATTATGATACTGTCTCAAGCAGTGCTAATGTAAAAGAAACATCTTTCCATACTAATGGCTGGATAAATATTCGTCTTAATCCGGACGGGAATCGGATTTTCTCTACTTCTACTTATGCTGGAGCAAATTCTACTGCCAGCACTACACTTGGTAGTTACGAGACCTGTAGCAATATCTATTGCCATTCAAGCGTGCAAGGAGCAAGTTCGGATACGGTCACTAATGCCTCAGCAGTTACTTATAAGACACCAACCTGGGGTAGTTCACTTTATTGTTCTTCCTGTCATGATTACACTCTTGCCAGTGGTACTTATACAGTCAGCGGTAGCCATAGCAAACATACCGGTTCACCGTGGTATATTTCTTGTTCAACTTGCCATTATAATGCTGGTGCTTCCAGCGCAACTCTTCATGCGGATAAACTTATCCAGGTCACTACGGGTAGTTATTATGCTTATGAGGCGGGACTTTCTTCCGCACCACAAACCGCTTACGGTGGTTGCAGTAATCTACCTTCCTGCCACGGTGCGGGTAGACCAAGATGGGGTACAACTTTAACTTGTCTTGATTGTCATGCAGCGGCAGAAGACCTTGATGATTATAATCCAAGTAACGGCACAACTGCTCGGATTTCTACGAGCACAGTTTACGGCTGGTATGGTTCAAAACATTACCAGTATAATGTAACCTGTACTACTACTAACTGTCATGATTCCGCTACCAGTCATTATGATTCAAATAATCCTTTCCGCCTGAAGTATTCAACCTACTATGTGAGCGGCGCTAACGCTGAGTTAGGTTGTAAGAATTGTCATGATGGAGTCACGGCTACTAATGCGCTGCGTCATTCCTTAGCCACCACCGGTGGTGACAGTTGGAATCAGATAACCAACAGTACCGATAACTATAAATGTGTTGACTGTCATGACCCGCACCGAGACAGGAATGTTTTTGTTTCCACTGCAGTCTCTAAATTAGTTCAATCACTGATTGCTCGTGATTCCAGTAATCAGCGTGGTCAACCTCGGTTTAATGTAAATCTAAATACTGCACCGGTAAACTTTGTTTTAAGTTCAGATTTACAGGGAAGGGCAACCGACTATATCTATACAGTAGGAACCGATACAAGCACAAGAATCTGTCAGACCTGTCATCAGAGTAATAAGTATTATACTTTATCCTGGACTTCGGCAACTGCCCATTATGGTAGCGGAAATAAGTGTACAAATTGTCATGCCCACAGTAAGGCTTTTGCGGCAAGTTGTGTAATCTGTCACGCTGCACCACCGGTGGTAGCGGATAATGATACCCATCGTTCACATTACTACTGGTCAGCATCCACACCTACTGAATACGGGGGAGCAAACTGGACAAAGGTGATGAGTGTTGGAACTACACAATATATCTACGGTTGCGGTATCTGTCATAAATCCCCGGACCATGGGGCAACGGTAAGCAAAGATACTTTCACCGTGGAAGTTATCTTTGATACTATTACCTTCCCGATGAATGTCTATTCAACCTATACTTATGCTGGCACTTCTTGGTCTACGCATACTTATACGCAAAGTGGTCAGGGATATAAATATAACAACAATGCTCAATGTAAGAATAACTACTGTCACGGACAGTTTGTTTCTACTACTACTTCTAATAATACCATTGGTATCTCTTCAGTTCCAGTCTGGGGTGGAAGTATGCCACTTGACCCGGGAACGAAATGTCGCACTGCCTGCCATAATATCTCTACCGGGACAGTTTCCGGTGCGTCACATCGTAAACATGTGAGCACTTACCCTTACACCTGTGATTACTGCCATTACGACACCGCAAGTAGTACTTATACTATTAGATACTCCTCACATCATGTTAACGGTAAAGTTGACTGGGACTTCAATGAGGGTAAATCACCCTTGATACTTGCTTCTTCTAAGTATAAAGGGGAAGTCGAAGGCTCAACCGGAACTGCCGGTACATATACTGGCTATAACTGCACCAACTTCTACTGCCACTCCAATGCTACACCCATTCAAGGGACACTTTCTTACTCCTCAGCAACCTGGGGTACTACTTTAACCTGCTCAACCGGCTGCCATAGCAGTGTAGGAACTGGTGGGGGAACGAATTTAAGTATGGCACACAAGAAACATACTTCCACTTCACCGGTATCGGATGCCTACGGTTACAAATGTTACCGTTGTCATAAAGAAACGGTGAAACTTGAATCTATCTCGGAGATAAACTTCTCAAGCCACCATGTCAATGGAAATAAAACTGTAGCATTTTCTACCCATAATGCTTATGCAGGTTATAATTCTACAGTTTATCGCTGTACGAATACTTATTGCCACTCTGCCGGGACAACTACCTGGAATAACGGCACACCGACAAGTTCTGTTCTCTGGACTTCCACCGGTGGAGTGATAGGTTGTAATTCCTGCCATCGTGGACCTGACCTCAGTGGACCAAATTACACTTACAGTAACGGAGGCAAACCAAATGCTCACCAAGGACATACTGCTTATAGATGTAATACCTGCCACTATTCAGTGATGACTTCAACCTGGAGCATCGCCTTTGCCACCGCACATGTGAACAATGTCTATGATTCTACACCAATGGCACCTTATTCATTTAGTTATAAAGCAGCAACTACACCCGCACCAAGCCGATGTGACAATATTTCCTGTCATGGGAACAACTATGCACTCTGGACGACTACTGTAGCCGTGAAATGCTCCAACTGCCATATGGGTACGACCGCTGATGTTGATGATTATAAATATGAAAATTCAACCGGTACTTTAGCCAACATAAAACAAAGCGAATGGGAAACTACCGGTCATGGTCGGGGTAGTGGCGTTTATGATTCAGGCAATCCAGCAGCAAAATTTGATGTCTCCTTAACTACTGGTGACCCTTGTCTCTACTGTCATACAAAAACTGTGCTCCATGGTTCAACTACCAACTTCTTCCGTTTAGCCAATTACGATACCGCAACTACTACCGGGATGAATAACAACTGTGGAATCTGTCATTATCCTAATTCAACCGGTTACGACCCACCTGACCTTGATGGTGTAGTTTACAAGTCAACCAATAGCACAGAAAAAGTTGCTACCGCCCACTGGACTTCTACCCATACTACTGAAGGCAGTAATACTGACGGTGGTAAATTCTGCTGGGATTGCCATGACCCACATGGTGATTTTGATATTTCCGGTTCAACGATTGGTTATATGGTCCACCGTAAACCGGTTGAACTTACCGCCGGTACCGATACAAATAACTACGGTATACCTTACTTAGTGATTATTGATACAATCGCTTTTGCCAAAGCAAAAGCCGGAAGCGGTACCAGTTACGATTGGGGCGACTATGTGGATACAACTACACCCTTTACTGACGGTCTCTGTCAGGAATGTCACGGCGATAACGAAGGAGTGAAATATTTCACCAAATCTTCAAGTTCTGGGCATATGGGACCAACTACAAAATGTACCAGTTGTCATAGTCATGATAATAAATTTGAAGCAACCTGTCTCACTTGCCATCTCTCACCACCGAACACTGGTGCACATCGTAAACATTACGCCTGGTCCGCCTCAACTCCGACATCTTACGGTGGGACAGCAAATCTTTCCAGTAGTAATACTTACATTTACGAATGCGGTAAATGTCACCAGCGTAATTTAGCACAACATGATACTGCGGCAGCGAAAAAATCTACCCAGACCGCTGATATTGATTTTGATAACACCACTTACCCGAAGAATCCTTACTCAACTTATACCATTGTCGGCACATCTTACAGTTACTATGCTGGAGGTGACTACATCTTCCAATGGGGACCTTTAAGTAACTGTTCTACCAGTTATTGTCACGGTGCATTTATGTATCCGCAAACAAATGTAACGATTGGTATCTCTTCAAGACCAGTTTGGGGTGGGAAAATGCCCACTGACCCGGGAACGAAATGTCGCACTGCCTGCCATAATTATAGTATCTTTACCACAACTTCAGGAAAGTCGCATAGTATCCATGTCAGTTCACAAGGATACACTTGCACATTCTGTCATTATGATACGGCAAGCAGTACCTACAGTGTGCGTTACAGTTCTTACCATGTTAATGGTTGGATGAATATTAACCTCGGTAATGAAGTGGATACACGTATCTTCTCAACTTCTACTTATGCGGGTGCAAATTCTACTGCCACAACCACTCTCGGTAGTTATACGGGTAAATTCTGCACCAATATCTACTGTCATTCAACTGTCCAGGGTTCCAGTATCACCACCGTAACCCAGTCACCGGTGTATCGCTCTGTCTCCTGGAGTTCAGGGACACTTAATTGTGAGAGTTGTCACTACACTTCTTCCACAACGGCTACGGCAAATATGACCGGTAGCCACGCGGCACATATCAAGTCAACCTTCGCTTACACCTGTGATAAATGTCATCCCTACACCAATCCACGCTTGGGTGCTGACCCGAAGAAACATGCTGACAAACTCATCCAGGTGACCACCGGTAATTATGCTGGTACTGTCTCTTCAGCACCACAAACTGCTTATGGTTCCTGTAGCAGTCTACCCAACTGTCACGGGCAGGATACACCTGCCTGGGGCACAAAAATTGCTACTGACTGTGTAAAATGTCATTTAGGTGGTGTTGCTGATGTTGATGACTATGTTTTCAATAATGGCAAATTAGCAATGATAAGTAGCGATTCAATTAGAGGATGGTTCGGCACGGGGCACGGGAGAACTGTAGGGACTTATGACTCCGGTAACCCGGCAGCAGGGTTCGCCAGTACCTGCACCTATTGTCATACAACAACTGTCGCTCATGGGTCAAGTACTAATCCTTTCCGTTTAGCCAATATTGAGCATGCTACCTATGGAAGAAATTATAACTGTCTAATCTGTCACCGTACTGGTGAACCTGGTACTGGTGGTAAAAATGCTACAGTGACTAAAGCAGACCTTACTGCCCACTGGGGGACAAAACATTCTACGGAAACGGCTAATACCACTGACGGTGGATATTTCTGCTGGGATTGTCATGACCCGCACGGTGATTGGAATGTAACAAATTCTACAGTTGTAGCAAGAATGTTCCAGGTTGCTCCGGTACGCCTGACTCGCGGGACAACCTATACTGCCGACGCTTACGGTGTTCCTTATAGCACAGCTGCGGATAACGGAGCAAGTCTGATGGTTGATTTCCGGCGTCTGAAATACGGCACAGCCGACTGGGAATGGTATGATTATATTGACACAACTAAGGAAGGAGCAATCTTTAGTGAAGGTGCCTGTCAGGTCTGCCATAGTTCAGGTGTGGTGAATTACTTCCACCAAACATCTTCTTCTCCAGTTTCACCGCATCCGACAAGCGGTGGTGGTTGTATTTCTTGTCATTCACATACGGATAACTTTAAGCCTGCTGGTTGTTATGGTTGTCACGGTAATACTACTAATCAAACTTACTGGCCGGATGGAAGTACTGCTCATTCAGCGAACGATGCTGGCTCACATTGGAAACATGTGAAAGCGATAGACAATTATGATGCTAACTGCGATACTTATACCGATGCCGGACAGAAAAATATCTGTAAATTCTGTCATGTTAGTAACCCCGGTGACCCACCCGACCACAATAATGGTATTACAGATTTAAAGAATTTCAAAAATATTGCTGGTACCTTAGAAACTGTTGAGACAAGTAGTGTTGCCTGGTATGTCAAGGCAAGTAGCAGTTGTCAGAAGGCTGACTGCCATGCGGAAAAACCGACCTATAATTGGTACGCTACAATAGTATCAAGTTGTGGACAGTGTCATATCACCGGGACTGCCTTCAATCCAGGAACCTTAGCCCATAGTGTCCATGTCAGCACTTACGGTTATACCTGCACTGAATGTCATCCCAACAATTATTTAGTTACACCGTCAAGTTATGCCCACACTAATGCGAAAGTAGATATGTGGTGGTCAAGTGGCACAGTGAACATTAGCACTGTTGCTTTCTACGATAAGTATAGAAATGCAAGTTCAACTACCGGGTTTACACCTTCCTGGATTGTAGCAACTTCAACTTTCGGTCCTTGTTATAATCTCTACTGTCATCGTCCGAGTTCCTGGACAGCAATCCGTTGGGACCAGAATTTTGCTACGGTTGCTCCGGGTATCGGGAAATGTGATATGTGTCATAACTTACCACCGAGATTCTCAGATGCAATCAAGTCTTCTTATACTCATTACGGTGACCATACTCTCGGTGCTACCGGGACGGTTAATGCTTCTACCTGGGTATTCTCTGCTGGACAAAATGCTGGGGAAATTGGTGGCTACAATTTTGGTTGTAAGAAATGTCATCCTGACCCGACAAGTGACGCATCTAAACATGCTAAAGGTATGGCGGTAAGAACTTCAAGTATGACCGCTAATCTTACTTTTGATGCTACAGTTGACCCGAAAAATCCAAATGTTACCTGGTCAACTGGGACGATTGCCCGCAAGGACAGCCGCGGTTACTGGTTCACCAATACTCGTTGTTCCTCTACCTTCTGTCACGGGACAACTCTACCTTCAGGGATGCGCACTGGGGTAAATATCACTACACCTACTTGGAACGCTAATCTTGCTGCACAAACCGATTCTGCCTGTGGTGCTTGCCATGATACCGCTGAAGCAAAATCCGGTAGCCACGCAAAACATGTAAGTCCAAGTTCTTACTCATACCGGTGTGAACTCTGCCATTACGATACCGCGGAGAGTTCCTGGACAGTCCGTCGTTCTTCACATCATGTTGACGGTAAAGCAAGTTGGAACCTCGGTAACGAATCTAAACCTTCACTCATCTGGTCAACTTCAACTTATAAAGGGTTTAACTCAAGTAATACAGTAGTTTTTAGTAGTTATGGCGCCACTGTTGCTATCTCCAGTTGTTCTAACCTTTACTGTCATAGCAAGGGAAAGAGAACATACGAAACACCGATAGAAGTGCCACGCTGGGGTGCAACTTTCCCAGTCAGTTCCACCTGTACTTGGTGTCACGGTGGTGTAGCTAACTATACAGTTCTCACTGCTACTCATGGGATTCATGTTTCCACTACTATTACTGCTGGTAAACGGGAATACGATTATACCTGTGAAACCTGTCATAAAGATACGGTAAGCGGAAAGACAGTAATTAAGAATTACACCTTACATGTCAGCAGTATCGCTAATGTCGTTATTTCTACCTATACGAGTTTGAATCGCACTTTCCCCGGGCAACAGAATGCAACTTATGAGCGAAGTACAGGACAATGCAAAAAAGTATACTGTCATAGTGACGGTACAGCATACAAAACTGGCACTTTAGGTTCCTGGGCAACACCGCAGTGGCTAATCCCGTAACAGAAAATGGGGACAGGCTACTTTTCCCCCTCACCCTACCCTCTCCCTCCGGAGGGGAGAGGATGAAGATGAGGGTAATCGGTGCGGGGGTTGAATTCAAAGAAAAAAATTTATATAATATCAATTCGTGAATATTCGCAAGTTTTTTTATTCGTGTAATTTGTGAGATGTAATGAAAGATATAACAAAAAACTTTTCGTCTTGAAAGAAATGTCCGGTATTGCCCGAGGAAAAAGTAAAAGAAGAGTTAGTCCACGGGTGAAAAAAATAATTCACGAATTTGTAAAAAATTTAAATCAACGATGCAAAAGTAAGATTTAATCCAGATGAAATTGGTCAGTGAACGACCACAGGATATTGAAGATGCACGAAACCTAAAGTAGCGCAGGTTTAAACCTGCACTACTTAGCTTTCAGAGAAGACACGACCTCAATCGGAGAAGGAAAAGAGATGGGGACATTCAGAGAGAAAATAAAAATTACTAATCCAGAAGAGCCCAAGAAAAGTATTGAAATTGAGTGTGTTGTGGACACCGGGGCTACCTACACTTGGATTCCATTGGACATTCTGGAAAAAATTGGATTGACTCCGGTATTCAAGAGAAAATTCAAAATTGCTGACGGTTCTATTATTGAACGTCCGATGGCTGAAGTGTTGATTTCTTTAAGAGGCGAAACTATCCACACACTGGTTGCTTTTGGTGATGCGGGTAGCGAACCTTTAATCGGTGCGGTAACTCTTGAAGAATTCGGTTTAACTGTTGACCCGGTTAATAAAACTCTTGTTCCGGTTCCAGGGTTACTCCTTGGGAAGTTGAAGAAATAACCAAAGAAGGGCGAGTTAAAAAAATGTCGTGCTATAGGCAAATCTACCGTGGCGGGAAACCAAGATTTTTCTTGCTCTTCATTTTGTTTTATGGCTGAGGTGAATGGATAACCCAACTGTCTACAAGTTTCCGAAGAAGGTCGTTGAAAATCCCGATGGCACGATAAGCGAAATTGAAAGAAATTTACGAAAAAATAGAGATGTAAGTGTAGTAATTAAAGTAAAAGATAAAAATGAACAAGGTAAAGAAAGAAATGTTAGTTGAAAAAAATGACGCTTATCTTCAAGGTAAACTGACAAAAAAGGAAGTTTCACAATGGGCAATTGAGACACTGCAAAGAGAATGTTTTACTGCTGACGAGTTACTTATTGAGGATACAATCACGGCATTATCTTTACTTCACGATGAAGATAAAAGATTTGATACCGCAAAAGAGGATTTAATTTTCTTGCGGGATTGCCTTTTAGGTAAAAAATCATACGCCGTAAAAATTGAATTTCTACCAGCGGTTGCTGGGACAAAATAGAGAATAGAAAAAATCTAAAGCAGGTTTGAAATAGGGTAAAAAAATGCGGAAACCAAAATTTTTCTTTATCTTTATCTTGGTTTTACTCTCACTATCAACTACCAACCATCAACTCTCAACTGTTTATAAAGAAGGAGGATAGACCAAAAATGGCTAAAGTTCTAATTGAAATGGAAATAGAAAAAATCAAAGAGTTAGTTTCCCAATTGTCACCAGCACAAATTATGGAATTATTAGAAGAATTGCGTAAACGGTTAGAAACAGAAGAAATGATGAAAATTGCTGAATCGGCGTTCTCTGAGTGGGATAGACCGGAAGAAAATATTTACAATGAGTGAATATACTGGTGTGCTGTCGCATAAATAATTTGACATTTGGATATTCATTGAATTGTCATTGCGAGCGACCCCGATTTATCGGGGGAGCGTGGCAATCCCGATATTCATCGGGACGAGATTGCTTCGTCATTTCATTCCTCGCAATGACAACCAAATGTCCAGATCTGTTGGAAACACTACATTAGGTGATTAGTAAATTTAAAATTAAACCCATATTTTGCATTAGAAATGTAAAATATGTCGGTAGACAGCCCACAAAATTGTAGGCTGGGTTAACCCAGCCCGTCACGACGGGCTGTCCGAAGGATAAATTTTGCTATTGCAAAATTTAGGTTAAAAATTGGCGGAGGTGTTAAGAATGGAGCTCTTTGGTTTAGCGATAACTTTTTTCTCCTTAGTGATTGCCTGGCAAACCTATCAAAATGGTAAGTTTATGAAAGGAGAAATGAAAGCAGTGCGGGAACTTCTGGCGAAGATGGATGAGCATCTTGTGAAGATGGATGAAAGAACAGCTAAATTATTAGAGAAAATAGAAGAACGCACGGCAAAAATTTCGGAACAGATTGAAAGAATACCGGAAAAAACAGCAATTCTTCTTAAGTAAAAAAAAGGGGTTAGTAAAAATAAATTCCAATGCGGGTTTGGAATAGGGTAAAATGGGCGAGACGATTGCTAAAATTAAAGTAGCAAGTTTAACCAATGAAAAAAAGGTTGAATTGGAAGCACGGGTAGATACCGGGGCAACTTATACTTCTCTTCCGACAGAAATATTGGATTCGCTCGGGGTTAAAAAAGTTGACAAAGTCAATATTGAATTTGCCAACGGTGTAGTGGAAGAAAGATATCTGGGTAATGTTTTTATTGAAGTTGAAGGTAAGGTCTGCCCGAACCGGGTAATTTTTGCTAAAAAAGGCGACGCAACTGTTCTCGGACTGATTACTCTTGAATCCTGTGGATTAACGGTTGACCCAATAAATCGCAAGTTGGTTCCACTTACTAAAATTCATCATTATTATTTGAGGATGAAATTATGAAACCAAAATTTTTCTTCATCTTTATCTTGGTTTTACTCTCACTATCAACCTATCAACCTATCAACTTATCAACCCTTCATGCCGCTTTGTCCTGCGATGCCTGTCACGGTTATCCACCGAGTTATGCTTCCGCACCGAATAAAATGAACAGTCATCCGGTACACCAGAGTTACAGTTGTGCGACCTGCCATATTGAGGTAACTACCGGACCTTATACAATAACTTTTGCTACTAACCATGTTAACGGTACTTACAATGTCTGGGGTGTAGATTATAGCACTTACAAGTATACAGCGAGCGGTAGCAGTTGCACGGTTTCCTGTCATGGTGATATGTTCTGGGGTAAACCGGCGAGAGGATGTCCCGGTTGTCACGAAGTGGCAATAAAAGGTCGCCGGGCAATCACGGCTGAATTTAATCCGGGTGGAGAAAACTGGAGCCATAAGCGTGCTGACCTGGCTAAAGCAACCGTCGTTACCAGTACCGACTGTGCGGTCTGTCATCTGGAAGGTAATCAAGGGGGAGGTGTGAATTCTACTTACCATCAGGAAGCGTTAAGCGCGAAATATTTGCTTGCCGTAACTACTTACTCAGGGATGATTCAATTACGCAACCCGGATACTAATGCGATGATTCAGTTTAGCACCTGGAATGGGCGGGTTGCTGGTGTTGCCGGGAGCACCTGGACTACTGGTAGTTATCGTGACTGGTCAGTAACCATCACCAGTGCGGCTACCGGGTATAGATATAGAGTTGATACCGGCTCCATTGCTTTTACTCGCTTCACCCGGGATACCTCTACCGCACCCTTAGAAGGATGGGTTACTTCAGTGCAGAATAATCTCTGTCTTAAATGTCATGACCCTGATTTCGCAGCTAATGCTTCAGCGCGCCCGGTAGGTGAGACCGCTTCTTCACCTTTTATCGGGACCGGAACCATAGTAAATGTTTCCACACATTTTGCTACGGTTAATGCTTCCTTTCATCCGGTAATCGGTCCGCAGAATAATCCTTTCTGCGATATAGACACAATGCTCAAACCCTGGAACCAGTTCCTCAAACGCTCTACTCCCACGGTGGTAATCTCCGGGGATATTGAGACCGGTGGTTTAATCTCCTGCTGGGATTGTCATCTTGCAACGGCTACCGCACACGGTAATCCAGCAACCCTGCGTGCCGCTTACGACGCGGTTGCTAGCCAGCCGTCAAAACTCTGTATTGTCTGTCATAGCACTACTACTGTTTACTGGGGAGCAACCCAGCCGGGTATGGTTGGGAAGACTGCTTGGGAGAAGAGTACTGCTGGTACCAGTGATGTTCACCCTAATGCAAGTGCAACATGTCATACAAACACGCTTGCTGGTGGTCTGGGTTGTAGTGTTTGTCACGGAAGTCGGTTGTGGAGTGCTAGTACCGAACTACCCAGAAAGACACGGGCAGAAGATGTTCACGGGTTTAATACGCTTTGGATAAGCAGTGCTACCTGGGGTTGGGGAGCAAGACCGTATGCTTTCTTCCGAAACACAAACAACTTTGGTAATTGGAACCCGGCAAGAGCGACAGGTTATACTTTTACCAGTGCCCGACCCAACGCCGGCAACTGTGTAGGTCCTGGAGGTACTAACACCATTTGCGGTCAAGCCAGAACCGGACACGGAGGGACGTCGACGGAGGGATATAGCCCCGGTGGCAGTTACTAAGTGTATAAAAATAGTGGTTAAGTGGTTAGGTGATTAGGTTAGGAAAGTTAAGAAGTTATGGAGGTGGAAACAGTGATTAGAATCAGGTTTAAGCAAAAAGAAGACGAAATTAAAGGTTATTATCTTCTGGCAACGCACGGATGGGTGAAAACTTTAAAGGGGGGTATTTACGAGATTAACGAAGAGTTAAGGAAGTTATTAGACCAAAAAAAAATTCCCTATGAAAAAGTAAACCTAAATTTTGCAATAGCAAAATTTACCCTTCGGACAGCCCGTCGTGACGGGCTGGGTTAACCCAGCCTACAATTTTGTGGGCTGTCTACCGACATATTTTACATTTCTAATGCAAAATATGGGGTAAATAACAAGGAACTAAATGAAAACGAAGCGCTACGAAATTCTCTTACCGTTAGTGTATAACGATGGTACCAAAATTGAAGAAGAAAAATTCTTTCAGACCAATAAAGAACTGGTAGATAAATTCTTAGCTACGACTACCGATACAATTATCGCGACCGGTTCCTGGGTTTATAAAGGAATTTTATACGAAGATAAACTCTTAAGAATTAGGGTTGATACAGAAGACACAGAAGAAGCAAGGAATTTTTTTGTGAATTTTAAAGAAAAATTGAAAGAGAGATTTAAACAAATTGATATTTGGATTACTGCCTATGATATTGAGATTATCTAAAAAACCATTTACCACAAAGTCAAATGGCGAACTGAGGTAAAAAAAATGAAAAAGTTTTTCCTTTTTCTTTTTGTTCTTACTCTCTACTCTCTACCCTCTACTCTCTACTCTCAACTGAACCTGACCGAGACCAAATTAACCACTATTCCTTTAGATTACCAGGAGGTAAGTAATATTGTTTTCAGTGCTAATGGGAAACAGGTTGCTTATAAATCCCGAAAAGCGGATAAAGAGTTTGTCGTGGTCGGTGACACGCCGGGCAAACCCTACGAGGAGGCTGCGCACCAACTTCTTTTAAGTCCTGATGGACAGAGGGTTGCTTATCAGGCGATAAGAGGAGAAAAACAGTATTTAGTGCTTGATGGTAAAGAAAGCAAACCCTATGATGAGGTTTCTCCGGCTCTCTTCAGTCCTGACGGTAAACTTGTTTGTGAAGTAAAAGAGGGAGGAAAATGGTTCATTTCGGTTGGCGATAAGGAATCGCCTCGTTATGATATGTCCAATACAGATCCGCTGCTCAGTCCGGACGGTCGTCTGATTTTTTATGTCCTGCAAGATTATGAAAAAGGAAAATTTATCGCTTTTCTGAGTGATACGGCTACGATGAAAGTAAAAAAAGCTATAGTTTCTGACTTAATTGGAACAGCCGCCTTTAGCGCTGATGGCTCACGGTGGGCTTATTATCCGATAGAAAAAGAAGGAAAGGTTTTCCTGCTCTTGAACAACCTCGCTTTAAATGAAGAAAAGGAAGTGCCTCTTGTTTATGGGTGGGTAGGCGGTTTCACCTTGAGTGCCAAAGGTCAACATCTCGCTTATACGGTAAGAAAAGAAGGAAGACAGTTCGTGGTAGTTAGTAATTGGGCTTCTCCTAATGTAGTGAAAGAGAATGGACCTTATGATGAAGTTGGGAAACCAGTTTTTAGTCCTGATGGCAAAAAGATTGCTTATCCGGCAAGCAAGGATGGGAAGTGGTGCGTGGTGATTGGTGAGTGGGAAGGACCAGTGTATGATATGGCGGTTACGCCGATTTTTAGTCCGGATGGTTCACGGCTTATTTATCGGGCAAGAAGAGGAGAAAATCAAAGGTTTATTGTAATTGCTGATGCTAATACTGGTTCCGTGCTCAGAGAAGGACTGGTCTGTGACGAGGTCTGGCAACCGGTCATTAGTGCTGACGGGAAATCTGTCTGCTACGGAGCAAGGATTGGTAGAGAGTTATGGTGGAAAGTTCAGAGCACAGATTTACGCTGATAAAAAAACTTTGACCCGCAGATTACGCTGATAAAACTAAATACAATCGAAAAATAAAAGTGAAAAAATTCCCGAAGGTCATGGTCTATCGAAAAATAATAATTTCCATTTGGTTAATTTTAATTATTACTTTTGTTGCCTTTTTCCCTTCACTCAAAAATGAATTTACCAACTGGGATGACAATGAATATGTTACGGAAAATGCCGATATTCAGAATTTATCCGGGAGAAACATCAAAAAGATTTTTTCCTCTTTCTATACGGGCATCTATTGTCCTTTAACAGTTCTCTCCTATTCCGTTGAGTATCATTTTTTCAAGTTAAATCCTTATGTCTACCACAGCACAAACCTTAATCTTCATTTGCTCAATACCGCGCTCGTTTTCTGGCTGATTTACCTGCTCAGCGGTAAAGTTCTTGTGTCTCTCATTGCAAGTCTACTTTTTGGTATTCATCCCCTCCATGTAGAACCAGTAGCCTGGGTAACCGGGAGGAAAGATGTCCTATATTCCTTCTTCTTTTTATCGGCAATAATCAGTTATCTTTATTACCGAAAAAAACAAGTTGTAAACTATTATTTTCTTTCCTTAGGTTTATTTATTTTCTCCTGTCTGGCAAAAGGAGTAGCAATGATTCTTCCTTTCGTTTTACTTCTCTGCGATTATCTTCTGGGTAGAAAATTTGACTGGAAAACCGTGACTGAGAAAATTCCTTACATTGGAATCGGTGTTCTATTTGGGATTGTTGCCACTTTGGGTCAATTTTCAGACCGGGAAATAACAATGAGATTTCCAATTACATTTTTTCTAAATATTCTCATTGCCAGTTATGGGTTGCTTTTCTATCTGACTAAGATGCTTGTACCGATTAAACTTTCGGCTTTTTATCCATTTCCTGAAGAGTTAAAAATCAGTATGTTCCCACCTGTTTTTCTGTTTTTATTTATCATAATAGTGGCTTTAATTGCGGTGGTGATTTTTTCGGGCAAATACAGCCGAAAAATAATTTATGGTAGTTTGTTTTTTTTAGTTACCATTTTGCCGGTCAGTCAACTGATACCTCGTCTTGGTACTGCCATAGCCGCTGACCGTTTTACCTATATTCCCTCAATTGGGATATTTTATCTTTTAGGGGAAGGTTTTTCTTTATTGTACGAAACAAAACTAAAGCATAATAAAATGACAAGAATTTTTCTGTTAATAGTTTTACTGGGAGTAACAGGCACATTATCTTTTTTGACTTATCGGAGGTGCGGGGTATGGAAAGATAATATCATTTTATGGAGTGATGTTTTAAAGAAGTATCCAACAAATGTTCCAATCGCCTATAACAACCGGGGTAATGCCTATGATGATAAAGAAGAATATAATCAAGCAATTTCTGACTATAATCAAGCACTAAAGATAGAACCAGATTATGCTGATGCCTATTTCAATCGGGGGAATACCTATTATAAGAAAGGAGAATACGAGCAAGCTCTTTCTGACTATAATCAGGTCCTAAATATAGACCCAAATTATGCAAAAGTCTATACCAACCGGGGGAATGTCTATAAGGATAAGAAAGAATACGATAAAGCTATTTCTGATTACAATCAAGCATTAGAGATAAATCCAAGCGATGTAAAAGCCTATAACAACCGCGGGCTTGCCTATTATGAAAATGGAGAATATGATAAAGCCATTTCTGATTATAATCAAGCCCTAAGGATAAATCCAGATTATGCCGATGTCTATTACCATCGGGGGAATATCTATTATCAGAAGGGAGAATATGATAAAGCCATTTCTGATTATAATCAAGCCCTAAGGATAAATCCAGATTATGCAGAGGTCTATAATAATCGTGGGATTATCTACTATGAGAAAAGAGAATACGAACAAGCTCTTTCTGACTATAATCAGGCACTAAAGACAGACCCAAATTATGCAAAAGCCTATAACAACCGAGGGCTTACCTATTATCAGAAAGGAGAATATGACCAAGCAATTTCTGATTACAATCAGGCAATAAAGATAAATCCGAACAGTGCAGAAGCCTATTACAACCGGGCACTTGTCTATTTGAGAATAGGAAAATATGACTCTGCGCGGGAAAATATTCTGAAAATGCAGACTTTGGGATATCAAATCAATTCACATTTTTTTGGACTTTTTCATAAATCTTCTGAAAGGTAGAGATTAGTGCAAAAAGGGGACAGGCTACTTTTAACCATAGATTATACAGATTGCAAAGTAGATTACACAGATAGTATAATATAAGTTGCCACTCCTTGAAAAGAAAAGTAAAATTAGAAAAAAATTCAAGGAGGTGGACAATGTACTATCTTGGTATTGATCATCATAAAAAGTTCTCTCAAGTAGCAGTGATGAACAAAAAAGGTAAATTAGAAATCAACTCTAAAATTGCTAACCAAAAAGTAGCATTTGCCACACTCAAGAATCATCTTAATGGTAACCCTTGTAAAGCCACCATTGAAGCTAGTCGTAATTGGACTAAACTCTATGACTTATTAGAAGAACTGGGCATCTCTACTCAGGTTGCCCATCCCCTGAAACTGCGTGCTATTGGGGAAGCAAAGATTAAGACCGATACAATAGATGCCACTACTTTAGCTTATCTTTTGCGTGCTGATTTAATCCCTAAGATTCATGTTCCCCCAAAAGAAGTAAGAGAACAAAAGAATCTTTTGCGTCATCGTCTTTGGTTGGTTAGATTACAAACCATGACCAAGAACCGCATCTATGACCTTCTCGACCGAAACCATCTCGAACTACCGGCGATTACTAACTTATTCGGTCAAACGGGGAGAAAATTTCTGGATAATCTAAAGTTATCCAATATTGATACTCAAAATTTATGTTTGAAAGTTTTGCGAGGGGGGTGTAAATATGCCGAGCGTAAAGGAAGAAGTTATTAAAATGATTAAAGAACTTCCAGATGAGGTCAGTGTGGACGACATTATGGCGGAGTTGTATTTTAGACTACAGGTTGATGTTGGGTTGAAAGAATTGGATGAAGGTAAGGGAATCCCTCACGAGGAAGTAGAAAAAAGATGGACGGATTGTCCCGGAATACAAGAATGAAAATTTACGCGAAAAGATTTATCAGAATTATAGAATTGTCTATAGAATCAAAGAAGAGGTTATTGAGATTGTTGCTATTTGTCACGGCACTAAACAGTTAGGAGATGTTTTCTGATTTTGATAAAATTGTTTAACGGTATCTCACAAGGTGAACCCCGCTCTTTCTCAGAAGGTGTTAGAAAGGGCGGGGTGAAGGTGATTAGGTGACTGGGTAAATAGAAATGGGGACGGAGGTAATTTACTAACCAGGTAATAGAGTGATGACTTATTTAACCGAAAAAGAAAAAAAGGCAATAGATGAACTTCTTGTTGGATTAAGAAAACTTTACGGTGCTAATCTCCAACGGGTTATCCTTTACGGTTCAAAAGCGCGCGGTGAAGCAAACGAAGGTTCGGATATTGACCTGATGATTGTATTAAAAAAATTTGATAAGTGGGAAGAAGAATTTGAAAAAGTTTTCAATATTGTTAATGAAATCTGTTACCAATCTGAACTGTTAATCTCCTATGTGATAAAGTCAGAAACTGAGTTTGTGAGTAGGAATACTCCTCTACTATTGAATGTCAGACGGGAAGGGATAGTTTTATGAACCGGGAAGAAATAGAAGGTTATTTAAAAAAAGCGAGCGACAGTATTTATAGTGCCGAACTTAATTTAGAAAAGGGATTATACGATTTTTCTGTCTCAAGAAGTTATTATGCAATGTTTTACTGTGCTGAAGCAATACTTCTGAGTAAAGGGTTGGCTTACTCAAGCCATCAGGCAGTAATTTCGTACTTTAATAAAGAATTTGTTAAAAATAATATTTTTGAAAAGAAATATTTCGATGCTTTAAATAAAGCATTCGAGTTAAGACAAAATAGCGACTATGAACCTCAACTGATTGCTACAAAAGAGCAAGCCGAAGAGTTAATTGAAAAAGCAAAGGAATTTCTTGCTCAAGCAAACAAATATTTAAGCAAGGAGTAAAAGATGAATAAATTCGCTTTACTCACTACAAGAAAGTTTTTCCTTTTTCTTTTTGTCTTGCTTGTATCAACCTATCAACCTATCAACCTATCAACCTATGAACTTAATTTGACTGAGACCAAATTAGCCACTATTCCTTTAGATTACCAGGAGGTAAGTAATATTGTCTTCAGTGCTAATGGGAAACGGGTCGCTTATAAATCCCGAAAAGCGGATAAAGAGTTTGTCGTGGTCGGTGACACGCCGGGCAAACCCTACGAGAAGGCTGCGCACCAACTTCTTTTAAGTCCTGATGGACAGAGGGTTGCTTATCAGGCGATAAGAGGAGAAAAACAGTATTTAGTGCTTGATGGTAAAGAAAGCAAACCCTATGATGAGGTTTCTCCGGCTCTCTTCAGTCCTGACGGTAAACTTGTTTGTGAAGTAAAAGAGGGAGGAAAATGGTTCATTTCGGTTGGCGATAAGGAATCGCCTCGTTATGATATGTCCAATACAGATCCGCTGCTCAGTCCGGACGGTCGTCTGATTTTTTATGTCCTGCAAGATTATGAAAAAGGAAAATTTATCGCTTTTCTGAGTGATACGGCTACGATGAAAGTAAAAAAAGCTATAGTTTCTGACTTAATTGGAACAGCCGCCTTTAGCGCTGATGGCTCACGGTGGGCTTATTATCCGATAGAAAAAGAAGGAAAGGTTTTCCTGCTCTTGAACAACCTCGCTTTAAATGAAGAAAAGGAAGTGCCTCTTGTTTATGGGTGGGTAGGCGGTTTCACCTTGAGTGCCAAAGGTCAGCATCTCGCTTATACGGTAAGAAAAGAAGGAAGACAGTTCGTGGTAGTTAGTAATTGGGATTCTCCTAATCTAGTGAAAGAGAATGGACCTTATGATGAAGTTGGGAAACCAGTTTTTAGTCCTGATGGCAAAAAGATTGCTTATCCGGCAATGAAGGATGGGAAGTGGTCTATAGTAATAAGCAATAAGGAAGGGACGGAGGTAAAAGAGGGACAGGGTTATGATATGGTAGTTACACCGGTTTTCAGTCCTGATGGTTCAAAGATTATTTATCGGGCTCGCCTCGGCTCCGCCGAGTCGGGGCAGGCAAAAAGGTTCATTGTTATTGCTGATGCTAATACCGGTGCAGTAATCAAAGAAGGTCCAGTTTGTGACGAGGTCTTACAACCAGTCATCAGTCCTGATGGTAAACTTGTCTGCTATGGTGCACGGACTGGACGCGAACTCTGGTGGAAGGTTGAGAGCGCAGATTAGAATTTTAGAAAAATAGGACAAAATTTCAGAAGTTCATTAATGAACTTGAGAGATACGGAATTGGAAAATGGTCTTGAAGAAAATTTATCAAATATTTCTCAGTGGGTTAACTTTCCTCCGTTCAGCAAGGTTAGCAATTATTCTTCTAATTTTAGTTTTTCTTTCCTCCATTTCGGGGGCAATTTTACCGCCTGCCCTCGGTAGAGAAATTATTTTTTCTTCCTTATGGTTTAATTTTTTATTAGTCCTTTTAACAGTTAATATTCTTTTTTGTACCCTTAAAAGAATCACGAATTTACGCAAATTTATACACGAATATTCACGAATTGGTTCAATAATTTTTCATTTTAGTTTTGTTTTACTTACTTTAGGGGTGTCCTATAACCAACTCTTTTTTTTTGAGGGAGGTATTCGTCTTACTGAAGGGGAAACTCTAAGTTGTAGTGATGAACAGAACTATGACTGGATAAAGAAGGGAAAGTTCTTTAGTCCTCAAAAACTTAAAGATTTAGGTGAACTTTATTTACATAAACTGTACCCGTCTTATTATCTTAAAGGCGATTATAAAGGTGTAGCCAATAAGATTGTACTGCGGACGCAAAACAACGAGAAAGAGGCAATTGTTTTCGTAAACAACCCTTTGAAGTATAAAAGATTTGAATTTTACCGTGATGTAGACGGTTATTCTCTTTTATTTGTTTTTCGGGATAGATGGGGTAGAGTGCTTGATGGTGCTTACGCGCCCTTAAATGCGGTTAGACGTGCGGATGGGAATTTTAATTATGTCGGTGGTTTTCCTTTTCCACCGGTGAATCCTTTTTTTTCGCTTTGGTCAGTATATTTCCCGGAAACCGGGGTGATTACCCCAAATGAGAAAGCAAAAGTTTTCTTAGAAATTAGACAACTTGCTTCACCCGCTTCGCCAGAGCTTCAGCGAGGCGAGCCGAATCAAAGCAGGGAAGAAAAAGAACTTTTTAAGGGTAAAGCGGGCTTAAAAGAAATGGTCCCCGTGGGTTTCTTTTTTATTTCCGTAGATGAAGTGCGTTATTGGTCAAGAATGAAAGTCATCCATCATCCGGGTTTATTTTTGATTCTTTTTAGTTTTTGGCTTGCTTTTGGCGGAATAAGTTTGAGTACCATTGCTAAAATGATTAAAAAAAGTCAATAAACAATAATTTAATAGCCTGTCGCAAAAGTCGCTCCAGACTAATAATTAAGGGCTGAGTTTTGCGAAGCCCTATAATTTAAAAAAGGAGGTGAATTAGGAGATGAAGAAAGGTAAGAATCGAACTAAAAAATTAGGGATTAGTTTTTTGGCAAACGCTACCAGCGAGAGAACAAAAAAAAGTCTTAATGAGAAAAATCACCGCATTGCAAGGGCACACATATGTTTACCCGAATGTACTCAAGATTAAGGCGAAACTCTTGAGACTTTTCCTGGTAGGAGTGTTTGGTTTCTGGTTAAAGAAGTGAAAAAGAAGAATAATAGTGAGCGCTCTGAAGTTTGTTTACAGTTCGTCGAACTGGATTTAACAACTGAATGTAACCTGTGGTGTCGTCATTGCCGAACAAATGCGAACTTAACATATCGTAATATGACTTTCAAAACCTATACCTCCATTGTGGACCAAATTCAGGTAATGGGTGTTAACAACATTGCTTTATCCGGTGGCGAACCATTACTAAATAACCGCCTCGTTAAAATGATTGCCTATGCACGCAGTAAAGGGTTGGAAGTTCACCTGGTTACTAATTCCACGCTGATTACTGAGAAACACGCCCGTGTATTTAAAAACTTACATTTTTTGCACCCCCAAGGGAAACTCCGTATAGTAACAAGTCTTGATGGTTTGGAGGAAACACACGACAATCTAAGGGGTTGCAAAGGGGCATTTCATTTGTGTCTTTCTGGGGTCAAGCATTGTATTAATCAAGGACTTGAAGTAGATGTAATCACGACTCTGCGGCCCGATAACATTAACGAGATAGCGTCGTTGGCAGACATGGCAGAAAATCTCGGGTGCAATGTCTTTAAAGTGCGCCCAATTATCCCTTTAGGACGGGCTCGGTCTAATCCATCTTTGTCAATCAACACAGAGATGTATTTTATGGCATTGAGCCGCCTTGTGAAAATTAAATATAAGAAAAAAGGTTCATTAGTAGTAGAGTCGAGCGATCCTTTATGGCTCTTAGCTGATAGAAAGTTGTTGGAGGGTCTAGAAAATTCTTATGAAATAGAAAATGGTTCAGTAATGGGTGGATGTTCCGCGGGAATTTATAGTTTGTATATTTCCGCTGAGGGATGGGTGTTCCCTTGCGCTTATGTTCCTTGTAAACTCGGGCAGATTAAGGATAAACCATTAGCCGAAATTTGGGTGGATTCTCCATTCTTAAAACCTCTTCGTAACCGCAATTATCTACAAGGAAGATGTGGTAAATGCAAATACAGGTTCGTCTGTGGAGGATGTAGAGGCAGGGCATTAGCTATATCCGGCAACCTAATGTCCGAGGACCCATTATGTGAAAAGGTTGGTGAGAAAATCTAAGCGGTCCCAAAATAACCTATGGCAAGAATTGCTTTTTGTCAGAATTACGCCCATGAATATTTAGGATTGATGTACTTGTCCGCAGCGTTAAAAAAAGAAGGACACGAAGTGGATGTTTTTCTTTATCGTGGGCAAGGGAAAAAGAATTTTCTCTCAGAATTAAGCAGATTTAAACCTGATTTAATTGGTTTTTATTGTATAACCGGTAATTTTAACTGGGCACGAGAGTTTTCCTCTTTAGTGAAAGAAGCATTACCGGTTCTGACAATTTTCGGTGGTCCACATCCAACTATTTGTCCAGAAATTATTAATCAACCCTCAATAGACATAGTATGCCGCGGTGAAGGTGAATTGACTCTCGGTGAACTGGCAAAAAAATTAGACAAAAAAGAAGATTTTTCCGCTCTTTCGGGACTATGGGTAAAAATTGGCAATAAAGTTTTTAAAAATGATATGCGTCCCTTGATTGAAGATTTAGATAATCTCCCTTTCCCGGACCGAGATTTATATCCAAAGAAGTATCCTTTTTTGGAGAGAAGTCAGAAATTCTTTTTAGCTGGTAGAGGTTGTCCTTTTGAGTGTTCATTTTGTGTTCACTCTGCGGTAAGGAAACTTTACCAAGGGGAAGGTCAGTATGTTCGCTTTAGACAACCGAGTAAAGTTATAGATGAAATTGAATTTGTGAAGAACAATTATTTTACCCGGACTGTATATATGCGGGACGATACATTCATTTTAAATCAAAATTTTATTCGTGCTTTTGCCCATGAATACCACCAGCGAGTAGCGTTACCTCTGATTTGTCTTGTGCGTGCAGATTTGCTTAATGAAGGGGTGGTGCGAAATCTTTATTTTGCCGGTTGTCGGAAAGTGTTTATGGGAGTGGAGACTGGTTCCGAGGAAAGGCGTGAAAGGATACTAAAGAAAAAAATTACTAATCAACAGATTTATCAGGCTGCCTCTTTACTAAAGAAATATAAAATAAAATTCCGTGCTTACAATATGTTAGGTCTGCCTGAGGAAACTCTTAACGATGCTTGGGAGACAGTAAAAATAAACAATGAGATTAAACCTGACTACCCTTACTGTTTTCTTTTCTTTCCTTACCCGGGTACGGTTCTTGGTGAATATGCGAAAACAAAGGGTTTGGTTGAGACAGAAAGTCTGTTAAATGAACCTTCTTATTTGATAAGGAGTCTTATTTCTTCCCCGGTTAAACACGAGTTGGAGAACCTGCAGAAACTATTTTTCTATGCAGTAAAATTTCCCTGGCTCTCCTCACTAATTAAAGGGTTAATTAGAATAAGGAGAAACATATTTTTTGATTTAGCATTTGTGATTAGTTATACTTGGTGCACCGCCCAAAGCGAAAATTTAAGAACCAAGGAGTTATTTGCTTTTAGTGGTCGTCTGCTTAATTATTTCCTTAGTTTTCAGAAAAACAATAAATGAAATGGAAGATGAATTAAGTTTTGAAGAAGTAGCCGAGAAATATGCGGATTTTCCGCGGACAATTATGCGTAAGATTGATACTGCTTTGCGTGGTATTGTTCTCACCGAGAGAGCATTAGAAAGAGCGAAGGAGGAAGGTGCTTTCTATGGTGCTTCGTCTGGAAAAACTTCTCACCCCCGCATTTGCGGGGGAATCTCCGATAAGTCGGGATTTCTTTGCGGTGCAGTATTCAGAGATGGAACCTGGCTTTTAGGTCTGGAAACTTTCTTACAATCCTTACCCTCAAAAATTATACGAAAGGGCTCACCTTACATTCTTGATGTGATAGATGGGGAACTTTGGCTCTTAGACGGCGAGCCCCGCACCTTTGCTCAAGACGAGAATGTCACCCAGAGTTTAAATGCTCACGGCTTACCGATATTTCCTCGGGCAAAGGTGCGGGGCGAGGTGCCGTTGGAAGAAGTTCATTTAGTGCCTATCCCTAGATACTATGGTAAAAAAACCAGCCGGGGAATACCAATGTCAGAGGTGGTAACTTCTCGGTTTCCTAACTCCTTAGCGATTACTGTTTTGCACTGTTATTATGATGAAAAAGAAAAAAATCTCGGAGATCCCGCTAAAGCGGTGACTTGTAAATTTTGTTTTTATGCTACACCTTCTTTTCGCCGTAAAGAAGAAAGTTACACACCAGGAAACTTGGAAGACCTTTATGAAACAATAAATGAAGCATTGGAAGAAGAAGGGCGGTGGAAAAGTATCTACTTAGTTGGTGGCTCTGACCCAAGAGGAAGTTCGTCTTACGAAAAGGAAGTAGAAGAATGTCTTAAGATATTAAAGACACTACAGAAGTGCTTTGGCTCCGCCTTTGGCGGAGAGAAAATTCCTGTCCGAGCGATTGCTAGTGCTTTTCCTAAGGAACAACTGCTCTGCTTGAAAGAAGCCGGACTAACCGCATATAACGCACATATTGAAGTCTGGGATGAAAAACTTTTTCAATGGATTTGCCCGGGGAAAGCAAAATATTTTGGAAGACAATACTGGATAGATTGTATCCTCTCGGCGGTAGAGATATTTGGTCAGGGAAATGTATCCACGCAAATCGTTGCCGGTGTAGAATTAGCCCAACCTTACGGATTTAAGAATACGGAGGAGGCACTCGCCTCCAATTTGGAATGTGCAGAATTTTTCGCCCGTTATGGTGTCCTTACAAATTTCTGTATCCTCTTACTTGGTGAGGGTAGTGTATTTTATCAAGAAAAACAAAAACTACCACCCTTGGAATATTGTGTCCGGTTGGCTAAGGGCTTCAATGAGATTAGAAAAAAGCATAAGTTAAATGCGGGTTTTCAGGATTACCGGCGCTGGTCAAATTTTCCAGATATGGATTTAACACGGGTTAACTATAACTGTATCACGAATGACTCGAATGATAGCGAATTTGGCCAATAAGTAGTCGGCCCTTAAGGGCCGACTACGGGTTTTCTCTAATCTGTGTAATCCTGTTTCAAAATCCTTGCCCCGTTAGAAATAAAAGATTTTCTAACGGGGTGAATGTAATCAAATACAAATGTATGAATTAAGTTTTGAAGAGGTAGCCAAGAAATATCCGGATTTTCCGCGGACAATTATGCGTAAAATTGATACTGCATTACGTGGTATTATTTTCACCGAGAAAGCATTAGAAAGAGCAAAAGAGGAAGGTGCTTTCTATGATGCTTCGGCTGACTTCGCCTGCCTGCCGACGAGGCAGAGTGAAAAGAGCCCACTGCCGGTGGTTGCGGAACCGCTGCCGGTGGTTGCGGAACCACTGCCGGTGGTTGGTGGAGTGTTCTTCCGGGATGGGACATATGTTTTAGGTCTTGAATCCGTAACTCGTGGTTTCCATTCACCATCCGCTACTTTAGTGAGAAGCGGGGAACCCTATCTTCTTGATTTGGTTGACAGTAAACTCTGGCTTTTAGATGGTGAACCCCGCTCTTGCACGCAAGGGCGGGGCGAGCCGGTGGAAGAGGTTTATTTTGCTCCTGTTCCTCGTTATTTTGGTAAGAAAACCAGCCGGGGAACACCGATGATAAAAATGATTAGTTCAAGGGCACCTAACCGTATATCCATCAATATCTCCTCGGGTTATTGCCATTTTTTTAAAGAGAAATTACCTTGTAAATATTGTAATGTTATTCCTTGGTCTATAGAGAAAGGACTTCCTACGCTGCTAAATTTGGAAGATCTTTATGAAACAGTCAATGAAGCATTAGGAGAAGAAGGGGGGTTCACAAGTATCCACTTAACCGGTGGTTCTGACCCGCGAGGAAATTCACCCCGCACCTTTGCTCAGAATGAGAATGTCATCCAGAGATTAGATGCTCAGGAGTTACCGATATTTCCTCGGGCAAAGGTGCGGGGTAAACCTTATGAAAATGAAGTGAACGAGTATATTAAAGTATTAAAAACACTTGAGAGGTGCTTCGGGAGAGAGAAAATCCCTGCAGTGAACCGCAATGGTTCACTGCCTGTTCAAGCGATTGCCAGCGCTTTTCCTAAAAAACAACTAATCCGACTTAAAGAAGCTGGACTAACTGCATATAGGTCAAATCTTGAAGTCTGGGATGAGAAGCTTTTTCAACGGATTTGTCCGGGAAAAGCAAAATATTTTGGCAGACAGTACTGGATAGAGAGTATCCTTCAAGCGGTAGAAATATTTGGTCGGGGAAATGTCTCCACCCAGTTAGTTGCCGGGGCAGAACTGGCAAAACCCTATGGGTTTAAAACAATTGATGAAGCAATTGCCTCAGATTTAGAATGTGCAGAATTTTTTGCTCGTCACGGAATATATACGACTTTTTGTATCCTCTGGATTGACCGGGGCAGTGTGTTTTATAGAGAAAAACAAGAACTACCTCCTCTGGAATATTTCGTCAGATTGGCTAAAGGAGTCAATGAAATCAGGAGAAAGTATAAGTTGAGTTCAGATTTTAACGATTACCGTCGTGATGGATTCCACCCGGATATGGATTTAGCGAGAATTGATTACACAGATTAAATCGCGACGGTGTTATCGGTGTAATCGGTTTTAGAAATCTGTGTAATCAGGTATAAAAAATGTTTAAGTTGCCGAAGGAAGTTGCGGATTTGATTAACGACCCGGAATCAATTAAAATTGTTGCTACAGTTGACGAAGAAGGCAATCCTCATTGCGCGGTTAAAGATTTCTGTACTGTGCTTGAGGATGGGAATATTGCTTTTGGTGAAGAATTTGAAGGTTCGCAAACTAATGTAAACTTGGTGAGAAGCATTTGGTTTGATAAAAATGTAGAGTTAACTGTCCGGGGTAAAGATGGAACAACTTTCCAGATTAAAGGGAAACCCTGTAAGTATGTTTATATTGGAGAGTTATTTAAGAGATTTTATCTTGCGGCGAGGGAGAAATGGGGTCCGGATTCGGAACTTGCTGGAGTATGGGTGATTACGCCGCAAGAAGTTAAGAATGAGACCTATGAAGTAAGAAAAAAAGAAGAAGACGAAAAACATCCTTTCTTCAGACATCTTGACCGTGCCTCAGTAAGAAAAACAAAGAGTGTTTTTTTGGGAGGAAAAGATGAAAACTGACCTTACTTTTTTCTGGTTTGCTACAATTCTTTATGGGTTAAGTGCTTTTTTCTACATTTTGAATCTTCTTTTCAAGAAAGAAAAATTTATTCGTTCAGGAATAATTCTTACCTGGGTAGGTTTTCTTACCCAGACACTTTCTTTAGTTTGGTACTGGGTAGAATTAGGAGGACAGGCATCGACTCTCTATACCTATACGCTAATCAGTAGAATCAGTGGTACTACTTGGATGGGAGTACTTGTTTTTTTGCTTGCTCAGTTATCTGCTAAATCCTTAAGACCCGCCGGTATTCTAATTATGCCAATTACTCTTCTCTTGCTAATTTGGGCGGGCTTTTCCGGTAAAGAGGTTGGAACGTTTCCAACAATGCTCGCAACTTGGTGGTTTTGGGTTCATATTAGTAGCGGAGGGCTTGCTTATGGATTTGTCTTAATTGCTGGTGCAACCGCACTGCTTTATTTACTTAAAGAGTGTGAGGTCAGTTCAACTGAACCACTAACCACTCAACCACTAAGCACTTATTTTGCTCAGTTCCCCGAACTAAAAGTATTAGACAATTTGAATTATCGTTTTGTTGCTCTTGGGTTCATTATGTTGACCATAATGATTATTTCTGGTTCTCTTTGGGCAAATCAAGTCCACGGTCGTTATTGGGGTTGGGATCCAATAGAAGTTCAGTCATTGATCAGTTGGCTTATTTGTGCGATTTGGTTACATTTGCGGTTAACTTTTGGTTGGCGAGGAAGAAAACTCGCCTGGTATTCTCTATTTGCTTTAATCGTGATTGGTATTAACCTATCTGGTATACCCTTTATTGAAAAAGCTTTTCATAGTGGTTTTCGGATTCAACATCAATAAAGAAGGAGCGTAGAAAAATGAAATGGCAAAAAATTTTCAGGGTTTTTGCTCACACCCATAGTTCGGTTACCAAGTTCTGGATAGCTACAGTGTTTGTTGTATATTGGTTAAATTGGTTATCTCTGAAAAATGCGGAATTAGAACCTCTTGCAAACAGTTTAAAAAAAGAATTTTTTTATCTCGGGCTTATTTGTATCCTGGTTTATGAATTTGCTGGCTTTGGGAATGCTATATCTCTGCGTTCAACAATGAAAAAGGAAGGAAATTCGTGGATACCGCCAGCGATGAGTCCACTACGAAAAAAGTTAAAGATGTTAACAATCACCTATTTGCTTATTCTTTTTCTTTTTGGTGGTAGAATTTATTGGCAGTTGAGAACCATCCCGGGACTAAAAATGATAGAACTTTTTTTACTTCTAATTATTTCCTGGGCAGTAGCGGTTTTTCTCTTTGGGCTAATAGAACATTCACTTTTGACCAATGTAGATAACCTCATTAAGCAAGACGCTCAAAAATATAGAAAAATATGGTTTAAGACAGTCAGGGTAATGCATATCGTTCTTTTCTCTATCCTTGGTGCTGGAATTTACTGGCAATATACACTTGCCTTTAAATAAATAAGATGAAGATTTCTTTAATTGACCCTCCGGTTCCTTTCGGGAGACCTCCAAAAGCACCTTTATTTTTAGAATATCTGGGTGCGCTGACAGGGAGAGTAGCGCCTGATGCGGAGATTGAATTTTTTGACCCGCAATTTTATCCTTTTTCAGTAGAAAAAATTGATGCGGACTTGGTGGGTATCTGCGGCAGTCGGATTGTTACTCTGCCTTGGGTTTATCGGGTTGCCGATGCTTTAAGAAAAAGGGGTATACGTGTTGTTTTAGGTGGATTTAATCCGACCGCTTTACCTGAGGAAGCGAAAACACATGCGGATGCGGTAGTTCTTGGTGAAGCCGAATCGGTCTGGGGCGAAGTTCTACTGGATGCGAAAAAAGGTAAATTAAAACCTTTTTATCAGGGCGAACCTCTTCCTTTAGAGAATTTACCTTTACCTATACGACTTAATGGCTATAAATTTCACTCTATTTTTACTGCTCGTGGATGCCCTTATCAATGTCCTTTTTGTGCGCTTACTTGGTTTTACGGGAAAACAATTCGTTACCGACCGATAGATGAAGTAGTAAAAGAAGTTGATGCCTTACCGGGAAATTTTTATTGGAATAATGATGGTAATATCTGGGCAAGTAATCTTCAGCGGGCAATAGACCTTTTCACTGCCCTTAAAGGTTCAAAAAAAAATTGGCTCGGTTACGGTGACCTGAGAGCGGTACAGACACCCGTAGGAGATAAACTGCTTAAATCCGCACGGGAAAGTGGTCTGATTTCTCTCTGGTTAGGTTGTGATGAAAAATTTACTCCGGAGATAGAGAAAGATAAGGAGGAAGCAATTAAGAAAATAAAGGACCAAGGTATTGATATAATTCTTGCCGCTATTCTCGGGAAAAGAACCGATAATTCAAAAAATTTTGAAAAAGTAGTAGAACTCTCTCAAGCGTTAGGTGTTATCATTCATCCTTTTCTTTTAGTCCCTTATCCAGGGACAACACTTTACCAGGAATACGAACCCTTTTTGTATCATAAAAATTGGGAATTTTATAATGGTAGTTATGCTCTTTTTGAACATCCGCAACTGAGTGCTCGGGAACGGGAAGAAAAATTTTTTACTACCGCTTTCAAATTACTCAGTTTAAAAAGAATCTTTAAACATATCTTTGAAATACCTTTTTCGGTTTTTCCGAATACGCATTTAACTTTTTTGATGCGTGAATTACCAGTCCGGCGGGGAATGAAAATAGCCTATCAAAGGTGGCAAAATGAACGAACCAAAAAAGAAAACTGTTTTAGTAGTGCTTAATAATTTTGTCCACGATACGGCTACGGGTCTGTGGATTGCCTGTTTTCTTTTAGGATTTGAGATAAACCGGCGCTGGTCAAGTAATTTTGACCTTATACCAGAGATAGAAAAATTTCTATTTACTACCTCCCTAATTGCTCTTTTAATAATTGGTTTAACCGGAATTGTCAGGCGGAAAACTTACACCAGTTATCTTTACGGGGTAGAAATTGAAGCAAAAAGAAAAGTTGCCATTGTTGTTAAACATATTTTCTTTGGTTTTTTCACCTTAGTTGGGACATGGCTTCTTTATTGTTGGGCATACCTTAGATAAAATTCAAAATTCTGTCTTCCATAGTATTACGGCAGACGGGCAAAATTCAAATTGTAGTTGCCGAGCTTGCTCGGCTATCAGAGCAATTTAATGGCAAAGCAAGCTTTGCAACTACAAGAGGGTCTGTGCTATGTTTAGAAAAATTAAGAAAATACTCTTTATTACACCGCCGTATCACTGTGGTGTTTTAGAATCAGCGGGTCAATGGTTACCGTTGAATTTTATTTATTTAGCAGGCAGTCTAAAAAAGGCTGGATATGAAGTAGAAATCTATGATGCGATGGTAAAATTTCATAGTTACCCGGAGATTCAAAAATATTTGGAGAACTCTTCAGCCGATATCGTTGCTACTACTGCCTATACAGCAATGATTAACGATGCACTGAAAGTACTTAAATTAGCGAAAGAAATTAACCCCTCAGTAATTACTTTGTTAGGTGGGATACATCCTACTTTCTGTTGGGAAGAAATCTTTAAAGAAAGTCATACCTTTGTAGATTTTGTTATTTGTGGTGAAGGGGAAGAGACAATTGTTGAACTGTTAGATTGTCTCTCGGCAAATGATGACCCTTCAAAAGTTGTGGGTATTGCCTTCTGGCGGGATGGCAAAATTATCATTACCCCGGCACGTCCGTTTATTCCTGATTTAGATTCTTTACCAATGGCCTGGGATTTAGTTGAGTGGAAAGATTATACTTTCCGTACTAAACCGGGTTCTATTCTAACAATAGTTAATTCTTCGCGGGGTTGCACCCAGGGATGCACTTTCTGTTCACAACGACTTTTCTGGAAACAATCTTGGCGGGCGCGTCGTCCGGAGAAATTTGTTGCTGAGTTAGAATATTTAAATAAAAAATACGATGTAGATGTAGCAATGCTTTCTGATGAAGTGCCGACCCTTGACCGTTCCCGCTGGGAAAGAATACTTGATTTACTGATTGAGAAAAGAAAAAGCGGGGTAATCACCCCGGAACTTTTGATGGAGACACGAGTTGATGATATTCTCCGTGATAAAGATATACTTTGGAAATATAAAGAAGCAGGGGTTCTCCATATTTATGTAGGGGTAGAGTCAGCCAGTCAGGAGACGCTTGACCGGTTTCATAAAAATCTAAAGATAGAACAATCAGCACAGGCAATTGAGTTGATCAATGAGCAGGGAATTATCTCGGAGACTTCTTTTGTTTTAGGTATGCCTGAGGATACACCCGAATCAATTAGAAAAACAGTAGAATTAGCACAATATTATAATCCAGATATGGCATTCTTCTTAGCGATTGCACCCTGGCCTTATTCAGAAATTTATCCTGAACTTAAACCGTATATTAAAATTTTTGATTATAGCAAATATAACTTAGTTAATCCGGTAGTAAAACCGAAACAGATGACTCTGGAAGAACTTAACCGTGAACTGCTGAATGCTTTCCGCAGTTTTTATATGAAGAAATTTTTCCAACTTGACCAAATGAGCAAATTTAAAAAAGATTACCTTCTTGCAGTGGCAAAACTATTTGTCGAACATTCCTATCTTGCTGAAGAGATGAAAAATATAAGTGGGAAGATACCGGAAGAAGTGCGAAGTAAATTGAAAATTTAAAATGCAAAAATCAAAATTTATAAGATGAAAAAAATTGTTTTAGCGAATTTATTCATTTTTATTTTTTATTCGGACTGAATTAGGAAAAATGAGGAAATGAAAAATTATTGGCTCGCAGTTATTGGTTTATTTATTTTCATTTTTCTTTTTTGCATAACTAAAGTTGCTGACCCGGATATTGGGTGGTGGATAAAGAGCGGAGAGTACATTTTCACTCAGAGAAACATCCCCCTCAAAGATATTTTTACCTATACTGTGCCCGAAAGAGTATGGGTCATTCAAGGGTGGTTAGCAACGGTTTTTTTCTATTTGATTTATTCAGTGACTGGTATTGAGGGTTTAACAATTTTTAAAGCGTTATTGATTGTCTTAACCTTCATGGTCTTGCTGAAATTAATGTTGAGAAAGAAAATGTCTTATCCCTTATCTATCTTACTGTTGACACTGGCAGTTTTATTAGCTCGGCACCGGTTTATATTTGCCTCTCGTCCGCTAATCTTTAAATATCCATTTATGGTTTTGTTTCTTTATCTTCTCTCTGATTATGTTGAAAATGTTGAAGAACCGAGTAAAAGTAAGAAAAGACTTCTTTTACTTTTACCAGTATTGATGCTGTTCTGGACTAATCTCCATGGTAGTTTTTATGCCGGATATATAATTATTTGTGCTTTTATCGGAGGAGAATTTGTTAAAAACTTAGTTTTGCATCGGAAAATAATTGACAGAAAACTGGGTTTTCTTTTGTTTGTTCTATTATTGACTGTGGTTGTTTCTCTGGTTAATCCTTATGGTTTATATTTACATCAATGGAATGTTGAACTTTTTACCAAAACTAGCTTACTGCGAACGATTGTAAATGAAGAATTTCTGCCACCAAGTATAACTGATTATCCCCTTTTTTGGTTTTCTCTTATTCTTATCAGTGTTTCTTTTCTCTTCACTTTGAGAAAGTTTAATCGAACAACTTTTTTTCTCTTTTTACCGTTTGCCTATTTAGCGGTTAAAGGTGTACGCTATATTGGACTGTTTGCTGTAACTTCTGCTCCTGTGTTGGGAGAAAATCTTAACTTACTTTTCCGCTCGGAGAGAATCAGGAGATTATCAGCTAAAATTCAACCTTTCATAATTGACCGAACGTATTGGATTAGAATATTTACAAATATTCTTTTGCTATTATTGATGGTTTACTTATTTTTCTTTATCTTTAGTCCGCGAAGAGAATTCAAGTGGGGTTTAGGGATTCAACGAGGATATACTCCTGACGGAGCAATAGAGTTTGTGGAAAAAAATGGAATCAGCGGGAACTTGTATAATTCAGAAGAGTTTGGTGGATATATTATTTGGAGATGGTATCCACAGAGGAAAATATTTATCCTTGGCGATAATCTGCTCTGTGAAGATATCCGTGCTCAAGTTTATCAAAATGATATTACCGGTGTAGAAACCCTTTTTGAGAAATATAAAGTAAATTATATACTAAAAAGTTATCAAACTCCTCCTTTAGAGGGGTATTACCTTTCCCGAGGTAATTGGAAATTAGTGTATTGGGATAATATTGCTTTGGTTTATCTCCGTGATAATAAAGCGAATAAGGAAATTATCAAAAAATATGTCTACAAGTATGTTGACCCTTTAAGTTTTGATTTTTCTTTTGCGCAAACACTTGCACGCCACAATTTTGCTCAAAAAGCAATAGAGGAACTCCAAAGAAATATCGCTGAAAATCCGAATAATTTTAAGGCGTACTTATTTTTAGGTTATCTTTATGAAAGTTTGAATCGTAGCGAAGAGGCACTCTTAGCCTATCTAAAAGTTAAACAACTCCAACCGTTTGCAAGTTATATTCATTACCAACTTGGATTATATTTAGGTAAACTTTATCTGGAAAAAAATCCCCATCAAGCGATTAAAGAACTCTCCTTACAGAGAAAATATTTATCTAAAAATGCCGAACTTGAATTTTATTTAGGCACAGCATATTACTTTTTAGGTAATTATAAAATGGCAATGAAAAAATTTAACTCTTCGTTAAAACTTAATCCGCAACAGGCAGTTGTGAATAGTAACTTAGGTTTTCTTTACTTTGATTTAGCGCGTTACCGGGAAGCGATTGAAAAATTTGAAAAAGCAATTGCAATTGACCCGAACTATCCTGACCCTTATTATGGTTTAGCCATAGTTTATGAGAAATTAGTAGAAAAAGAAGAAGCAATAAAATCTTGGGAAAAATATCTTACTTTAAGTAAAGACCCGCGTTGGATTGCTACTGCTAAAGAACACCTTGAGAAACTACAAACGCAGAAGACGCAGAAATAACACCACCACAAGACCACGCAAAATTTTTACAAAAAAATAACCCCGACGAAAAAGTCGGGGTTTCTAAATCTGTGTAATCCGGTTTTTAATCTGTGTAATCTGTGCTATTAAAATTTAGTCAAGAAAGAAATCCGATGTGTATTTCCTAAATCGCCATAGGGTACAAAAGCGTAATCAATACCGATATCACCTAACCTGAATCCAAAACCTGCACCCAGACCATAGAATTTGCCTAAAACATCATCCCGTGGTGCAAATTTAAGATTAGAAGTTAAGAAATGAGTTAGATAACCTGCCCGAAGAGCAAAAATTTTAAATGGCCAGTATTCCGTGCCAAGGGAAATATTGGTTCTTTCTTCAATTGGTTGCCAACGTATATCACAAGCCAAATTTAATCCATAATAAGTGTAGGCAATCCCTGCAGTTAAGACCAATGGTAAAGAGAATGGTTCTTCAATAAATTTCATTTTTGGACCGAGATTTTGCACGGTAAAACCAAGATTTAAATTCTTTATTCCGGTTTGATAAAGAAATCCTAAATCAACTGCTAAACCTTTTGCTTTTTCAATTTCTATTTTTTCGTAGATGTATTTAAGGTTTATACCCAGATTTAACCGCGGATTAAGTTTTTGGGCATAAGAAATTATTCCCGCAGTATCGTATGCTTTGAAAGTGTTAGTTTTATTGCGGTATTCATCTCTTCCTTGGAATTCACCTAAGTTAAGATAAATTAAACCACCAGCAAGTGTTGCCCCGACGTTCGTCGGGGTGTTAATCAACGCTTTCTTTAAAGGATGAGCGAAAGCAAGAAAATCGTATTTGAAATCAACAATCCATTCGTTATGCATTGCCCCGAATTCTCTTTTGTTCAGTTGGGCTAGCCCGGCAGGATTCCAATAGATTGCATTGACATCATTAGCTAAAGCAACATTTGCTCCGCCCATACCAATTTGTCTTGCTCCCACACCAATTTTGAGGAAGGCACAACCAGTTTCACCCCAGCCAGCATATATTTTTGGAGCAAAGAACGCTGAGCTAAGAGCAAAAAGCAGAAAGCAGAGAATGAAGAGCATAGAGGACAAGGGTAAATGAAGGTAATTACCTTGGAAAGTAGTATCTTTCCGGTGGGTTATTAGCAACCCCTTAATGCAACTGGTCAACTGGTAGCGGTTATTTAACCGCTGGGTGAGGAATGGGTTGCTTCTTTGGTTCATTTTTTTACCTCTTGAGGTGCTCATCTCTTGCTCTTCATTCATGGTATCACAGTAGCATTTGTGATACCATCACTGCTCTCTGTGAACTACTTTATCACGGCAAACTTAGAGAGCACTTTTATCTCCGGGTAGCCAACCTTCGTCGCTCTTATATGAGCGACATATACTCCGGAAGCAATATCGGAAATATCCCAGGGATACTCATACGCCCATTCAAATTTTTTCTCTTTAGGAATATCTCCCCATTCATACCAGAGATAACCGCTGTTACTTTTTCTTTGTTTTCCATCAATTTCTACTGAATGAACGGGTTCGGCAGCAACATTATAAATTTTTATTTCTACTTTATCGGCAATACCGCATTCCAAATGGATAACTGGTTTTTTCCCTCTTTTTGCCGGATTAGGAAAGACATAATAATCACGCAGATAAAAAGTTGGGTCAGGTTCTTTAACTGCCTGCGCTCCTGCCGGACGAGTGATAATTCTTGGTTTTTCTGCATCTTTCAGATTATAAATTTCAATCCGTCCGTTTTCCAGATTAGTTACTAAAAGCCGACGGAAACAGTCAACTACGGCATCTACTGGTGTTTTCAATTCACCGAAGTTAGTTCCTAAATTGCCAATAAAAGGATTACCCGGGAAAGGTTTACCTTCGGGGTAATCACCTCTCACGTCAAAAACCTGGATCTTTGCCCAGGTGGAATCCACACCGAAAAGATAACCGCGCGGGTCAAATGTTAACCCTTGGACATTCAAAAATCCGCCAATTATAAGACCGGATGGGGTAGTGTCACTTCCCAGAGGTTGTTGCGCAAAAGAGGTTCTCTTTGTGCGGTCAAGATCAAAAACTTGAATTGTTGTTCCGCGTTTGTTAGCAATATAGATTTTTCCTTTATCTTCGTCAATCGTAATCCCGGTTGGAGAAATTAAACTTTCACTACCAAAAGTATAAAATTGCTCACTGGAGAAATCATATACTTTAACCAAATTTGCCCGGTCGTCAGTAACATAAATTCGGCTACCATCTTTAAGTATGGCAAGGTCATTTGGGCGAGTATATTCACCAAGAGTACCAATTTTTTCACCTTGCTCATTATAAATAAAGACAGTTTTTTCTCTCTGGTCAACAATATAAATTTTTTCTCCATATTGACTTACAGTGATACCTGAAGGCAGAGGTAAACCGGCAATCACCAATTTTATTTCCCCAAGTGGATTGTAAACGACAACTTTCCCCTCCCGAGCATCAGTAACATAAATATTTCCTAAATCGTCAGTAGTAATCCTTGCCGGAGCAGAAATTCCATTGTTGATTTGTGTTGAATATTGAGCAATTACTACTGAAATAGCCGTAGTGCTTTGTTCTACACCACCTTGGCCGTCTTCTACTTTCACTGTGACCACTACATCACCAGCCCAGCAGGGTGCTTGGTAGAGGGCAGTTTCTTTGTTTCCAATGATTGTTCCGGTGGTAGCAGTCCAGGTATAAGTAAGAGTATCTCCGTCTAAGTCGTAAGCAACGACCGTAAGCGTAGTTGAGGAACTGTAATAAATAACTGGTAGGTTAGCGGTAAGAGTAGTAATTACCGGGGATTGATTTGCCTTTATTGTAAGTGGGAAGGAAAAACCCACCAGAAAAGTGAGCACGCATAAAACTACTACCCTTTTATCCTTAAGGTAATTACCTCTCATTTTATCCTCACCCCGTTAGAAGTAGCACATCGTGCTGCGATACTTCTAACGGGGCTCACCCAATATTAAGTATATACAAATATTTAGAATTTGTCAAGGAAAAAACTAAGTAATTTTTTTCACATTAGACAAGTATTTTCTCTTTTTAAGGGTTACTAAATATTCTAATTATTCAATTTTTTTTTATAATTATTTTGTTTAAATTTATCTACTTGTTCTCTTTTTTTCAAATTTATAGCCTATCGCAAAAGTCACTCCCGGCTAATGATTACACAGATTTTGGAAAGATTACACAGATTTTGTCGTCGGGGTTTTAATCTGCGTAATCGGTATTTTTTAACCCAGCCCGCCGAGGCGGACTGCCCAAAGGGCCGATTGATTAAATCTCTGTGAGATTTAATCATGCTATCGGGGTAATCCTATGGATAATCAGTGTAATCAAGGGCGAAGTTTTGCAAAGCCCTACAAATTTAATCATGTAAAAAAAATCCCTTTGTGATAAAAATCACTTAATTTTTTTCTTGACCCCGCGCCTTTTTCTGAGTATAATTTTTCTAGTGTTTAACTCTAAAGGATACTCTTTAGTTTAGAGTGCTCTCTTTTAAATTGGAGCATGCATAAAAGGTGCGGGGTTGACCCCGCCCCCTGTTTAGGTATCTAGCAACTTTTTCTGATCAGTCAGATACATCTTGTAATAGTGTGGGTTTAACTAAAGTGTAGTAAACCCTACTCTCCACCCATTTAGTTAGTGGGAGTAATCCAAACTGACCATATGTAACAGGTGCGGGGTTGACAAGTTTATCTGCTCTTTTTTACAATTATAAGACAATGAAAAGGTTGTTTTTGTTCCTCACTTTTCTCACTTTATTTTTCTTGAAGGTATTTACCTTCTCTTCTCTACTAACTGCTGAAGATAAATTTTACTCTCAATATGCAAAAGATTACGAAAATTTTCAACAAAAAAAATATCTTCATTCCCCGGTTAAAGAAAAAAATTGTTCTGCTTGTCATATTTCAATTAAAGAAAAGAAAAAATTTCCTGCTCAAGGTAGCCAGTTATGTTTCACCTGCCATAAAGATTTAGCCAAAAAAATTAAAGAGGAGGCAATCACCTCCAAAGTTCATTCTTTACTTAAAGATGGTGAATGTTCAATCTGTCATGAAGTACATTCAGCAAACAATCTTTATTTGCTTAACGATACCGGTAAAGATTGTGCTACCTGTCATGAACCAAAAGATTACAAAAAAGCACATTTTGGTATTCTCTTAAAAAAAGGAACCTGTAATTCTTGTCATCAGGCACATTATTCAACTAAAGGTAAACTGCTCATTGAGACCGGACATCCAATGTTTTTAGAAGGAGGTTGTGATGCTTGTCATCTCCCTTCCACTCCTGAGGGCAAATCACAACTCAGTGCAAGAGATGAAAAACTGTGTTACAGTTGTCATGCGGACATTCAAGAATTAGAAAAAAAGAAAGTTGTGCATCTCGTCCTTAAAGATTGCACATTTTGTCATTCAGCACATGTAGCTAAAGAAAAAAAATTGTTACTGAAAAAAATGAATACTCTTTGTTATGATTGTCATCTTCTTGATGTTTTCCGAGAGCATCCGGTTCCCAAGCATCCTGTAGAAAGAAAAAATTTTAATTGTTTAAGTTGTCATAATGCTCATGCAAGCGATAATAAAAAGATGCTTAATGATACCGGTAAAGATTGTACTAACTGCCATAATCCGAAAGAGAAAAAAATTCTTCAGGCACATTCCGAAATTATTGTAGGTAAAAATAGTTGTCCAAAATGTCATACTAAAGTTCAAGTAGCAAGTATGCATCCCGATTTTGCTAAAAATAACTGTCTTGCTTGTCATTCAAAAAATCCCAAAGAAGGCAAAGTTGAACTGATTAAACCGGGTAAGGAACTTTGTTATCTCTGTCATTCGGGGATAAAGAGTGATTTAGAAAAAAAGTATCCGCACGGTATTGTTAAAGATGGTGAATGTTCAGTGTGTCATGAAGTGCATTCTTCTCTTGAGCGCTCTTTGCTCAATGCTACAGGCAACGACTGTACCACCTGTCATGACCCGGAAAATATAACCAAAGCACATTTCGGAATTATTGCCAAAAAAGAATCCTGCACCAAATGTCACCAGGCACACGGTTCAGAAAAAGAAAAATTGCTTTTTCCTAAAGGACATCCTTTCATTTATGATAAAAGTTGTGACCCTTGCCATCAGGCAAACCCTCCCGCAGGTAAAGTTCTCCTTGCCGCAGAAGGTGAGAAACTATGTTTTATGTGTCATGCGGATATAGAAGATTTATTGAAAAAGAAAATCGTGCATCAAGTGGCAAAAGATTGTACTCTCTGCCATTTAGCCCATGTAAGTAATTTGGCTAAACTTTTACCGAAAAGTAGCGCGCAACTTTGTTCTGATTGTCACCCGAATATTGGACTGCATCCAGTTGGTCGGCATCCGATTTCGGGAGTAACTGACCCGCGTTTTTCTAAAGAAAGGAAATCGCTAACCTGTTTAAGTTGTCATAATCCCCACGGTGCCGAGTATGAAGGATTACTTTTTGCAGATAAAACAACTGGTGAACTTTGTCTGAGTTGTCATAAGAAATAAAACGCAGATTACACAGATTTGAAACTACGGATTACACAGATTTTCAAAACCGAGATTACAGCGATTAAAATTACCGTAATCGTTTTTTTGAAATCATTGTAATCAATGTATAAATGAAAATGAAAAAATTTTTACTACTCTTAACTCTTAGCTTTTTGCTCTTGGCTATAATCGGTTGTGCTACCGTTCCCCGACCAGTGTATTTTGTTCCGCCACCACACGAACAGCGTCCCGGTGCACCGAAGTTGAAGTACCTTTACGATTTGAGAAACGAAGGGGATGTCTACCCCAAAAAACATCTTCCTTTCTGGACGCAAGTTAAACGTTTTCTTTTTGGTCAGGAGACACCGCGTTTCTTATTTGCCCGCGCGGGCAATGTCTGTGCTGACCAAACAAGAGTTTATGTTTCTGACCAGGATGCACGACGGATAATTATCTTTGATTTCGCCGAACGCAGAGTATATTTTTGGAATGTGCGCGGTATTCCGGCAGGTTTAGCGGTGGATGATGAAGGAAGAGTTTATGTAGCTGACTCGGCCTCTCTGGTAATTGTAGTTTTTGACCGTAATGGTCGTGTTCTTTACACAATTGGGAAAGGAGGTCCAGGGGATAATGAATTTAGCGGTCCGCAGGATGTAGTGATTAATAAACAAAGAGGACTGCTTTATGTTGTTGACCGCGGTTATGCAAAAATTTTAGTTTTTGATGTGCAAGGGAATTATCTTTTCACTTTTGGGCAAAGAGAACTTCTCTGGGCACAATTTATGTCCATTGATAAAGAAGGTAAAATCTATGTTAGTGATAGTCTGCTTCAATGGGTAAGAGTATATACACCGGAAGGAAAATTTCTTAAAACTATTGGTGAACCGGGTGATACGACGGGCTGTTTTTCTCGTCCCAAAGGTGTTGCCGTGGACAGTGATGGGAATATCTATGTTGCTGATGCTGATTTTTCTCTGATTCAGATTTTTAACCAAAATGGTGAAGTAAACTTTTTCTGGAAAGGTGTGCCACCAATCCCTTTCAACTTGCCGGAAGGATTATATTTTGATGAGCAGGACCGTCTTTATGTTGCCGATACTTTGAATAAACGAATTCAGGTTTACCAGTACCTTAAATAAAGAAACGTGTAAAGTTTAAGGTGTAAAGGGTAAAGATTGCCCACCGAAACTTCAGTGTAGGTGGGTGTAAGGTGTAAATACAAGTTATGGATGATGAATGATGAGATAGTTTATGGTTTATAGTTAAGAAAATCGCTGTAATCGTCTTTAGGGAAAAAATTTTTTTCTACGGTTCTTGACAAAGATAAATTATTTTTTCATAATAACAAATTGTAAAATTATGGATTGTTGTGAGAAAAATTACAAAAGATTTTTCTTGACAAAGAAGAAATAGTGTTATATATTTATATCAGAAGAAGATTACCGATTTAATCAGTGTAATCAGATTTTAGAAAAAGATGAATGGGAATAGTCCTTCGGTTAACTCAGGATGGTGAGAATACTGAACCATAAAGTTCTAAAAGAATTGGTAAAATTTGTAAAAGAACAACGGAAGATGAATATTGAACTGCGCAAACTGAATGTTCATAATGAGAAGCGTCTCCAAGCGTTTTACGCTTTACTTTCCCAGCAGAGTGAAGAATTGGCTGACTTAAAACGGCAAATGCGCTTAACTATAGAATGGTTGAAAGACCACGAAGTGAGATTAAGGGGCTTAGAAGCATAGGTGATTAGAAAGATTAGGTAGTATTCGTGTCCATTCGTGAATTAAAAAATAGGTCGACAAGAGGACATCATTCGTGTTTATTGGTAATGTTTCTTCATAATTCGTGAATATTCGTGGAAATAAAAAAAGGGAAGGAAAGGAGGTGAAAAAGGTAAATGCGTAAAAGTTTGGTCTTATTGAGTGTGTTTATTTTTCTGCTCGCTTTTTCTGGGTTGGCCGAAGCGGTGATTACACAGTCAAAACATGACTTCACCCAAGCGGTTAGTGCTAATGTTAGTGTCTACCCTGCAGGACAACAGCTGGCAATCTGTGATGCCTGCCATGTGCCCCACAAAGGAATATCTTCGGTGCGGTATAGACAGGGGTTACTCTGGCAACAGACAGTCCGCGCGGTTCAAGGTAGTGTTACTTTGTGGGCTACTGGTGCGTACTGGTATACCGGATGGCAGACAGCGGATACGACTATCAGTCCGGCAGTTTATAGTGACCTTGATGTAGGTTCAAGAAGATGTCTTGGTTGTCATGATGGAAGAACATTCTATCTCTGGCAGACCTATGCTCGTGCTGACAGACTTGAGAGAACTGCGTCAATTACCGCTGGCGGAGCGAGATTTCAGAACCTGACGGAGGCGCATCCGGTAGGGATAAAGTACGATCCCGCGCTCGTCGCTCCGAATGAATTTAAGCCTAAGACTGACGCTATAAATGCGGGTATTAAGTTCGTCAACAAGACCACCGGTGGACCGGGTGACTATCTCGGTTGCGGTTCCTGTCATGACCCGCATAATAAGATTACTGCTGGTGGGTTTAAGTTTGTGCGGGCGACTTTGGCGGGGAGTGCTCTCTGTTTGGCCTGCCATGATAAATAAGGATTTTTAGGAAAGGGGTAAATGTAGGTTTTATACCTATTTACCCCTTTTTATTCAATTTTAAAGTTTAACTTTAAACTTTAAAGTAAATGAATATTTCCATTCTCCGTAGTAGAACTACTACGAAGGATGAACGCGAATAAAGGAGAGGTTTGACGAATGAAGAAGCGAATGGAGAAGTTGAATAATAACTGGTTAAAAATTTATGTGAAACGGTTAGAGAAAATATTAGATAGAGAAGAAAAACGCAAAACAGCAATTGAGAAAATGTTAGCAGAACAAAGGAAGTCCAATGAGAAAATGTTAGCAGAACAAAGGAGGTTCAACCGGTATGTAGAAGAAAGATTCAAAAGACATTATGAAATTATGAGAACCTGGCCACAGAAGTGACATTTCTGTGTAATCGGTGGTTTTTTTCTGCGTAATCTGCGTCGCTTTTATGTGTAATCTGTGGTAAAAGATGAAAAGATTTTTTGCTGTTTTACTCTCTACTCTCTTAGCAGAGCTAACGCTCTGCAGCTACAATACTCTTTGTTTTGCTCAGTTTACCCGCAGGGAACTGGGTCTGCGTCCGACTACTTTCCAGCGCACTGGTGAAATCATCTGGCGTTATGAACGAATTATCCCGAAAAGGGGGGATAGTTTCGCCTATTTTAGCCAGAACTATAGTTTGGACCTCTGGGGACCTTTAGTTTCCCCGTTCTTAGGACAGGTAAAACTTGACCTTGAGTATGCAGTTGGTGCCAATGTCTTAGGTTATCCCTGGATTAGTAAAGAGAAACAAGAATTACTTGGCTACTCGGTTGGGACTTACTTTGCTCCGCCTTTCTTAGCCCGTTTTTTTAGTTTAACTACCAATTTCAGCCGTCAAAGAAAAGAACAATTTGCGGATAGTGATCTTTTAACTTCGGTCTATCTGGTGACCAGCCGGATGGTCAGTTGCGGTTTTACACCACCCTGGCGGATTAATCTCTTCAACCAAAATAACCGTTCACGAAGAGGTAAAAGTTCTTTAAGTCTTGGTTTTCCTTCTATCTTTTATAGTTATTTTTATTGTAATTCTACTGATGAACTATATCAAAAGGCGTCTTTTGACCGGGATAGTATTACTGAACGCTACAATGTTCTCTACTCTTTCCAGCGCTGGCATTTTGGGTATCGTCAGCAGAGGAATAAAGAGATTGACCTTTTACGCGGAGAAGAGATTACCCGGCATGACCTTACCCGTGATTATAATCTTACCTGGAGACCAACAGTAATCGGCAGAGTTATCAGTAGTGTTTATTTTAGTGGTAATTATCATCAAACTGAGGACCTCTTAGTAAAAGGAATCTATTATGACCGCGCATATACTTTGTTCAGTCTTGATTTTCAAACATTTAAATTTTTAGGTTTAACTCACCGCCCCGGTTATCGCAACTATTTCTCTTGGTGGAAACAAGCAAAAACCTGGAGCGAGACCAATTCTTTCCTGATGAGTTCAGAGGTAACTCTTTTCCGGCGGGTTTGGTTTTCCAATGCGCTCACCTATGACCTTTCTAACAGTAATTCTTGGACAAATTTTGCGCATACTCTCAAGGAAAGAGCCACTCTCGGGACTGGTTTTTCGCCTCTGCCCGGGTGGGGAGTAGCTACCTGGATAGATGAAACTTACACTTTTGCTCCTTTTCCTACTTCTCAGGAGGAAAGATGGTCTACCCGGCTTGACCTACCGAGAATACTTTTCTTAGGACATTCCGGACAGTATACACTAAGCCGAACAAAAGATTTAGTAAAAAAAGAAGTTACCGCATATAATGCTGACACGCGGTATGAGTTAGGAGGACAGGTTTCTCCTTTGGGTTATTTTCTTAATGGTATTTTTAATTATAATAATAACCGCCAGAACAACAAGAATAACAAGAATAATAAGAATAACTTTTATTATGACCAATTACTTATTCTGAGAATGAATTTAGGTCTGGGGGAAGAAAAAAATTTACTTACCCGGGCACGCAGTACCTACCTCAGTGAAAACTATGGTTTACATAGTGAACCTCTTAATCAATATGTAATAATTGATTTATCCTACTGGCGTAGTCGGAGATGGGGTGACGGGCAACCGGTTTCGCGACAGGAATATTTTGATTCAAGCATAACTCTTCAAGCAGGGAGAGCACTTTTCTACCGGGGAATAATTATTGAGACACAAGTTCTTTCAAGAAATCTTAGAGATTTAAATATTTTTCTTGGTTTGCGTTATGAATACGGAAGAAGTAGTTTTGCTTTCCGCTATCGGGCAATTGCTTATGGTTATTTAGCACCTTATCAGGCCTATAGTCTGATTTTTACCCGCAAGATTTAAAAAAGATGAAGAAGAGAAAGAAAAAAAACAATGGTTTATGGAAAATTGGACAAATCGCTAAAGAAGCCGGTGTGCGCACTTCACTGGTACGTTACTACAGTAATTTAGGTTTACTTGAACCAGCCGAAGTTTTAACTTCCGGTTATCGTCTTTACGAGCCACGAGAAACATTAGAAAAGATTCGTTTAATTCGTAATTTACAAAGAGAAAAACCAACTTTAGAGAAAATAAAACATCAGTTGAACAGGACACTGTTGACAAAGTAAAAAGCGTCGCCCTGACTCTGAATGGAATGTAGTGGTCGAGCTTGCTCGACGAAAAAGCAAAGCAAGTTTTGCCACTACTACTACAATTCGCTATTTTACCCCGCATCAGTACTCTGGTGCGGGATTTATTTTTTATTCTCAAAATCTTGCATTTTTATGATTTAATTTGTTAAAATAAAAACATTAAGAGAATCACCTGAAAAATGAGAAAACATTTTCTTTTTTGTCTTTTAATTTTCGGTCTTGGTTTTTTGGTTTATGCCAACAGTTTGAATAATCATTTCCAGTTTGATGACTATCGGATGCTGGAAGGGATTAAAACTGCCCCGAGTCTGAAAGGATTTTTTTCTTTGCGTCCTACTTCACGAATGATTACTGGCTTAAGTTACTTTTTCAATTATCATTACCGTTTAAGCCGAACGAGTATCTTTGAATTCCATCTGGTAAATATTTTTATCCATATCCTCACCGCCATTCTGATTTACTGGATAGTTTTTCTTTTGACCACAGATTACACCGTAAAGGTGCGTGGCGTAAAGCCACGAGGTGGCCACGCCACTTTTCGTGGCACCCACGGTGCTTTACGCACAGATAAAGACGACGCAGATTTCGCAGATAAAGACGCAGATTACGCCGATAAAACCGCTCGCACCCCGCACCCCGCACCCCGCACCCCACCTCCCACCTCCCACTTCCCATTCTTCACTGCTTTACTTTTCTTAGTCCATCCGCTTTGCACTGAGCCGGTAAATTATATTGTTGCTCGCTCGGTCTTGTTAGCGACAATGTTTAGTTTTCTAACTCTTTTGCTGTTTATTTTCTGGAAGAAGGGGAAGAGTCCTTCGGTAAACTCAGGACTGATGAACATAAGTCCTTCGGTAAACTCCCTTCGGCGAACTCAGGGTCTGAACCCGTTGAAGACAGGACTGATGAATAGAAGTCCTTTTTATCTTTGGGGAACATTTTTTTCTTTCTTTTTTGCTGGTTATTCCAAAGAGATAGGTTTTTATTACAGTTTGGTAATGGTTTTTCTTTATTATTGGATTTTTTATCTATCAAATGAATCTCCAACTAAAAAGAAGAAAGTTTACCTGGTGTTTGTTCTTCTACTTCTCCTCTTTGGTTTCTTTGCTTTGCGCTATACAGTGGTGAGTGGGCGATTAACTTTTTACGGTTTGGGCAAAACTTGGGAATACTTTCTGGTAGAAAACAAAGTTTTTTTTGATTACTTGCGTCTTTTAATTTTTCCCTTCATTGGACTCAATGTTGACCATCATCAACCAATGACGAAAGGAATATTTGATTTCTCACTTTTGCCTTATTTATTCGTTAACCTGCTTTTATTGGGAGTAATTTACTTTTTGTTCAAAAGGAACCGTCTTATTTTTTTTGCATTACTCTGGTTATATTTCCTTCTTCTGCCCTATTTTTTTATTCCTACGGTAGAATTGATGGTTGAATATCGTGTTTATCCAGCAATTTTTGGGTATGGGTTATTTCTCTCCTTCTTCCTTGAAAGAATCATTAGTAACGAAAAATTAAGACGATTTGTTTCCGTGGGGATGATTATTTCTTTTTTTCTGGCTACCTTTCTTCGGAATCGGGTTTGGCAAGACCCACTTACTCTCTGGGAAGATGCAGTAAAAAAATCTCCCAATAAAGCACGTGTTCATTGCAATCTTGGTGTTGCTTCTCATCTTTTCGGTAATTATGCAAAAGCAATTGAAGAATTAAGTCGGGCAATTGTTCTTGACCCGGGAGCAATTGTGCCGCGTAGCGAATTAGGCTCAGTTTACCGGGCGAAAGGTGAACGCGGGAAAGCAATTGAAGAGTATAAAAAGGCGGTGGAACTGGAAGACCTGCAGGGTGTAAAAACAAAAATATATTTGAATTTAGGTGACACCTATGCTGAGGAAGAAAAAACTGCCGAAGCAATTGAAGCCTATAATAATGCTTTAAAACTTAACCCCGCTTATTTTGATGCTTACTACAATTTGGGACTTCTCTATTATCAAGAAAAGGATTACCGACAAGCAATAAAAAATTTGGAGAAAGCGGTTGAAATCCAACCAATGAATACAGATACACTAAATATCTTGGGAATTGTCTATGATTTAGCCGGTGAATACCTTTTGGCAATAGATGCCTACAAAAGAGCATTGGCGATTAAACCTAAATTTGCCGAAGCATGGTATAATCTGGGAATCAGTTACGAAAACAGTAATCTTGCAGATGAAGCACTGAGAGCATATCAAGAAGCACTAAAAATTAATCCGCATTATGCAAAAGCATATAATAACCTGGGCAATGTCTATTATAAAAAAGGTAATGATGAGGAAGCAATTAAAAATTATAAAAAAGCAATCAGTTTTGCTCCGGATTTAATTGAAGCGTATAATAACTTGGGAACGGTATATTCGGAGAGAAAAATGTATCCTGAAGCAAGAGAAATATTTAGGGAGGCGCTAAAAATTGACCCCAAGAATAGAGTGGCAGAAAAAAATCTTGAACAAATTTTGGGGAAAATTACAAAATAGACATGATTTTTACTTCATCTGCTAATTCCGGCACTGCGGATGCGCCAATTGTTCTGAAAGCAATTGGTGAAGCGATAAGAATTCTTTACTGCGCATTTACCAAAATCCAGAACATTTAAAATTGATAATCCTATCAAATGGGTAAAGAAGGAATTGAATTTTTTCAAAAAACATGGGTACATCTCACTTTAATAATCTTACTTACTTTCGGAGTTTATGCTAATTCGTTTAAGAATGAATTTGTCTACGACGATGAAGTAATCATTATTGAAAACAGTTTTATTAGGAATTGGAAAAATCTACCTAAAATTTTCACGGAAGGATATTTTACTTTTGTCCAGGAAGGTTTTTATCGACCGATTTCAACGATTACCTATTTTATTGACTACTCACTGTGGGGATTAAATACTTTGGGTTGGCGTCTAACCAGTATTTCTTTTCATATCGCTAACGCAATCTTGATTTATTTTCTTGTTCGCTTAATATTTTCTCACTCTCTAACTCCCTCACTTTCTAACTCCCTAACCGCTTTATTTACTGCCTTGCTTTTCGCTCTTCATCCGGTTCATACTGAAACGGTTAACTGTATAAGTTTCCGAAAGGATATTATTTCCTTTTTCTTTTTCCTCTTGTCCTTCTATTTGTATCTCAGAGCCACTCGGTCATCTAATGACCCCCCACCCTTAGTTCATTCCTTATTACCTAAATCCTCTCTCTTGTATCTTGCATCTTGTGTTTTCTTTATTCTTGGTTTATTCTCTAAAGAAGAAGCAATTATTCTGTTCGTAGTTCTCATAATTTACGAATATATTTTTATTCCTTCCAAACGTGGTAAGCAATTTCTTATTAAACATTTTCCTTATTGGTTTATTGCTGGTTTTTTCCTTTTTTTTACTTTTTTTGCTTTCAAACCAACCGGCTACATTTTAGGAATAAATATTTCCCAGCCCCGAGTTTATCCACCCGGAGGAATACTAATCAGACTAATTAACTCTTGTAAAGCATTCGTTTTCTATATAAAATTACTCTTACTTCCCACTCGGTTAACTGTTGATTATGAACCGACGATATCTTATTCCTTTGCTGACACTGGCGCTTTTCTTTCCATTGGGTTATTACTGTTCATTTTACTTTTTGCTATTATCATTTCTAAATATTCAAAGGTAATCACCTTTTCTATATTGTATTTCTTTATTGCTTTTCTACCCGTCTCCAATATCGTTCCCATTGGAGCAATTATGGCTGAACGCTATCTATACTTTCCTTCCTTAGGTTTTTGTCTTTTGCTTGCGACAATATTCACCAAGACCGAAGAATATTTCCAGATAAAAAAAAGAAAAACTTTACCCATTTTGTTAACCTTCTTCGTTCTGAGCACTTTTCTATTTTATTCTCTACGAACTATAAAACGAAATACTGATTGGAAGGACGCTTTGACTCTCTGGACAAAAACAGTTGAAGTTTCTCCCCAATCTTGGCTAGCCCATACAAATCTCGGCGATGCATATGCAAAAAGAGGTATGTATGAACAAGCAATCAGAGAATATTCCCGCTCTTTAGAAATTTATCTTTATGCTCCGGAAACATATGCTTCTCTGGGAAAATTATATTTTGAAAAAAAGGATTTTGACCGTGCAATTGTCTTTCTAAATCATGCCCTCTCTCGCCGACCTAATTATGCCGAAGTGCATCACATTCTTGGCGAACTTTACTTGGAAACAAAAAAATATGAAGAAGCAATCGTTGAATTTAGCCGAGCAAAAGAAATCAATCCTTTTTTTCTGAAAGCATATCTTAAATTGGGGGAAACCTACTTAAAAAAGGGAATGAGTAAGGAAGCACAAAAGGAATTTAGCAAAATTTTAGAACTTGAGCCCAAGAACCAAGAAGCACAACAAATCTATAAAAAATTCTACTAAATATAAAATGAAAATATCTCACAAAAAATATTTGACAAAAGTCGGTCAATTTGCTAAAATTTCTAAAAATTTAACAAAGTCAACCGGAGGTGAAACACAAATGAAAAAAGGATTAGTTTTGTTTTTAGTTTTAGGTTTAGCCGGGCTCGGAGTAAGTAAAAGTTTAGTTTACGGAGCAAATTATTATGTTGATTCCTTGAATGGTAGCGATACGAATTCGGGGATAAGTTGGGAAACCGCCTTTAAGACAATCAATACCGCAACCAGTAAAGCAGTGGCTGGGGATACAGTTTATGTTAACCAAGGAACTTATAAAGAAACCGTTACCTTTGCTAATTCCGGCACTGCGGATGCGCCAATTGTTCTGAAAGCAATTGGTGAAGCAAAGATTGACGGAGAGTGGATAAGAGAAGGATTCATTATCACCAGCCGGGATTATCTTATTCTTGAGGGATTTACAATCACCCGTGGAATAATAAGGGGTATGTATCTTTGCAATTGTAGTCATCTCACAGTTCAAAATTTTATTTTTATAAGTAACGGCAACCAATATATATCAGGAAGTGGTGGGGCTATAGCTATAGAAGTGGGGTGGGACGTAGCGGTGAGTTCCATAATTATTAGACATTGCGACTTTACATATAACTACCCTGGTGCTATTGCTGTTGGAGTACACTATGGTTGTAGGCTGAACAATTTAGTAATAGTGAATTGCAATTTTATTGGTAATCAGGGTAATTGGACTATCAGTTGCACTGCTTATTGGGAAGAGAAATTGAAACAACTGACAATAAAAAACTGTAATTTCGTGAATAATAGGGTGTCTGTAGGAGTAGTTCATATCTTTGCACGCGCTCTGTCGGCAGTGAAGGAATGTGATTATAACAACTTCTATAATAATTCTTGGGGGGTTGGGGATTATTGGTGGGAGCAAGGGTTCTTCCCTCTCGGAGAACACGACCTCCATCTTGACCCGCAGTTCGTTCCGGGAACATCATGGTATCTTAAGCCGACTTCACCTTTACTTAAAGCCGGTTCGTTTGAAAATGGTGAATTTCAGAATATTGGTGCTCATGGAGTAGGTATAGTTTCTTCTTGGGGTATAGATAACTGGACAGGTTGGATTGATGAACAAGGAAACCTGGTCAGTGTGAGTTCTTTAGTGGAGTTTGATGCCAACAAAAACATTAAACTTAAATCTGGGGTAACTAAAGCAACAATTCGTAGCCCGGTAATTGATAGCCAACAGGATACCGCAAAAGTCAAAGCAATTACTTTTGATGCCTTTGAAGAAACGGAATTACCTGTGGGGATGCGTCAGGTAATTGATTTTGATGAAACTACAGTTACCCGGGAAATAAGATGGCGGGGAAGTAATAGTTCATTCAATGTTACCGATTCAATTCCTGACTGGCAAATCGCTTATAAAAATACAAAGATTGAACCTGCAGAAAATACGCGTTATCTACAGATTGAACTTACTTTAAGACTAAATGTCCAACAGTAAAATTAAATTTGTCCTTTCCCTAAGCATTTGTATTTTTTATGTCTCTTTTCTTGGTGCGGAAGAACTTACTTTAAGGTCAGCAGGTTTAGAATATGACTACCAGCAAGTTCCACCCGTGCCGATTAACCGTCTCGTCGTTCGTTCGGTAAGTATAGAATATGACTACAAACAGGTGCCACCCACACCGGTTAACCGTCTCGTCGTTCGTTCGGTAAGTATAGAATATGACTACAAACAGGTGCCACCCACACCGGTTAACCGTCTTGTTGTGCGGTCAATTAGCATAGAGTATGATTACGGAAAATTTCTTAATCAACCACCAGAGGCACCGATTTTGGCTTCCCCTCTTGACGGTGTATTGGTTAATGCTACTCCTACCTTAACTTGGAATGTCCCTTCTGACCCTGATGGAAATAATTTACATTTCAAGGTAGAAATTTCTACGGTGGTAGATTTTACAGGGAAGGTTACTATTTTTGAATCAAAAATTTCCACTTTCGGTTTTTCACCTACACCACCAGTTAGTCAAGGGATGGGAACTTGTGGTTATGTTTTTCAACCAAATGATGCTTTAACTGATGGAATTTACTATTGGCGGGTAAATGCCTGGGATGGGACAGTCTACGGTAAATATTCTTCAACTTGGAGTTTTATTGTTGATGCTACAGCACCAATTGTTGAACTTATCTCACCTTCTCCGGAAAGTATTGGTTTATCTCAAGTTTTCCGAGATACAATTACAGTTATCGGCAGTGCAAACGACTTACATTTCAAAAATTATAAACTGGAATATGCGACTGGAATTTCAGCAAATCTTGGTTTTACTTTGCTCACCGAAAGCACGAACACAATTGCTGAAGGAGTTATTGCTATTTGGGATACAACTAATTATCCTCCTGGTGATTATACCTTACGAGTTACTGCTGAAGATATAGTTGGGAACACAAAAAGTGTCTCTACCACAATTTATCTTGGTGAACCAAAATTATTTTTTACTTTCGGGCAAAAAATAACCAATCATCCACAAGGGATTGCTCTTGATAAACAAGGGAATATTTATGTTTCCGATACCAACAATGATTTAGTGCACAAATTTGATTCCCAGGGGAATCTTTTACAAACTTTTGGTGAAACAAAGAAACCTCTTTTTAATAAACCGCAAGGAATTGTTCTTGATAAAGAAGGTAATATTTTTGTTGCCGATACGAATAATCACCGAATTGTGAAATTTTTTCTACAAACTGGTGATATCTTACTTGAAATAGGTAAGAAAAATCGTGCCGGACAATCTATTGCTGGAACTTTGCCAGGTGAATTTAATCATCCGGTAGATGTTGTTTTAGATAAAGATGAGAATATTTATGTTGCTGACCGCGCTAATGCACGAATACAAAAGTTTAGTTCTCAAGGCGTTTTCCTTTCAGAAGTCAAAGTGGCTCTTTCTACTTTTACTATAAGTGAACCGGTGGGAGTAGATGTTGACCAAGAGGGTAATATTTATGTTACTGACCAAGCAAATGACTGTTTAATCAAATATAATTCTACGGAGACGGTTCTAATGAAGATTGGTTCTTCCGGGAGTCAGCCAGGAAATTTCAATAAACCGCAAGATGTTTATGTTAATTTCTTAGGTTATATTTATCTTACTGACACTAACAACAACCGAATACAAAAATTTGACCGCTATGGTAATCTTTGCGCTTACTTTGGGAATCTTGGGAAAGAAGAAAACCAATTTAATAAACCCACAGGATTGTCCTTTGATTCTGCTGGTAATCTTTATGTTACTGATAGTAATAACTCAAGAATCCAAGTTTTTGGTTTACCTGTCAGTTCTCCGACGGTAGTTGTTTCTGCCCCTTCACTTACTCACTCTTCACTCCCGACTGACTTTGTCCTTGGTGAATACTACAGTTTTCCCAACCCAGCAAAGAACGGCAAAAATCCAACCATCCACTTTGAATGTGGTATTGCGGATAAGGTGGAAATCAGAATCTATGATATTTCTGGTGAGTTAGCTCATTCGGTTACGGTGAACGGTGAACCGTTAACGGTGAACGGTAGATATGCTTATGAATATACCTGGAATATTTCCGATGTTGCTTCGGGAGTTTATATCTATTGTATTGAAGCAAAGAAATCTGGTTATCCGGAGATTAAAGTAAAAAAGAAGTTAGCGGTCATCAAATAGGAAACGCAGATGATCGCAGATAGAAAAATCAAACGCGGATGTCCGCAGATAAAGAAGTATAAAGTGTAAGGTGTAAAGTGAAATGTGTAAACGAAGAAACATTTTAGTAGTTCTTTTTTGCGTCCTCTGTGGATTCTTTACTTCTTCTGCGTTCTCTGCAGAGACCGGAGCGGCATTCTTGAAAATTGGAGTTGGGGCAAGACCTTTAGGTATGGGTGGAGGATACATCGCTATTGCTGATGATGTTAACGCTATTTACTGGAATCCCGGTGGATTAGCACAACTAACCAAAAGAGAGATTTCAGCAATGCATAATGAATGGATTGATGATTTGAAGTATGAATTTGTTGGTTTGGCACTGCCAATAACACGAATGGACACGGATAAAAGAAACGAATTAGCACGAATAAAGAATTTAGGTACGCTTGCTTTTGGTATTGCCTATTTGAGAATGGGTGAGATGGAGAAGCGAGGTGAGAACCGGGAGAAATTGAATGAAACTTTTACCGCTTATGATTTTGCCGGAACAATATCTTATAGCCGACTTATCAGTCCAAAAAGTTCCATTGGAATAAACTTGAAAATAATTCATCAAGCGATAGAAGAAGAAAAAGCAAATGGTTTTGCTTTTGATTTAGGTACACTCTACCGCTTTACTGCTTATCCGTTAACTGCTGGTTTGGTTATTCAAAATCTTGGTCCGAAGATGAAATTTATCAATGAGGAATATAACTTGCCCTTAACAATTTCTGCTGGTTTAGCCTATAAAATTCTTGGCATTTGTAATTTCGGAGATCCCGCTAAAGCGGTGATAGGAATAAATGTTACTTATGGAATTTTTGAAAAAAGAACTGAATTTGGTATTGGCACCGAATACTGGCTTCTCAACACGCTTGCTCTCCGTGGAAGATACAGTGTCTCAAATTCCAATAACCAATTAACCTCCGCCAAAGGCGGATCCGCCTCAGGCGGAAATAACCAATTCACTAAGTTTGGTGCTGGTTTAGGTTTGAAATTTTCAAATTATCAAATTGACTACTCTTTCCTTCCCTACGCTGACCTCGGCAATACCCACCGAGTAAGTTTTACTGCCAGATTTTAAACCAAAAAATTTTTCTCAGTGTTTGGAATCATTAGCTCTAACTATGGTGATAACTTGACAATAAGTTGGATTTGGTTTATAATTCCACAAGTAAAGCAATAAGGAGTTAATTAACAAAAATGAAGAAGAGAACTAAATTTTTTATCGGGGGATTAATTATTTTGGTAGTGGTTGGGTATTTGGTTTATACGGGAATTCGTGATCTTGGGGTATATTATTTTACGGTGAGTGAATTAAAAGAAGAGGTGCTCACCTCAAAAAAAGTATATAACCAAGGTGTGCGGGTTGGTGGTAAAGTTTCTGTCGGGACAGTGGTTTATGAACCAGCGAAGATGATTTTGAATTTTGAACTTACTGATGGGAAAGAAAAAATTAAGGTTTATTATAAAGGTATTGTTCCCGATGCATTTAAAGAAGATAACGAAGTTTTAGTAGAAGGGAAATATTCGGAAGACGGACTTTTCCGGGCAACGATGCTTTTAGCTAAATGTCCTTCAAAATATAAAGCCAAAGTCGCTATGCCAAATCGCTAACGCCGGAGTAGTAGCGACATAGCGAAAGGAAGATGGTAGATACTGGTTATTTTTGTTTATTGATTAGTTTTGTTGTTTCTGTATACGCTTTAGTTACTTTGGTTGTCGGACGGATAACTTATCAACCGCGCTTAATCAAAAGTGCGGAAAATGGTGTCTTGAGTGTATGTTTCCTGGTAAGTATTGCTTCGGCAATTTTGGTTTATGCATTTATCAAGGATAATTTTCAAATTGAATATGTTGCCAGTTATTCTTCAAGACATTTACCTTTATTCTATAAAATTTCGGCCTTTTGGGCTGGACAAGCCGGTTCGTTACTTTTCTGGGAATGGCTCTTAAGTATTTTTTCGGCAATAGTTGTCTTAACGAATAGAAGAAAAACTTCTCAGTATTTAATCCATCAGTTTCTTCCTTATGTTTTTTCTATTTTGATGTTTATCAGCGTATTCATCTTGAGTGTATTAGTTTTTCTTTCTAATCCTTTTGCTAAACTTTCCTTTTTTCCACCTGAGGGACGTGGTTTAAATCCACTTTTGCGCAATATCGGTATGGTTTTTCACCCACCGACCTTGTTTTTGGGTTATGTCGGTTTTGCGGTACCCTTTGCTTTTTTTCTGGGGATTTTACTTGGTATGAACCAGGACGGTTCATACCTTGCTGGTGGCTGGACTAATACTACCGGTAGTAGTGCCACGAGTAGTGGAGAATATCAAGATTGGTTAAAACAGGTTCGGCTCTGGACACTTTTTTCTTGGTTTTTTTTAGGTATTGGTAATCTTTTAGGAGCGATTTGGGCCTATGTAGAACTCGGTTGGGGTGGTTATTGGGCTTGGGATCCAGTAGAGAATGCTTCCTTTATGCCCTGGTTATTAGGAACAGCGTTTTTACATTCTTTAATGATACAGGAAAAGAAAGGAATGTTTAAAATTTGGAATTATTGGTTAATTGTGATAACTTTTGTTTTTACCATTTTTGGTACTTTTATTGTTCGCAGTGGCGTGCTCCAATCAGTGCATGCTTTCGCTAAGTCACCACTTTTAGGTATTTTTTTTCTTGGGTTCATCATTTTGGTTTTAATTTTTAGTTTTCTTCTTTACCTCATCCGGAGGGATAATTTAAGAAGTGCAGCACAAATTGAATCGTTTCTCTCCCGGGAGGCGAGTTTTCTTTGGACGAATTTAATTTTTTTAGCGACAACTTTTGCGATTCTCTGGGGCACAATTTTTCCATTAATTACGCAAGCGTTCAGTAAACAACAAGTTATGGTTGGTCCAGCATTTTTTAATCAGGTGAATATACCAATATTTTTGGTTCTTCTTTTTATTACTGGTTTATGTCCTTTCCTTGCTTGGGGTAAAAGTGGGTTAAGAGCTCTGTTCACTAATTTTCTTATTCCGCTAATTTGTGCAGTTGTTGGTGGGATAACTCTTTTTCTTTTTGGTATAAGAGAAATTTATGCATTGATTTCTCTTCTTCTTTCCATTTTTGTTGGAGGGACCATTATTCAAGAATTTGTCTATGCTTTATGGAGAAAGAATTTTGTTTCTCTATTTTGGGCAAATCGACGTCGGTACGGTGCTTTAATTATCCATTTAGGTGTAGTTTTACTTTTTGTTGGTATTGCAGGTTCAGCGTTCAATTCAGTTAAAGAAGTAACTTTACGCCGGGGTGAGAATGTGGAGGTAAAGGACTACAGTTTTAAATATGAAAATTTTAGTATGGAAAATAGTCCTTTAGCCCAGGTCTTTCGTACCGTTTTAGGTGTTTATCGGAAGGAAAGAGGTGCTCAGCTCAAGAAGATTACTTCTCTTAAGCCGGAAAAAAATTATGATAAAAGTTATGAACAATGGTTTGCTGAGGTAGCGGTACATACGAACTTGAAAGAAGATATTTATGTAATTCTCGGTGGTATTGACCCAGAGGGAACAAATGCGGGATTTAAAATCCAGGTAAATCCTTTAGTTCTTTGGGTCTGGTTAGGTGGGATAGTAATTACCCTGGGAACAATTATTGTTTTTCCTTGGTCACTTGTTTCTTTAATTGTTTCTGTTGTCTTGGGAATAGTGATTATTATTGGGATAATTATTATTATTGGGTTAATACTTTAGACGAAAAGTCTCGTGGAGACCTCGTCTCTTTACGAGAGGTGAGAACCTTAATGAACTTACCGATAATTCTCATTGTTATTTTTACAATTTTTTTCCTTGGATATCCTTTAGTGCGCAAAGAAGGAAGAGAAGAAATAAACTTGAAAGGGATTGACGAATATATTGAGCGTGAAGTACGTGCTTTGCGGAGAGGTGATTACCTCAAAAGTAGACCTTTTACTGGGAAAAAAGAAAGTTTAGTTTGTCCTACCTGTGGGAGAAAATATTCTCCTGAAGATCGTTTTTGTATAAGTTGTGGCACAAAACTAAAAGCGAATTAGCCAAATAGGAGCGAATTTAGCGAATTATGATTAAAAAATTACTCGTTTTACACTTTACATTTTACACTTTACAATTTACACTATCCCCTATCTCTTGCCTCTTTGCTTACCCGCCGGGTAGCCAAGAAAACATTTTAGATGGTAGATTTGTTGGTCGTATCTCTAACCGAACACAGGGAGGTATCCTTATTCCCGGGTTAGAAGTGTACTTAGAAAAATATGTCGACCAGAATTTAACTGAGAAAGTTAAAACTTCAACTGACCGGGATGGATATTTTCAATTTATTGGTCTTTCGGTTAGTCCTCAATACAGTTATCGGATTTCTTTAAAATATCAAGGGGTAGATTATTCTGGACATCTTTTCTTTTTTAGCCCTGGTGAAAATTTGAAAACGATGGAGATTGGTGTTTACGATGCTACAGATAATCCGGATAAGATTAAAATTAGTATGAAACATATTTTTGTTGATATTGAGCAAAATATATTACGTATTACTGAAGCAATGCGACTGGAAAATACGGGCAATACTACTTACCGTGGATCATTACATTTTTCTTTACCGCAAGGTTTTGAAAATCTGCAATATGAACGTGGTTTGATGTCCTGTTGTATAGAGGAAAAAGGAAATGGTTTTTTGGAAAGTATGCCTTTTTATCCCGGGGTTAAGGAAGTAACCTATTCATATCAACTTAAGTATAATTCTTCAAAATATCTTTTTGCGCCAGTAATTGATTATCCGACGGAAGATTTGGACTTAATGATTCGTGACTTAGGGGTAAAATTAGAAAGTAAAAGATTGGTCTTTATTTCTTCAATTGATATGGGAGAGAAAAAATTTTTACGTCTTTCGGCAAGAGGACTTACACCAAAGGAAAATGTGGAAGTGAAAATTAGTGGTTTACCGCTTGGACCGGAGAGATACCGTATTTATGTACTAATTGCTGCTGGTTTGTTTATTCTTCTTGGTTTTACTTATCCTTTTTTGAAAAAAAAGGGTGTCTACCTCAAAAGAGAGGAAGTTGCTTTGGAAAGTGAAAAGGGGGTCGTTTCTCCAGAGACAAATATTTCCAAAAAATTATTTAAGGAAATTGCTGAACTTGATGACCGTTATGCGGCAGGTGAGATTGAAACTGAAGAATACGAAAAATTGCGTGAGAAGAAGAAAAAAATTTTGCTTCGTCTTTTAAGTCAGCAGAAATTAAAATGAACGCGATTGAAATTAAAAACCTGAGTAAATATTTTGGTCATTTTTTAGCTTTAAAGGAAATAAATTTAATTGTTGAAAAAGGTGAATTTTTGACTATTTTTGGTCCGAATGGTGCGGGGAAAACAACACTTATCCGTATTCTTTCTACTCTTTTGAGAGCAACTCAAGGAGAAATAAGAATTAATGGTTTAGATTTACATACGGAGAATGAAAAGGTGCGCTACCAGTTGGGTGTAATTTCGCATAATACTTTTCTTTATGACTATCTCACCACAAAAGAAAACTTATATTTTTACGGCAAAATGTTCGACCTTCCTGACTTAAAAGCACGAGTTGGCCTTCTGCTTAGCCAATTGGGACTGAAAGAACGAGAGAATGATTTGGTACGCAACTTTTCTCGTGGTATGCAACAACGTCTATCAATTGCTCGTGCGCTAATTCATAATCCAGTGATACTTCTTTTTGATGAACCTTATACTGGTTTGGACCAGCATGCTTCACGAGTCTTAAAAGATTTGCTTGATAAACTGCATACTCAAGAACGGACAATAATTCTTACTACCCATAATTTAGCCCAGGGTTTGGAAAGTAGTGACCGGGTAGTCGTACTTGTTTCCGGACGAGTTGTTTACCAAGAGGAAACAAAAAAGATTAATCTTGAAGAATTCGAAAAAACATATTTTGATTTAGTTGATAGGAAAAACGATGAACACTTTAAAGAAGATTTGGTTGATTGTGCAAAAGGATTTAATTTCTGAACTGCGAAGCAAAGAAATTTTTTCTTCAATGTTCATATTTGTTCTGGTAGTAACAATTGTCTTCAATTTTTCTTTTGAAATCGGTGAAGAGAAAATTTTAAATATCTTAGCTGGTATTTTATGGGTGGCTTTACTTTTTGCTGGTGTCTTAGGATTAAATCGTTCTTTTCTTTTAGAAAAAGAAAAAGATTGTTTGCAAGGGTTGATGCTTTGTTCCGTAGACCGCGGTCTAATTTATTTTGGTAAACTTATTGGTAATCTTCTTTTTCTTTTGTTCGTTGTTTTGCTTACTTTACCAATTTTTAGTATTTTTTTTAATTTAGATATTTTCAAGCACTTTCCTCTTTTGAGTTTAGTAATTTTTCTTGGTATAATTGGATTTATCTCGGTAGGAACAATTCTTTCGGCAATGTCAGTAAATACACGGATGAGAGAAGTACTTTTACCAATACTTTTATTTCCGATAGTTGTTCCGGTGTTAATTGCCTGTGTGAAATCTACCGGTAAAATTTTTCTTGGATTAGGTTTGAAAGAAATCAGTGGGTGGCTGAAACTTTTATTTGCTTTTGATATAATATATGTAATCGTGTGCTATTTAACTTTTGAATATGTGATAGAAGAGTAAGAATAAATTTCAAAATTCTAAATCCATCCTCCGTAGCAGGGCTACTGCGGAGGACGGGCAAACTCAAATGACCAAAATTCAAATGTTCAAAATATTCGTTTTGAATTTAGATATTCGAATTTAGGATTTGTTTAGAGTTTAGTGCTTTGAATTTAGGATTTATATGTGAGGAGGAGGGAAATGCTGGCCGGAGTAACTTTTTTGTTGATGATTTTGTCACTTTATTTAGTTTTCATTTATGCACCAACTGAAGAATTGATGGGTGATGTGCAAAGAATATTTTATTTTCATGTTTCTTTAGCCTGGGTAGCCTTTTTAGCCTTCTTTATTGTTTTTTTAAGTAGTATTTTTTATTTAGTGAAAAAAGAACAGCAAAAAGAACAAATGAAATGGGATATTCTTGCTTCTTCATCAGCAGAAATTGGTATTATTTTCTGCACTTTGGTGCTGATTACTGGTTCAATTTGGGCAAAAGTAGCCTGGAATACTTGGTGGACTTGGGACCCGCGATTAACTACAACTTTAGTTCTCTGGTTACTTTATATTGCTTATTTGATTTTACGGTTTTATATCTCGGAATACTCTAAGCGGGCGAGGTTTGCTGCGGTTTACGGGATTATTGCTTTTATTGATGTACCAATTGTTTGGGTTTCTATTCGCTGGTGGCGAACAATCCATCCGGTAGTTTTTACCGCGAAAAAGATGACCATTGAACCAGTAATGTTTTATATCCTACTTGTTTGCTTGTTCACTTTCACTTTTCTTTATTTCTATCTGTTCAAGGAAAGAGCGTTTCTGGAAAGGATGACACAGGATTTGTCCAAATTAAAAGAGAGACAAAGAAGTAATCATCGGGTGAGGTGAAAAAATGAGTGAAGGGTTAACTTATCTTTTTCTTGCTTATACGGTAATTTGGCTTGTTCTCTTTTTTTATCTTTTTCTTCTTTCCCGGAAAAATCGGAAGTTAGAGAAAGAAATTGAAAAACTAAAAGCCAAGTAGTTCCTCTGCGCCAGCAGAAATTAGTTTTTCGGCGAGTTCTCTTCCGAGATTAACTGCCTCATTGAGCGGATCGCTAACTTTAGCGCGAAAGTATTTTTTCCCGTCCGGAGAAAGAACAATCCCTTCCATAATTAACTGATTATCTTGTACTTGACTTCTTACACCGATTGGTACTTGACAACCACCACCTAACCTTTTCAAAAAGGCTCTTTCCGCTTGAATACAAGTTGCGGTTTCTTCATCATTAAGCCAACTAACCATTTCCTTAATTTCTTCATCTCGTTTCTTAGTTTCCACTTCCCACTCCCTACTTCCCACTCCCCGTATCTCTACGCCGATTGCCCCTTGTCCGACAGCGGGTAGAATAAAGTCCAAAATCTCACTACTAAACCTCTCCGGATATCCCATTTTTTCTAATCCAGCATAAGCAACAATTATTCCGTCTAAAGGGGTGATTACCCCATTTTGTTCCTTAAGTTTACGTAAGCGGGTATCCAGATTACCCCGCAGGTCAACGATTTCTAAATCCGGTCTGAGAGATAATAATTGTGCTTTCCGCCGGAGACTGGAAGTGCCAATTTTTGCTCCCGCTGGTAATTGACCAAATTTTTTTCCATCTTTTGTAATCAGGACATCATCTATTTTTTCCCGTTTTGTTATCGCCCCAATAGATAATCCTTCAGGTATATCTGTTGGTAAATCTTTCATACTATGAACTGCAAAGTCAATCTCTTTCCTTAAAAGTGCATCTTCAATTTCTTTAGTGAAAAGACCTTTCGTTCCCCCGGACTGAGCAACAATCTTGCTTAAAGGTGAACCAAGAATTTTATCACCTTTAGTTTTAATCTTTTTGATGATAAATTCTTTTTCCTCAGCCTGAGGCTTCGTGCCTGAGGCAGATCCGCCTTGGCGGAGATTCGCCTTTGGCGGAGGGTAAAATTTTTTTAGTTCAGTAATAACGATTTCGGTTTGTCTAAGGGCTAAAAGACTACCTCTTGTGCCGACAATGATTTTTTCCATAGACGCAGATTACCACTGATAAAATGCCAGATGTCCGCAGATTAAAATCCGTGGCAATCGGGAAGTTAATCCGTGGTAATCAGTGAAACAACCTCGGCAGTTTTTTCGTTTACAATTTTGTTACATTTTTCAATTTCTTTTTCGCGTTCCTTAAGATTAGATTTGACAATTTCTTCTAAGTCGTCAATATTGTAGAGATAGACATTATCAATTTCGTTTACTGCCGGGTCAATATCTCGGGGAACAGCAATATCAATAAGAAAAAGAGCGCGATATTTACGGTGCCGCATTATTGGTAAAATATCCTCTTTTTTTAGTATCAGATAAGGAGCGGCGGTGGAACTAATTACGATATCTATCGTCTCCAAATAGGCAGGATATTCATCAAATCTTACTGCTGAACTGGATACTTGGTTACTTCCAAATTTGCGTGCTAACTCCTGTGCCCGGGCGAAGGTGCGATTAGTAACAAAGATTAATTTTACTCCGTGTTCAACTAAATGTTTTACTGTCGTTTCACTCATTTCCCCCGCACCAATGACCATTGCCTTTTTGGTTAATAAATTACCAAAAATTTTTTCGGCTAATTCTACGGCGACCGAAGCGACCGAAACCGAACCGCGATTTATTCCAGTTGCACTGCGCACATGTTTTCCCAAATTTAATGCTTTTTGAAATAAGATATTAAAAATTTTACTTGTAGTTTTGTTTTCCTGAGCGATGAGATAAGCAGTTTTTACCTGTCCTAAAACTTGGTCTTCACCGACAACCATTGAATCTAATCCGGCAGTAACCCGGAAAAGATGTCTTATACATTCTTTATCTTTATGAAAATAGAGAGAGTTTTCAAATTCACTCTTTTCTATTTGCCGGTACCAAGCAAGAAAATCTTTTATCTGTTCAATAACCTCAAGGTTTTCTTGTACTGGGACAACATAAACTTCAGTACGATTACAAGTAGAGATGATTATGTTCTCCTCAGCCTTAGTGCGCTCCAAAAGGAATTTTAATGCCTCCGGTAATTTACTCTCTGGAATGGCTAATTTTTCTCTTAGTTCAACTGGCGCTGTCTTATGACTTAATCCAAGAACAATAATCTTCATCATATTGCGAATTTACACGAATAAGACACGAATTTACACGAATAAAAATTTGTGAATATTCGTGAATTTGTTTATCATTTCACCGCCTTAGCGGGATCTCCGACGTGCTATTCGTGTTTAAAGGAAACGATGGAATCCACTAAAAATATAATTTATTCCGAAGAAACTGAAAATAACAATAAGAAAACCAAAGATAGAAAAAAAAGTAATTTTTCTTTCCGGTAGAAGATAAAAACTGCGTAAGAAAAGTAGAAATAAATAAACAAACCAAGTAAATAATGACCAGAGTAGTTTTGGTTCAGTCCAAATCCAATAAACACCATGAGTAATCTTTAATCCCAATGAACCAGTAAAAACCCCACCGGCTAAAAGAATTAAACCAAAGATCACTGCTCGATAATTAACCAAATCAAGAACTTCTAATGAAGGTAAAGAATGGAAAATGTTATACACGGTAGGACTCCGTACCGCTTTGGATTTAATCTCCTTTTCTAAAATCAAGTAGGCTAATCCACCAACGAAAGATAAAGTAAACCCCGCATAACCGAGAAAAACAAGTGTTGTATGTAAACCTAATAAATAATTCTGTTGTAAAAGAAGGTTTAAAGGTTGAATATCTTTTTTAGCAAAAAATGATGGACTAAGTAAAAGAATAACTACCGGAAGAACAAAAATTCCTAAAACAATTGTCTGATACCGAAGATTAAGAATTATCCAGACCAAAATAATTGCCCAGACAAAAAAGGATACGGATTCAAAAAGGTTAGTGATTGGTAGATATCCTGCTTCACTGGTACGTAAAATGAAAGAAAAAGAATGGATAAGAAAGGCAAGAATCAATAAACCATAACCCCAATCAAGTAAGTTTATTCTTTTCCGAAATAAAGCAATAAAGTAAGTGAGAAAACTGAAGAGATAAACTAAGTAAGCATGATAAAAGAAAAGAATATTTAAACCCATCTTGGTTATAAAAATATTAGCCTCGGGTCACTCTGTTTAAAAACAGAGTTTCCCAAGGCTAACTGAAGAATCTTTCACCTCACTTTTGGTTAACGCTCATGAGTATGACAGTCGCTGCACTTCTTAATATCCGCTGGACTCTTGCTCGTAGTATGCGCTTTCCCGGTCATCCCGTGACAGTTTTCGCATTCAATTCCTTTGTGTTCACCCACTTCCCAGCTGGCGTGAAGTTTTAAATGACACATTTTACATTTTGCCGCACCGACTGCATCAGCTGAAGTATGTGCTTTGATGAAACCATCATAAGCCGGACCATGACAATCAGAACATTTCTTCTCCTGAGCGGCCAAAAACGGAAGAGCAATTAAACAAGCGATTAGAACGCCTACTAAAACAAAGCTCTTTTTCATCTTCTTCTTTCACCTCCTTTCCTAAAATTTTAAACTATAATTGCACCACTTAAAGCCACAATTAATTATTTTTCTAATCCTCTTCACCCTGTTAGAAATTCCAAAAGCAAAAACTCTCTTTCCTGAATTCGGAAAGAAGGAGTGTTACCCCATTAACTTTCTAACGGGGTTAATCTTACCTCCCGGTCTTTTAATAATCCCATTTCTTCTCTTTGCTGACAGAATAAGTTATAATGAAGTTGGAAACGTTTTTCAAAATACATATTCATTACTTCGTTGTTCCCTTACATATTTCACTAACTCTTTTAGAATTTTGTTGTTTGTATTCATTTTCGTACTTCGTTTGTGTAATTTTCCTCTTAAAAATAAATATATACAATATTCTACTTTTTTTGTCAAGAGTGTTGCAAAAAAATTTTTTTTGCTTGAAAAAAAATTTTTAAATTACTATAATAAAAAACGCAGATGACCGCAGATATAAAAGGCGCAGATAGCCGCAGATAAAAATCAGCGGCAATCAGCATGGAGTTTTAAGTAAATCTGCGGTAATCCGTGTGAGATTTTATCTGTGGTAATCCGTGTTAAAGATGAGAAGAATATATTTTGACCATAATGCTACTACTCCTTTGCATCCACAAGTTCTGGAGACAATGTTACCTTACCTTAAAGAAAATTTTGGTAACCCTTCCAGCGTGCACAGTTTTGGACAAAAAACCAGACAGGCAATTGAACAGGCACGGGAAATTATGGCCAAATTTCTCAATGCTGAAAAGCCAGAAGAAATCGTTTTTACTTCCGGTGGAACCGAAGCAAACAATTTTGCCATTAAAGGTGTAGCCTATGCTAATCGAGAAAGAAGTAATCATCTAATTACTTCGGCAATAGAACACCATGCGGTACTTAATGTTTGTCAGTATTTAGAAAAACAAGGTATGAACCGTTCTAGTTCATATCAAGGTTTTCAAGTTACTTACCTTCCGGTAGATAAATATGGACAAATAAATCCTCTAAATGTAGAGAAAGCAATCCGACCGGAGACAATACTTGTATCAATAATGCAGGCAAATAACGAAGTGGGGACAATTGAACCGATTAGCGAGATTGGTCAACTTCTTCAGAGAATTAATGCTGAGCGAAGAGCGAAGAGCCAAGAGCGAATATACTTTCATACTGATGCTGTGCAGACAGTAGGTAAGATTAAGGTTGATGTTCAGGAACTGAAAGTAGATTTACTTTCTTTGTCCGCACATAAGTTCTATGGTCCCAAAGGTGTGGGAGCACTATATATTCGTAAAGGAACAAGAATGCATTCATTATTTCAAGGTGGACATCATGAAAGGAATCGCCGTGCCGGGACAGAAAATGTTGCGGGTATTATTGGTTTAGCGGAAGCATGTAAACTTGCTACTTTAGAGATGGATAAAGAAAGAGAAAAATTACTTTTTTTAAGAAAAAAATTGGAAGAGGGAATAAACAAAACAATTCCTTACGCATATTTAAATGGACACCCGGAAGAGCGTCTACCGAATACAGTAAATTTTTCTTTTGAAGGGTTAGAAGGCGAATCTTTAATTTTATCCCTTGATTTTGAAGGTATCGCTGCTTCCACTGGTTCGGCTTGCACTTCAGGTTCATTGGAACCTTCGCATGTTTTATTAGCGATGGGTGTGTCGGGAGAGATTGCTCAAGGGTCGGTTCGTTTTTCGTTAGGACGAGATAATACTGAAGGAGAGGTTGATTATTTAATTTCCATTTTGCCGAAAATAGTTGAGCGGTTACGTTCAATGTCACCTTTATGGGAAGATAAAATCCGCTTAAGAGGGGGACAGTGAAGACATCTCCGACTAATGAAATGTCGGAGTGGCTGAACGCAATCGGGAGATATCTCCCATTGAGAGGGAAGATGTATAGTGAAAAAGTAATGGAACATTTTCAAAATCCACGTAATGTTGGTGAAATTCCCGATGCTGATGGTACTGGCACGGTTGGTAATCCGGTTTGTGGTGATGTGATGCGTCTTTACATTAAGGTTAAAGATGGAATAATCTTAGATGCAAAATTTAAGACATTCGGTTGCGGGGCAGCGATTGCTACTTCTTCAATGGTTACGGAAATGGTTAAAGGGAAAAGTATTGAGGAAGCCTTAAAAATATCCAATAAAGCAGTAGCCGAAGCATTGGATGGTCTACCGCCAATAAAGATGCATTGTTCAGTGCTTGCGGAGCAAGCATTAAAAGCAGCAATTGATGATTATCGGAAGAAAACGATGCAAACGGATGAGAAAACTGATTCAAACAGATAACTTAAAAAGAGTTCCATTCATCTGTTTAAATCTGCTTAAATCTGTCTGAATCGTCTTAACAAAAAGAATGAAAGCCGTAGTGATGAGTGGTGGTTTTGGTATACGTTTACGTCCTTTGACGGTGAATTTACCTAAACCGATGGTGCTACTTTTTAACCAACCGATTTTAATTCATCTTCTTAACTTATTGAAAAGTTACGGTTTAAAAGAGATTGTTATGCTTCTTTATTATCAACCGGAAATAATCACTAACTATTTCGCTGATGGCGAAAAATATGGCTTAAAAATAAAATATTATTTACCGAAAGGTGACTTGGGTACTGCTGGTTCGGTAAAATTTGCACAGGAGGACTTAAAAAATACTTTTTTAGTCATCTCCGGTGACCTTTTTACTAATTTTGATTTAGGTAAAGCGGTAGAGTTTCATTTAGAGCATAAAGCATTAGTGACAGTTGTTCTTACCCGGGTAGCCGATCCTCTTCCTTACGGAATAGTGGTTACTAAAGAAAATGGTAAGATTGAACGTTTTTTAGAGAAACCATCTTGGGGTGAAGTTTTTTCCGATACAATTAATGCCGGAATTTATATCTTAGAGCCGGAAGTTTTTGAATATATTCCGGAAGGAGAAGAGTTTGATTTTTCCCGTAATCTCTATCCCTTGCTTTTAGAAAAAAATTTACCTTTATATGGTTATATTGCGGAGGGATATTGGCGCGATATTGGTAACTTGGAAGAATATCGTTTAGTCCATTACGATTGTTTAGACGGATTAGTACCAGTTTGTAAAAAGGGCAAAGAAATAAAATTTGGTGAACATAAGATTTTTGTTGGTGAAAGAACAAAAATTGCTGGTGATGCCCAATTTACTTCTTCGGTAGTAATTGGTGATAATTGTCGGATTGAGAAAGAAGTCGAAATTGGTCGTTCGGTAATTGGGAATAATGTTTCTATTGGTAAAGGAGCAAAAATCTACGGTTCAATTATCTGGGATAATGTTTCTTTTGGTGAAGAAAGTGAAGCCAGTGAAGCAATTATCGGGCAGAATGTAAAAATTAGAGAGCGCGCAAGTATAAATGTTGGTTGTGTGATTACTGACGATTCTGAAATTGGTAAAGAAGCAGTAGTCCGCCCAAATGTAAAAATTTGGCCACATAAAAAAGTTGAAGAAGGAGCGGTCCTTTCGACAAGTTTAGTTTGGGGTGAAAAATGGACAAAATCATTATTTGGTACTTATGGGATTACTGGATTAGGGAATATTGAAATTACACCCGAATTTGCGACCAAGGTTGGTGCGGCATACGGTGCTTACTTAGGAAAAGGAAGTTATGTGCTTACTTCGCGTGATGCGCATCCGGCGAGTCGGATGATTAAACGAACAATGATTTCCGGACTACTTTCAGCTGGAGTGAAGGTTGGTGATTTGCGGGTAGCACCGATACCTTTGGTTCGGTATCAAATGGGCAAAGAAGGTGAAGTCGGCGGAATCCATGTGCGTCAGTCACCTTTTGACCCGCGTCTAATGGATATAAAATTTTTTGACCGTGATGGTTCGGATTTATCCGTAAAACAAGAAAAAGCAATTGAACAATTTTTTTACCGTGAAGATTTCGCCCGAGCAAAACCTTCCGAAGTGAGTGAAATTATCCTCCCCACTCACGCTCAGGAATATTATTTACAAGGTTTCTTGAAGTGTATTGATAAAGAAATAATCCGTGAAGCAAATTTTAAAGTTGTCCTTGATTATGCTTATTCTTCAGCGGCATTATTTTTCCCACGCATCCTTGGCGAATTTGGTTGCGAAGTAATCAGTGTTAATGCTTTTCTTAATCCAGCGAAAGTAACCAAAACTGCGGAAGAGTTTAACCGTTCATTAGAACAACTCAGCCATATTGTTACTACTTTGGATGCAGATTTAGGTTTACTTTTTGACACCGGTGGAGAAAAAGTTTTTCTTATTGATGAACGGGGAGAAATTATTCCTTCGGATTTAGGATTAATCTTACTTAGTGAATTAGTGTTCCGTGTTTACCCAAAAGTAAAAATTGCCTGTCCGATTTCTACCAGTCAAATAATTGAAGAACTTGCCAGCAAATACAATTCTGAGGTAAAACGCACACCACTTCTTCCCCGCTACATTTTAGATATTGCTGGGAAAGAGACGCTTACTTTCCTTGGTGATGGTGTGGGTGGTTTTATCTTTCCCGAATTTCAACCCGCTTTTGATGCAATGTATGCGACAGTGAAAATTTTAGAACTGATGGCAAAAAGTGGACAGCGGCTCAATCGTCTTGCTCGTGAAATACCGAAATTTAAAGTGTATCATCAGCGGATACCCTGCTCTTGGGACAAAAAGAGTAAAATTATGCGGGAATTGATTACTTATAGTCAGGATAAAAAGACCGAACTTATTGAAGGGATAAAAATTTGTTACACTCCAAAAGATTGGGTTTTACTTATTCCTGATCTGGAAGAGGCAAGTTTTCATCTTTGGTTAGAAACCGAAAAAGAAAAATTTGCTCAAGAATTGCTTAAAGAGTACACGGAGAAAATCAAATCTTGGCAAACGGAATGATCAAGTTTGGTACGGCTGGCTGGCGGGCAATTATTGGAGAAGAATTTACTTTTGCTAATGTGAAAATTGTCACACAAGCAATTGCTGACCTTTTACTTGAAACAAAAAAGCACAAGTTACCGCCCACGCTAGTGGTAGGTTATGATACTCGTTTCTTGGCTGAAGAATTTGGGCAAACCGCTGCTTGTGTTTTAGCCGCCAATGGAATTAAGGTTGACTTAAGTGAAAGTTTTCTTCCCACACCGGTTTTTGCTTATCAAATAATTGCTGGTGAATATGCTGGCGGGATAAATTTTACTGCTTCCCATAATCCTCCGGAATATCAAGGAATGAAATTTTCCAGTTCTGGTGGTTTACCCGCATCAGTAGAAATAACCCAAAAAATTGAAAAAAAATGTTTAGAACTTGCTCAACATCCGGAACAAATTAAAGAAATATCCTACCTTGAAGGAAAGAGGAGAGAGCTAATCAATCTTTTTGCCGGAAAGAAAAATTATTTCGCACAAATTAAAAAAATAGTTAATTTTGATTTACCGAGGAAAACAAATCTGAAAATCGTCGTTGACCTATTTTATGGAACAAGTAAAAATTATTTAGATGAGTTGGTTAAAAAAACAAAAGTTAAATTATTTCTTCTTCACAATTGGCGAGATGTACTTTTTGCTGGAAGTGCACCGGAACCGAATGAAAAAAATTTAGAAGGAGCAAAAGGAATAATGAAAAAAATAAATGCGGATTTATGTTTAGCCACTGACGGTGATGCGGACCGTTTCGGTATTCTTGATTCTGATGGTAGTTATCTTTCTCCAAACCAAATTCTTGGTTTACTTTTCTGGTATCTGATGGAGACACGGAGATGGAATGGTTCACTGGTGCGTTCAGTAATGACTACTCATTTTCTTGATGCATTAGCAAGAAATTACGATATTCCCGTGCACGAAACGCCGGTAGGATTTAAATATATTGGTGAACTGATGAGCAAAGAACCAGTAATCATTGGGGGTGAAGAATCAGGTGGATTATCGGTTTACGGACATATTCCGGAGAAAGATGGTATTCTCGCTTGTCTTTTAGTTTTGGAAATGTTTGCTTGGATAAGAAAAGGCGAGAGCAAGAAATTTTCTTCTTTGAAGGAGGTGCTTAAGTATCTTTACTCGCAAGTTGGATATTTTTATACCGAACGGATAAATTTTTCTTTACCTGAAGAAAAAAGGCAAACACTGGAAAAAAAATTGTCCTCTTTTGAGAAAGAAATTGATGGTGAAAAAATTGAAAAAATTGTGTGTCTTGATGGTTGGAAATTCATTTTTTCTGACGGTTCCTGGCTTGGATTTCGTCTTTCTGGAACTGAACCAGTAGTTCGTTGTTACCTTGAAGCAAACAAGCAAAAAAAACTAGATTATTTAAAAAACTTAGGTGAAAAAATTTGTCTAACCTAGAAAGCGCACAACTCACTACAGAAATTTATCTTCTTGGGACTGGATGCGCAATTCCAGATGGGAAACGGGGTGGAGTGGGAGTTCTTTTACTTACTTCTTTTGCGGAAACTAAAGAGAAAGAAACATTTTTATTTGACCTTGGTCGGGGAACACTGGATAAATTAGGTAGATTAAGTATTGATTTTACTGCAATTAATTATCTTTTTTTTACTCATTATCACCCTGACCATACTGCTGAACTGGTCAGTTTACTTTTTGCTTATCGTGACCCAACTTTAGGGAGAAAAAAAGAATTTATTATTTACGGTCCAAAAGGATTATTGAATTTTTATGAGAATTTATGTAAAGTTTATAATTCTAAAATAACCGCCAAAAATTATCTGTTATTGGTTGAAGAATTAAAAGGGGAAATTCCGGTTTCTAGTGGAAAAATTTCTTTTCAGCCAGTTGACCATACAAAAGAAAGTGTTGGTTACCGAGTTGTTCTTAACAATGGTAAAGTGTTTGTTTATTCCGGAGATACAGGTTATAGCGAGAAAATTGTTAGTTTAGCCAAAGATGCTAACCTTTTGATTCTTGAATGTGCGCTTCCTGAGGAATACGCTAAACCTGACCATCTTACTCCTTCTTTAGCTGGACAAATTGCTACCGAAGCGAAAGTGAAAAAACTTGTGCTTACTCATTTTTATCCTCTTTTTCAAGGAGTAAATGTTTATGAACGTTGTCGGAAATATTATTCAGGAGAAATTATTCTCGGGGAAGATTTAATGATGTTTAGGATATGATTACGGCGATGAGAAACAAGCGACTACAGTGATTTTTTCAAATTTTTTTATCACCGTAATCAGTTTTTTAATCGCTGTAATCAAGATGTAAATATGGCAAAAATTAACCAAATTAAAGCACGGGAAATTCTTGATTCCCGGGGTAATCCCACAGTAGAAGTAGATATCGTCTTAGAAGACAAAACAATTGGACGAGCGGCAGTGCCTTCGGGTGCGTCAACTGGCACATATGAAGCGTTGGAGTTACGGGATAATGAACCACACCGTTATCTTGGTAAAGGAGTAAGAAAAGCGATAGAAAATATAGAAAAAATTATTGCTCCGAAAATTATTGGTTTTGATTCACAGGAACAGGAAAAAATTGACCAGAAAATGCTTGCTCTTGACGGGACAGAAAACAAAAATAAACTTGGGGCAAATGCTATTCTTGCCGTATCGTTAGCCTGTGCACGTGCTTCGGCTTTGTCTCTAAAATTACCTCTTTACCAATATTTAAGACAATGTTACCAATTACCAGTCACTAGTTACGAGTTACCAGTGCCTCTAATGAACATTTTAAACGGTGGTAAACATGCAGATAACAATCTTGAATTTCAGGAATTATTAATTATTCCTAAAAGAGAAAAATTTTCTGAAACATTACGGATAGGTATGGAAGTATTTTATCATTTGAAAAAAATTCTAAAGGAAAAAAAATATTCTACTGCAGTTGGTGATGAAGGTGGATTTGCACCTAATCTTTGCTCTAACCAAGAAGGATTGGAACTGGTTATTCAGGCGATTCGCTCGGCGAGATATATTCCGGGTAAAGATGTCTATTTAGGTATTGATATGGCGGCGACTGAATTTTTTGCTGATAGTTTATATTCCTTCAATGGTAAAAAAATTGGGAGTAAAGAAATGATTAGATTCTATAAAAAGATAAAAGATGAGTATCCACTGCTTTACTTAGAGGATGGATTAGCCGAAGACGACTGGTCAGGTTGGAAAGAATTAACTGAAGAGTTAGGAGAAAGAATAAAAATCGTTGGTGATGACTTATTTGTTACGAATCTAAAACGTTTTCAGCGTGGAGTGAAAGAGAATATCGCAAATTCTATCCTGATTAAACTGAACCAAATTGGTACTCTTAGCGAAACAGTGACGGTAATTCAATACGCACAGAAAAATGGTTACACGACGATTATTTCCCATCGTTCTGGTGAGACAGAAGATACTTTTATTGCTGATTTAAGTGTTGCTTTTAATTGTGGATGGATTAAAAGCGGTTCACTTTCCCGTAGTGAACGGTTAGCAAAATATAACCAACTTTTGCGTATTGAAGAAGAACTAAAAAAAAAGGTGGTTATCTTGTGAAAGAAGGGCGAAGAAAAATTTTCACCTGGCTAATTGTTTTTTTAATTTTAATTTTTCTTTTTGCAAACCGTGGTTTTCGGGATTTATACCGGGGATATTTTTATCTTAAGAAGTTAGAAAAAGAATTGACAAAATTGAAGAAAGAAAATCAAGAACACCGAAGAGAACTTTATTCTTTAGAAACTGACCTTTCGGCGATTGAAAAAATTGCTCGCTCAAAACTAAACTTGGTTAAACCTGGAGAAACTATTTATCGTTTTCTTCCTTGAGGAAAAGAATAAATAATTTTGGCTTTTTTCTTGACGAAATATTTCTTGGTTTTACTGTTTACTAATACTGCCTCTATGGCCGGGATGGCGGAATTGTCCCACCACAATGGCTACTGTGGTGGGATTGGCAGATTCACCTCGCACCAAATGGTTCGGCGCTGCTCACCATCCTGAGTTCAACCGAAGGTAAAGCCTGGGTGGCGGAATTGGCAGACGCACGGGACTTAAAATCCCGGACCTCTTTCAGGAGGTGTGAGGGTTCGACTCCCTCCTCAGGCATAGAGTTGGTGCGGGGGGGTTCTTTTAAAAGGACGTGCCGGTTCAACTCCGGCTCCTGGCGAGTTTAGTAAATTGGTGAATCAGTCAAGAGCAGATGGTGACTTAAAGGAATAAAAAAACTTGACATGTTTTGAAAAATTTGTTATATTAAATTTAATAATTCGTCTTGAAGAGATGATAGTGAACAGGATAGGGAGATATCTCCCTTTGAGCGATTCCTTTTAAGGGGATGACAGTGAGTGAGTTCGCCCAACGAAGTGGCGAACGGAAGGAACACAATAAGGGGATTATCCTCTTATTGAGCACGTTGTTAATTCCTCTTAAGGAGGGGACAGCGAGGGCATCTCCGACTAATGAAATGTCGGAGTGACCGAGCACAATCGGAGGATATCTTCCATTGAGATAAATAGCGGGGTGGAGCAGTCTGGTAGCTCGTCAGGCTCATAACCTGGAGGTCGCTGGTTCAAATCCAGCCCCCGCAAAAAATTTTTTTAAAAAGTACTTGACAAGATTTTTCTTTTTAGGTATAATATATTAGTAGGTAGGAGAAATTTTATTTCTCCAATGTAAGATAAAAGAGGTTGATTTTTTCGTTAGACCACTGGAATTTGTGATGTTTTCCGAATAGTGGGAAAAGGTATTTTTTGGTCTTTGACTTTTACATCAAGTAATGGGCGTCCGTAAAAATACAAAACGAGCTGGAAAAGTAAAACTCTTTTAATTTTGGAGAGTTTGATCCCGGCTCAGGACTAACGCTGGTGGCGTGCCTAACACATGCAAGTCGGACGGTCCCGCCCTTTCGCAAGAAAGGGTGGGACAGTGGCAAACGGGTGCGTAATACACAGGTAATTTACCTCGCACACGGACATAACCTCGAGAAATCGGGGCTAATTCCCGATGATCCCGGAGAAGTGAAAATCTTTTTCGGCTAAAGGTCCCGAGGTAAACTCGGAACGGTGAGAGATAAGCCTGTGGCCTATCAGTTTGTTGGTGAGGTAATGGCTCACCAAGGCGATGACGGGTAGCTGGTCTGAAAGGATGGTCAGCCACAGGGGAACTGAAACACGGTCCCCACTCCTACGGGAGGCAGCAGTGAGGAATTTTGGACAATGGGCGAAAGTCTGATCCAGCAACGCCACGTGGAGGATGAAGGTCTTCGGATTGTAAACTCCTTTTACAGAGGACGAAGTCCCGCCCTTTCTTCGCATTGTTGGAGTTACAAGTTTTACAATATAATTCTTTTGCAGAATGAGAGTCTCTTGCAAAACCTTCTGTGTGTTGAAAGGGTGGGATTGACGGTACTCTGTGAATAAGCCACGGCTAACTACGTGCCAGCAGCCGCGGTAATACGTAGGTGGCGAGCGTTGTCCGGAATTACTAGGTGTAAAGCGCGTGTAGGTGTCTGAATAAGCTCTGATTGAAATTCTCCTGCTTAACGGGATGAACTGGTCGGAGAACTGTTTAGATTGAGTACGGGAGAGGGAGCTGGAATTTCCGGTGTAGCGGTGAAATGCGTAGAGATCGGGAGGAACACCAATGGCGAAGGCAGGCTCCTGGCCCGTTACTGACACTGAGAGGCGAAAGCTAGGGGATCAAACAGGATTAGATACCCTGGTAGTCCTAGCCATAAACGATGCTCACTTGGTATGGGAGGCGTCGACCCCTTCCGTACCGGAGCTAACGCGTTAAGTGAGCCACCTGGGGAGTACGGCCGCAAGGTTGAAACTCAAAGGAATTGACGGGGGCCCGCACAAGCGGTGGAGCATGTGGTTTAATTCGACGCAACGCGAAAAACCTTACCTGGGCTTGAACTGCTGGTAGTAGGACCCCGAAAGGGGAACGAGTTCGATGTAAGTCGGACAGCCGGTAGAGGTGCTGCATGGTTGTCGTCAGCTCGTGTCGTGAGATGTTGGGTTAAGTCCCGCAACGAGCGCAACCCTTACCCTCTGTTGCTAACTCTGACGCAAGTTGGAGTGCACTCTGAGGGAACTGCCCCGGATAACGGGGAGGAAGGTGAGGATGACGTCAAATCAGCATGGCCTTTATGTCCAGGGCCACACACGTGCTACAATGGTTGTTACAGCGGGAAGCGAAACCGTAAGGTGGAGCAAATCCCCAAAAAGCAACCCCAGTTCAGATTGTGGGCTGCAATTCGCCCGCATGAAGGCGGAATCGCTAGTAATCGCGGATCAGCAGGCCGCGGTGAATACGTTCTCGGGCCTTGTACACACCGCCCGTCACACCACGAAAGTCGGTGACCACCGAAGCCCCCGAGATTTCGGGGAACAAGTGGTGATCGGTGATTGGGGTGAAGTCGTAACAAGGTAGGCGTACGGGAACGTGCGCCTGGATCACCTCCTTTCTTAAGGAGATTTTGGAGATAGTTCTTACGGATGCCCCTTTCTTCGTGTGAAGAAAAATTTAGTAGATGATTGTTTAGCTCCTTGATTTGGGAGAAGGGATTTTTTTAGGTAACTTTCTTCTTAACCGAGCGCGCTTGAGGGCGGTTAGCTCAGCCTGGTTAGAGCACACGCCTGATAAGCGTGAGGTCGGTGGTTCGAATCCACTACCGCCCATTAGCAAATTTGGTAAAAATCAAATTTGCAGTGAATAGTTAATAGTGATTTAGTAATTAGGAATTTTATTTCAATGTTTTCTTAGCTAAATCATTAATGACTGGTAACTAATTGTTTAAAATTTGCTTTGCAAATTTTGTTGGGGATGTAGTTCAGGTGGGAGAATCCCGCACCTTTTGAGACGGGGACGTAGTTCAATGGGAGAACATTCGGTTTGCACCCGAAAGGTTAGGGGTTCAATTCCCCTCGTCTCCAGGAAAAGGTGCGGGACACCCGGAAGGTCGCCCGTTCGAACCGGGTCCTGTTAATGCTCACTAATTAGGTAACTCTTTTGGTATAATATAACCAAAGGAGACCTGATTATGAGATATCATTATGAGATTATCCTTAAGCGATGGCTACCCATACTCAAAGAGTATGAGCGAACCA